>Ga0193750_1000050_pt1 | contig 51135 bp, 42 predicted proteins | sample L1c1metaG_FD_160569 | JGI IMG/M metagenome (GOLD analysis project Ga0193750, IMG submission 160569) | Soil microbial communities from a riparian zone of the East river system, Colorado, United States - L1c1 | ecosystem: Environmental > Terrestrial > Soil > Riparian zone | place: USA: East River... | reverse complement strand
TCTGCGGATTGAGCGCGCCGATTTGCAGGTTCGGAATGACGGTCAAGCCGACCCACGAGAACGCGAACGTTCCGAACAGGCCGATAAAAAGTGAAACGACGCCTTTCATAAGTGCGTCTCCGATCCTTCGGCTTCGACTGGATTCAAAAATGTCGGCACCGTCGATGTGCGGCCAAGACCAAACAGCATCAGCCCAAAATGAAACGCGAAAATAAAATGCGAAGCCGTCAGCAAAAGCGCTGCAACCGTTCGACCGCGTAAATATGGCAACACGCTGGCCACGCTTTCGATGAACGTCATCGAGGTATCATTTTGATCGACGCCCTCGACGAGTCCGCCGACCAACAACATTAACGACATCAATCCAACGCCATAAGCCGAAGCCCAGAAATGCAACTTGATCAGTGTGGCATAACGCCATTCCCGGCCAACCAGGCGGGGAACGATGTAATACATCGAGCCGAACATGATCATGGTGAAAAACGCGTAGAGCCCGATGTGCGAATACGCGATGCTCGCCTGGCTAAAGTTCAGGTAACGCGCGGTTGAACGAAGCGAGATCAGGATCCCGAGAATGCTAAATACGGTGTACGACATCGCGCCAAACACGGTGAAGCGCAGCGTCGGACTGTAACGCATCACCGGGAAATATCCCTGCATCGTCATGTGATGATTTAAACCGACGGTCGCGACCGGAATGATGGTCAGGATCGTGGCCGCGATGCTCGCGGTAATCATCCATGCCGGGAATGGCCCGTCGACGAGGCGTTGCATTCCGGTCCAGCTCGAGAAAAGCGCGTAGGTCCAAAATCCAATCGTCGCGAGATGATAACTGTAAACCGGACGGCCGATTACTTTCGGGATCATGTAGTAAGCGGTCCCGAGGCCAATCGCACCGAACCAAAGAAAGAGGAGATTATTCGCGTACCACCAGCCGACCGCAGCCTGCATCACGCCCTGCACCGGGACGACGAACAACATTGCTTGGGCGGCGGCGTAGAGCCACGGGAACCAAAGGAACGCGCCGAGCAAATACCATTGGGTGATGTAAATCTGATCGCCGCGGCGAAAACGGAACATCAACACTGCCCATGAAATGATCAGCGCATAAGCGACGAATAGGACAAGCGCGGCATAAGGCGGAAACTCGAGCCAGTCGTAGCCAGTGCTGTAGCCCATCAAAATTCCGACTACGCCAATGAGCACACCGATATTCCAAAACCAAATCCCGGCCACAATCAGCAGCGGATGGCGCAACGTCGTCCGGCACAATCGCGCCATCAGCCAAATCGCCGTTCCCATCGCGGCCATCGACGCCCAGCCGTAAATCATCACGTTCATGTGCACCGGGCGGAGCCGGCCCCAGGTCAGAAAGCTGACGTCGGAAAACCAATCCGGTGAATGCAATTTGAACGAAACGAATCCGGCCAACAGCGTTCCGATTAACAACCACACCATCGCCGATGCGTAAAACATCAGCACCGGCACGCGGGTGGAAGCATCGATGCGGGCACGCTCGAGCTGCTCGGTGTCGCCGGCGGCGGCTGAAATGGTCGGTTCTTTTAGAGGAATGTCAGCGGCAGGAGTCATTCGTTAGGCAAGATCGATATCTTCACAATTGTCCTGGAGTTGCTCCGCGAACCGGCAAGGGACTTCCCGGCGGCGTTGGTGATGAAGTCCCCGAAGGCGACGCGGCCGGCGGGGCGCCGGACGATTTCGGTGCCGCAGCTGGAGTGGCAGAAGCGCCCGGTTGAGTTCCTGGCTGCACCGCCGGCGGATTTACGGCGGCGGCGGGTTGTCCGCGAGCTTCCGAATTCCGCCCTGCGACTGAAGTCGGTTTCGGCGTTCCGCTCGATTGCGGCGACGCGGATGGCGCAGGCGACGCCGATACTGCGCCCCCCGGTGCAGCAGACGATTCCGGCGCGGCGATCGCGTAGGCGGGCGCGGGTTTTTTGTTCGCGAGATCTGCCACCGTTAATTCCATCGCGCGATCGATCGGCAATCGCACGGTGCCTTTGTTTTTGTCGACCCAGGCGTAACTGGTCAGCGTCTTGGTATCCTCATCGCGCGCGTCCTTGAGTTTTTTCGCGCGCGCCTCCGCGCGCATTTGTTCGTAATTATCACCCCGCGGCGTTGGACCGATCACGGCCACGACAATTACGCCGAAAAGCGCAAACAAGAGGACAACGCCGACCCAGGTCGAAAACGGCGCGGGCGACTGCGTTCGAATTTGTTCGGTATCGGCCATTTCAGTTCACTAATTTCAAAGATTCGACCAGACGCGGGTCGCGCACCGGAAAGAGCGAAGTTTTTCCAACGATGCGCAAATAAACGAAGGCCAACGTCGCACCGATGGCGATAAGCGCGGTAAAATCCCAGAGGCTCACGTGGACGCCGGTTCCATGCAGCGCCGGCAGCACAACCAAATAGATGTCGAGCATCTGCATCAATAAAATCCAGGCGGCCACGTAACAAAGCTGACGCGGATGTTTTTTGATCGATTGCAAAAGCAAAATGGCGAACGGGCCAAAGAAGCGGCCAATCACGAGCAGCATGCTCAAGCCCCACCACGACTCCGTGTTTCGGGTTAGAAAATATTGGGTTTCTTCCGGAATGTTCGCGTACCAGATGAGCATGTACTGGCCGAAACCGATGTAGGCCCAGAATACGCAGAAGGCGAACATCCACTTCCCCATGATGTGATAATGCTCGAGCGTCACGACGTTTTTGAGATAACCGGCCCGCTGGAGCGCGCTAATCACGAGCACGAGCAGGGACATCGAACTGCCCGCCGCGCCCGCGAAAATGTAAACGCCGAACATGGTGGAGAACCAGCGGTAGTTCAGACTCATCAGCCAATCGAAGGCGCCGAAGGTCAGACAAAGCGCAAACAACGGCAGACTGGCAAACGCGACCTTGCGAAGGCGAATGGTGAATTGTGGATTGCCGTCCTTGTCTTGCCGCACTGAAAATCGGCGCAAAAACTGCGACGCGATAATAAAAAAACCGAGGAAGAACGCCGCGCGAAGGATAAAGAAATTCAGATTCAAATAAGCGCGCTTGGAATCCAGGTTCGCCTCTTTTCCGGGCGCGATGTTCATCCATTCGTAAAGATGGTGTCGCAAAAGCAGGATCGGAATGAAAAAGATTGCCAGCACCGCGACCAGCACGGCGATGTTTTCGAGCTGACGCCGAACAACCACTGTCCATTCCGCGTCGGTGGCGTAATGCACGATCGTCCAGAAGAAACAACCCGCGCATAACGTGAAGAAAAAGCCGAAGGCAAAGAGCCACGAGAAACTGAATTGTTTCGGATCAATCGCTGCGCCCGCACCGCATAACGCGAGTGCGACAACCGCAACCACACCGAGCAAAACCGACAAGCCGGCAAAGCGGCCGGTCTCGAAGTACTCGCCTTCCGGTGTCGGCGCATTGTGCAAGCGATCGCTCATTTCTTGGGCGCCTCCGGTTTGGCTGGCGATTTGTTTTCAGCCGGTTTCGCCTCCGCCGGTTTGTTCTCGGCTGGTTTGTCCAAATCAGCCCTGTGTTCCGGCGGAACATCGACAATCGCCGCGCTTTGGCTTCGCTGGAGCGCGCGGAGATACGCGACGATCGCCCAACGATCTGCGACCATGATGTTTGGCCCGTAGGCCATCATTGTGTTTTTGCCGTTAGTGATGGTGTTGAAAATTTCGCCGTCGGCCATTTTGCGAATGCGATCGTCTTGCAAAGTAACGACGGTGTTGAGGCCGTACTGTTTAGTGATTCCGGTGCCCGTGGCCGTCGCGCCGTGACACATTGCGCAGGTAATGTTGAAACGCTCACGGCCGCGTTGAAGCAATTGCGCCGTCACCGGAACCGGGATTCCAGTGCCCCAATTGTTGCCCATTTTCCCAGTGTCGATGTAATCGGTGCCGACGCTAAAACCGACGGCGGAGTGAGACTCCGGCGCGCCAGGCATTTGAGGTTTCGGCATTTCATAACCAATCGGCACAGTGCCGTTGACCGGCATGCGCGGACCGCGACCGTCCGCAAAAAAGTTCAGCGGCGATTGCGCGCGCACTTTCATCTGCCGCACCATATCGGGAAAAATTTCCCACGGCTCGTTCGTGGTTTTTTCTCCGCGGAACCCGAGCACGGCAACGGCCGCGATCGTGAGCAGGAGAGAAATCAAAAGGAAGCCGCGCAACATAATTAGTCCTCGTGCACGATAGTGATGTATTGGCCGCCGCTGCGCTCCAGTAATTCGCGCGCTTCCAGTTCGGTAAACCGCGGATCGCGAGCCTCGATCACGAGGAAAAAGCCATCATTGCTGGCTCGACTGAAACGGTCCCAGTTAAAAATCGGATGATGCGGGCGTGGCAACCCGTTCATGATCAGCACCGCGAAAAACGCCGCGAAGGCTGAGAAGAGGACGGTCATCTCGAACATAATTGGAAAAAACGCCGGGACCGTTCTCCAATCGTAGGGTTTGCCATGAACGATGAGCGGATAAAGTCCCCACGAGGGACCGAACTCAACGAGAACGGCGGTGAGCAATCCGGAAATGCCGCCGGCAAGGACAACCGCGCTCAACCATGATTTGCCGAGCCCCATGGCCTCGTCCATTCCGTGAATCGGGAACGGCGAGTGCACGTCCCAGCGTTTGAAACCGGCGTCACGCACCATTTTCGCCGCTTCGTAAAGCGCGGCCGGGCTCGGATATTCCGCGCCCATTGCATAAACCTCGTGACCGGATGGCGTTCTCATGTTCGCTCCATTCCACCCGCGGCGACGGGATGATGGCCATTAGGCGAATGCGCGTGCACGTCCGCTTCCGGCAAAACAATTTTCACTTCCGACATCGCGATCATTGGCAGGAAGCGGACGAACAACAAGAAGAGCGAGGTGAAAATTCCGAGCGTGCCGATGAACGTCCAAATGTCGACCCAGGTTGGAATAAAAATACCCCACGAGGACGGAATGAAATCGCGATGCAGTCCCCCGACGATGATGATGAAACGCTCGAACCACATGCCCGCGTTCACGCACATGCAGACGAAGTAAACGACGAGAATGTTTCGCCGGCACCAGCGGAACCAGAAAAGCTGCGGCGAAAGAATATTGCAAAACAACATGCCGGTCCACCAGTACCACCAGTAGGGACCGAAGACGCGGTTCCAAAACCCGAACCGCTCGTAAGCGTTGCCACTGTACCACGCGACGAAAAATTCCATCGCGTAGGCGTAACTGACGAACGAGCCGGTCAACAAAATGATCTTCGCCATTTTGTCGATGTGCTGCGGCGTGATGATGTCGTGGAGCTTGAAAATCGCGCGTGCTGGGATGAGCAACGTCAGCACCATGGCGAAACCGCCGAAAATCGCGCCCGCGACAAAGTAGGGCGGGAAAATTGTCGTGTGCCATGTCGGCAAGATTGACGACGCGAAGTCGAACGACACGACGCTGTGGACTGAGAGCACCAGCGGGGTGGAAAGGCCGGCCAGAAGCAGATACGCCATTTCATAATGACGCCAGTTACGGTTTGAGCCGCGCCAGCCGCAGGCGAACACGCCGAAGAGAAATTTTTTGATCTTCGTTGTTGCTCGATCTCGCAACGTCGCCAAGTCAGGAATCAGTCCAGTGTACCAAAACAAAACCGAGACCGTAAAATAGGTCGAGACCGCGAACACGTCCCACATCAGCGGGCTGCGGAAATTTGGCCAGATGCCGTAATTGTTAGGCAAGGGCGCCAAATACCACGCCATCCAAACGCGGCCGACGTGGACACCCGGAAAGATTGCGGCGCACATCACTGCGAAGAGCGTCATCGCTTCGGCCGAACGATTGATCGACGTCCGCCACTTCTGTCGCAGCAAAAATAAAATGGCGGAAATGAGCGTACCAGCGTGTCCGATACCGATCCAGAAAACGAAATTCGTGATGTCCCATGCCCACCCGACCGGAATATTATTTCCCCAAGTTCCGACCCCGGTTGAAATTTGGTAGCCGAGACAAAACAAACCGAACATCGCGATCGTGCCGGTGATGGTGAAACAGACCCACCACCAACGCGGCGCCGGCTGTTCGACCACGCCTGAAATGCGCTCCGTGATCCAACTGAAGTTGCGCCGATTCAACACCAGCGGCGGGCGCGCCAGCGGCCGATGCGCGGTGGTCGCAGCTTCTTCCTGCACTGTGGGCCAGTCGTTCATCCCTAAGTTGCTGATTGCTGATTGCTGAGTTGCAATTGCCAAAGGTCGACATTCGCCAACGTCTGCAATCCAAAATTGAAGATCGAAAATCGAAAATCCATCACGCCTTCTCTCCCGGACAAGCCACGGCGATGTTGTTGGCGTCCGGCATTTTTGGATTTGGATTTCGGATCCGCCCCAGATAACTGGTCCGGGTGTTGACGTTCAAATATTCGAGCAACCGGTAGTTGCGATCCTGCTGTTTCATCTTCGAAACTTTGCTCTCCGGATCTTTGATATCGCCAAAAGTGATCGCTTCGTGCGGACACGCCTGCGCGCAGGCGCTGGTGAACGAGTCTCGCGGTATCCGCAAGTTGTTGTTTGACGTGCCGGCGCGCACGTGCGCCGCAATTTTCGCTTCTTCGATCCGTTGCACACAAAACGTGCATTTCTCCATCACCCCGCGCATCCGAACGGTGACGTTCGGATTTTTCTGCATCTTGGTGATGTCGGGCGCGCCTTTTTCGGTAAACGGCGCAACGTACTCCCGGTAAATCCCGAATTCTCCGGCAATTTTCTTTTTCCCGATCGGCCGCTGGTTGTAATCGAAGAAATTGAACCGGCGCACTTTGAACGGGCAATTGTTTGCGCAATAACGCGTGCCGACGCAGCGGTTGTAGGCCATGACGTTGAGACCGTCCTCGCTGTGGACGGTGGCGTTGACCGGGCAAACGGTTTCGCATGGCGCGTTCTCGCAGTGCTGGCACATCATTGGTTGATGGACCATTTCAGGATTTTCTGGAAACTCGCCATTGTCTTCATCGAACGCTTTCGCGCTCGCGTAATAGCGATCGATCCGGAGCCAGTGCATCCACCGGCCATGCGCGACTTGTAGTTTGCCGACAATCGGGACGTTGTTCTCTGCCTGACATGCGACGACGCACGCGCTGCAACCGGTGCAAACATTGAGATCGACCGCCATCCCCCACTGCTGGGGTGCGTCCAGCGGCGGATGACTATAAATGGACGGTAAATACTTTTGCGGTTCGTCCATCCCGCCGCATTTCTTCACGAACTCGTTGTCTTCGCGGTAACCGTCTAGGGTCGCTTCACGCACCACGCCGCGGCCTTCGATGCTCCAATGTTCTTGTGTGCACGAGAGCGCATATTTCTTTCCGACCTTTGTCACGCGCACGCTTTCGATGTTCTTGCCATCGGCGACTGCGAAATGCGGATTGCTCGCGGTCCGCAGCAGGTAGGCATTAAATCCCGATTCATCGGCGATCGGGCCGGTCTTTTTCCGACCGTAGCCAATCGGAATCGTGACCGAGTTCTCGGCGTGACCGGGCGAAACGTAGGTCGCAATTACGAGCTCGCGTCGAATCGGTTGATCGTTCGTGTCTTTCGCAGTGTCGTTAATTGAAATTTGAATCAGATCGCCGGTCTCGACATTCAGCGATTTGGCGAAGTTCGGGCTCATCATCGCCGCGTTATCCCAGGTCAGTTTCGTGATCGGATCTGGCAGTTCCTGGAGCCAGCCGTTGTTGGCGTAACGGCCATCGTCCATCGCGTAACTGCGAACAAAAACGATTTCAGGAGACTCCGATGTCGGCGCGGGCGTTGTCGCCCAAAGCTGTTGCGCGAGCGGAGCAGCCGCACCGCCGTTAAATGACGCTGGCCGATCGCGCAACGGAACGTGCGCCGCGAATCCATCCCGTAAGAATTTCGACCACGCGCTCGGAAGATCGCCAGGCGGTTTGGTCGCACGAAAAGTTTCCTGAACGAGCTCCGGCCCTTCGACTTTCGGCCGGCCGAGGAGCGCGTTCATGATTTCGATTTCACTGAGACCGCCGAAGAGCGGCAAAATCATAGGTTGGATCGACAAATAGGCGCCCTCCGAGGTCAGCGCGTCGCCCCACGATTCTAAATAATGCGCCAACGGGACGTGCCACTGGCTGATGGTCGATGTTGTATCTTCGTGATAACCGAGCCGCACCACTTCCGGCACTTTCTTTTGCAGGTCGGCCCAATCGAGCGGCGTTTTTTTATCAGGATCCTGCGCGAGCACGCGCGGCGCGTTGTAAACCGGATCGCCACCGAAGATGAAAAGCTGCTTGATCTCACCGCGATTCATCCGGTCGGCCAGCTGGAGAATGCTTTTCGTGTTTCGATTGCGCGGAAAATCCCGGACGACAACAGTGCGCCCGATATTTTTCAGGGCCGAGTTCATCGCGTAAGCCAGTAGCTGCACGACAACCGGTTGATGCTGGCCGGCGAGAACGATGCTGACGCCCGATTCCGCGACCAGATCGTGTGCGGCTTCGCCCAACCATTGGTCGTCGAATTCTGCTCCGCCTTGCTTGGCCGAAGTCAGCGCTCCCAAAACCGAACTCAGCCCCGGATCCTTAGTGGCATCGGCAATTTTTCCAGCAAGCGCGTAGGCGAAGGCTGGAATCTGGCTTGCGGCGCAGCGCAGCCGATGATCGGCCATTGCACCGGTGATGCTAAACCGGTTCTCAACGACATAGAGCCGGTTCATTGTGTCCTTGGAGGAATTCACGCGACGTCGCTGGGTGAATGCGCGCGCGGAAGCGAGATCGCCTTCGCCGCAATCTAAGAAGTCGCTGTCGAGCGCGAGCACAACGTCGGCGCGGTCGAATCGCGGAATCAATCGCACATTTTCGCCGAAGCTTGTCCGAGTCGCGTAATTTTGCGCCTCGCTCAGGGCCGCGTCATAGACGCACCACATCATTTTCGGAAACGCCTTCTCCAACTCGACGCGCAATCTTTCGCGGGTCGGGGAATGGACTTCCTCGACCAGGAAGGCCAGACCGTCGCCGCCATTTGCCCCGAGCTGGCTGCGCAACTTATCGATGTAGGAGTCAAACTCATCGCGATTGGAATCTTTGCCGCGGTTCACGAACCGTCGCGACCGCGCCGGATCGTAAAGATCGAGAACAGAGGCTTGCGCGAATGTGTCGGTGGCGCCGGCACTGGCGGGATGGAGCGGATTGCCCTCGAGCTTGATCGGCCGGCCATCAACGGTCGTCGCGATCAGCGGAATTGCGCCGGTCCGGCGCGGCATCGCGGTGGCGTAGTAAAGAAATTTTCCTGGAATCGTCCACTCCGCGCTTTTCGTAAACGGGACGAGGTGCATTTCCGGACGGCGGCAACTCGTTAGACCGAGACCGGCCAATGCCATCGACGCGCCCATCAATTTCATGAAATCGCGACGCGACCATTCGTCGTCGCTAATTTCGGAAGCGCCGGCGGGAAATTCGCGCTCCAACCACTCGCGGAACTCCGGGGTATTGCTGTATTCGCCCAGACTGCGCCAGTATTTTTTACCGGTCAGTGGCTCAGGTGGATGTTGAAAGACGCGTTTCATCGGTGGCAGGTTTGGCAATTTGCGCTCGGAGCGATGTTCCAGCGTTCCTTCAGTGTCTGACCGATCTCCTGCTGCGTCAGATGCTTCTTCTTCGTCCAATCCTCAGTCACGCTTTTTGGCTGTCCGTACTTCGCTACGAACTCCGCCGGCTTCACGTCGTCCGGTTTCCAATCAAGATTAAAGATCTGATCGTCGGGCCGGAGAAAATTTTCGGGGTGTCGATGGCACGCGAGACACCACGCCATGCTATGCGGTTCGGCTATGGACACCGTGGCCATGTGATTGACCGAGCCATGACAACTGAAACAACTGATGCCGCGATTCACATGCGCCGCGTGGTTATAAAAGACGTAATCGACGGTGCGATGGAGCCAGACCCACTCAATCGGCTTGCCGGTCTTCCAACTTTCCCGCACCGGCGCGAGCTTCGGATTGTCCTTTTGCACCTGCGAATGGCAGTTCATGCAGGTCTGCGTGTTCGGCACGTTAGACTGCGCCGCAACTTCGACAAAGCTGTGGCAGTAGCGGCAATCCATCCCGAGTTGGGTCACGTGAATGTCGTGCGGGAACGGCACCGGCTGGATCGGTTGATAGCCTATCTTGGTATATTTTGGCGTGACGTAATACCACGTGGCCGCGGTCAATCCGCACGCGATCAGAATGCCGGCGATGGCCATTTGCAGCGGCAGCCAGTTCGTCCAGCGTGGGAAGAAGTTCGCCATAAAATCAGCGGACGCCCTGTCCGGGCCAACACGGCCGCCAACTTAGAAACGAATTCAAATCCCTTTCAGGATGTGCACACATCGAAGCCATAATTCTATGAATCGAAATTCGCTCGGCAAAAGAAAACTGGTCGTTAGCATGTCGATCTAAATTCCCGGCAACTGTTCTGTTACGGAAAAGTTGCCGTTTCGCAAAATGATCACGTCAAAACTTCGGGGAAGCGTCAAGTGAAAGCGCGGATTTCTTTCGTCTGCGTTTTGGCATTCTTAGGCGGCCCGATTTTCCAAGTGTGCTCTGCCGAGGATGCTCGCCACGCCGAAGCCGAGCGAAGGCGGGTCGATCTCCTCCTCTCCAACGGGAATGTTTACACCGTTAACGAAAAACAGCCGCGCGCCGAAGCGATTGCGGTCAGAAAAGACCGAATCATTTTCGTTGGCTCAAATGAAGCAGCGAAAAAATTTCACGCTGCCCGCACGATTGATCTTGCCGGTCGAACATTGGTGCCGGGCTTGACCGATTCGCATTGCCACATCTTTGGGATCGGCGAACGCGAGCGGACGTTGAATCTCGAGGGCACAAACTCGCTCGAAGATTTTCTGGCCAAAGTGAAAGAGCGGGCCGCAAAGACCGAGCGCGGCAAATGGATCACTGGTCGCGGTTGGATCGAGACTTTCTGGAAGCCGCCTCGGTTTCCTACGCGGCAAGAGCTTGACTCAGTTGCAGCGGATCATCCGCTCTTTCTGACTCGCGCCGATGGACACGCCGCAATCGCCAACGGTGCAGCGCTAAAGGTCGCCAAGATCGACAAGAACACACCGAACCCGTTTGGCGGAGAAATTCTAAAAGACAAGGCGACCGGCGAACCGACCGGAATGCTTCTGGATAACGCGATGGACCTGGTGGAAAAGAATATTCCGAAACCGACAGAAGCAGAGCGCGAGCAAGCGCTGCTGACTGGAATCAATCGCGAAATCGGCCTGGGCTGGTGCGAAATTCAAAATGCCGGCAGTCACAAGGAAGATATCGATCTTATTAAGAAGGGGTTTAGCTCCGGCAAAATTAAAATCCGATTTATCAACGCGGTTTACGGACCCGGAGAAGATGCGCAGAACTTTCTGAAAGAAGGAGCGACTCTCAACGCGTTCAATCACCATTTCACGCAGCGCACCATTAAAGTGATCTTTGACGGCGCGCTCGGCTCGCGCGGCGCCGCGTTGCTGAAACCGTACAGCGATGCGCCCGAGACTTCTGGTTATCTGACCGAGAAGCCGGAAGAGTTGCGGCCGATGTTCGAAGAAGCGCTGCGCCGCGGTCTCCAAGTTGAAACGCACGCGATCGGTGATCGCGCCAATCGAACAATTCTCGATCTTTACGAAGCCGCATTTAAAGCGGTGCCGGCGGACCAAAGAAAGATTCGCGAACCACGTTGGCGAGTCGAACACGCACAGATTGTCGATCCTGCCGATCTTCCACGGTTCGCCAAGCTCGGCCTGATTGCGTCGATGCAACCATCGCACGCGATTAGCGATTTATTTTTCGCGCCGGCCCGACTCGGGATGGACCGACTCGCCGGGGCTTACGCGTGGCAATCGTTTTTGAAATCGGGCGCGATCATCTGCGGCGGGTCGGACGCGCCGGTCGAGCGGGGCGAACCGATGATTGAGTTTTATGCGGCAGTCGCGCGCAAAAGCATCAAAGGCGAATCGGGCGAAGGCTGGCACCCCGAACAAGCCGTCTCACGCGAGCAAGCGCTGAAAATGTTTACGATCTGGCCGGCTTACGCGGCGTTTGAAGAAGACGACAAAGGCTCGATCGAAGTTGGCAAGCTCGCCGACTTCACTGTGCTCTCACAGGACATCATGAAAATCCCCGAGCCAGAGATTTTGAAAACACGCGCCGAGATAACGATCATCGGCAGCGAGATCGTTTATCAACGCTAGGCTTGCCCCGAGGAAGATCGTTTTCTGTCATTCCGAGCGGAGTCGAGGAATCTCTCACTGTTTCAGAAATATCAAGAGATGTCTCGATGGATTCGACTTCGCTCACCACAAGCTTTCGCTCGACATGACATGGAGCCGCGTCTCCGCGTAATCCGCACTTGAATCAATGTGCGAGTAGATAAATCGCGACGAGCGTGAGCAGAAAATACGGAACGAGAATCGCCGCGCCGGCGTACTCCTTTGTCATTCGTTGACCGAAAAAGAGCGACACGATCGCGATAGCGGAAACTACTGCGCCGTAAAATGCGATGGTTGGATTGTGCGCAAGAATCAGGGCGAGAAATCCGATCGCGTTCAGCAAGCCCGCTGCGACCTCAATGATTGTCAGGGCTGCGAACATAAGCGGAACAGTTCCAGACAGCGGACTTTTCGAGAAATGGCCTTTCAACCACTCGAGGTTCCCTTGTCGATCTACAATTTTATCGATCCCGGACTGCGAAAACAAAATCGCGAGAAAAAGGGAGACGAGGAGTTGAAGAAAATAAATCGTGCTGCCGGAGGTTAGCATTTTGTCATGTCGACCGAAGTGGAGACATCTCTAAATATTTCTGAACAGAAATAGCAAGAGATTCCTCGACTTCGCTCGGAATGACAGAAGAAGATCACGAATACAAATACTCGTCGTGGTACTCGCGCTGGGGTGCGAACTGGACGGTTTGGTCGCCGCCGGCTTCGGGATACTCGAAGATTTTTCCTTCGTAATTGCGGATGACGATTTTTTCGTTGTCGTGATAAAGGACGTAACCGGGATTGATCGGCACTTTGCCGCCGCCGCCGGGCGCGTCGATCACGTATTGCGGCACGGCGTAACCAGTGGTGTGACCGCGCAATCCTTCGATGATCTCGATTCCTTTCGCGACCGACGTGCGCAGGTGCGACGAGCCGTTGATCAGGTCGCATTGATAAATGTAATACGGACGCACACGGCATATGAGCAGTTTGTGCACGAGCGTTTTCATCGTCTCGAGATCGTCGTTCACGCCGGCGAGCAACACGCTCTGATTGCCAAGCGGAATTCCGGCGTTGGCGAGACGCTCGAGTGCTTCTTTCACTTCAACCGTGAGCTCGCGTGGATGATTGACATGCACACTCATCCAAAGCGGGTGGTGTTTGGCCAGAATCTGGCACAGCTCGGGCGTGATCCGTTGCGGCAGAAAAATCGGAACGCGTGTGCCGATGCGAAGAAACTCGATGTGCGGAATCGCGCGCAGTCGCGAAAGCAATTTGTCGATCTTATCGTCGCTGAAAATAAGCGCGTCGCCACCGCTTAAAAGGACATCACGCACTTCGGTGTGTTGTTCGAGATAGCGGAATGCTTCTTCGAAATCGGTGTGCAATTCCTGTTCGCCGACGCCACTGACAACACGACTGCGGGTGCAATAGCGGCAATACGCGGCACAGCGATCCGTCACCAAAAATAAAACGCGATCCGGATATCGATGGACCAAACCGGGCACCGGCATGTGCGAATCTTCGCCGCACGGGTCGGCCATATCGTAAGGCGACGACCAGGTTTCTTCGACCCGCGGAATCACCTGACGGCGAATTGGATCGTCCGGATTCTTGTCGCGCGGGATCAGGTTGAAAAAATGCGGAGTGACGGCGAGCGCCAGTTTGTCGCCGGAAAGGAGCACTCCGCTGCGCTCTTCGTCGCTAAGATCGACATGTTTCTCAAGCTGGACGAGCGAAGTGACCCGGTTCTTAAGCTGCCATTTCCAATCGTTCCAAAGTTCAGGCGCTATCCCGCCGTCGCGGGACCAGTAGCCGGGCGCATGAGACACGAACTCTTTTCCATCACCATTCCGAAGAGGTTGCATTTTGAGTAAGGACGAAAACGCTAAGACCGGTCGGAAGCATGTCAACGCGCGCACCGCGAAGTGCGCGGCGCACTTCATTCGAGGCCGGACTTTGTCCTACTGAACGGCGACGACTGTGCCGATTGGAATTTCAGCAAAAAGTTTTCGCGCCGTTTCGCCAGGCAAACGAATGCAGCCATGTGACGCCGGGTAATTCGGCACCACTCCCTCGTGCATTCCGAAATCGAGACAGCTCAGTCGCATGAAATAGGGCATGTCGACGTGATAAATGGTCGAGCGGTGATTGCGTTCCTTGTCGGTGATCACGAAATAGCCACGCTTGGTGGAATAGCCTTCGCGACCAGTCGAACAGATTGAGTCCAAAACCGGCACGCCGTCTTTAATCAAGGCCATGTGCTGCGAGGAAAGCGAGATTTCGATGCGCAGGTGATCGGGCGCCGGTCCACTGCCGAGAAGAATCTGCGCCGGCTGCCAATGGCCGAGTTCAGCCGCAAAATAAAGCGCGAGCATTTTGTAGCGGCCGGTGGCGCGATTGCGGTCGGCGCCTGCTTGCAACAGCGCGCTGACGTAATCGGTGCGGTCCAGTCCGGCCGCGAGCATCAGGCAGGTGACGTTGCGATCGTCCTCGATGTAATTGCGAAACGACTTTGATGGGAGCGCGTCGAGAAATTCCTGGTCGTATTTCGCCGGCAGCGTCGTGTTCGCGTCCGCGCCACATTCAAGAAGCGTCGTGAACAGCGGCGCGTTATCAGTAGCAATCGCGTAGGCAAGAAGTGAAACGCGCTTTCCTTCCGGCGTAGGCGGAGGAACGTGTTTCGAAAGGAGCAATCGCACTGATTCGCGATCCCCTGCGCGCAAAACATTGTCCAAAGCGCGAAGCGCTCCGGCGCTCCATTGTTCAAGCCGCGGCATTCGTGAAAGGATTTCCTGGGCAATTTTGGTGTTGGCGCTCCCGAAAGCGAGGGTCAGCAGCTCACCGTTGTCCCCGTAAGCCAATTCCAAGTTCGGCGTCAGATTCAAGAGGAGATCGACCGTCTCGAGTTTCTGCGCGGTAACAGCATAATAAAGCGCCGAATGGCCTGCCCGGTCTCTGGCACCGATGTCGGTGACGTGTCCAGCCATCGCCCGAACCAATTCGAGATCGCCATGCATGGCCGCCACCATCAACGGCGTCACCCCCGCGTTATCCGACAAGTCGGCGCTCGCTCCAGCATCCAGCAGTCTTTGCGCGACACCCCGATCCTCCCGCAAAATCGCGGCGAAAAGCAATGACCGATCATTCGCCGTTCGCGCATTTGGATTCTGATGCTCGCGAAAATAGCGATCGATCAACGAAGGCTGCTGCGTCTCCATCGCGCGAACGAAGTCATCCGCCGGGATAGGCTTGGGGGGCTGATGCTCAAAGGCAAGCCATACCGCAGCAAGCACAAAGAGGACGGCTAGCGTGCCGACCGAAGCCCGATTCAAGTTGAATGAACGCATATCCGGAGAGAGACCAACCGATAGTATACCATTAGTCAAGGGGCGCGCCGCTGCAATTCGCGTACCGCAGATGCAACCGCCAGTGGACTCCCGCTCTTGAACGTTGCATGTTCGATGCTGTCCAACTTCGAACGATGCGTTTGACCTCAATCTCACTTTCCACCGCAGTCCTTAGCACGATGTTCACCACGGCGAATCCGTCCTTTGGCGGATCGATCCTGGCGGCCACACCCGAGATCGCGCCCACCCCGACCATTCCGGCGGCCGCGGCCGAGCAGGGCAAAGATGTCGTTCATCAGTTGAACAATGCTTTCGCCAAAGTTTTCGAGACGGTCGCACCGAGCGTTGTTATCATCGAGGTTTCGAAAAAGGCCGACACCGAAACGTCCGCGTTCGAGGACCTGTTTTTTCAAGGTCCGCCGGACGAAAATAATCCGCGCCGGAACCAGCGAAATCCTCAGCCGATTCAAAGCGAAGGCTCTGGATTTATTGTCCGGCCCGATGGCTATATCTTTACGAACTTCCATGTGGTTGAAGGGGCCGACAAGATCGACGTGAAGTTGAAAGATGGCCGCGAATTTTCGGCGAAGACCGTCGGCACCGATGAGAAAACGGACATCGCCGTCATTAAAATCGACGCCAAAGATTTACCAATCGTGCAATTAGGCGACAGCGACGCGGTCCGGGTTGGACAGTTCGCGTTCGCCATCGGCGCGCCGTTCAAACTCGATTACACCTTCACTTACGGCGTGGTCAGCGGCAAAGGCCGCAGCAAATTGCTCGCGACCAGCGGCTATTCGATCTCGGATTACTTGCAAACCGACGCGTCGATCAATCCCGGCAACAGCGGCGGCCCTCTGTGCGACATCGACGGCAACGTCATCGGCATGAACACGCTGATTAACGGACTCAACCGCGGTCTGGGGTTCGCCATTCCGATCAACATGGCCAAAGAAATTGGAGACGACCTGATCGCCGGGCGCAAAATCATGCGGCCGTGGCTCGGGATCCGGATCGAGACGCTCGGCGACGATCCGTCCATCCGCGAGCTTTTCAAGGGGATCGACAAAGGCGTGGTCGTGCGGACGATTGAAGCTGACGCGCCCGCTTACAAGAGCGACCTGCGGCCGTTCGACGTCATCACCCATGTCGATGCCAACTTGGTGGACACGGACTCGCAGCTGCAGCATGAGATTTTGAAAAAGAAAATCGGCCAAAAGGTCGAGCTGACGGTTTGGCGAAAAGGCCAGACACTCAAAGTCCCCGTGACGACCGGCGAATTGCCGAATGAAATTTCGCGTGCTTCCAACGAGCCCGCGCGTCCGCCCCAAAACAGTCAGGAAGAGGTTGGGAAATTTGGTCTGCAGGTTCAGGAGTTGACCAAGGAAATGGCGCAACGTTTCAAGCTGGGTGTCCAGCGCGGCGTGATCGTCACCGACGTGACCGAGAACAGTTTGGCCGCGCAACAGGGAATCGAGCGCGAAGACGTAATCACTGAAGTCGATGGCAAACCGGTGACCGATGTAAAAACATTTCGTGAGGCGTTGAACAAAGCCGATCCCAAACGCGGAGTTCTTCTCTACCTCGACCGCAAAGGCAGCAAGACCTTTGCTGTCCTCAAAGCCGGTGGCGGCGAACCGCCGACCGATCGCTAGGTCTTTCGGCTGCCGAAGGCGACCAGCAGAATTCCACCAACCAGACAAATTCCGCTGACGACCGGAGGAAAGCTGATCCCATGACCTTCGGTGTGCTTGATTTCAATAGGCCCTAGTTGCGCGTCTTTCTTTTCCTCTCTCCAACCCAAGCCGCCGTAGGCGAAGCCGACAATGCCAACGATGATGAGAATGATGCCGATTATTCCAGCTGGTTTCACGGCGCGGATGCTACAACGGTCGCCGGCCGCCGATCAATTGGAGAATAAGAACGACCAGCGCGATCAGGAGCAGCAAATGAATGTAGGCGCCGAGAACGTGGAAGCCGACAAAACCAAGCAGCCAAAGAATCAGCAGAATAACAAAGATAGTCCAAAGCATAAAAAACCTTTCATTTGAGGTTGTTGCCAATGGTTCGTTTCACCGCTGGGAACTGCGCTTACCAAATTTGCGACGAGGGATATCCATCTTCTATTGGCCCGTTTTTTTAAGGACGGCGCGCAAGTCCCAACCGCCCTTTTCCAGCTGCGTCCGCGCCGAATCATAATCGCATTGCGCGAGTTCGGCGACCATGCGCGTGGCGCGGTCGCGCAATTTCGTGCTCGAGGTATTGAGATCGATCATCAAATTGCCCCGAACTTTGCCGAGCGCGACCATCGCGCCAGTGCTGATAATGTTGAGCACAACTTTGGTGGCGGTTCCCGCTTTCAGTCGGGTGGATCCGGTCAGAATTTCCGGACCGACCGCCAGATCAATTGCAAGATCGATCCCGTGGCCGCGGGACTCACGGCTTGGATTGCAGCTCAGCAAAACTGTTTTTGCGCCTACCGACTTTGCTCGAGCCAACGCGCCGAGGACAAAAGGAGTCCGACCGCTGGCGGTGATTCCAATGACAACATCGACATCTTTGACGCCACGCCGATCGATTGCGAGCGCGCCATTACTCCCCTCGTCTTCCGCTCCTTCCACGCTCCGATGCAGCGCGGTCGCGCCTCCGGCAATGATGCCTTGGACGAGTTCGGGCGAGGCGCCGAAGGTAGGAGGAATTTCACTGGCATCGAGGACCCCAAGACGCCCGCTCGTACCGGCGCCGACGTAAAATAAACGGCCACCTTTGCGCAGCGACTCGGCCACCAGCTCAATCCCCCGCGCCAGATCGACTGTCACCGCGCGCAATGCTTCCTCAACAGATTTTTCTTCATCGACGAACAGCTTGACCAATTCCTGCGCGTCCATCTTCTCAAGATTTTCCGAACGCGGATTGCGCTGCTCAGTCAATGCTGCGGCGAGGTCAGCTATTTTTTCGGGCGCAGGTTCCGCATGAGTTTCGGGCCAGCTTTGCATTTCTGCGGCCAACCACGCGGCTCCGAATTCTGGAGCTCGCTCGGAATTCGCCACCCGCGCATCGGGCAGCGTTTTCTTCAAGCGCCGTCGAAATGCGTGGTTGTAAATCGAGTCTCGCTGAAAAAGGCCGCCCAGAAGAACGACTTTCGGTGCGAGCACATGCAGTCTGTTCGCTACCGCTTCGGTGTATTGGCAAAGAACGCGCGCGCCTTCTTCGATAATTTCCATCACGCGTGAATCGCCCCCGGCGGCGGCTTCGAAGACCACCGGGGCCAGCATCGCCACCTCCATTTTGTCGGCCGTCTGTGCCCACCGCACGAGCTCATCCAGATTATTCAGCGACAACGCGCGCAAAACTTTAGTGGTGAACTGGACTTCACCGCGGTGCAAATCGTATTCGCGCAGAATCAAGCGCAGCGCTTGCAAGCTGAGAAAATAACCGCCGCCGGCGTCGCCCAGAATGTGCCCCCAGCCGCCGGCGTTCTCGATTCGCTTGTCACGACGGCCGGTAATGGACGAACCGCTTCCAGCGTTAACCACAATTCCGTCACCATGGCCAAGCGCTGCGGCCAAGCCGGAATCGCGGTCGCTGCCGACCATAATTTTTGCCTGCGGCCAAACTTCAGCACAAAGCCGGGTAAGCGATTGTCGATCTTCTTCGGTGCCGCAGCCGGCCAGAAAAATTCCCGCGCGCGTGATCTCCTTCGGCAATTCGCGGAACATCGAGCGCAATTCGTCCGGTGTGGCGAGACGAAAGTTCGCCGGCGGCAACTTTCCCTGGTCCAGAACGCCTAGTTCATTCTCTCCGCGCTCGACCAGGACCCACGACGTCTTCGTCCCGCCGCCTTCGATGCCCAGGATTTTTTCGACGCCGTTCATTGTCGATCTTTGCCCTGTTTGTATCATGCTTCATGGCCAAAGACGAGGCTCAAGCGGCGAAGCGAATCCTACAACTCCGAGACGAGATTAGGGAACACGATCGCCGTTATTACGAAGAAGCCGCTCCGTCGATCAGCGATCGCGAATACGACCGGCTTTACAAAGAGCTGGTCGATCTTGAGACGAGATTTCCCGGCCTCGTAAGGTCGGATTCACCGACTCAGCGCGTCGGTGGCAAACCACTTCAGGCATTCGCCCAAATTCAACACCGGGTGCCGATGCTTAGTCTCGACAACACTTATTCCGAAGAGGAGGTCGCGAATTTCTACAAACGGATCACGCGGCTTTTGCCAGACGAAAAAATCCCGGTCGTGATCGAACCGAAAGTGGACGGCGTGGCTGTGTCGGTAATGTACGAAAACGGCCGTCTGAAATATGCGGCTACACGCGGGGACGGTTTGGTCGGAGACGACATCACCGAAAACATCAAAACGATCCGATCAGTGCCGCATCAATTGCAGGGCTCCGTACTAAAGGTTTTCGAAGTTCGCGGCGAAGCCTATCTCGACAAAGACGGCTTCAAGAGACTGAACAAAGAGCGAGAAGCCGCCGGACTACCATTGTTTGCCAATCCGCGGAATGCGGCGGCCGGTTCGCTCAAGCATCTCGATCCCAAAATTGCCGCGCAGCGACCCCTCGGAATGGTTTTTTACGGAACCGGCGCAACCGAAGGCGTAGATGTCGATCTTCATTCCAAGATTTTTCCCTTGTTCAAGAAGCTTGGACTGCCCACGCATAAAGATTGGTGGTTGGCCGATTCGATTGAGCAAGTTCTAAACGCCATTCGTGACCTGGACGAGATCCGGCGCGATTTTCCGTATGAGACTGACGGCGCCGTGATCAAGGTAGACGCGCTCGCACAACGCGAGCGGCTCGGTTTCACCGCGAAATCACCGCGCTGGGCGATCGCTTACAAATACGCGGCTGAACGCGTCGAAACGAAGTTGCTCGAGATCAAGGTTCAAGTTGGCCGGACTGGAATTCTCACACCGGTCGCGGTGCTCGAACCGGTGCTCGTTAGTGGCAGCACCGTTTCGCGGGCGACTTTGCACAACGAGGACGAGATCAAGCGCAAGGACATTCGCATTGGCGACACGGTGGTGATCGAAAAGGCCGGCGAAGTGATTCCGGCTGTTGTCGAAGTGGTAAAATCGAAACGGCCGCGCAACGCGAAGCCATTTGATTTTCTGAAACACATTCATAGCGAGTGCCCCGTCTGTGGCAGCGAGGTCCGGCGCGATCCGCAATTTGTGGCCTGGCGCTGCGAGAACCTCCATTGTCCGGCGCAAACCACACGGCGGTTGGAATTTTTCGCGGCCCGCGGCGCACTCGATATCGAAAGTGTCGGCGGAATCGTGGCCGACAAACTGGTTGAGCGAGGCCTCGTGCGCGAGCCCCTCGATTTGTTCGAGCTAGAGGTCGAGCAACTTGCGAAGTTGAACCTGGGCAGCGATGAAGCGCCCCGCGTTTTGGGTGAGAAAAACGCCACCAAAGCTGTCCAGGCCACTGAGCGCGCGAGAATTTTTCCGCTTTCGCGTTGGCTTTACGCGCTGGCGATTCCTGACGTCGGGAAAACGACCGCGACCGATCTCGCGCGTTTTCACGAAACGATCGAGGACGTCGCCAACTCCAAACTTCTTCGTGACGTGCTCGCCTATCATGAAAGCAAAGGCGACAAGTCCCGCAGCCGCGGGACCAAGGAAATCGCCGAACGATTGATCAAAACGGGTTTTGCCGAGCCATCGAAGAGCAAGGTTGACAAGCACGGCGGCATCGTCACCGCAGTCGGACCGGTCGTAGCGAAAAGCGTTCTCGATTTTTTTGGGTCAGCGGCGGGAAAGAAAATTGTTCAACGGATAAAGCAATTGAGGATTCGTCCGAAAAGCGAAAAAGTCTCGGGCAAAAAAATGGCCGCGCTGCCATTGGCCGGGAAAACTTTTGTCCTCACCGGCACTCTGCCGTCAATGACTCGCGAAGAAGCGTCGGCGAAAATCGAAGCGCTGGGCGGTCATGTCAGCGGCAGCGTGAGCAAGAAAACTGATTACGTCCTCGCCGGAGCGGAAGCAGGCAGCAAACTCGCCAAAGCGAAAGATCTCGGCGTCCGAGTTATCGACGAAGCGCAGTTCCGGAAAATGTGGTAGGGGCGGTTCACCGAACCGCCCGGACGATTGAAGTCAATTGCCTCTACCCTACGGCGTTCTTTCCGGCGCGGACTGCAAATTCAGGGGGATCGCGCGATTCGAAAGCGGCGGCGCGGCAAGAAGCGGCGGCCGAGGTTGACTCGCCGGATGGAAATCCGCCTGGACATTGAACGTGATTTTCTCGTTGCCACGCATCACCGTGATCGGCACGACATCGCCAGCGGTCAAAAAGAATGAGGCGTCGAGAATATCTTCCGGCTCGTGCACTGGCGTCCGGCCAATTTGGAGAACGACGTCGCCGGCTTTCATTCCCGACTCAGCAGCCGGCGTGTCTTTCATGATCTCTTTGGTAACCGCGCGCGAGCCTTCTACTGGCGCTGCCGCTTCGGCAACGTTGGCCCCAATCCAGCCATGCCGGGGCTCGCCAAAGCGCACGAAATCGGCCCGGATTTTTTCGGCCGCCTCAATCGGCAATGCGTAACAGGAATTATTTTCGAAGGTGTAGAGCAGAATTCCGATGACTTCGCCTTTCAAATTCAGGAGGGGAGCCCCGCCTTCACCGCGCTGCGGCGGCAGATTTACTCGCAAATGCTTGGTTGGAAAATATCCGCCGAAACATTTGCGATCGAAGCCGGCGATCATGCCGAAGCTCGGCGTCTCAGCGAGATCGAGCGGATAACCAATCGCAACGACCGGAGTAGCGATTTCAAGCTGATCAGAGTTGCCGATCGGCAACGCGGGGCTGGCCAAATCTACTTTTAACATCGCGATACCGCTGCGGAGATCGGCCAAGAGTTGTCTGGCCGGATATTTCTTACCTTTGAACTCAACGGTGACATTCTCAGCTTCGCCACCAACCGAATAGGCGGTGTAAAGCGTGCCGGTCGGATCGACAAAGAACCCGGTGCCGGAAAGTTCGCCGTGTTGGTCGGTCGCCTCGATCTTGACTACGGCCTTGGCGGCGCGCTCAAAAACGTCTTTGACTTCCCGGCTAAGCGCAGTGGCGGACTGCGGTGTTTGTTGCGCAGAAAGTGACGCTGCGGCGGCAAAAAACGCGAGTTTTGCCAGCAAGCGAAACCCCTGGACTGGGCTAGAACTTGAAAGTCGTCTCATAACTCACGGGCACGCTATCGAGCACGTAGCGAGGCGTGCCGCTCCGGTGAGTTTGGGCGCTTTCCGTCATATTGCGAAGCGACCGCGTGTTAAAGACCCGTGTCGACACGGGCGATGCCAACGTCCATTCCGGCTCAGTGCTGGCGGGCGCAACCAAAACCGGTCGATCTTTCGCAGCAACCGTCGCCGGCGGTGGCGCCTGATAAATCCGCAGGGAAATAACTGCCGCGCAAACGAGCACAGCGGTGACTGCGGCTGGATAAGAAGTGAGGGTTGAAAGATTGAAAGAAAATGCAAAATCCCGCGCCCGATCGATACAGATCCGCCAAAGCGGTTCTCGCAGAAGTTGATCGCGCTGCCGGCGATGAAATTCGTGGATGAAATTGTCGAAATAACCGGGCGGCGGTTGTTCGTAACGTTTGAGGCGAAGCAGCTTCGTTATTTCGTTGTCGTTAAACTCGTCCATGGGCGCTGAATCAGGTGACCGGATTTTTTCGAAACTCGTCTAGATAGTTTTGCAGTTGCCGGTTGGCGTAGAAAAGCCTGGATCGTACTGTGCCTTCTGAAACACGCAAGATTTTACTGATTTCTGCGTGGGGCATCCCCTGAATATGGAACATGGTGACCACAGCTCTGTGTTCATCAGACAATTTCATCATCGCCTCGTTCAACCTTTTTTGGAGCTCGGAAAGGTCGGCTTCCCGCACCGGACTGCTCGAGGCGGTGGCCTCGAGAAATTCCTTGTCGCTTTGAATGCTGGAATCGACATCGTCCAGGCTGAGTTGGAAACGGCGGCCGCGTTTTTTGAGGAAGTTCAGCGTCATGTTGACCGCGATCGAATGGATCCAGGTATAAAAGGAAGATTTCCCGCGAAAACCGCGGATCGCCTTGTAAGCTTTTGCGAAAATGTCCTGGAGCAGATCGTTTGTGTCCTCGTGGTTCGAGGTCATGTTGTAAACGAGGCCGTAAAGGCGGGGCGTGTATTTCACAACCAGCTGATCGAACGCGCTCGCGTCGCCTTCCTGCGTGCGCGCGACCAGTTGCTGGTCTTCATCCTTCCGAGGCTCGTCCATCGCGTTTCTTTTAGACTTAACACCGGCATCCGGCCCGGACGACAACAAATCGGTCAGGCGTCGAGCTGGCGGTAACGCGATTGCAGGATTCATCTTCTTCAAGCCGCGCGATCAATCGCGCCGGTCACGCATCGACATCAGCCAAAGCAAGTTGCCGAGCGCGGCGATAAACGCGGCGACGTAAGTGAGCGCGGCGGCGTTGAGCACGTTGTTCACCCCGGCCGTTTCTTCGCCGGGCTGCACGATGTGCATTTGTTGCAGAATAATTTTCGCGCGCCGTGAGGCATCGAATTCCACCGGCAACGTGATCAATTGGAAGATGGCGAGAATGAGATAGCAATAAATCCCGAGCGTGATCAGGCCCGTGATGCGGAACCAAAATCCGCCAATGATGATAAATGGCAGCATCTGCGAAGCGACCATTGTGACCGGCACAATCGCCATTCGTGCTTTCAGCGGCGCATATGCTTTTGCATGTTGGATCGCGTGCCCGGTCTCGTGCGCCGCAATCCCGAGAGCGGCGACCGACGGCGTGTTGTAAACGTTGCTGGAAAGGCAAAGCTTCTTGCTCGTCGGATCGTAATGGTCCCCGAGGAAACCATCGGTTTGAATAACATCGACATCGTGGATTTGCGCGGCCTGCAAAATTTCTCGCGCGCACTCCGCACCGGTGATGTTCGAGCTTGCCCGGACTTTTCCCCAGCGATTGAACGCACCGGTGACGCGGATCTGGGCCCAGATGCCAAGAATCATGGGCACGATCAAATAGAGAAAGAAGTGATGGCCCCCAAAGCCGATTGGATAGAACATTCCTGTGGTAATCTAATTGCCTAAATTAGACGCTCAACTGCGCGGGGCGTTCATTTGGTCCTGGAACCCCTTCGCCGGGCGAGGCGTTGTAGCTGCCGGTGTCCTCATCGGCAGACTTTGGAAGACTCTGCCGCCAGAGACGGCGGCAGCTACAACATCAACGGTCGGCGCCGCGGCGTGACATCGCGCTCAGATTTCCAGCTGCTTCGGAAATCGCGAGAGAATCTTGCAGCCGGCCTTCGTTACCACGACCACGTCTTCGTGCCGGACACCGCCGAGCCCGGGATAATAAAGTCCCGGCTCGACCGTGAGCACTTGTCGCTCCTTCAGGGTCGCCTTTTGCAGCCGCGGATATTCATGGATCTCCAAACCGAGTCCGTGACCGGTACCGTGGAAAAATCCAACGTTCTTTCCGTTGCGAACTTCGGTCGGATAACCGCGCTTCTGGAAAAGCTGCTGGATCGCCTTATGTATTTTCATTCCGTCGATTCCGGCCTTGATTTCTCGGAGCGCGAGCTCCTGCCCTTCCTTCACCGTCTCCCAAAGTTTGCGTTGCGCGTCGCTCGCTCGACCACGGACAACCGTGCGCGTCATGTCGCCCCAGTAGCCTGTTTTCGCGTCACGCGGGAAAATATCGAGGATGATCAGCGAGTTCGGGTAGAGCGGACCGGACCCGCGCTCGTGGGGGTCGCACGCCTGGTCGCCTCCGGCGACGATCGTATTTGTCGGCGTGCCGCCGGCGCGCAACATCGCGGAATCGATTTCCGCGCGCAGCATTTCGGACGTCAGTATTTTACCCGACCAGCGCAATTTCTTTCCGGCCGGCTTCGATGCCTTCAAAACTTCCATCGCGCGAGTCAAACCGCTTTCGGTGATGCGCAAAGCGCGGCCGATCAACTTCAGCTCGTCATCCGTCTTGGCTTCGCGCTCCGGCCAGAAGAGGCCGTCAGTCGTGGCAAGATTGACATCGTCTTTCGCCAGCTCGCGCGCGAAACCGAGCTGAAAACTTGCCGGCACCACTGCACTTTTTACTCGGCGTTTGCGGAGAAAATGCGCGAGGACTTTTTCATACGGTGGCGCTTGTTTCGCTTTGCCCTGCACTTCCCGCTCGAGTTGGTTAAACGAAACAAACTCGTCCACCTTCGCTGTCCTCCGGCCGCGATCCATCTCCAGATCGCTCAACACGATTGTGCGCTTTCCGTTTTGCTGGAGGAAAATGAAGGGATCGCCCGCCCAAAACTTCGTCGCGTAAAGCATGTCCGCATCAATGTCGCTGGCCGCGACGATAAGTCGTGAGTCGCCGTTGGATTGGTTTTTCATTTTAGGTTCGTCGCACTTCGAGTTGGCGGCGCAGGATCCAATATAGCAAACCAAGCAAACCGAATGTCGAGCCAATCAGCACCATCGTGTTGAAAACAAAGACGCTAATCTTGACGCCCGGGTAACGTTTTTCCGCGCCGAAGAAAACATTGGGCCGGCTGCCGCGACGATAATCGCTTTGCTCCATTTCCGCGTTTGAAATCAGATCGGAAACTTTCTGATTGAGGTAAATTTGTTCGGCCGTGACCTCGCCCTTTGCATCTTTAAACATTGCTGAATCGAACGGCCGCTTTCGGTCGAGCACCTGGTCGACTTGCTTGAGATAATGATCGAGATCGTCGGCTGATTTCGCTTCGAGACCGGACAAAACTGCCAGCACTTCTTTCAATTCCTCGAGTCGCTTGGTGTCTTGCTGCGCTTGCGGTTTAGCCACGATTTGTCGAATCTCGCCGTCGGCGCGCTCCCGCCTTCGATTCAGCGGATTCAATTTGTCCTGCGCCACAATCATCTCTTCGTAGGACCAGCGCATCGGAATAAACTGGCAGACGAAGGGGACCTGCAACTTGCTGTCCATTTTTCTGCTGCGGTCTTTGGATGGATGTTCATGAAACCAGCGCGTCAATGAATAAACCAGGCTGAGGTTCCGGTTCATGTCTTCATATTTAATAAGCGCTCCGCTCATCAGAATCTGTGGAATCAAAACCAGCGGCACGATGTTGGCCGCGGTTTTGGCGTCAGAAACGATTGATGAAACGAGAAGGCCGAGGGCGAGACTGCCGACCGCCGTCATGAACATCAGGGCCAGGTGCACCCAAAACATTCCCCGAATCTCGAGGATGTAATTGCCGATCAGGACGAAGAGGATGCATTGGATCAAGGCGAAGACCGACAACGAAGACATCTTGGCGAAGATGTAATAGGGCAGTCGGACATCGAGATTGCGCTCGCGCTGGAGTGTCGGCCGGTCGCGAATGATGTCGTCGGCGCTGTTGGTCAGCGAAAGAAACATCACCACCAGCAATCCAAGAAAAAGATAGGTCGGAATGTGGAAGGCCGAGGCGAAATCGTATTTCCCGCTTTCCGAATAACGCAAGAGCGACCCGATCAAAAACGCCAGCGCCGGCGCGGCGCAAGTCGTGATCCAAATGTTGGCGCGGTTGCGCAGTTTACTGATGAACGAGCGCCGCAAAAGTGCGCGGAACTGCGTCCACTCATCGTGCCAGCGAATTGGTATGCGTTTTCGCTTCTGCGCCGGCACCGACGGGAGCAGCGGAGCTTGTTCGCGGCGAAGTGAAACTTGTTTGACGTCCTGGATCAGGCGAAACGCCTCGTACTTGTCGCGCCAGAATTCGGGGGAATAACGTCGCGCTGGCACCAGCTGACCACGGCTGTTTTCCTCATAGATAATGTCGCCACTCAAATCGCGCAGCGGCGTTTCCAAAACATCGAAGATGAATTCCGGTCGCGTCGTTCCGCAGGACGGACACGCGCCGAGGTCTGCGCCGAACTGATGTTGATGCTCGGCCTCGGCAAAATACCGAAGCATTTCGGTCGGCGTTCCGAAAAAGACCAGCCGTCCGCCTTTGTCGAGCAGGATCGCCTTGTGAAACAACTGGAACAGCTTCGAGCTCGGCTGGTGGATGGTGACAATGATGATTTTGTTGTGCGCCATCGATCGGATGATTTCGATCACGTGCTCGGAATCTTTCGACGAAAGCCCCGACGTCGGCTCGTCAAAAAGATAAACATCCGACATTCCGATCATATCGAGGCCGATGTTGAGCCGTTTGCGCTCGCCGCCGCTCAAAGTCTTTTTGATCGCGGCGCCAACAACCGCATCGCGGCGTTCGCCTAATCCAAGCTCGACCAGTTTCGCTTCCAGCCGGCGCATTCGATCGCGCCGCGAAAGATGCGGCGAACGAATCGCAGCCGCGAACTGCAAATTCTCGCCGATCGTCAAATGCTCGTCGAAGGCGTCTTCTTGCGGAATGTAACTGATGTATTTTTTGAGCTCGTCCAAGTTCGGATAGAGCGATCGGCCATTCAAAAAAACCTGGCCGCTCGTCGGTTGAAGTTGTCCGGCGAGAACTCGGAGCAATGTGCTCTTGCCCGAACCGCTTGCGCCCATCACGCAGACCAGCTCGCCGCGAGTGAGGCCAAATGAAATTCCTTCGAGCCCGGTATCGCCGCTGGTGAAATGGTGCGTGACCTCACTCACCTCGAGCGTGCGAATGATGTTGCGCTCCTCCTCGATGATGCGCTCGGAAAAATTGCAGCGCAGGAATTGTCCGACGTCGATCCGGATGGTGTCCCCATCTTTGAGGGGATATGTCGATCTTACCGCCAGATCGCCGACCAGGATCGGACGATCGGCTTCGATCACTTCCAATTGGCCGACGCGCTGATCGTAGTCGCAAAAAATTTTCAGCAAAACGTCGCCGCTCGTTCCGGGCGAAAGCAAAATGTCGTCCGGCTGCAGCCGGCTCGGGTCGTTCGAAACCAAATATTCCGATTTCGAAGCTTTGAGTTGAAACCGCCCGCCGAACGCGCGCGCGCGCCGGCGCAGATCGCTCAGATCCATTTCGCTGTCGTTTTGGAAAAGAATTTTGTCGTCGAGCGCAGCTTCCACTTGGGCGCCGGACTTGAGTTTGACGCCGTTCAGTACCGCATCGACATCGCGCAACGCTTTCACTCGCACTTTCAATCCGAAGGCGATCTCGAGCGCGCTCTCGCGTGTTCGCGCGCGCTCGAGACCGACTTCGTCCGCGTCTTTGTTTACCCGAACAAAAATTTGTGGAACGGAAACGTTTTTCTTGGCGTTGAAATATTGGGCGAGCTCCTGATAAGTCAGCACGTGATCGCCCACCAAAATTCGCTGCCCCGGATAAATTCGGCAGAATCCACCGCGAACCAGCGGCCGGCCGCGTACCGAAACATTTTGACTGCTGTAATTTTTGAGCAGGATCAGCTCATGATAGCGAAACGCCATTAACCGATCGCTCTCTGCCAGATTTTTCATCCGCACGTCCGCTTTTCCATTGCTCGCAAACGAGAGCGATTCCAAAGGCGACGCGCCGCGCTGGTAAATCGACGGGTCGGCGTCTTCGGACGCGTTCAATTGGTAAACGATGTCGATCGCCTGGGCTGCCATGCCGAGTTGCGACATGAACGAATAAAACGCGACCACCTGTTCCTGCTTCAGTCCGGCTTGGGAAATGAGATCGTAAAGTTGGACACCGAGCATGATCTTGCGCTCGGTGGTCAACTGCGTGCTCAGCTTTTGCGCCATCGCCGACAGATCTTGCTGCTCGTAGAGCGCTTGCCGGAAAAGTTGTCGGAGCTCGGAGTAAACGGCTTCCGGATAATCGTACCGCAAAAATCCAAGACTCGAATCGATTTCTTCTTCCAACAGGACGCCGTCGGCCTTGGAAAAACTCGCCAAAACCTGGATCAACACCGGCAACAGGTTCGGACCTTCCGAAACGCTGCGCGGCTTGCGCAAGGCGCGCCGCACCAAGCGCCGGCCCTGCCGCCGGACGCGATACGCGAACGGCGTCACTCTTTGCACCGCGCGATCCAGTTTTTCCGCGACCGTTGAAACCAATTGAGTCATCTCGAAATTCGAAAAACAATTTTACAGGAATCGCGTCACTAAGCAATGCACCCGCAACGTGGCGACCGATCCGAGCTTTACGTTGTCGATCTTGACTACAGTCTCGTCACTGCTCACTTGTCACACCTCACCTTCGAAATACTGCCCGTCCGGCTCAATAACGCCCGTGCGGCCCGCACCCTGCTTTTTTGCAATGCCACATCTTCATGGTAGCCTCTGTATTCGCGAGTAATCGCACCCCTTATGCCACAATCCGATCGTAACTCCCAACGCGAGAACAAGCCTCGCGGCAACGAGCCTAGTTTTAACTGGCGCGGCGTCATCCTGATTGCGGTCGCTTTCGGCTTTTTCGCCCTCGCGATGCTCTTCTGGCGCGGGAACTACCCGCAGCTTGAAGATGTTCCTTATAATCGCTTCCTCGAGCTGCTCGAGAACAAGCAAATCGTGAACGACAAAATTTCGCCGCTCACTTTGTACGTCGAAGAAGGACAGCCGACCCAACAATTGCGCGGCAAATACATCAGGCAGGGCACCGGCGGCGCGCAAAACATGGAAGTGCCGTTTCGCACCACCGTTTATCTCAATTTCACCAGCAATTTGCAGGACAAACTCGCCGCTGCCGGAATTCAACCGGGCATCCGCTCCGAATCGCATCCGTGGACCCAGGTGTTCGCAAGCTTTGCGCCTGTTCTGCTCTTGCTCCTGCTGCTCTATTTTCTTTTCCGCCAGCAAATCCGGATGGCCGGCAAAGGCGCGCTCAATTTCGGCAAATCGAAAGCGCGCATGCTCGCGCGTGACAAAAACAAAATCACGTTCAAGGACGTCGCCGGCGTCGAGGAAGCCAAGGACGAAGTGCAGGAGCTGGTCGAGTTTTTGCGCGACCCGAAAAAATTTCAAAAACTCGGCGGCCGCATTCCCAAAGGCGTGCTCTTAGTCGGACCGCCAGGGACTGGTAAAACTTTGCTCGCCCGCGCCATCGCCGGCGAAGCCGACGTTCCGTTCTTCTCCATCAGCGGCTCCGATTTCGTGGAAATGTTTGTCGGCGTCGGCGCTTCCCGCGTGCGCGACATGTTCGAGCAAGGCAAGAAATCCGCGCCCTGCATTATTTTCATCGATGAAATTGACGCGGTCGGCCGTCACCGCGGTCACGGTGTCGGCGGCGGACACGACGAACGCGAGCAAACGCTCAATGCGTTGCTCGTTGAGATGGACGGCTTCGACACCCAGGAAGGCGTCATCATTATCGCCGCGACCAATCGGCCTGATGTTCTCGATCCGGCGTTGCTGCGTCCCGGGCGCTTCGATCGCCAAATCACCGTCAATCTGCCTGACGTGAAAGGACGCGAAGAAATTTTGCGGGTGCACTCCAAGAAAGTAAAACTTGCCGAAGGTGTCGATCTTGCAGTAGTCGCGCGTGGCACCCCCGGTTATTCCGGCGCCGAGTTAGCCAATGTCATTAACGAAGCAGCGCTCCTCGCCGCGCGTCGCGGATTAAAAGGAATCACCCTCTCTGAACTGGAAGAAGCGCGCGACAAAGTCCGTTGGGGCAAGGAACGCCGCAGTCTCGCGCTTAGCGAAAAAGAAAAGACGAACACCGCTTATCATGAAGCCGGTCACGCGCTTCTGCTCGAACTGCTTCCGCACACGGAGCCGCTTCACAAAGTGACCATCATTCCGCGCGGCCCGTCGCTTGGATCGACCATGTGGTTGCCGGAGGAAGACAAATACACCAATCGCAAAAACGAATTGCTCGCCAGCCTGGCTGTGAAAATGGGCGGCCGCGTCGCCGAAGAAATTGTTTTCGGCGATGTCACGACCGGCGCCGCGGGTGACATCAAGATGGCCACCTCCATGGCGCGCAAGATGGTTTGCGAATGGGGCATGAGCGAAAAACTCGGCATGGTCGAGTACGGCGAACACGAAGATTACGTTTTTCTCGGCCGCGACATTTCGCGCGCCCGTGATTATAGCGAAGCGACGGCGGAACAAATCGACGCCGAAGTGCGGCGCTTGATCGACGACGCGTACCAGACCGCGAAACAAACTCTGATTGCCAATCGCGATCACCTCGACGCCATCGCCAAGACGCTGCTCGAATACGAAACGCTCGACGGTTTGCAGATCAAAGAACTGATCCAGCACGGCGAATTAATAAATCCGCCGCCAAGCGTGACGCCGACATCGGGCGAAAAAATGGCGCCCGAAAAACCGCCACGCCAGGTCGTGGTCGGTCCCGAGGCCCCGCCCCTCCCCGGCGCACTCGGCGGCGCGCCCGCGTAATCTCGCATTTGAGGGGATCGGCTTGTTCTCAAGCCGATGGTAAAAATTAGCGGCCTCGCCGCGATGAACAGTAACGCGTTGAGGACAACGCGTTTCACCTTCAAAATTGTTGGCAAGCGCTCCGCTTGCCAACTCTTGTCATTCCGAGCGAACTCGAGGAATCTCTTACTATTTCCGCCTTTGAAACTGTAATGCGCGCTTTGATTGTTGCGACTGTCCTTTTGCTCGGTGCGTGTGTCACGCAGCTTCAAGTCGTGGGTCCATACGCCAACCGCTTGTCGCGTGATGACGTTCATCAGATTAAGCTTGTGGTCTCTACGCGAAGAGCATCGATCACGGCATTCGAAAGCTTGAAGCAATTCGTCCCGATAGAGTTCATGTCGAAAGCGGACACATAGATAGTCTTGGAACTTGGAAGGGCAGCGCTTTCTTTGTCGTGAAACGAAATGGCCGGTGGGTTATCGACGAGAACGCCGGAATCGAGGCGACTAACGAAAGAACTATTGTCACGGATTGACCACACACATGAGTAGTAAGGAAATCGACGTCATTCTGAAACGGTTTGAGTCGCCGGATGAAGTGCGGGCGATGCAAAAAGGGAAATTCGAACTCGTGCACATCGGCGGGATAACGATTGGGCGCGCGACTTACGAACCGGGTTGGAAGTGGAGTGAGCACGTCGGTCCGAGCGTCGGCGCAACGCGTTGTCATGTTGAACACATCGGGCTCGTCCTCTCCGGCATGGCCACGATTGCCTTCGACGATGGCCGCGTTGTCGAACTACATGCGGGCGAACTCTTTCACGTTCCGCCGATTCCGCACGACAGTTGGGTCATCGGCGACGAGCCGTACGTGTCCCTACATTTTCTCGGCGCCGAGCATTACGCGACCAAGAAGTAAGATTTTCCGACTACGGACAACTGATTACCGACCTGATGCGCGTCGCTGCGATTTATGACATTCACGGGAACCTTCCTGCGCTTGAAGCTGTGCTCGATGAAATTCGCGAAGCCGGTGTCGATCAAATCCTAGTCGGCGGCGATGTCGTTCCGGGACCAATGCCGCGTGAAGCACTCGCGCGATTACTTGATGTCGATCTTCCAATCCAGTTCATTTACGGGAACGGCGAAGTCGCAGTGCTAACAGAGCTGGCGGGAAAAGAGCCACGCGTTCCACCTAATTTTCGAGATGTGATCCGTTGGAACGCGCAGCAGCTTGCTGATTATGAAAAGGTACTCTCGAGCTGGCCGAAAACAATTCGTCTCGAGGTTCCAAGTCTAGGCGAAGTGCTTTTCTGTCACGCGACGCCGCAAAATGAAAATGACGTCTTCACCAAGATCACGCCTGAAGAATGGCTGTTACCGATATTCCAGCAAGGGAAAGCAAATATCGTCGTTTGCGGGCATACTCACATGCAGTTCGATCGAATGATCGGAAAAACGCGCGTTGCAAATGCCGGCAGCGTCGGAATGCCGTTTGGAAAACCGGACGCGTACTGGCTTTTACTTAGCCCGAACATTCAGCTGTGCCAAACCGATTACGATTTGGTCAAAGCAGCTGAGCGAATTCGAGCTACAAACTATCCGCAGGCCAACGAGTTCGCTGAACACAACATTCTGCAACCGCCCTCAGAAGCGGAAATGCTAGAGGCGTTCGCGAAAACCGAATTGCGCGGGTGAAAGTCACGCTACTCGCGCCTTTGTTTTTCGACGAGGTGGCGCAACTGGCGCTCCATCGTTTTGAACGCGTCGTGGATCACTTTGTTGAGCGGCTCGTGTGAACCGTTATCCATTTGCTTCTCGTCGCTCACCAGCTCGTGGCGCGGCCTCACCGTTACATCAATCCGGCAGCGATAAGGATTACCTTTGTGATGGGTATGATTCGGCTGCTCGATCGCGACGTCGCAGCGATTGATGTGGTCGCAAAATTTCTCGAGCCGGGCGGCGTAATCTAAAACGAGATTGTCGATCTTATCTGACTTATCCAGGCCGCGGTAGGTGATGTTGACGGGCAATTGCATGATCAATTATCGAGCTTAAACCGGACGAAGCGAACGAAAATGATTCGGCAATTTCGCCGGCTCGACTTTGACGAGATCGGATTTCACGTGCTCGACAATGCGATCGCGCACGCGTCCCGGTAAAAGATCGACAATCGCGGAATGAATTTTAGCCGAGGCGGCGAATGCCCATCCTTCCTTGCCGCTGCCGTTAACAATCTTGGCGATTTGATCGGCCAGCTCTTTGTTAATCCGGCGATCGGTCTCGGTTGCAAGTTTACTCTCGGCGATGGAAGCCGCGCCGCGATGCGCGCCCGCACTCTCGGTGACCGGAAAACGTCCGGCCAGGTCGGTCACCTTGTCGATGAGTCTCCCGTGCGCATCCGTGGTATCGAAGGCCTGGACCAATTTTAAACTCGGCCCGCGCGTCGGCGTTTCATTGACCTGATAAGCTTTCAAACTGCCGCGATCTGCAACGATGACGAGTGAAGCCGGTATCATAAAACTAACGACGGCTGTCGTGGAGCGTCGAACAAGCGCTCATTCAATTTCTCTATAATAGAATCGCGCCGCGTTGCAATCTTGCGTTGATCGAAAATTCGCGCGCTATTTTTTCTTCGCGCGCTCCCCTTCCGCGCTTACTGCGGCGGGAACGGCCACGGCGCGCTTTTTCCAGGATTCCCGCCGCGCACGCGGTTGCTCGCCGCGGCTGAGCTTGAACAAATATGTCGTTCGTCCATTAAGATCGACATCGTCGCCGGATGAAAATTTCTTTGGGTCCTTGAGAAAACCGTCCTCGTTGGTTGTATCGAGAATTTGTTCCCACTCGAGATGTTCCTCGCCCGGAAGCACGAACAGGATCGGCTCGTGATGCGCGTTGATCAGAAGCAAGAAAGTATCGTCGCGCACCGGTTCGCCGTGCTCATTCACCAAATCAACGGCGTCGCCGCTGACGAGCATTCCGAGACAACGCACGAGGGGCGAATTCCATTCCTCTTCGCTCATTTCGTTGCCGCCGGGATTAAACCACATCGCGTCCTTGATCTCGCCACCGCGAACGCGCCGTCCCTGAAAAAATTTCGGACGGCGAAAAACTGGGTGTTCGCGTCTTAGTTGAATTAATTTTCTGGTGAACTCGAGCAACCGTTTCTGTTTCTCATTCCACTGCCAATTCAGCCAGCTGATCTCGTTGTCCTGGCAATAGGCGTTGTTGTTCCCCTCTTGCGTGCGGCCGAATTCGTCGCCGGCCAAAAGCATTGGCACTCCCTGCGACAAGAAAAGCACCGTCATAAAATTTCGCTGCTGCCGCCGGCGCAAACTGTTGATGCTCGGATCGTCAGTCGGCCCTTCGACTCCGCAGTTCCAGGAACGATTGTGGTTGTCGCCGTCGCGGTTCTCGTCGCCGTTGGCTTCGTTGTGCTTGTCGTTGTAGCTGACGAGATCGTTGAGCGTGTATCCGTCGTGTGAAGTGATGAAGTTCACGCTCGCATAGGGCGGGCGCCCGTCGTGCTGATAAAGATCGGGGCTGCCGGTCAATCGATATGCCACTTCGCCAATGAAACCTTCGTCCCCGCGCCAAAAACTGCGCATCGCATCGCGAAATTTGCCGTTCCACTCCGAAAACGGCACCGGAAAATTGCCGACCTGATAACCGCCATCGCCGACGTCCCACGGCTCGGCGATTAATTTCGCCTGAGAAAGAATCGGGTCCTGCTGAATGACTTTGAAGAAGGCGTGAAATTTGTTGAAGCCGGTGCCGTCGCGCGCCAGCGCCGGCGCGAGATCGAAACGGAAACCATCGACGCGCATCTCCGTTACCCAATAGCGCAAGCTGTCCATCACCAGCTGCAAAGTGTGCGGACAAAGTGTGTCCACGGTGTTGCCGGTGCCGGTGTAGTCTAAATAGAAACGCAGATTGTCCGCGAGCAGCCGGTAATACCCCGGATTATCAACGCCGCGGAGAAAGACAGTCGGGCCGAGATGATTTCCTTCGCCGGTGTGATTGTAAACAACATCGAGAATCACTTCGATGCCGGCAGCGTGGAGATTGCGGACCATTCCTTTGAATTCGGTCACGTCCGCGCCGGGTTCGCGATTGCTCGAATAGGCGGCGTGGGGCGCGAAAAAACCGATGGTCTGATAACCCCAATAGTTGATCAGGCCGCGATCGACCAAATATTGCTCGTCGAGATGCGTGTGCACCGGCAAAAGTTCGACCGCGGTCACGCCGAGATTTTTCAGATAACGGATCGCCTGTTCGTTCGCGACTCCGGCATACGTGCCGCGCAGTTGTTCCGGCACGTCCTGCCACAATTTCGTGAATCCTTTGACGTGAACTTCATACACCACCGTTTCCGAAAGCGGCGTGTTCGGCCGTTTGTGATCGTCCCAATTAAACGCACCGTCGATTACGACCGACTTCGGCATCGCCCAGGCGTTGTCGCGGGAATCCCGGGCGAGATCCTCCGTTTCATCGCCCACCACGTAACCGAACATTTCGTCCGACCAGTTAATTTGGCCGGCGATCGATTTTGAGTACGGGTCGAGCAACAACTTCGAATCGTTGAAGCGCAGGCCGCGATTCGGCTCGTACGGGCCGGCGACTCGATAGCCGTAAAGTTGCCCCGGTCGTGCATCGGGTAAAAAGACATGCCAGACCTGGCCGGTTTGCTCTCGCAACGGAACGCGGGCGTTTTCATGCGGCGCGTCGATATTGTCGAACAAACAAAGTTCGACTCCGGTGGCGTGTTCGGAAAAAATCGCAAAATTGACGCCGTTGCCAAGCCAGGTTGCACCGAGCGGGTACGGTTTTCCGGGCCAGGTCTTAACGGTTGTCATAAAGCGCGTCGTTCTTATCTCTCACGCCAATACAACGCGCAATGCGCGATTCTTCGGGCGGTCAGCCGAGTTTGTGACGAAGGAAAATCGCGAGCAAGCCCAGACTGATCGCACCCGTAATCATGAGCGCGAGTGGAGATGGTTCTGACATGGCGAAGAAGAACAGGAGCGTCTGCATGATTGCGTTGGCCGGCGGCTGTAGGATAAGAATCGGATTGCGACGCAATAGTGGTCGCCACTCCGCAAAAACCGCTTGAAAACGATCGCGCGTTTCGAAACCGCTCGCTTCCAGCGGAATGCGCCACGGCTACAGACTAACGGGCGATTGAGTCAATCGCCCCTACCTTCGCTGTCGCCCTTGCTGTCGAGGTAAAGGACGACGAAGGCGATGCCGAGAAGCGGTTGAAGAATCCGCTGCAGAATGTTCAGGGCCAAAGCCGGATAATCGACTCCGTGAGTTTGGAGACTGGCATTTATCTTTTGCGCGAGCGCTTGTGGATCCTGAGTGCGCATTAGTTCCACGAAATAGTCGCGCAACATCCGCCACTCCGGAACAATTGTGATCGCCAGAACAAACGCGAACCAGAGCGAGACGATGACCGCACCGCGCCATGGCGACCGTTGATACCAGGGAAGATCGCGTCCGCTCCGGGCGAGGCTTTTGCTTTCGCGCAAGGCATCGCTCGCGGTCGCGTTTTCGAGAACGGTAAATTGTTGCCAGAAAAGAACGTTGATGAAAAACCGGCCGAACAACCAAACTTGAAAGGCAAGCAAACCGAGCGCGAGCACGATCGAGAAGAGCGAGGCTGAAGTGACGACCATAATCGCGATGCCGAGAGCGAACAGGATCAGCAAAAAGAAAATGCCGTAGACAAATAATCCGAGACCGGCAACGCGTGGCCAATATTTAACGGCCGCGTTGAGGACGCTGAAAAAACTGATGCGGTGCCCGGTCGCGAGCTCGGCGGTGAGAATCTGGATGCCGGCGATGTAAACCGGAATCAGAACAACTCGCAAGATGAGCATGCATAATCCGACCGACACCGCGACGAGCGTTCGCAGATCGACATTTACACCGGGGGCAGTGTCGATGAAACGACTGGTGAGTTCGGCGCAGAGAATCGGGACGATGCTCAGCAAGGAAAGGCAGAAGAATTGAAAGAAACCGCGAAAATAAATTCGAAAGGTCTCGACCAAAATGTTTCGACTCGGCGGTTTACTGCCTGATTGTTGATCTCTGATTTCCGATTGCTGATTTCTCGCGTCCACCTGCACCGGCGGCGGTTCAACTTGAAACAAGCCGGGAATATCGCCGGCGGTTTCCCAACGAGCCTCCTTCGCCGAAGTCGCCACCGCGGCCGGGTCGACATCCGCTATGCGCGCCGGATTTGTCGGCAGCACCCGGCCATCGATTTTCCATTCGCGCAAGGTCGCGAGATCGGCCGGGCCGTATTCTTTTCCCTCAACTCGGATGATCCATTGTTCGGGCATCGCTTGATCATGGAACATCCTGCATCCAGAATCCAGAACAGGGATGAAGTTGCTCTTAATAGATGGGCATTACTACGTTTACCGGTCGTTTTTCGCGATCCCGAACCTGTCCAATTCGCGCGGCGAACCTACGAATGCGATTTTCGGGTTCACCAAAACGCTGCGGTTGATGCTCAAACATTTGCAGCCGGAGCTGGGCGCGGTTTTTTGGGACGAAGGCATGCCGGAGCGCCGGGTGAAACTGCAACCGGCCTACAAGGAAACGCGCAAAGAGATGCCGCTGCCGATGGTGCCGCAGCTCGATTTCATTCAAAAACTGACCCCGCTGCTCGGATTCAAAAACATCTCGCTCCCAAATACGGAAGCGGACGACTTAATGGGCTGTTACGCAATGTCGGCCTGCAAGCGCAAAGGCGCGGAAGTCATTTTGGCGACGAACGACAAGGATTTGTATCAGCTGATCGGGCCGTGCGTGACAGTTTATACCACGGCCAAGGCCGATCTTGCTTCGCCGAAGGATGGGTTCGCGTTGCTCGGCGAGGAACAAGCGACCGCGAAATGGGAAGTGCCGCCGAAATTGATCGGCGACGTGCTGGCGATTTCGGGAGATTCGGTCGACAACATTCCGGGGGTGGCCGGTCTCGGGCGCAAGACTGCCTCCGGACTCATTCGAGAATTCGGGGGCTTGGAACCGCTTCTCGCGAACATCGACAAGGTGAAAAGCGAGCGAACGCGAGAAAAACTCGTCGCTGCCCGCGATCAAATTTTGCAGAACCGAAAAATGGTCGAGCTCGATTGTGACATGGAGCTACCGGTCGCGATCGATGACCTCCGAATTCAGCCGGATTACCCGGCGTTGATCGCCCAACTGGAGAAATGCGAATTCAAATCGCTCCTGCAAGAGGTGAAGGACGAGGCGGCGCGAGCTGGGCGTTCAACTCAAGAGGAGATGAAGCTGTAGCCGTTTCGCTCTGGAAAACGCGATCACGAGGTCAAGAAGTTGTAAGTGCCTGTCACAGTTAAGTCTGCGCAGTCCGAAAAAATCGTAAATAATTCGAACGCCAGCCGATGGCCGCTGTCCAAGTTAACAGGTTAAGGCGATTCGGGTAGTTGCACGTTTCTTGTATTTGCTGTTTCTCCTTGGCGTGCGCTGCCCGAATCTTTTTTTTGCGCAGAAAGCTCTCTGAATTGCGGTGTTGCGGCGCGCCCAGCCAAAATGGTTTGATAGCGCCCGCGGTTTATGCAGAGCGACACTAGCCCGTTCGGCCTCCGCGGCTTCCTGATCGATGCGCCAGAGTTCGGCACATTACGCAGCCGCCCGAACGGTGCCGTGATCATCGACAAGGGGCGGATTTTAAAAGTCGGTGACTACGACGATCTGCGCCGGCTGCAACCGAATTCCGTTCGTTGGATCGACCGACGAGGAATGGCAATTTTCCCCGGACTGATCGATTGCCACACGCATCTGCCGCAATATTCCGTGGTCGCGCGCGGCGAAAGTGAACTGCTTCCATGGCTGCGGCAGCACATCTTCCCGGTCGAGCGCGAGTTTACCGGACCGAAAGCGCGGGCGGAAGCGCCACAGTTTTTTCACGACCTCGCGCGCAATGGCACGACCACGGTGATGGCCTACGCGGCAATTTACGAGGACAGTTGCGATATTGGGTTCGAGGCCGCCAAGCAAAGCGGCATCCGCGCAATCCTTGGAAAGATGATGATGGACCTCGGCTCCTACGGCCAGCTCCAACCGAAAAAGGTGCTCTCAATTTCGCTTCTGGAGAGCGAACGCCTTTGCCGCAAATGGCATCGCGCCGAAGCAGGCCGGCTCGAGTACGCCTTCAGCCCGCGATTCGCCGTGACCTGTTCGGAAAAAATGATGCGCGGCGCGGCCGAACTCGCAGCCCGGTTCGAAGCGTATCTGCAGACACATTTGGCCGAAAATCGTGAAGAACTGGAAAAGGTGCATCATCTTTACATGAGCGCGCGCGACTACACCCATGTCTACGAAAAATCGGGACTGCTCACCGCACGCACGATGCTGGGTCATTGCATTCATATTAACCCGCGAGAGATCGCTGCCATCGCGGCCGCGCAATCGAGCGTGGCGCATTGTCCGAGCTCAAATCTTTTTCTCGGCAGCGGCTTGATCAAGTTGGATCAACTCTTGAAAGCGGGAATTAATGTTGGACTCGGTTCCGACGTCGCCGGCGGCCCCGAGCTAAATATGTGGCAGGTTATGCGTGCGGCGATTGAAGTGCAAAAAGCCCGCAGCGCCTACGAACGAAACTTGCGGCCACTTCGTCCGAGCGAAGCATTTTATCTCGCGACCCATGGCGGCGCCTGTGCGCTCGGCAAAACGAAGACCATTGGCACACTCGACGCCGGCAAGGAAGCCGATCTGATCGTTGTCGATCTTTCCGCGCTCCTGCCGTATCCGCAAAATCAAGATGCGCGGGCGCAGCTTGCACCCGAAGATGTGGTCGCGCTTTGCATTTATCGCGGCGGACCGCACACCAACCTCGAGACCTACGTTCGCGGCACACGCATTTATCAAGCGCCACGCCTGGCCGCCATATGAAAGCGACGATCGCCGACCCAATCGAAATCGCCTTACGCGAAGACATCGGCGATGGCGACGTCACGACAGATTCTTTTGTTTCGAAGAATCAGCCAGCGATGACGCAAATCGTTGCTCGCGAGCGGGCGATTCTCGCCGGAACGGAAACGGCCGCCGAAGTTTTTCGGCGGGTCGATCCGGAGGTTAAGATCGCCGTATCTCGAAAAGACGGAAGCGAGGTCAACGCCGGCGACAATGTGATTGAACTTTGGGGACAGGCGCGCTCAATCTTGAAAGCGGAGCGTGTCGCGTTAAATTTTTTGCAGCGATTGTCCGGGATCGCAACCCTGACAAGAAAGTTTGTCGATGCTGCCGCCAACCAACACGTGAAGATTCTCGATACGCGGAAAACGACGCCCGGTCTGCGCGCGCTCGAGAAAGCGGCCGTGGTCGCCGGCGGCGGCGCCAATCATCGCTTCGGTCTCTTCGACATGGTGCTTTTGAAGGACAATCATCTCGCCGTGAACGCGGGATTCGACGCTTTCGCAACAGCGGTGCGCAAATTCCGTGAAGCGCGACCGAATATTCAAATCGAAGTGGAGGCCGATACTCTCGAGCAAGTCCGCACCTTTTTGGAAATCGACGGGATTGATATGATTCTGCTCGACAATATGAAGCCGGCACAAATTCGCGAGGCGATCGCGCTCGGCAAAAACAAAGTGAAATTTGAAGCGAGCGGCGGCGTCACGTTGAAAAACATTCGCCAAATCGCCGCCACTGGGGTGGATTACATTTCTATTGGCGCGCTGACGCATTCGCCCCACGCCATCGATTTCTCTCTCGAGCTAACGCCGCTCGCCGGATGAGCGAAACCAACTCCGCTCCTCACCTGCCCTCGCGACATCATCCCCGAGATCGCGATCGGGTGGAGCGCTGAGAGCATGAGGTGAGGATCGCACCTTAGGCTTAAGCTCGAAAGCGACGACGCCATGACTCGATTATCGGAAGCCGAAATCCGCGATGCGCTGACCGGATGCACCATCGGACGGGAGATTTTCGTTTTGGAGACGACAACTTCCACGAACGATTCTGTTTTGGAACGCACTTCGCCATCAACGCCAGAAGGTTTGGTTGTATTTGCCGAACACCAAACAGTCGGGCGCGGCCAGCGTAGTAATTTTTGGGAATCGGCCGCTGGCAAAGGACTTTGGTTCTCGTTTTTGCTTCGGCCGAAGATCGACATCGGAGCGTCGCCGCAACTGGCGGAATGGGCCGCGCGGGCCGTCGCCGACACAATTTCGAAAGAATTTGCTCTGCCGGCGACGGTCAAACTGCCTAACGATGTGATTGTTGCCGGGAAAAAAATTGCCGGGATTCTTGTCGAAATGCGCGCTCAAAGAAACGCGCCGTACATCGCGATCATTGGCATCGGAGTGAATGTGAACCACCAGCCACAGGATTTTCCGGAAGAACTTCGCCCGCGCGCGATTTCCTTGGCGATGGCGTTGGATCGAGCGGTCGATCGTCACCAATTCGCAATCGCGCTTTTGCGAAATCTGGACGCAAGTTATCGGAAGGTCTTTCTGTGAAAGATTGATCGTCAACAGAAGTCCTTTGGGCAGAGTGCCTTCACTGCCGCAGACGGCTTCATCTCCCTGAGGGAGAGGATTGAGGTGAGGGTCTTAAGACGATTTCGCTGAGTAACTTTGGAGCGCGCGCAATTTCTCAAACGCGCGGCCGCTGTCGATTTCTTCGCGCGCTAAATCAATTCCCTCTTTCAAATCGCGCGCCAGCCCGGCGACGACAAACCCTCCCGCTGCATTCACAATCGTCATGTCGCGCTTTGCCCCGATAATCTTTCCGCCGAGAATTCCTTCAATGGTGGCGGCGTTTTCGCGCGCATCTCCGCCTTGCAATTCACCGACCGGCGCGCGCGGAATGCCAAGCCAGCTCACATCCAGGACCGCAGACGTGATTTTGTCTTCGATCAGCTCCGCCACCGTCGTTACTCCGCTTACGGAAATGTCGTCGATGCCAACGCCGGTATCGGAGAGGCCATGCACGATCCAGGCGCGCTCATGCCGAAGCTCGCGCAGGACCGCGGCGAAGATTCCGGTCAGTCGCGGATCAAAGACGCCGATCAATTGCCGCGATGGGCGCGCTGGATTCAATAGTGGTCCGAGCGCATTGAAAATCGTGCGCACATTTTGCCGCGCCAGACGTTGACGCATTTCCGCGAGCGCGCGAAATGCCGGATGATATTGTCGGGCAAATAAAAATCCGACGCCCTGTCGCTTCAAAGATTCGCGTAATTGATCGGGCGGAAGATCGATCGGCACGCCGAGTTGTTCGAGAACATCGGCGCTGCCGCAGCTGGAGGTAACCCGGCGATTGCCATGCTTGACCACCACCGCTCCGCCTGCCGCCACGACAAACGCCACCGTGGTTGAAACATTAAATAAATCGAGGCCGTCACCGCCGGTGCCACAAACGTCGATCATCGGGCCGGGCATCTCGGCCGGGTCGATCATCGGATCGACCGCGCGCTTCATCAGCGCGCGAACAAAAGCCGCAATTTCTTCGGCCGTCTCTCCTTTATTGCGCAACGCGGTCAGGAACTCGGCTTTCGTCTGGTCGTCGACGTCATCCGAAAGCAGAAATGTGACCGCATCACCGATCTCGGCGCTGTTGAGATCGAGTTCGTAGCGGAGCTTTTCGATGAGCGCTTTCACGTGGCTCTTCTGTGGAGGCAGCCGTCCTCGGCTGCAAATTCAATTCTCATCGCAGGCGAGACGCCTGCCGCTACAATGCTCATGGAGCTTGCGCGTCTAACAACCATTCCCGATAAATCTTCGGCGAAATTTCGGATGGCTTGATTTCGCTCCGCCCACCCCAGAAAACGTTGGTGTAAGAAACCGGTATCCCGCGCGCCTCAAGATGTCGATCGATCGCAGCCTTGTGATCGAGGAGTCGTTGTTTGTCGGTGCCGTGCGCCACCGCCATGATGTTCACGTTCTTAAATTCCGGGCCGGCTTCGCGCCAGTAGCAATGAGTCAGGATATGGTGCCGGCCAACTTCGCCGCCAGTTTCGATTTCGCGTCCAGTCGGCACCGCCCAATGAAATAACGCGTTGAAACGCGTGACGCGCACACCGGTCTGCGAAGGTTTGACGTGTTCGAGGAATGTTGAAAACCGTCCGATGATTTTGCGCGCGCTTAGATCTTCGGACACCCGATAAAATTCATCCAAACTGACTCCCGCTTCTTTGGCGCGCGACGCCCATGGATTCAGCCGAATTTCCTCCGGCGCGAGTTCGCGTTTTAGCGCCAGCAGGATGCTCCACTCATGTTCGCTAAGATCGACAGCCTCTACCCGAATCATTTTCGCCGGCGCGTCCGCTTTTTCTCCGGGTTCAATCGTTTTTCGGCGGACATGCCCGACGCCAAGCGTGAAAATTCCTTTCGCCGGCATGATCCGGAATTTTTCCGCGCCGACTCTTCGCGCGAGCAACTCACAATGTTCCTGCAGCGAGAAGCCGTGCGGCACTTTCAGCGTCGTCCACAGTTTGTATTCCGAGCCGGCGCTCGCGGTGTCGGTCGAACGAACAACCACGTGACCCGAAAACGGATCGCGCTGAAACATCCAATCAAACGCGCCGTCGATCTTGTCATCGGGAACTTTCCACGCGATCAACGCGCCGTCAGCGAGATTGGTCGCGAGCAGTGTTTGCCGGACACGGCGGATCGTCCCAGCCCGGAGCATGGCCGCGATCCGCGTCATGACAACATCGACATCCACGCCCGAGCGTTGTGCGATTTCCCCGAACGGCTCGCGGACAAAGCCCTCGATCTTATCCTCCGAAATGGCGAGGATCTTGGCGTTGATTGGATCGTTATGCTCGACCGGCAGCATGCGAATTAATCGAGTGTCGGAGCGAAATTGTCCAACCCGCTCCGAGAAAGATCAGTCGACTTTCTTTTCCTGATCGTTCACGCCGAGCCAATCGCGCACGCGTTGCCGGCGCAGCTCGAACGTTTGATGGAGCTGCGCCCGCTGCTCCGGCGTCAGGATCGCGTTGATTCGGTCCTCCCCGCGCGAAAGAATTCCTTCCGTCTCGCGCAGATCCATTGCGCGCAAATTGGTCAGTTCGTCGTCGATCTGCTGCAGAATCGGCCGGATCTTCTGTTGCTGATCGGGCGTCAGTTTCATTTCGCTCACCCAACGATCCGGTGTGTTCGAAAAAAACCGCCGCGGGTCGCGGTTGCGCCGCATTTCATCTTTGGCCGAACCCATCACGAAAAATGCGCCCGTCACCGCGCCGGCAACAAAAGTTGCAAGGACCAGGAAAACGACTTTCCATCGACTGAGCCCGTTCATGTCTACAAACAACAAAGAGACGCCGCTAAAAGCGATCTTTTTCGATGCGGCTGGGACGCTCTTTCATCTGCCGCGCGGAGTCGGATACCACTACGCGCTCGTTGGCGAAGAGATCGGATTGAAACTCGATTCTCGACAACTCGATCGCGCATTCAACAACGCCTGGAACGCAATGCCGCGGCGTGAGCCGGTCGATGGCCCGCGCGAAGACGACGACAAAGAGTGGTGGCGCGAGCTGGTCGGTCTCGTGCTGAACGAAGTTGCGCCTTCAATGAACGAACTCGATCGCGATAATTTTTTCGAGATTGCCTACGAACATTTTGCCGAGGCCGGCGTGTGGGAACTTTATCCCGAAGTCCTTGAGGTTCTGGAAAACTTATCTCCGCGATTTCAGCTCGCGGTCGTTTCAAATTTTGATGGACGATTGCGGATGATTCTGGAGCAGCTCGGCGTCTCAAGGTTTTTCAAATACGTTTTCCTTTCGAGCGAGCTCGGCGCCGACAAACCAGATCCGGAAATCTTTCGGCGCGCATTGAGTGTAATTCGTCTCCAGCCCAATGAAGTTCTGCACGTCGGCGATGATCCGGAGCGCGACTGGAAGGCAGCCACCGCCGCGGGATTGCCGATCTTCCAATTGGATCGAAAGAAGAATTCGCTCCGGGATTTCTTGTCGATCTTATAAATGGGTCGGCTTTTCCTGGTGGGTATACCCCCTGTGCGCGAACGCCTGCTCCGATATAGCGCCGAAGTAGTCATAACCGCGCATCACAAACGAACCGGGCCTTGCTCTGATCGCGTCAACGTCGGCGAGCAGACCCAGAATCTAAAGTCCGCTCCAATCTCTATTTGTTCTTTCTGTAGCAGTTGCATTGGCGCAAGTTATTTTCCATGACCCTTTTGCGCGACGGCTTTGCCGTCATGCGCCGCGCGCGCGAAGGAATGCTTTCGGAATCGGAAGGACAGTCCTACTATCCTTGGGGGCGCGTTGAGGGCGGCGCGCCTCTAACAATACCCCCTCTCCTCCGCCGGCACCCCCCGAGCAAAAAGACCGCCTCTACTTATTTAGAGGTGTGAGAAAAAAATTTTGCCAAAAACACCGGGAGCGGCAACTCGCAGCAGGTTGCGTGTAAGGTCGCCGCGCGTTCGGCGCCACAGGGTTGAGTCGGCATTCTTTTTTTCCAGAACGTTGTGTCCGTCATCGCAAACAAAGCTCGACATTCGTTAGGAAACCGTTCAAAAAGCGAAGCCGATTACGTCACCCGACGTTTCAACGCATCTTCGGCCGGGCTGAAGGAGCCCGTGGGGCTGCACCTTCGCTGAAATAGCGCTTTACGCGATCTCCAGATCCAACTGGAGCCCCGAGTCAGCCGAAGTGAGGCCGCTGTTCAAAGCGCCTAGTGAGGATGGTTCGCGGTTCCGGGCGGAACTGAGGTGCAGGCGATGCAGTCAACAATCCACCCGAGCAAAATATGAAACCAACAAAAACGACAACTCCATCGATAAAGAATTGGATTAGCCGCGCGCCTTGGTGGCGCGATCTTCTTTTCATCGTCATCACTTGCTTCGCCGCTTTACCGACAGTGCAAGCGGGGCCGGACGGAGGTGTGGGCACCGGAAGCACGGCGGAAGGGCCTGGGGCGCTCTTTAGCCTGACCAGCGGCAGCTACAACACGGCGCTGGGGTTGCAAGCGCTCTTTAGCACCACAGGCGGCGTCTACAACACGGGGACCGGTGTGAATGCGCTCTACCGCAATACAGATGGCGCCTACAACACGGCCAATGGTGGTTTTGCGCTCTTTAGCAACACCATCGGCAGCGACAACACGGCCACCGGTGTGAACGCGCTCGTTAGCAACACCATGGGCAACTTCAACACGGCCACTGCTGAAAGTGCGCTTCAGAACAACACAACCGGCAGCCTCAACACGGCCACTGGTGAAAGTGCGCTCTTGAGCAACACAACCGGCGGCGAAAACACGGCCACTGGTGAAAGTGCGCTCTTTAACAACACAACCGGCAGCCTCAACACGGCCGACGGTCATAGTGCCCTCTTTAACAGCACAACCAGCGACGCGAACACGGCCAGCGGCGCTGGTGCGCTTGGGACCAACACAACCGGCAGCAACAACATCGGGTTGGGCTATCTAGCCGGTATCAACCTCACAACAGGAAGTAACAACATCGATATTGGCAATAGCGGCGCCGCGGCCGAGTCTAACACCATCCGCATCGGTACCACAGGCGCCCAGACCGCTACGTTTATCGCCGGCATTCGTGGGGCCATCGTGGCAAGTGGCGTAGGAGTGATTGTCGGTTCCAACGGTCAGCTCGGCACGGTAGTTTCCTCGGAACGTTTCAAGGACGAGATCAAGCCGATGGACAAGGCGAGTGAAGCGATTCTCGCCCTCCAGCCGGTCACCTTCCGCTACAAGCACGAGCTTGATCCTGATGGCATCCCACAGTTTGGACTGGTGGCTGAGCAAGTAGAAAAGGTGAATCCTGATCTGGTGGTTCGCGACGCGGACGGAAAGATTAACACCGTACGCTACGAAGCGGTGAACGCGATGTTGCTAAACGAGTTTCTCAAAGAGCACAGTAAGGTCGAGGAACAGGACCATAAAATGCAGGAACAGGGAGCGATGATCGCTAAACAGCAAAAGCAGATTGAAGCTCTCACAATGGGATTACAAAAAGTGAGCGCCCAAGTCGAAGCGAACAAACCTGCGCCGCGGATGGTTAATAACGATCAGTAAAAATAACAACCAGGAACATTTCGCAAAAAGCCGTCACGCTTCACCGCGTGGCGGCTTTTTGTTTGGAAGAGCAGCAGCATGAACCCCGGTTACACGGGATTTTGAAATGGTGTTGCGAAGTAACCGGGTAGCTGGAAGGAACTGAATCAACGCTGCAAAGATTACAGAGCGTTCGGGGTGCAGGGTTGCAGTGAAGGGTTCGACAAACGTCCAGTTTTGACCTCGACGGTCGGCAGAAGTCGGGCATTATCAATTGCTTCATTTTTTCGTAATTTCACGAGATGGCCGCGGACGTTAAACGAGCGATTCAGCTCGAGATTGGCCATGTCTTGTTCATCGACATCGTCGGTTACTCGAAACTACTCATCAACGAGCAGAGTGAGCAGCTACAAACATTAAAAGAGATCGTCCGGGCGACTGAGCAATTTCGAATCGCCGAAGTGGCGGGCAAACCCCTGCGGTTGCCCTACGACTTTACGACTCGCTTACGCAGCGTTTCACCGAACTGCTCAATTTTGCAGCAAAAATTGGCACGCCGTAGAAGGGACCGTGAACAGCGCAGTGTGCCTTTCGCGCGCGCACGTGCGGAATGGGTGCGTTCAACAGCGGCGCGCGGAATGGTTTGAGCGGCTCGTAATCGCAGCCTAAGTTTATGGTCTTATGCCGGAGAAACTGAAAACGAAGCGCATGGAAATCGCGCACGTCCTCTTTATCGACATCGTCGGATATTCGACCCGCCTAACCGATGAACAGCAGACGTTAGTGGATGAACTGAACCAAATCGTTCGCAGCTCCGACGAATTCAACAAGGCGGCAGCCGCCGGACGGCTGATGAAGATTCCGACCGGCGACGGAATGGCGCTGATTTTTTATAACAGTCCCGAGCAGCCGGTGGAATGCGCCATGGAAATTAGCCGCGCCTTAAGGCATCATCCCGGTTTGCCGGTCCGCATGGGCGTGCACAGCGGACCAGTTAGCGCGGTGACCGACGTTAACGATCGAGTTAACGCGGCCGGAGTTGGGATTAATCTCGCCCAACGATTAATGGATTGCGGCGACGCCGGTCATATCCTGCTTTCGAAGCGGGTCGCTGAAGATTTGCAACAGAACGGACGATGGCGTCCGCATCTGCATGATCTGGGCGAGGTGGAACTGAAGCATGGCGAGCGAGCTCACGTGTTTAATTTCTACACCGACGATGCCGGCAATTCAGATCCGCTGAAGAAGGAGGCAATGTCCAGCGCGGCCATGGCTGCCGGCACCACCGAGCTGAAGCGGGATCGGATATCCATATGTGTCCTGCCCTTCGCCAACATAAGTGGCGACGCCGAGCAGGAATATTTCAGCGACGGAATCAGCGAGGACATCATCACTGACTTGAGCAAGGTCTCGGCGTTGCACGTGGTGTCGCGCAACACTGCGTTCACCCTCAAAGGCAAACCGGTCGATGTGCGACAGGTCGCCGATCAACTGAAGGTGAGCCATGTGCTCGAAGGCAGCGTGCGCAAAGCCGCCGGTCGTGTGCGCATCACTGCGCAATTGATCGACGGTTCCAATGACAGTCACGTCTGGGGCGAACGCTACGACCGCGATCTGAACGACATCTTTGCCCTGCAGGATGAGATTTCAAAAGCGATTGTCGGCGCCTTGAAGGTGAAACTTCTTCCGGAAGAGAAGAAGGCGATCGGGCGGCGTGGGACCGAGAACGTCGAGGCCTACAATTTGTATTTGTTGGCGCGCCAGACATACATCACCGGTTACGAGGGCGATGGTCGCCGAAATGAGGCAATCATCCGTTTGTGCCGCCGTGCCGTGGAAATCGACCCCAAATATGCCGAGGCGTGGGCACTTACCGCCATAGGGGAAATGAGTTTGCGCACAAGTGTCGGTGGAAGCGGAGACGGCGGCCTGGCCGCGGCTGAACGAGCTCTGGAACTAAACGCGGATTTAGCTGAAGCCCATGCGGTGAAAGCCCGAATTTTGGCAGACGAAAACCGCAAGGACGAGGCGTCTCGCGAAATCGAGATCGCGCTTCGACTCGACCCCGATTCTCATCAGGTCAACAAATTGGCCGGCCTTCTAAGATTTCGACAGCAGCGGCTCGAAGAGGCCGTTGGTATCTATGAAAAGGCGGTGGCGTTGGAGGAAGGAGACTTCGGATCTGCTGGCATGTTGATTGCCTGCTATATCGCCCTCGGGAATCCTGAGGCAGCTCGACGGTCGGCCGAAATTACGCTGGCTCGTACAGAGAAGGTTTTGGCGCATGATTCCAACAACGGCTCGGCCATGGGCCACGGCAGTTATGCCTTGGCCGTGTTGGGTCAGGGCGAGCGAGCAAAAGATTGGATGGGTCGCGCGCTATTGATCGACCCGGAAAACATAACCAGTCGTTACAATTTTGCCTGTGCACTTGCGAATTATCTGAACGATAAGGATGCGGCGTTGGAGATGCTCGGCCCGGCATTCGAAAAGATGGGCACGGGTCTCCTCACTCACGCTAAAGTCGATCCTGATTTGGATTGCCTCCGCGACGATCCGCGGTTCAAAGCCATGCTCGCCGTCGCCGAAGCACGTGTGGCGTCGGACGGCACCCGCCAGTCGGCAGATCAGAAGTGACTCGTGAATAGTGACCACTAACAGACCCACTGGCTTTCAACGTGCCGCTCACGCCCGCGCTGCTCCGGCTCGATCCAATGTTCGATCCGCTGAGGAATGATCCGCGTTTTCAAAAACTCGCCGCTTCGTCCGCGCCGGAAGCGGCGGACAAATAACGCGCCCCTGAAGCGCGACCGGGAATCATTGTTGTCGGGATGTAGCGAAGACAGAATGGACCGACCGCCATTTGTGCGTTGCCCGAGGGGAGCGGACGGTCTCGCCTAACGAATCCCAAAGTGCAGGGCATCGTCGAAGGGCACTAGGGAAGAAGCGTTCGCACTAGGTTATTGAAAGAGTGAACATTCTTGACATTCGTAAGCCGATTTCGCGAGAATTGCCGCCGATCCGAAAGAGCTAAGCCGTTTCGGCGTAAGATACAACGGCGGGCCATTCGCTGAAATGACTTTGGTTATTTCGGTTTGAAAGGGAACCCTATGAACATACGATTGATTCTTTCCGGCTTGGCTGGACGTAGACCGTAAAGGCAGTTGGGCGATGCAATCGCGACGTTTCTCTGGGCTGCCGCTCATCGGCATCTTGGCCGTCATCTACTTCATCGCTGGCAAACTCGGCTTAATGCTGGCGTCGTTGCACGCG
>Ga0193750_1000049_pt1 | contig 51309 bp, 48 predicted proteins | sample L1c1metaG_FD_160569 | JGI IMG/M metagenome (GOLD analysis project Ga0193750, IMG submission 160569) | Soil microbial communities from a riparian zone of the East river system, Colorado, United States - L1c1 | ecosystem: Environmental > Terrestrial > Soil > Riparian zone | place: USA: East River... | reverse complement strand
GATTTGAAGTTTGATAGGCGGGAACAGTGTCCTGGCGGCGTTTTCCAGATTAGACTCAATGGCAACTAAATTATACGTGGGAAATCTCCCATTTAACACCACCGAAAACGAACTACAGGAGCTTTTTTCGCAAGCTGGCGCGGTTCAGGAAGTCATGCTCATGCAGGACAAATTTACCGGCAAATCCCGCGGCTTCGCTTTTGTGACCATGGGCTCCGACCAAGACGCGCAGAAGGCGATCGCGGAAATTAACGGCAAGACGCTCGAAGGCCGGGCTCTGACCGTTAATGAAGCGCGCCCGCGCGAACCGCGGCCCCCAGGCGGCGGCGGAGGCGGCTATGGTGGCGGTGGTGGCGATCGACGCCGCGATGGCGGCGGACAACGCCGCGGCCGTTAATCGGCTCGATCAGTTAATTATTTTCTTAAAAGCGGTCGCCGCGACGACCGCTTTTTTGTTTCACCACGGCCGCGCCCGCTCCGAGGAGCGAACTACCTAAAACGACAACACTTTAAAGAAGGAGTTCCGCTTATGCCCGACAATCCAAACACAGAAGAAAACATCGACATTCCGCCTATACCGAAAGAAACCGCCGGCGCGGTTGCTGGGGCCTTAGTCGGCAGCATGATTGGTCCTGTCGGCACCGTCGTCGGAGGCATTGCCGGCGCGATGGCAGGAAAAGCAGCGAGTGAGCGGCGCCTTGCTCCTGCCGCGAAAAAGGCGGTCACGCGCGTAGTTAAGTCCGCACCAGCCCGACGGCTGAAGAAAAAAGCGATCCGGGTGAAGGCCGCCAAGAAAAAGCCTGCGCGAAAAGCGACAAAATCGCGCAAACGTTCGGCCGCCAAGCGGACAAGGGCCAAACCGCGCCGAAGATCGACATCTTCACGTGGCAAAGCGCGACGACGCCGGCGCTAAGAGACGAGAAGAAAATGGGCAGGGCTGGATTCGAACCAGCGAAGGCGTAAAGCCAGCAGATTTACAGTCTGCCCCGTTTGGCCACTTCGGTACCTACCCCTCGCGCGTTTTGATATAACTCACGCTCTGCCGCTGGCAAGTGTCGCGGGCAGGGGCCTATCCAAGAAACTCCGCCACGCACTTTACCACGTATAGCTGCGCTTCACGCGAAATTTCCGGATAGATCGGCAGCGCCAAAGTCTCGCGTGCGGCACTTTCCGCTTCTGGGAAATCGCCCCGTTTGTAGCCAAGGGATTCGAAGCACGGTTGCTCGTGCAGGGCGAGCGGATAGTAAATTGCCGTTTCGATTTCGCATTCGGCAAGATGCTCCCGCAACTCGTCGCGCCGGATCGAACGGACCACATATTGGTGATAAATATGATGGTTGGTCAGCCCGCTCTCCGCGTAAGGCTCAGCCGGCAATTTGATTTTTTCGGCTAATCCAACACGCCGAAACTTATTCGTGTAAAACTTCGCCGCTTCGCGCCGCGCGGCCGACCAGCCATCGAGATGCGGCAGTTTCACTTTCAGGATGGCGGCCTGTAGTTCGTCGAGCCGAAAATTGCCGCCAATGAATTGATGCTGATAACGCGCTTCCATCCCGTGCTGCCGGCAAATCCGCAATCGATCGGCGAATTGTTCGTTCCGACACACGATCAAACCGGCATCTCCCGCGGCTCCCAGATTTTTCGACGGATAAAAACTGAAGCAACCGGCGTCGCCCATGGTTCCAGCCTTGGCTGATCCATTTTCGAGCCGGTACTCGGCTCCGATAGCCTGGGCTGCATCCTCGATCACGAGCAGGTTGTGCTCACGCGCGACCGTCAGCATTTCATTCAGGTCGCAACACAAGCCAAAAAGGTGCACTGGAACGAGAGCAACGATGGTTTGTCGATTCTCGTTGACCAATTTTCCCTCAACTTGATGACAATATTTTTCGATGTAGCGCTTCAACGCTGTCGCCGAAATGTTGTAGGTGTGGGGATCGATGTCGACGAATACCGGAGTGGCGCCCACGCGCGCGATGCACCCGCCGGTCGCAAAAAAAGAGTAAGCCGTGGTGATGACGGCGTCCCCGAGTCCGATTTCGAGCGCCATTAAGACAGCCAGCAGCGCGTCTGTTCCGGATGAAACTCCAATCGCATGCGCCACGCCGCAATACTGCGCGGCTGCGGTCTCGAATTCTGCCACCTTCGGGCCCAGGATAAATCGTTGACTGACCAGTACTTCGTCGGTAGCGGCGCGAATCTCGTTCGACAGCGCACGGTATTGCTCGCTCAGGTCCAGCAAAGGAACGCGCATGACCGATTAGCTTGGCAGTTTCGCGAGGCTGATCAATCCGAACTTTGCCGCAGGTAGCCCAGATTGACCTAAAACTCCGCCTCAGTTAGGGTTGCGGCCATGGCTTTGTTGCGCGGGATATTTTGGATCGCTCTGTTCGTTTTCTTCACCTTCTGCTTTGTCGTTCTCTTCGAATATGGCACGCACGACTTCACCAACGGGTTTCAAAAGGAATTCAGTCGCGTGAAGACATTTGTTCTGAAGCAGGTCGGCAAAGCGGAAAACCCGAAGAAATAGTCACTCGACGAATTCGATTTCGGCCAAGTTGTCGATGTAGCACGCGCGGTGCGCGTCGCTCAAAAATCTGCGGATCGCAGCGCGCCCGGCCGCGCCGTAATCGCGCGTAAAATCGTTCACGTACATGCCGATGAACTTGTCCGCCAGATTTTTGTTCATCTCGCGTGCGTAAGGCAAAGCGTGCTGCACGGCCTCTTCGCGATGAGCCAGGCCGAAGTCGATGCTTTCGCGCATGATCTCGCAAAGATCATGTCGGACATCCGCGGGGATATCCTTGCGAATAACGTTGCCACCAAGTGGCAACGGCATTCCCGTTTCTTCCTTCCACCACTCGCCGAGATCGACAATCTTCTGAAAACCGGCCCTTGCGTAAGTCAGTTGGCCTTCGTGGATAATCAAACCGGCATCCGCGTCTCCCCGATTCACGACGTCGAAGATCTGATCAAAAGGGACAACGATGTGTTTGAAATCACCGAGATAAAGTTGCAACGCCAGATACGCGCTGGTCATGCGACCCGGCACAGCGATTACTCCATCGCTTAACCATTTTCGAAGATCGACATCTTGATTTGGGATTTGGGATTTGGGGCTTGGGATTTTCCTGACAAGGATCGGTCCGTAGCCGTCGCCCATGCTCGCGCCGCACGGAAGCAGTGCGTATTTGTCCGCGACATGCGCATACGCGTGGATCGAAATCGCCGAAATATGCAGTTCGCCGCGAATTGCTCGCTCGTTTAATGTTTGAATATCTTCCAGCCGGTGCTCGAAACGATAGCCGCGGAGATCGATTTTGTTTTTCGCGATCGCATAAAACATGAAGGCATCGTCCGGATCGGGGGAATGTCCGAGAGTGAAGACATCGGGCGCGCGCCACATTGCTGCAATGCTATCTGGTAGCTAGAAGTCCCGCAACACTCGCACGTTTCTGATTGTCATTTGCGTTATTCGAGCGCTTCCGATAGCCTCAAACACATGGCGAAGATGGCGAAGACCGGTCTCGGCAAAGGTCTGGGCGCGCTCATCGGAACCCGGCCGGCGCCAGTCCGGGAAGAAGTTGATCTTGGCGAGCACATTCATCAGGTGCCCCTGGCAACGATTCTTCCGAGTCCGTTGCAGCCGCGGAAAAATTTCGCACCTGAAGCGCTGCAGGAGTTGGTCGATTCAATTCGGCAACACGGAATCATTCAACCGCTCATTGTTCGACGGATCGATGGACGGCATGAACTGATTGCCGGCGAGCGACGCTGGCGCGCAGCGCAGGAAGTTGGACTTGCCGACGTTCCTGTCATCGTCCGGACGGCGAGCGATTTGGAAGTGCTCGAGCTTTCCTTGATCGAGAACCTCCAGCGGACCGATCTCAATCCAATCGAAGAAGCGCAAGGGTATTCCCGGTTGGCCGAGGAATTCGGAATGCGGCAGGAAGATATCGCGCTCAAGGTTGGGCGCAGCCGCGCCGCGGTCGCGAATGCGATTCGCTTGCTCGATTTGCATCCGCAAATCCAAACCTGGGTCGCGCAGGATTTGCTCTCGGTTGGGCACGCCAAAGTTCTGCTTGGGGTCAAAGCGGAGGAGGAGCAATTGCGGCTCGCCGAAACCATTTTGCGCCGCAACGCGAGCGTGCGTCAAACTGAACGCCTTGTCTCGCGACATGTTGGAGGCTGGAAAAAAAGAGCGCGGAGAACTGCGGAAATCACGGTCACATCGGCGACGATCTCTGATTTGCAGGACAAATTACGTCAGCATTTGGGCACGAACGTCGCGATTCATCACGGACCAAAACGCGGCCGGATCGAGATCGAATATTACGGGGATGACGATCTCCAGCGCATCTTAAGTATTGTCGGTTTGAATTCAAGCGATTGCTGATCCAAATGTCGTTTTCAGTGCGGTTGGTCAGTCGCTGCCTGGGGTGTTTAATCCTCGCCGCTTCTTTTTCCGACGCTGCCTCGGATAAGATTTGGACGGAATTTTCCGGCGATAAAGCGCTCGCCCATGTGCAGCGGTTAGTCGATCTCGGTCCGCGGCCGCCGGAATCCGAGGCGATCGAAAAATCGCGTGCCTACATCAAACAGGAATTGAAGTCTTCCGGTTGGAGCGTGAGCGAGCAGGCGTTCACAGATAATACCCCGCGCGGTCAGGTTCGTTTCGTAAACCTGATCGCGCGTTTTGGGAAAATTGGGAAAGCCAATGATCTGTTTTTGCTCTGTTCGCACTACGACACGAAGATTTTCGATACGTTTCGCTTTGTCGGCGCGAATGACGGCGGATCGAGCACCGGCTTGCTTCTGGAATTGGCGCGAGTGTTGGCCCGGCAGCCGCGCCTCGCAGAAAAGATTGAGCTCGTTTTTTTCGATGGCGAGGAAGCTGTCGAAAATTTTAGCGACCGGGACGGCATTTACGGCAGCCGTCATTTCGCTCACGAGCTCGAGAAAAGCGGAACGGCAAAATCATTTCGAGGCGGAATACTCTTCGACATGGTGGGTGATCGTTCGCTCGATATCACGCTTCCACCAAACTCGCCGACAAAGATTGCCAGCGATATTTTTGCCTCGGCGGACGCGCTGAAGTTGCGCAACTATTTCAGCTATTTCGATCAGGGCATTACCGATGATCACACGCCATTGAACGCCATCGGAATTCCAGTCATTGATGTGATCGATTTTGATTACCCCCCGTGGCATACCGCTGATGACACGATGGATAAACTCAGCCCGCAGAGTCTTCAGGTTGTCGGCTCGGTGGCAGCTTACTATCTCTCAGAATACGCATTGAAATGAGACGGGTTGCTGCGGTTTGGATTTCGATTGCAATTAGCGCCGTCGCCGGGATCTGTTGCGAGCAATTCGTCACTCGTTCGGTTATTTTGCGCGACAAACTCGGAACTATCTGCGGGCGTGGTCATTTATTGGCGCTGGTTCACGGTGACGGCATTTATCAGGCCGATGTCGATCGAACCTTGAACGAAGCGCATTATCTCGCAGGAGCCGATCACCTCGAACAGACGAATGTCGAACGGCAATCAGCGCTGACTGATCTGATCGCGAACGTCGCTCTACGGTTGCGCGCTGGCGGGGAAAGGGTTCCGCGAGCCAAGGTGAAACGCGAGCTTGGCCTGTTGCGATCGCAATTTCGCGACGACAAAACGTGGGGACAAGCAATGCACGAGAGCGGTTTACTTACGCCTTTGCTTTGGCGAACGCTCAGAAGCGATTTGCGGTCCCGGCAATGGATTTCAAAGCAGATCGGAAACGAAAGCGATGTTACCGAGGACGAATGTCGGCATTCTTACGACTCGCATCCTGAGAACGCCTTCGTTCCGGAGCGGTTTCGCGTCAGTCATCTCTTTTTGGAGGCACCGCCCGAAAATGTTGAAGCTAAACGGTCGGCGATTGAAGCGCTTTCTGTTCGTTTGGCGGGCGGCGAAGATTTTGCCGACCTGGTGGCGGAAAATTCGGAAGACGAAGCCACAAAGTTACGCGGCGGCGATCTCGGATATTTATCCGCGACTCGAGTGCCTCCAGATTTCGTGGCCGCGACGGTGGAACTTCGTCCGGGAGAAATCAGTCGGCCAATCCGAACACGGCTCGGCTTTCACATTCTCAAATTGATCGATGTCCAGCCGGCACGGCGAAAAACATTCGATGAAGCGCGCAACGACATTGCGATCGAGCTGGCAAACCAGAAGCGCGCAGCGACGGTGCAAAAGTTGATTGTCGATATTGGCTCTCAAGCTGACTATCTGCGGCCGTTCTAGCCCTGTTCCGAACGAACTTCTGGATTGCACGATGCCGTTTTTCGCCTGAGGCTGAACAGGCGGCCAAAGCTACGAAACGGCCGCGCAAACTCCAATGGCGCGTCGAACCAGGAAAAACGTTGGTATAATCGGCCTCGGCATCATCGGAAGCCGGGTTGCCGACAATCTGCGTCGTCAGGGTTTTCACGTGTTTGTCTGGAACCGAAACCCACGACCGGTCCCGAATTTCGTCGGCGGGCCGGCCGAGCTGGCCGAGATGTGCGATTACATTCAGATTTTCGTTTCGGACGACGACGCTCTTTTGGATGTGGTCCGACAACTGGCGCCGGCATTAGCAGCTCGGCACATCGTTATCGCACATCCGACGGTGGCGCCTCATTCAATGCGAACTGCGGCCGATTTGGTGGAACGGCGGGGGGCGCGTTTTGTCGAAGCTCCGTTCACCGGGAGCAAAATGGGTGCGGAGAAAGGCGAACTTGTTTTTTATGTTGCCGGCGATGAAGTCGCGCTCAAAGAAGCGCGCCCGATTCTGGAGGCGAGTTCGAAAGAAATCATCGAGATCGGTGAGATCGGTCAGGCCACTGTGGTCAAATTGGCCACCAACATCGTCACCAGCGCGAGTGTCCAGGCCTTGGCCGAAGCGCTCGCCCTCATCAACCACGCCGGCGTTTCTTCCGAGAAATTTGTGGCCGCGCTGCAAAACAACGCCAGTAATTCCAAGACGCTGTCGATGAAATTGCCCAAAATGATCGAAGGCAATTTCGAACCACACTTCGCGCTCAAGCACATGCTCAAAGACATGCTGATCGCCGGCCGTCTTGGCTTGTCGTATCATCTCGAGCTCGCGGTCGCTACCGCCGCGCGCGATCGACTTCTCGAGCAGGAGCAACGCGGATACGCTGAGAAGGATTTTTCGGTGATTGTTCGCAAATATTTTCCGGAAATGCAGCTGCCCGCGGTGGAACAGGACTTGGAGCTTTTCGAGAAACCGCCGCCGATTGAACCGGCAGCGACAATCTCGAGCATGGGCGAAGTGGCCGCCGCGGTGCAGGATGTTGATCTTGCGCTGCCTCCGACGGAGCCAGCGCCCGAACCTCAGCCGGCACTGGAACAATTCGTTCCCGCGGAATCGACCGGCGAAGCGGCTACGCCGGCTGCGGTTGAGCCAAATCAAGTCGAGACGCCCATCCCGGATGTCGTTTCTCCGGAGACCGCGCCCGAGCCACCGGCTGAGCAATCCGCCGCGACCAAGTCGCCAATGGATCTCCTCGCGAAGTTGCTCCGCGGTGAAGGCGCGCGTCCCGACGAATCTTAAAAATTGCGCCTGCGAATGACGGCGCAACTCCCTTCGCCCAAGCGGCAATTTTTCGATCTTTCAGCGCGGGTAAAGCTGCGCGTCAGCGGAGCCGATCGTTTGCGGTTTCTTAACGGCCAACTAACGAACGACGTTCGCAAGGCAACGGATGCGAACGGCATTGAGGCGTGTGTCTTAAACGCGAAAGGCAAGATGGACGCGCACCTCTTTGTGCACACCCAAGCGGATTCGTTTCTGCTCGATGCCGATCCATTGCTGCAATCGTCGCTTCAGACGAGACTCGAGCGCTACGTCATCGCGGATGACGTGGCAATCGAAGATGTGACCACGCAATTGTCGATCTTCCATGTGATTGGCGCATCTCCTCCGAATCTTTCGCTTCCGGTGCGCGTCGTTTCCACAAGTCGCTTCGGAGCTCCCGGTAACGATATTTGGAGCGAAGCAGCTCAACGCGACCAACTCGCCGCCGAACTTTCGACAGAGTTTGCTTATTGTGACGAGAATTGCGCGGAAGTTTTGCGGATCGAGCAGGGGATTCCACGCTGGGGTCGCGAGTTGACCAACGAGATTATTCCGGTAGAAGCCAACCTCGAGCAGCGCTGCATCGATTACGAAAAGGGCTGCTACATCGGTCAGGAAACCATTTCCCGAATGAAAATGTCGGGACAGCGGAATAAGCAATTATGTGGATTGGTTTCGCTAAAAAATGTTCCACTGGCTTCTGGCATGCGCTTGGCCGGGCCCGAAGAAAAAGAAATCGGTTGGATCGCCAGCGCTACGCGAAGCGGTCAGCGCGAGATTGCGCTCGCCTATGTAAAGCGCGGATTTAATTCGGTCGGATCCAGGGTCGAAGTGAAATTGGCAGAACATACGGCGGTTCCCGCGGAAGTTGTCGATCTTCCATTCGAGGCGGCATAATGTCTTTTGGCTCCGGAATTTGCGCGATTTTAGGTGTTGCCTTTTGAAGATCGAGGCGTGTAAAGTCGGGCAAATCTTATGATATCACCGATGAACCAGCGATTGCTTGCCGAGATCGGCCGCACCCAGCGGTTGGAAATTCTCAACTCGCTCAAACGCACCAAGGGAATGTCGGTCAACCAGCTCGTCGAAAAAATGGGGATGAGCTACATGGGCATCAAGCAGCATTGCCTCACTCTCCAGCGCGATGGCTATCTCGATACCTGGCGGCGCCCGCAAAAAATGGGACGGCCGGAAATGGTTTATCGGCTGACGCGTCGCAGTCATGATCTTTTTCCGATCGACAGCAATCAGTTTACTCTCGAATTGCTCAAATCGGTTCACGACATCTACGGAGCAAACGGGCCGGAGAAGCTCCTTTACAATGTGTTTGAAAAGCGGACCGCGGAACTCAAGTCGAAAGTCAAAGGGGAGAACGTGGTCGAACGCGCGAAATGGCTGGCGAAAGTGCGCGATAGCGAAGGTTACATGGCCCAATTTCTCCCTTCTGAGAAAGATGCTCCACAAATCCTTGAATGCCATTCCCCCATTTTTAATTTGGTCGAAAAATATCCGATCATCGGCCGGCTCGAGCAGGACATGTTTGAAGCCGTTCTCGGAACGAGCGTCCGGCGTGAGGAAACGCGCACCAGCGGACTCTACGAGTGCGCGTTTTATTTCGCCGGCTGATCCGATCGTTCGCCAAGGCGAATCTGTCTTTGACGGATCGATCTTGCGCGGCGCGATTTCTTCTTTCGCATCCGGCTAATTTCAGTTGATTGAAGGCCCATGGCTCGGGCCTTTCCCAGCGCGGTTATCGAAAATATGCGACCGTTGACCGACGGTGGTCGTTACCCGATCAGGCGCATCGCCGGAGATGATCTCGCGGTCGAAGCGGACGTTTTCAAAGACGGGCACGACGTCGTCGCCGCAGCTTTGAAGTGGCGTCTGGTCGGTGAACCGCGTTGGCATGAAACCGCGATGGGGTTTGTCGACAACGATCGCTGGCGCGGAGTTTGTTCGTTGAACGAAGTCGGCGTTTTTGAGTACACGGTGGAAGCGTGGACGGACACTTTTCGGAGCTGGCGAGATGAGTTCACGAAAAAATTCGAAGCCAGCGTTTCCGATCTTACGGCCGAAGCGCTGGAAGGCGCGGCCCTGATCGAATCGGCGGGAAAGCGCGCAAATGTCGCGGAGGATTCAACGCGGCTCTGCGAATTGTCAGAATGTATTCGCACGTCGGATAACGCGCAGATCAATAACATTGTTCATTCGGGGGAGCTCGAAGTTTTGATGGCCACTTATCCGGACCGTTCCTGGGCGACGCAATACATGCCGCCGCCGCGTGTGATTGTAGAGCGCGGCGAGGCACAAATTGCGGCCTGGTATGAATTTTTTCCGCGCTCGGCTGAAGGCCGCGGCGATCGTGGATCGACATTTCGCGATTGTTTGCCACGAGTCGACGATGCGAAAGCAATGGGTTTCAACGTAATTTATTTCCCGCCGATTCATCCGATCGGACACACGAATCGCAAAGGACGAAACAATTCTGTCACTGCCGAATCCGGAGATCCTGGCGTGCCGTGGGCGATCGGCAGCGAGGCCGGTGGTCACAAAGCGGTTGAGCCGGCGCTCGGTACGTTGGAGGATTTCGATTGGCTCCAGGGCGAAGTGCGCAAACGGGGAATGGAGATTGCGCTCGATTTCGCGATCAATTGTTCGCCGGACCATCCCTACGTTCGCGAACACCCGGATTGGTTTTATCAGCGGCCGGACGGCTCGATCAAATTCGCGGAGAACCCGCCCAAAAAATACGAGGACATTTTTCCGCTGAATTTTCGTTGCGAAAAATGGGCCGAGCTGTGGGCGGAAATGGTGAGTATCGTTCTTTTCTGGGCTGACCACGGCGTGCGCACGTTTCGGGTCGATAATCCGCACACCAAGCCGGTGCCGTTTTGGGAATACTTGATCACGCGCGTGCGCCAAAAATATCCGGACACGGTTTTTCTCTCGGAAGCGTTCACCCGGCCGAAAATGATGAAAGAGCTGGCCAAAGCCGGATTCAGTCAAAGTTACACCTACTTCACCTGGCGAAATACGAAGCAGGAACTGGCGGAATATCTGACCGAGCTAACGCAAACAGACATGCGCGAATATTTTCGGGGAAACTTGTGGCCGAACACTCCGGACATTTTGCCGTTTTTCCTGCAGGATGGAGGACGGCCTGCTTTTATCATTCGGGCTGTGCTGGCCGCAACGCTTCTACCGCTCTACGGCATCTACAGCGGATACGAACTTTGCGAGAACGAAGCGTTGCCCGGGCGCGAGGAATATCTCGACTCGGAAAAATACCAATTTAAAGAACGCGATTGGGACGCGCCCGGTAACATCAAAGATTGGATCACGCGTTTGAACGGAATCCGGCGGGCGAATCGCGCGCTCCACTTTCACGATAACCTGCGTTTTTATGAAACCGATAACGACGCGATTCTTTGTTACGGAAAAATGACCGCCGCGCGGGACAATATCATCTTGGTGGTGGTGAATCTCGACCCGCACCGAAAGCAACATTCATTTATCGAAGTTCCAATCAATCAATTTGGCACGATGGAGGGAGACGTCTACCAGGTGCACGATCTCTTGAGCGAGGCGCGTTACATCTGGCATGGTCGCCGGAATTATGTGGAGCTCGATCCCGAAATTCAGCCAGCCCACGTTTTTCGTATTCGGCGCTGGATCGAAGGAGATCGATTCGCCTGAGCAACTCCCGTGTTTGAACGCGGTTTAACCCGTAGCCGTCTATTTGCATACCGCGCGGTGGCGTCTATGATTAGAACACTTTTGGCATGAAGATTTTGCTCCCGCTGATCGCTCTCGCGATCGGAACTCCGTTATTCGCGCAAACGGCGACAACCAGCGCCACGCCCGCACCGGCGGCGGCCCCTGCGACAACCCCGTCTTTGGTCCCAGATATTCATTCCAAGACGATCATGGAAACACTGATCGCGGCTGGTCCGGTGATGATCGTGCTTTTCGCTCTCTCGGTTTTCTTCGTCATGCTGGTGATCGTTTACCTTATGACCATTCGCCGGGGTGCGGTTGTTTCGAGTGGCTACATGGCAACGGCGGACGCGCTCTTGCGAAAACGCGATTATCTTGGATTGCTCGCGGTTTCAAATCGGCACGGCGAAGCGATCGCCCGCGTCGTGCAAAAGATGCTCGATTTCACGACCAAGAACCCGAACGCCGACCTGCAACAGGTCCGCGAGATCGCCGAGACCGAAGGGACCCGGGTGGCCGCGAGTCTGAACAACCGCGTTATTTATCTCGCCGACATTGGAATGATTGCGCCGTTGCTTGGGTTGCTCGGCACTGTCCTAGGAATCATTCGCTCATTCGGCGCGCTCGGCGCCGACCTGGGGACGGCTCGTTATGTTTTGCTGTCGAAAGGAATCAGCGAAGCCTTGGTCAACACCTGCGCCGGACTCGCGATCGGAATTCCAGCGATGATGGCTTACGCGTTCTTCCGCGGCAAAGCGCAAAAGCTTATTTCCGAGTTGGAATCTGCTACTACCCACGTGCTGGCTTTGCTCTCGCTTCAATACAGCAACCGAACTGAGCGCACGCCCGTGCTCATTGAAGACGAATTATAACCGCAGCACTCTTCGCAAAGTCGACCTCCTCCTTTCATGAATCTGCGTAGTCACGCGCCGCTCCAGCACCCCGGCATTCAGCTTGCCCCGTTGGTCGACGTGTTGTTGCTCCTGCTGATTTTCTTTTTGCTGACATGGAATGCGGCCCGAAATGAAAACGAGCTGGATGTGAAAGTGCCGAAAGCGGCGTCCGCGAAAGAAAAGAGCGCGCCGGTCGGCGATGTGGTTGTGAACGTGAAAGCAGACGGCAACGTTGTCGTGAATCGGCGAACCCTAACCGCTGCCGAGTTGACCGACCTGCTCAAGAGTCTCGTCCAACTCAACGCCGAGCAGGCGGTCATCATTCGCGGCGATGAAGCGGGCGCTTACAAGAATATCATCGGCGTCCTGAACATTTGCACCGAAGCGGGGATAACAAACGTCGCTTTCGCGACCGCAAAATGAAAAATGCGCGCAGCGCGGCCGGTCTTCTCGGACTGGCGATGCTGTTTTGGCTTGTCGATCTAACTCTTGCCCAGCCGCCTCCCGGCGGCCCGCGGCCGCCGCCGCCGGTGACGCGCGCTTTGCCGGTCGAAGAAACACCGGAGCCGCCACCTGCGGCGGAGACGGAACAGCCTGAAAAGCGCCAACTCGAGTACGCCAATGCGCTCTTTACACGAAAACTCTACGATCTCGCCATTCCGGAATATCAAAAATATTTGGACGATTATCCGGGCGCGTCCGGTCGCCCGAACGCGTATTTCTCCTTGGGCGAGTGCTTCCGCAATTTGAACAAATCGTCCAGTGCGCGCACGAATTTTCAAAAAGTGCTGAACGATTACGGCGAAAGCGAGTTCGCCGGTCCCGCCGCCTACGCCCTGGCCGAAATGGCGTTTACCCAAAAAGATTATGCGACGGCGCTGCCGCTCTTCCATCGGTCCGCCGCGAAATCAAAAGATGCCGCGGTTGCGCTTTCCGCCCATTATTTCGAAGCGCGCTGCCTCGAAGCGCTCGATCACAAGGATGAAGCTTGCGACATTTATCAGCAGGTCGCGGAAGCGAAAAATCCGAATCCATATCGCGAGGATGCGCGCGAAACCGCGGCCCGCATCGCGCTTGCGCGCGGACGAAAAGCAGACGCTCTGAAACAATACGAGGCACTCTCGAATGAAACCCAGAAACCGGCGCTGAAAGCCGAAGCCACAGTGCGTGCCGGTCTAATCGCGTTAGATCTGCTCCAATCTGACAAGGGCAAGATGGACAAGGGCTTGTCGGACAAGGCGATGACGTTGTTGCAGAAAGGTCGCTCCCTGCCCGACGCGGGCCGCTGGCATTCCCTGGCTCAGCTTGGCATCGTCCGGCTGCAATTTCAGACCGGCCAATTCGCGCAGCTTCTGACCGATTACAAGAAAGCCCAGCAACAATTTCCGGAAGAGATGCGCGCTGAAGTAACGTTGCTCGCGGCAAACAGTCAGCGTCAGCTCGGACACGCCAAGGAAGCCGAAACGCTTTATCGCGAAATCATCGACAAATATCCAAACCGCGAAGAAGCGAAAGACGCGGCGTTTGAGCGCCTCATTAATATTTATAACTCCGATCCTTCGACGCTTCCGCCGGAGGTCGATCAATTTTTGGCCACCAATCCGCCAGCCGAACGCGCCGACCAGGCGAAACTGTTCAAAGCCGAGGCGCTTTATAAACAACAAAACTATCCGCGCGCCGCGCCCATTTTTTCCGAACTGCGCGCTTCGCAACTCTCGCCGAAGCTTCGCGCCGAAGCGGCGTATCAGCTCGGTTCCTGTTATCTGCAAATGAAAGACGTCCCGGGAATCGTGGAGGCGTTTGGATTTTTCGTCCAAGCTTTTCCTGACAGCCCTCTCGCGCCCGGCGCCTTTGCCCGCCGGGCGGAAACGTACGAGAGCGACAAAAATTACGACGCCGCTCTTTCCGATTGGAATGCGGTCTTGACGAAATATCCCGGAGCGCGCGACCGCGAGGAAGCGTTGCAGCGCAAAGCGCTCATTCTTGGTCAGCAACAAAATCCCAAGGGAATGAGCGAAACGTTTCGTCAGCTATTGAAAGAATTTCCGAAAAGCCCGGCTGCCTCGATGGCGCATTACTACATCGGCAAGTCCGCGTTCGAGATGAAAGATTACAAGACCGCGCTCACCGAGCTCAACACGGCCCGTCAGCTTGACAAGGACCACTACTACATCCCCGCGACCGTGCGCATCATTTCGTCCTACTTCGGCTTGCACGATCGCGCAGCAGTCACTCGGGAGGTCGATGGTTTTCTCGCGGCAAACGCCGCCGGAACGATCCCCGCCGAAATCCTTGAGTGGATGGGAATTGAATATTACAACGAGAAGAATTATGCCGCGGCTGAAAAATATCTCGGCGTGCTCGGAAAGATCGACAATCCCCCGGTCAAACCGGATTTCTGGTTTTATCTGGGCGACGCGGCGGCAAGGCAGCAAAAGTTTGATGAATCGGAAAGTGCGCTCGGCAAATATTTGCAGGTCGCGACCGATCCGGCGGGCAAAGCGAAAGTGCTGCTGAAGCTTGGAGACGTGAAGATAGCGGCTCATAAACCGGACGAGGCACAAAAAATCGCGGAGCAGATAATGGTGCTTCAACCGGAAGGGCAGGTGAATGCGCAGGCGCGTTTGCTCGCGGGCGATGTTCAACTCGAACGCGGCAATTTTGAAGAAGCGAGCAAAGCGTTCATGGGCGTCGCTTTGCTCTACGACGATCCGGCGATTACGCCGCGGGCGTTGCAGAAAGCCGCGACCGCTTATCAGCGCGCTGGAAAAACGGCGGAGGCCGACAAGGTTGCACGGCAGCTCCGCGAGAAATATCCGAATTACGCCGGCGGGTAGGGAGACTTTGCTCTTCAGAACCATATTGTCAGCGCGTGCGTGATTTGATCTTATTGCGCCATGGAGAAATTTCGTCCCTGGCTCGCGGAATTTGTCGGAACGTTTGCTCTCATCTTCGTCGGCATCGGCGCGATTAAGACCGCCGGGCACGACGTTCTTGGCGTTGCGCTTGCGCACGGTCTCACCATCGCTGCGTTTGTTTCCGCCACGTTGCACATTTCGGGCGGGAACTTGAATCCGGCGGTCACGTTCGGTCTGCTGTGCGGGGGGCACACGACGTTGCCGAAGGCGCTGCTCTACTGGAGCGCGCAACTTCTCGGCGCTTTCACCGCCGCGCTGATTTGTCTCGGTTTGTTTGGTCGGGACGTGGTCGTGACCGGAACCCCGCAGCTCGCCATCAATCTAACCGGAATGCAGGGAATTTTGGTTGAGGCCATCCTGACATTCTTTCTTGTCTTCGTCGTCTACGGGACGGCGGTGGACCAGCGCAGCCGGACGCTCGCCGGATTCGCCATCGGCGCAACGATCACGCTCGATATTTTGTTCGGTGGTCCGTTGACCGGTGCGGCGATGAACCCCGCCCGTGTCTTCGGTCCTGCGCTGGCGTCATGGTTTTGGCACGATCATTACGTGTATTGGATCGGACCGTTAATCGGGGGCGCGCTCGGTGGTTTTGTTTACGGATTGTTATACGAACGAAAACCAGTCGCGGCAGGGTAGGTAGGGATGGCGTGCTGCGCCGTCCGTGGACGTCGCAGCGCGATCTCCCTACCTTTTATGCGAGCGCCAGGGTTTCGATCGGTAACGGCGCCAGAAATTCTTTTAGCTGGTCGATTTGCAAGACCGGTCGGGCCAAATGCGCCGCGAGAAAACTGGTATCGGGCGATGATGCGATCCCGGCTTGAGCGTGAATTTCGCATTTCTCCAATTTCGCAATAATACGTGAGAGTTTTGCGGTCAGATCGCGAGTATCGGTAAATTGAACAGTGCAAACCCCGGGGGAGCTTGCTTCGACAAAGGGCGAAAGCATAAACGCATGCTGCAACAAAATTTCGTCGATCACGTTTTCCTGCGCTCGCTCGCGCGTTCTGATGACAACTTGCAGACATCGCGCCAAAGCCTGACTTGGAGTCATCCGTTTTGCTACGCCCGCTTTTTCGGCGAGCTCATTAAGTTCAATGATCGACACTTTTGATTTCGAAGTGTCGATTAAAGCCACCGGTTGCGCCCGCAATTTGGGATGGTGCCGCATCGCCGCCTGCAGATAAAAATTGGGCAAATAGATCGTCGCGAACATTCTTAAATGGAGGGACACGCGCCGTCGTGTCCCATAAATCCGGCGCCGACAGCGCGGCGCCCTCCAGTCACAGACTTGGGATGCGAGCGTTGAACGCGGAATCGCAAATGCGAAATGGCATTGTCTTTTTCGAAAGTTTCAAGTGTCCACAAATTCTCGAGAACGAGTTTCGATTGCGCGCTGCTGACTACGCTTTGCCGGTTGATAACCAGACATGCCGTTGGCACAGCTTTGACCAATCGTTGCAAACGATACCAGCTTGTCTGTGGAATTTTTCGCAGCTCCTGTGGCGTGTTGAGCACAAGATCGACAATCACCAGCGGGAAATTGCCGTCCCGTAAAAGGAGATCGGCCGCTTTGATGGCGTCGAATGCTTTCCGGCAACGGACCCAAAGCAAATGGCGCAAAGCGGAATTGTCCGATGAGCCGGGGTCGAACGAATCCGAGCCGTCAATCAACGCGACAAAATGACGATCGCGTTGGGCTGATCGCAGAAGTGCATGAACGAGTGAAGCGCTCCCGGCGCTGCGTCGCGGCGTAATTAATTCGGTGATCGCGCTCTTGGGCAGGCCGTCGCCGATTTGATCCAAAAAAGACAAACCAGTCTGTAAAACAGCTGCGCCTGGAGGAAAGGGGTAGGGGAAACGCTCCGCCAGCAACCTCCGAAGATCGACAATTTTCCCCGCTGCCACGAGGGAACCATTGCACTCAAATAAATATGTTCAACTGAACATTTTACAGAAACCTCACCTGCCGCTTCGCGACTTCCTCTCCCTGAGGGAGAAGATGGAGGTGAGGGTAATCCCTTCTGCTACTGTTTCTTTCGCCGTTCGTGTTTACGCACGAGCGAGACCATCACGCCTTGAATTTTTAGTTCGCGGGCCGGGATCAGATTCGGATAACGCGAATTTTCCGCTTTCAGATAAGGACGGCCATGATCGAGCACGTATCGTTTCAACGTCGTCTCACCGTCGATCAACGCGGCCACGATGTCGCCATTATGAACTTCTTTGCCTTGTTCCAAAATGACGATGTCGCCGTCCAGAATGTGAGCGCCGATCATCGAATCGCCCCGCACCCGAAGCGCGAACGTGCCGTGATTTTTTGAAACATTGGCCGAGCGCGTATCGAGCGAGACGTGTCCTTCGATATCCTGCTCGGTCAATGCCGCCATCCCGGCGGGAATTTGGCCATAGATCGGAACATCAGTGATGCGGACCTTCTGGATGGGCGTGATCAACGCGCGCGCTTTGCCGGCGTGCCGCTGCAGAAATCCTTTCCGCTCAAGCGCGGCTATATATTGCATCACCGACGTTTGACTGGCGAAATGAAAATGACCCTGGATTTCACGCGTGCTCGGCGTGATTCCTTTGTCGCGCTGCTCGCGTTGAATAAAATTCAATACGCTTCTTTGTCTCTCAGTTAACATTTGTCCCGTTGAGTGCTTGCTGTCCTAAACTGTCTGCCACGCCGAAGGCCCGAGCCGGACTGGCATCGGCGAAGGCGGGTCGCTCCGTCAGCATGAAGTCAGCATCGGCGCACCCGCGCGTCGATGCAAGTTCAAATGAACATCTCCGTCATCCCGAGCGCAACGGAGGGATCGTGTTGTAGCTGCCGCCGTCTCTGGCGGCAGCTTCTTTACAATCTGCCGACGAGGACATCGGCAGCTACAACGCTTCGCACTGCGAAGCGGCTACAGATTCAGGGTGTCGTGTGCGCCGGGTTCCGATCCGGATAAGGCGGAGGTGGCGGAATGCGGTACCCCTTTGTCTTCATCTCTTCCTGGATCTCCTGGATGGCGCGGTCAAGCTGCTGGTCTTCGCCTTTGAATTCCTTTGCGGGATCATTATCAACCACGATATCCGGATCGACCCCGTGGCCTTCAATGATCCATTCCTTGCCATCTTTGGAATAAACCGCGAACTCCGGCTTGAAAAATTGTCCGCCGTCGACCAGCGGCAGGGAATTGCGGATTCCAACAACTCCGCCCCAGGTCCGCTTCCCGATCAACTTGCCTAGTCCGACCGATTTGAAGCGGAACGGAAAAATATCGCCGTCCGAGGCCGAGAATTCGTTGATCAACGTGACCATTGGGCCGGTGGACGCGTCTGCCGGATCGGGTTGCGGCATTCCGTTGCGCGCAATCCCGATCATTTCGAAGGCGCGGCGAAGGCGCTCGATCACCAAGGGAGAGACAAATCCACCGCCGTTTCCGCGAACATCGACAATCAGCGCGTGCTTGCGAATCTGAGGAAAATACAACTTCGTGAATTCGTTCAAGCCCGGTTGTCCCATGTCCGGAATGTGAAGGTAACCAACGTCGCCGCCGGTTTTCTTGATCACGTAGTCGATATTCTTTTGCACCCAGTCCAGGTAGTAAAGTGGCCCTTCGTTATCTGTCGGCACAACCGTGACGTCGTGCGCGCCGGCATCGGAAGGCTTGGAATTCACACGCAAAATCACCTGTTTGTTCGCGGTGCCAATTAGCGCTTCGTAAATATTGGACAGGCCAGAGACCGGTGTCCCGTTAACAGCCAGAATATAATCGCCGGCTTTCACATTCACGCCGATTGCGGTGAGCGGCGAACGCGTGTGTTTGTCCCAATTTTCACCGGGCAAGATCCGATCGATCTTGTAAGCCTTTGTCGCTGGATCGCGGGAAAGTTCTGCCCCAAGGAGGCCGAGCTTGATCCGCGGAGTGTCGGGGCGCTCGCCGCCCGCCACGTAGGTATGGCCGCTGTTCAATTCGCCGATCAACTCGCCCAGCAGATAAGTGAGATCATTGCGATGATTTACGAACGGAACCAGCGCGGCGTATTTGTCGCGCATCGCTTTCCAATCGACGCCGTTCATGGTTGGCGAGAAGAAAAAGTCACGCATGTGCCGCCAGCACTCGAAATAAATTTGCTTCCATTCGGCGTGCCGATCGAGCTGCATGTCCAGCCCCTCGATTTTCAGCTCGTGGTCCTTGGTCTCGATCTTGTCTTTCGGCAGATCGATGATGGCAAAATCTTTTTTGATCTTCACCAGCATCTTTTTTCCGTCGAATGTGATCTGGTAATCGTTGGCATCGCCGAGCACGGTTTCTTTGCGATCTTCAATGTTGTAGGCGCAGAGATGTGCTTTTTGGTCCGGACCGCCGTCGTCTTGGTCGTCCTCACCGACTTCGTCGCCGGTCGTGCGGCGGAGATAGAAAATCCGGTCCTCAATCATTCGAATGTTTCGGTAATTTCCCGGCGTGATTTCAAGACCCACAATGCGGTTCTGAATGCCATCGGTGTCGACTTTGACCACGACCGGCTTTTTCGGTGCGACTTCCGGTTTCTTTTCCTCCGGTTTCTTCTCGCCCGCTTTTGCTTCCGGCTTTTTCTCTTCGGCTTCCTTGGCTTTTTCTTTCTCCCGTTTTTGTTCTGCCTTGCCCACTTCGTCGCTCTTCGGCCCGAGCGGATTCTCGGTTTCCTTGGCCAGGGTCACCAGGTAGACGCGCTGCATGTCGCGATAGACATTGGCGAATTCCTCTTCGCCGAAGGTCGGTTTGAAATCGCGCGCCGAGGTGAGGAGCAAGTATTTTCCGTCGTCGCTGAAGACCGGTTCGCCCGATCCGTACCAATTGTCGGTCACCGCGGTCTGTTGTTTGCTCGCGAGTGAGTAGAGATTAACGCGCGGCAATCCGTTTTCTTCCGGCCGTCCCCAGGCAATCCACTGACTGTCGGGCGACCAATTGAAAATTTCGATCTCGCCCCATTTGTCCTGATCGACCTGTGTCACCGTTTTGGTGGGAACATCGACGTAACGCAACCGCTGCAAGCGGTCGCTCCAAAGCAGCTTCTTACTGTCGGGCGACCAAAGCGGTTTGTAATAATAAGTGTCGGCGCCGCTGGTTATCTGGACGGCTTCGCCTTTTCCGTCCTGCGCCCGAACATACAATTCGTTTTCGCCGGTCGCGTCCGAGTTGTAGGCGATCCATTTTCCATCGGGCGACCAGACTGCATCGCGCTCGTGCGCGTTTGATGTTTTGGTCAAATTGCGCGGCGTGCCGTCTCTGGCCGCCACTGAGAAAAGATCGCCCCGCGCAACCACGATCGTTCGCTCGCCATCGGGCGCGATATTTACCGACTCAATATGTTTTGCAGCGTCAACCAGCGCCGAGCGTCCAATCGCGAAATCTTCCTTGATCTCGATGGGCAATGGCGTGGCCTGGCCGCTCTTCAAATCGTATCTCCAAATATAACCGGCTTGTTCGAAAACGATCGATTCCTTCCCGATGGACGGAAATTTGATGTCGAAATCCTTGAAGCTGGTGAGTTGCTTGGTTTCCTTTGAGGGAAGATCGATAACGAACAGGTTCATTCGGCCGTCGCGATCGGAGATGAAATAAATTTTGTTGTCTGGTCCCCACATCGGGCAGATGTCCTGTGCTGGATTGTTGGTCAGGTTTTCGGTCGCGCCGGTTTTGAAATCGTGGATCCAGATATCGTCGGCCATCCCGCCGCGATAATGTTTCCAGGTCCGGAACTCGCGGAAGACGCGGTTGAACGCCATTTTCGAATCGTCTGGTGAAAAAGATGTGAATCCGCCGCGCGGCACGGGCAATTGCTGCGGCAGCTCCGCGTCGAGGCCGACGGTAAAGAGCGATCCGATAAAATCGTTAAACGATTTCATCCGCGAGCGAAATACGATCAGCGGTTTGGTGTTCTCCCACGCCATCACGATGTTGTTCGGTCCCATTCGATCCGAAACGTCATCGCGCCCGAGCGTGGCCGAAATCGTGAGTCGCTTTGGCGTGCCGCCTTCGGCCGGCATTACATAAACTTCGCGGTTGCCATCGTATTCCGAAGTAAACGCGACTTGTTTCCCATCGGACGAAAAGCGCGGAAACGAAGTGTAACCGGGGCCGCTCGTCAGGCGGCGGGCGATGCCGCCATCTTTGCCGACGGTGTAAAGCTCGCCCGCGTAACAAAGAACAATGTCACGATCGTTCGTCGTCGGAAACCGAAGCAGACGCGTAGTATTCGGCAGCGACTGCGGCCAAACCGGCAAGATCGACAACAACGAGATAACCGCGACAAAAAGAAGAATTCGAGAGCGCATAAAATGCAGTGTTGAAACGGAGGCCAGAAAATTGGTTGTCAGTGCACTAAAGTGCAAGACCGAATTCGTTTCCTTTTTCTACTTCCTACTTTTTACCTTCTTTACGAGGCAGTCGCGCTCGCCGGAACGAAGTCTGTCCCGTCTTCGAATCTTAATTTCTTGTGCAGCTCGCGCCGGAGCAGCCAGAGATTGAGGCAGGCCTGAAGGGTCTGCGAACCGACCGACAGATACCAAAGTAGTTTGATGTCGAATCCAGGCGTGCGGGACAACACCAGCGCCGGCAGCGCAAAAAGAACCAGGCGTGAGGCCGAACTGAGCAATGGCGGTATCGTGTTACCGAGTCCCTGAAACATGCTCGAGCTCGTAAACACAATTCCGGCAGCGACGAAATTGAAAGCCACGATCCTGAGATAATCACTGCCGAATTGAATCACGGCGGCGTCCTTTGAAAAAAAGCCGATCATCGTTCCCGGCGCCAGCCACGTGATCAAGGCGAGCAAGAGCATCATTAAAGCCGCAATGCCGAGTCCCGATTTAACCGACTGCCGGACGCGATCGGCCTGACGGCCGCCGAAGTTTTGTCCGACCACCGGCGACACCGCGAAACTGAGCGCCACCACGGGCAAAAAGAGCGCCTGCATCACCCGCGCGCCCACACCGAATCCCGCCTGCGCCGCCGGACCGAAATTCCGGATGATCACGTAGACGATCATGATATAAACGAATAGCAGAACAAACTCAGCCCCGGCGGGCACGCCGATGCGCAGCATCGCGCTCCAGATTTTCAGTTGCGGGCGGAACAGCAAAAATCTGAAACGGAGGTAGTGATATTTTTTCTCAAAGTACCAAATGATGAGAAGATCGGCGAAAAGAATGGAGATAAAGGTGGCGAGCGCGGCTCCGGCCACGCCGAGTTTTGGAAATCCGATCCATCCGAAAATTAAAAACGGAGCGAGCACCATGTTCAGAACGACGCTCAGCACCTGGAAAATCACCGGCGCCTGAACAATGCCGGTCGCACGCAAGGCCGAGCCCATCGAGACAAGTGGAAATTGCAGCAACAACGCCGGAAGGAACCAGAGTAGGTACGCTTTCGCCAATACCGCGGTGTTCGCGTTCGCGCTCAACGAAGTTGCATAAGCGTCCATGGAAAGAAATCCGACGATGCCGAGTGCGAGCGCGATCAGGATCGACATCATGCAGGATTGATTGAAGGCCAGCTCCGCATGCGGCTGATCTTTTCTTCCCGCAGCTTGCGAAATAAGCGCGGTTGTTCCCACGCCGAGCATTTGGGTCAACGCCAGCACAATCATGGTCAGATTTCCGGCAACGCCGACGGCTGCGATCGCTTCCTTTCCGAGGCGTCCGACCCAGAAGAGATCGGCCAGCAGATAAAGAGTCTGCACCGCCATGCTCACCGCCATAAAGGCCGACATGTGCAGCAAATGTTTGGTCACTGATCCTTGCGTTAAGTCCTTCATAAGACCGCACGCTTACAAATTGCGGTGCGTGTAAATCGACGGACGCTCGCCATGCCGTAGCCTTGGCGAAGGCAGGTAACCGATCCTTGGATCAGATCTTTCAGATGATATTTCCGTCCGGCTTCGGAGTTGTGGCTACACTTTTTCCGCCACGATCTCAAGCACGAGCGGCGTCAGCATGAACGAAGCCTCTTCTTTTTCAGCTGCAGCCAGATCGGCGCGGACTTGGTCGGCAAATTTCGCATCGATTCGGCCGAGCTCCTGCAATCGCAAGAGATGGACTTGAATGAAAGCGGCCGGCCATTGCCACATGTAATCGTTTGGCCGAAGGCAAAAAATCCGTGGAACGGCCGATCGCACGACAAATCCGTTCTTGGTTAACCACGACGGCAATTGCAGGCCGGTGTCCGGCTCGCCTCCGGCCTCGCGCCAGGTAGCGATCACGTGAGTTCGGAATTCTTCCAAACTCGGGCGTCGCGGAAAAAAACGCCAGGTCGTGTACTGACCGTACTCATGAAAAATTGCGCGACCGCCTTCGCGCAGCACGTTCGCAAGTTTTTTAACCAGGAGGTCCGGATGCGAGACAAAGCAAAGCACCCATCGGCACCACGTGAAATCAAAAGGACCGGCCGGCAACGGATCGTTCATCAAGTCAAGCTCGTGAACATCGACATTCGAAAGGGATCGCGTTCGGATTGCGCTTTTGATCGCATTTACAAAATTACTCGAGCGCTCGACCGCCACGACTCGCCCACTGCGTCCAACAATTTCTGCAAGATCGACCGTCGCATAGCCAGGACCGGCGCCCACATCGAGCACGCGGCTTCCCGCAGTCACACCCGCGTTTTTCCAGCAATCCAAAACCACTGGGCGCCAGGCGCGATGTTGTACTCCCAGTCGCTGAAGCTCTTCGTCGTGCGTTCCGAGAACGTAATCGCGTTCCGTTGACTGGCTCATCGATCCTCCAACCCAGCTTACATCGTCGCCGGACGCAGCCCACCCGATTCTTGCTCGCCCCGCCGGAGATTTCGGGTTCGAGGTCCGCAGGCTGCGCGATTTTTGCAATCAAGACAAGCTAACAGTCGCGTGTAAGATCGAAGTTGGCTCATGCGGAGCGTAAGAAGAGCGCGGTTTCTGCTGATTGCGATTACGATCGTGATGCTCGTGCCGTTCGTGAACGAAGCTTTCCGGGTCGATGACCCGCTCTTCATCTGGATCGCGCAGCAAATCACCAAACATCCATTCGATCCGTACGGTTTTAACGTGAACTGGGTGTCATTTGCGCAGCCGATGTCGATCGTGATGCAAAATCCGCCTTTTAGTTCGTATTACATCGCGGTGGTTGCGAGCATTTTCGGCTGGAGCGAGCCGGCACTGCATCTTGCCTTCTGGTTTTGGGCGGCGATGTCGATCTTGGGGACATTCGCGCTGGCACGGCGATTCTCCCCAGAGCCCTCTATCGCGGCGTTGCTTACGCTTTTCACACCGGTGTTTCTCGTTTCCGCTACCAGCACGATGTGCGACGTGATGATGCTCGCCTTCTGGGTTTGGGCCATCGAATTCTGGCTCGCCGGTTTAGATCGACAACAATGGTGGCGCTTTCTTTTTGCGGGGGCGCTGATTTCCGCCGCCGCTCTAACGAAATATTTCGGAGTTACTCTCGTCCTGCTCCTCGCAGTCTATACGGTTGTTCGCGACTGGCGATTGGCAAAACGGCTCGTGTTTCTGCTCATTCCGATTGCAGTGCTCTTCAACTATGACTTCCTGACCGAAGAAAAATACGGGCGCGGACTTTTCAGCGCGGCAATGTTGGCGTCCTCTTCGATCTCCTCCGCAACGAGACCCTCGCACTTCGCTCAAATGCTAATGGGTCTTGCGTTTGGCGGCGGATCTCTCGTCAGCGCGTTTATCTTTGCCCCTTTTAGAAGTAAACGATTTCTTGTGGCAGCAGTGATTGCCGCGGTTGTGTTTGCAGGAGCATTTAAGTTTGGCATTACTTCCTGGGTTTACCTCGAGACCGCCGAAGCCCCTGTTTGGCTGGAAGGCGGCCTATTCGCAGCTATCGGACTGGGAATCTTAGCGCTGTCCGTGACTGACGTGTTTAAACAACGGAACGCGGACGCACTGTTATTGGTCCTGTGGGTAATCGGGACGTTTTTGTTCGCAACGTTTTTCAACTGGTCTGTTACTGCCCGGACATTTCTGCCAATGGCACCAGCGGTTGCCATTTTAGTGAGCCGAAATTTGGAACAATTTCAGAGAACGAGTGAGCTAAAGTATGTGTCTCTTTGCACCGCTGCCGGATTGTCGATGTTGATTGCGGCTGCTGATTATCGTCAGGCTAATTGCGCGCGCGAGGCGGCCATGTTTTACCAAAAACGCTACACCGCTGAAGCAGACAATGTGCGGTTTTTAGGACACTGGGGTTTTCAATACTACATGCAGCAATGGGGCGCGAAGGCTTTTGATCGCAGCGACCCCAGAATAACCGATGGCAAGGTCCTCGTTGGTCCGTTCGGTGATCCAAACGTGAATCAGGTTTCGATGGGAAGAGTAGCTACACGTGATGAGTCGACCTTTAAGACGTTGCCATTGATCAGCACCTCTTCCCTCGGAACCGGTGCAAGCTTCTACAGCAGCTTCGGTGGCCCGTTGCCGTGGGTGATCAATCAAATCCCGCCCGAGCGATATTTTTCTGTGCGAGCTCAATGATTTCCAAATGAGCGGTCCGTTACTCGACGCTTGCCACGCCGAAGTCTTAACGAAGGCGGGCGATGAAGACTGATCTGTAACCTGTAACGTCTGACCGCTATTTGCGGACTTCCGCTTTGCCGGTCTTGTCCTGGATCGTGACGCTCAGCTTCTTCGCGTCTTTTTCGGCGCCGCGCACGACGTACGCGACCGACCAGGTGTCGCTGGCCGCATTGTATTCGGCTTTCGGCAATTGGTAATCGCCCAGATCGTATCCTTTTGTGCGCGCTTCAATGTCGGCAATGTCCATCGCTTGCACTGCAGTCAGCTTGGGCCCTCCCGGCGGTGACGACGAAACGGCTGCCCCGACGGGCGTCGAAATTTGAGTTGGCGGATTAGTTTCCGGCGGCGCGCTGATATGCAGCGACGAGGGCGGTCCGGTCAATGTCCGAATCGAATTGTCCACCGGAGTTTCTTTCGAAGAAGGTCGCGAGGATTCCGCAATTGGGAATTTGGAAGTTGGTGCCTGGACTTTTTCGGCCGCGACTGCAGGCGGTCCTTCGGCCGGAATATCTTCACTTAACTGGGTGTCCGCTTCGGGTGGTTGAGAGGAGGCGGGTTTCGCGATCTTGGACGGTTTTTCTGTTTTTGGCGGCTTCGCGCGTTCAGACTGCCTGGCTGGCTCCGTTTTTTTGGCAACGGTGCGGGTCGGTTGTTCAATGGCGCGGACCGCGCCCGGCGCGAGTGCAGATTTCTTGGTTACTGGTTCTCGCGGTGTAGTCGATTGATCCGGTTCTTCAGTCGAAGCCTGCGCGATCAAAGGTGGTGATGGTTGAGCGTTGAGAGTTGAAGGTTCCGAAGATTTGGCCGCCACTGAGTTGCTGATGTCTGATGTCTGACCGCTGACTTCTGATTTTTCTTCCGTGGGTCCTGCTGCCGGAACATCTTCGGTTTCTTCGGCAACGCGACTTCGCGTTTTTTCGTCTGAAACTTTTTCCGAGCTGGGCGCCTCAGTCGCAACCTCGGTCGAGGTAGCAGATTCCACGCGCTCGGCTTTTTCCACCCTCGGCGCGGTTTCAACGCTTTCCGCTTTCGTAATTAGCGGCCCGGCAGCCCATCGCCCCGTCTTATGACCATCGGTAAACGTCGCGTGATATGTTTTTCCGTGGTCAACGGTCGTGACACCGCCGTTGAATTTTCCGTGCACCATCGTCCCCGAATAGCTGCTGATCGGAGTTCGCTTTCGGGCGGGAATGTTCGACCCGGTCATGAAACCTCGCTCAGCTCGGAACCATTGGAGTGTGCCGGGCCCAGTCGCATAGCCATCCGCGTCGCGATCGCCCGACCAGGCCGCGATGTCTCCGGGTTGCGGATCGTTATTCCAAACGAGCGTCTTTTTGGGGTCCTCAGTGCGCTGATAGGTCCCGTCGGCGTAGGCGACACTTACGAGAATCAGACTGAACAAGACGGCTAAACCGGCGAAACGATGGCCCTTCACAAGGACGCCGACTGTAATTCATTCAGTCTCTCGTTCACAACAGCAAAAGTCCGCACAGCCAATAAAAACCACACGCTGCCTTTCGGGAGGCAGCCGTTTCGGCTACGCTTACTTCCTAATCTCGACTTTCCGGCTCTGGTCTTCCACCGTGACACTGATTCCTGCCGGCAAATCGCTCCCGGTTTCAGTCTTCTTTAGATCGTAGAAGAGCGACCACCTTCCTTTCACTTGGGAGTGATCGGCTTTCGGACGCTCATAATTGTCCAGAGGAAAACCTTGAGAGCGCGCTTCGGTGTCCGCGAGACTGATCGCCTCGGCTTCGGTGAGCGGCCTATTTTCAGTCGATGAAGATCGTCTCTCCGATTTTTCGGAGGACGTTTCAGGAATTGAAGTGGCGCGCAACGAAGATGGCGGACCCACCAGCGCGTTTAATGAAACGTCGGCCGGAGATTCTTTCTTCGCGGGCGGGGGTGCAGATTCACGATCGATCTCCGAGGTCAGACCGGTGACCTCTGCCTTCCGTTCCGTCGCGGACTCTTGTGCCAAAGGTGGAGTTTCTTGACTCGAGCTCTGAGCGGATTCTGTTACCCGCCCGTCCGATGCCGTGGCGGAACTCTCTGTCGGGCCACTGACTTCTGGCTTCTGACTGGTGATCTCTGATTTTGCTGGAATGGCTGTTGGTTCAGCAAACGCCTGGGCCGGGCTGCCGGGTCTTGGCGCTTCGCTCTGTTTCTCGGCAACTGGCGGGGGAGATTCTTTTTTCACGGCTACAGGCGCCGGCTTCTCTAGATTGCTGACCTCTGACCTCTGATCTCTGTCCTCTGGTTTCCTTTGCGGCTCACTCTTCGGTTTTTTCGCCGGCTCTGGCGTCGGTGCAGTTAAGCGTTTTTGCGCTGCGACGTTTTCCGCTTCCGCCTTGCGCCTTGCAGTGATTGCTTGCTCCGGCACATTCATCCGCGACGGCGCCGGTCCGCGTGCCCAACCGGTGACGCGTCCGCCGTCAGCAAAGTATGCGTGCGCGGTCCGGCCGTTGGAATGCACGTTCACCGGTCCTTCAAATTTTCCGTGGACCATGTTCCCATAATAAAAAGCGTAAACTTTCCCCTTCGCGTCGTACCAGGTGAGATCGCCAAAGCCGCTCGCATAATTTTCTTTGTCCCGATCGCCCGCCCAACTCGAGGTCTCGCCTGATTTCGGAGTCCAGTTCCAAAACATGGTTTTGCTGTTCCTGGTCTGTTGATACTCGCCCTGGCCAAACGCGCTGCTCGCGAAGACGAGCAGTCCGCAGGAAAACACAATCAATCGTGGCCTCAGAATCAGTTTCACAAAAGCAAGGCGAAACGTTACCGCGTAGTGCACCCCCGGCAAGCGTGTTTAAAATGCTTACGCGGCAAAGTTTAACTCCTGCAACAATTTCGTCACCCTCTGATGGTTGTTGCGAAACGCGTTCCAGACTGCAACGCACCAATTATCAATCGCCTTATTGCGCTTGGATCCGGCGGGAACGGCCATGACATCGGCAGCAGTGAGCGATCCTCGGTCGCTCGGGAGCGGAAAGGAAGGCCACAATCTTTTCCTCCCCGCGAGAAATTGGTGCGCGCGCTGGACTTCTCGACCGGAAAATTGTTTTTCGACATGCAGATAAAGGCCGATCAACGCGAACGTTAATTTGATCGGCTTTGTGCGTTCGTCCGCATTTTGCGCAGCGAACGCATCGACCACGTGCTGATGAATAAATGCCGGATCACCGCGTGTAAGCGTGTAACTACACAGTTCGTGGTATGCAGTCTCGCAAATATCTTTCAGCTTTTCAGCGTTCAGTTTTTCAGATTTCAAAGATCGATTCCCATCGCAGCGGCGCCGTCAAGGTCCTCCCAGCCGGCGCGCCGCCAAAACTCGAGCCCGCGTGGATTATCCTTTGCCACCAGGATATTCGCGCGCTCGAGACCGGCGCGTCGCAAACCTTCCAGGCATTCATCGACCAGTTGTTTGCCGAGTCGGCGTCCCTGATAATTCGGATCAACCCCTAGATGATAAATGTAGCCGCGCCGTCCATCGTGACCACATAATGCCGCGCCAACCACGGTCGATCCAGCCGTTGCGACTCGACTCAACCCTCGATTTTGTTTGAGAAATCGACCAATACTTTCCCGGTCGTCGCCTTCCGCGATATCGAGACCCTCGACTCGTTTCCACAGCTCGACCGCCGCCTCGTAGTCGCCGATCAAAAATTCTCGCGTCTCGATGCCGCTCTTCATTCCGCAAACCTGTCTTAACTTTTCAACGACTCAACCCGCGACGAATTACGAACTAATAGAAAATAACTTTTTTTGGTCTGGCACGGCCGAAAAACTGCTCATTTCCGAATCAGATGTCGTTGCAAGGGGTAAACATGCGCATTTTAGTAGTGGAAGATCATCAGGATACCCGGCAGGTGCTCACCGGGTTGCTCACCCGTTGGGGCTACGATGTTTCCGCGGCCGATAGTTTAAAGAGCGGTATGGATCGGCTCGAAACCGAGCCGCCGGTCGACGTCATTCTGAGCGACATCGCGCTGCCCGACGGCACCGGCTACGCGCTGGTGAGCGAAGCGCGCCGGCGCGGAAAACGTGTCCTGGCCATCGCCTTGTCCGGCTACAGCTACCCGAGCGATGTGCATATCGCCAAGCTCACCGGTTTCGATCACCACTTATCGAAGCCCTGCGATTGTGCCTACCTCCGAACCATTCTTCAGCGGCGCGTCGACTGGGAACACTCGCCGCTCGGCAAGGATTAATAACCAGTAATTCAGCGGAAGCAGATGCGATTACGCCTATCTCCGCACAATCCTCGGCCGCGTGCGATGGGACAAGGATTCGTCTTCCTAATTCTTCACCGGCCGCTGCTGGTCGATCTAATTGACCGTATCATAAGCCGCTTATGATGCATGAACCTCTGCCACCTGAATTTCAGCGTTTCAGTTTTTCAGAAGGTTACACACTGCGTGCCTTGGCCGGACTAAACCGTGGCCGGCGCCGTCGCTGGTGTTGCTGCTGGTTCTGACGCGGCGGCATAGCTCGAGCCGGTGTCGGCTCCTGGATCTTGATCATTTCGAACGTTCGAAACAATGGCGCGAGATCGATCACTTCATTCGCAGCTGAGCGCAATATGTTCCCAAGATTTTGCGCGACGGATGCCACTTCCACCCGGATACCGCGTCGCCTCAACTTGATCGCGAGATAAGCGAAATCGGTGTCGCCGGTTACAAGAATAACAACATCGGGCCGCATCTCGACCGAAAGCTCGAGGGCGTCGATCGCCATCATTACGTCCACGTTGGCCTTGTAACGTCCTTCCTCGGCGGGCGACCCATCTTTGGTCACCACCATGAACCCGTTGGCGCGCAGCCACTGCATAAACTTATTTTTCTTGTCGCGTTCTTCCTGCCAGATCGGCATCGCCGGCGGAAGTCCCGCATAAACAACCATCTCGATCAGTTCCCGTCCCGTGCTTTCGCCCGCCAGAAATTCACGCAGCTTTATCCAATCAAGACCCCGCCCGGCGGTGCGGACCGAGCTGCCGACGTTCGATTCATCGACCAGCACCAACACTCGCGCGCTCGCCGATATGTTTGAATTTTTCTTCTGCATTTTTAAATGTGCTCAGCTTTTCAGTGTTTCAGCTTTTCCATGTCTCCCAGCTATCCGCCGATCTCTGTCCTTCGACTTCGTTGGCTCGCCGTAATCTTGATGTAGACGGCTGACTTCCGACTTCTAGCTTTTGACGCAGTCAGTGTGAACCAACCGATCCGACACAAGGACCCACCGATTTGCCGCGAATGAGAAGATTGTAGCCGGTCGAAATTATGCGACGTGCGGCTTCGCCAGTTTCCGGATCGCTCCGAAGCGGTTCGTCGTGGACGCTTTGCTTAACTTCGAAGTTTCGGACCGGCTTGGTCGGATCGGTGGTCTCGTAAATATAAGTCGGCACAGGGCAATATACTCCTAAACCGCCTGGCCGCACTCCTTTTCGCTGAACTCCCTGGCTCGCCGTAATGCCTAATAAAGGCGGCTGACTTCTAACGTCTAAATAACCTTAGGTAACGTGGGTTTCTGCTGTAGATTAATGGCGTCGGATCGATCTGCCATCGGCCACTTTTCCCCGGGATCGGAGACGCACATGGAATTAACACTCACCTTATCTCAAAACGGCGCACTTTACTTTGCCAACGCTCACTGTGAAACGTCCCAGCGCCGGGCTGCCCTTTTTCGGCGGTTCGCCGCCGCGGCCAGAATCCAGCCGCCTGATATCGGGCGACGGACTTTCGCCGATTCGCATGTTTCGCGGCGATTTCATCCCGATAACGGCCGCTAACCTGCTAACTCCCTTAGGCATCCTCATGTTAGTTCAAAACAATCTTCGCGAGCGGCGCCGGAGCAAGGTGATCGGATTCATCATCGCCGAAGCTTCAGCGATTGGGCTTCTCTTCATCGTGGGGTCATTTGCTGTGTCATCGCAATTAACAAACTCCGCCCTGGCTTTGTTTGCTAACATTGTCACGATCGCTGCCGCTGTGGCTGTGGCCATTATCCCGATCGCCTTTTTCGCAGTCGCGCCCATTCTTCCGGGGCGTCGCTGATCTCCTTGTCGCGCCGTAATCCTTGAAGGCGGATTTCAGTTTTTGGCGTTTCCGCTGTCCGCTATCTCATCACTGGTCACCTGTCACTGTTCACTTTTGATTCTTGCTCGCAGAGATCGCGGCGGCCAAACCAGTAATCGTAGAGAATCATCGATGTCGATCATCGGCCAGCGTTCGCTCCTGAGATCTCGGATGGATTCTTCCGGTGGCGAGCTTGGCCCGCCACGCCGTAGCTCATCTTGAGCGGAGGCGGGCCCTTCTCCCGGCGCTTCCGGCTCTGCCACGCCGGAGCCTTCGGCAAAGGAAGATTCTGAATTGATTTGTTGTCTCGCAATTGCAGCGTGCCACCTGGCGCTTGCTCCTGATGGCGCGGTTCCCGGCGACCAATGCGTTGTTCGAGCGCCATCGGCGAAAATCGCGTAGTGCGTTTTTTTCTTCGAATGAACATTTACCGGTCCCTCCAATTTGCCTCGGACCATGCGGCCAAAATAACGCGCGTAGAGCGCCGGCTTCTCGGAGTCGGTTTCTTTCGTGTACCAGATGAGCGTGCCAAATCCGCGCGCGTATCCTTCACGATCACGCCCGCCCGACCAGGTCGCTTCGTCGCCGGGCTTGGGATTATTGTTCCAGACCAACGTGCTGCCGTTTTTCGTGCGCTGATAGGTTCCCTCACCGAGCGCGACATCCATCAACAGGAGCAGCGCAGCGCAAACAAAGAGCAATCGCCCAGTCACCTCGGGACACAATATTCCCGATAATGCCGTTGTGCGCTACTGCGCGCTCAATGTCTGATTCTGACGTCCGATTTCTGTGGCGATACAACGCTTGTCGAGTTCGCACCTCAACTGCCTCGGGACGTGTGCAAAGCTTTTACGTCCTCAACCACTCAACTCCTCAACAGTGTGTCCGACCTAGTGCAGCTCAAAAAAGAGCGTGGCAATGTAAATAACGAACGAAACCGTACACACGCATACAAATCCTTTGTGAAACAGGTCGTTGCGCGTCACCGCCGCCACGATCGCCCCGACGATCCAACATAAATGGAAACCCAGGTTGAGTTTCGAAGTGAAACCAATTTAACGGGGAGCACGCCTAAAAAATTAGCATGTTACACACCGGTCGCGACTAAATTTGCCCGGCATAACCAGGACAAATTAAGATGACGACTGCGAATCGCTTTTTGGATTTCGCCGTCCGCTTCGGACTTACTTACTTCGCCGCTTTCTTCTTGCGCTTTGCGTCGGCGAGGCGCTCGGTTTTTTTGCGGCGCCGTGCCCGTTTCCTCACGTTGTCTCTGCCGTGACTGTGTCCCATAACGATTGTAACCTCCGTGGAGCGCTTTCAGTAACGCGCCACTCGTTGCATGCCTAACGATCGGAGCGTGTCGCGCGTCAAAGATCCGCTCAGCTCTAGTCCGTTCGCGCTCTGATAGCGGACCAGCGCGTGACGCGTTTCCGATCCCAGGACGCCGTCGATTTGTCCGTGGTAATAGCCTGCCCTTGCTAGCCGCTCCTGAGCGTCGGCAACGGGTGAGTCGTTGGACCGATCGGAAGAACCGTAGCCACCTTGGTTATAGTAAGAAGAACCATAGCCGCCTTGGTTGTAGGAAGAAGAATTGTAGTCGCCCTGATCATAGCCGGAAGAATCGTAACCGTTCTGGTCGTAGTAATAGGAGCTTTGGTAAGCGCCCGGATAGCCATAGGGATACCCGTACGGATAGTAATCGTAAGCGTAGTAATCGTAGGGCCAACCGAACCACGGTAAGAATCCGATATCGAAGATGAACCAGGATCCGTTCACGAAACGGCAGCGGTGACCGTTCCACCAATGATCGCCGCGGCGGTCCCAATCGCGATGCCAATCGACCGAGTGCTGGGCAAAGACGTGATTATGTCCCGGAGTGATGTTTCCAACGGTCCGATTCCCGTCACCGGTTCCGAATTGTGAGGATCGATTGCTGCGCTGGCCCTGCATTGCTCCGAATCGGTTGGTTTGGATCGCTCGATTGTTCTGGAAGCGGGCAAGATCATTGCCGTTGTTGAGCGTCCGAGGTGTAAATTGGCGCTGAACAATTGGAGCGTTTCCGCCGGAAATGACGTGACGTTGAGAAAACGTGTTGGTCGGCATCGAGCGCATTGTCATGCGCGGTGATGGTGCAAAGGTGCGGCCACCGCCATAACGGACGCCCGAGCCGGAATGGATTGCGGCTCCGGAATAGTGCGCGGATGAGGAACCAGTCGTTCTCGCATTACCATTGCTCCGCTCGCGGTCGCCGGCCTGGGCTGAAACAGCGAAAGCGGCGCTGACGATCAAAGCGAGGACAAGAATTTTATGGGGTTTCATAGGTAGGCTCCAGTGTTTGGACATGGTCACTCATTGAACCATTCAATCAATCCGTTGTTGCGGCTGCCTTTACGTCGGTCTCTGATCTCTCACCTTACTTCTTTTGCTGCCTGGACGCCCGAACTAATTCCGGCGAGGCTCGGATGAATCGGAACGATGGTAGACAAAACCGAACTAATCCTGATTTGTCTCGTCGCGGTCGCTCTGCTGGCGATCGTTGCCCGGAAAATCCGAGTCCCGTATCCAATTCTGCTGACCATCGGTGGCGTCGTCCTCGCTCTGGTCCCCGGCCTGCCTGCGATTCATCTCGATCCGCAACTGGTCTTTAATTTATTTCTTCCTCCGCTGCTCTATCCCGCGGCCGTTTACACCTCCTGGAGAGATTTCCGGGCAAACCTTCGCTCGATTCTCCCCCTGGCAATCGTTTTGGTCCTTTTGACGATGACGGCGACTGCTTATCTGTTTCACGGTTTGGTCGGGTTGCCTTTGGCGGTGGGTTTTGTGTTCGGCGCCATCATCTCGCCGCCCGACGCCGTGGCAGCGCTGGCGGTGACTCAAAATTTGCGGGTGCCCCGCAAGATTATTGTCATTCTCGAAGGCGAGAGTCTGATCAACGACGCTACTTCTTTTATCTCGTTCCGTTTTGCCGTGGCCGCCGTCCTGACCGGCGCCTTTTCGCTGGGGCAAGCGAGCGTGCAATTTCTTTTTGTCGCCGCGGGCGGCATCTGTGTTGGTCTCGCCGTGGGCTGGCTGGCCACGCAATTGCAAAAGCGTCTGGACGATCCGCCAGTTCAAACAATGTTCTCCCTTCTTACGCCCTACGTCGCTTACTTCAGCGGTGAAAGACTGCATGTTTCCGGAATTCTCGCGGTCGTGATCGCCGGTATATATTATGGGTGGCGCGCCCCGCGCATCTTGAGCGGACGCATGCGACTGCAAGCGCTGCCGGTTTGGGAAATGGTCACGTTCATTCTGAACGGAATGCTTTTCATGCTTATCGGGCTTCAACTCCCGCAGGTGATCCACGCGCTGCCTCCAGGGATGACGACTCGCGTGGCCGAGCTGGCGATCGTGTTCTTTTTTCTCATCGTGCTGGTTCGTTTTGTATGGATGTTCGGGACCACCTATTTGCCGCGCCTGCTCAGCCGAAGGTTCCGCCATAAACACCGCGCTCCCTGGCAACACACTGCGTTGATCGCATGGACCGGAATGCGCGGAGCGGATTCGCTCGCCGGCGCGTTGGCGATCCCGTTTGTCCTGGCTAATGGCGAACCATTCCCCGGACGCGATCTCATCCTCCTCCTGACGTTCTGCGTCATTTTCGCAACGCTCGTCCTGCAGGGACTCACGCTTACGCCGCTCGTCCGTTGGCTGAAAGTTGTGGACGATCGCGTTGCGGAAAAAGAAGAGAAACTCGCGCGCCTGAAGGCCAACGAAGCGGCCCTGGCTCGTCTCGAGGAAATCGAATCGTCGAATCGGGGCAAGCCCGAGACCGTGGAACGTCTTCGTTCGGAATACGACGACCGAATCCGTCAACTTCGCACCGAAGGTCCGCCTGAAGAAAGCCGATTGTTCTCGGCCGACTTTGAAGAATTGGCCCGCGAAATGTTACAAACCGAACGGGACACCGTGATCGAGCTGCGCAACGAAGGGGCCATCAACGACCAGGCCTTGCGCCGAATCCAACGTGACATTGATCTGGCCGAAGCTCGGCTTCAGCGGCCAGCGCAAAAATCGGGGCGAAGAAGTTAGTCAGCAGTAGTCAGCAGTCAGCAGTCAGCAGTCAGTGGTCAGTGCGGGCTCGCATCGCAACTTCTTAACCACCTCGGGACGTGTGCGAAGCTTTTACGTTCTCACCCCCTCATCGTTTCAGCTTTCCGATTTCTTACCGCTAAACCCCGGCGAGGCCGCTCCCTCAGATGCCCGGCGTAAGGCCGCGCCCGATTTCCTACTTTTAACTTTCATGTCAACATTGGCATTCACTTTTTGAATTCTTTAAAACGTTTCAGTGCTGCGCTTTTGATCGCGGTCGTCTTCATTGCCAGCGGCCTGCCGACGTTTTTGCGCACCTGGTCAGGGCGAAAAATCCCGGACGACTTCCTGGTGGTCTACTCAGCGGCCCGCGATATGTCGAATCAGGTTGATATCTACGCCGGGACTGCCGGGATGTACATCTACTCGCCCTTTCTGGCTTTCATTTTTCAACCATTGGCAGTGTTGCCCGATCGGGTAGCCGCGATTGTCTGGTTGGTTTTGAGCGCATCTATCATCTTCGCCGCGTCTTTCATCGCGGCGCGGAAAGTGACCGAAAGCTGGCGACTTTGGCAAAAAGAGACTGATCCTTCCATCCGGTGGTCGATTGCCGCGACGGCTCTTCTATTGAGCTTCACAAAAATCCGGAGTGATTTCGTTTTGGGCCAAACCGATTGCCTTATCATCGCTGGTCTGGTCGGTGTCTTATGGTGGATGGATCGCCGCCCTGCGCTCGCTGGTATCGCCGCCGGCGCAACCGCGAACATCAAATATCTGGCTATCATCTTTGTCCCGTACTTCCTCATCAAGCGAAACTATCGCGCCGCGATCGCGTCGGTCGTTTCGTTTTTGTTTTTTTTCACGGTTCCGGCTTTCGAGGTCGGACTACGCTCGATCAAGACTTACGCGATCGACGCCGTTGCTGTCCTGAACAAGGTGGCCGGGATCCGTGAGTTGATAAGTCTTACGGCAACGGGTCGGAGCGACAAACCGATTGTGAATTCTATCACGTGGGATAACTCCGTTTCCTTGACCTCATCAATCCTGCGTGTGACTCGCTCACATGGAGTTTCCGATCTTATTGGCGCGAGTCTTATCGTCGTCCTGTTCGTTGCGATCGCGATGGCGATCGTGCTTGTCGGGCGTCACAACGGCGTAAACCTTTTTCAACCGGCGACCGCGAAGGCTGCCTCGAGCGATCCCGGCGCCATGACTATCGAGTGGGCTGCACTTATAGTTCTCGCTCTTGTTTTTGGTCCGCAAACAACGGCCCGTCACATGATTTTGCTCATCTTGGTCTACGCGGTTGCGACGGCGATAGTCTTCGCTCAAAAACGGCGCGGTCCGCAAATCGTGTTGATCGGTTCGATGGTGGCCACGGCGGTTGCGCTCTCGTTACCATTTCGAGAAACTGGATTCCATCCCTCACTGATGGTTTTGAAATTAATTGGCACTGCGAGTTGGTGTGCCCTGGTGCTCATTTTTTGTATTGTCTGGATCGGCAGCCGGACAATTTCGGAGGCGACTAACGTCGGACCACTGACCACTGACCACTGACCACTGACCACTGACCACTGATCTCTGATCTCTCATCTCTGATCTCTGATTCTGTTTCCTATTTCCTATGCAGACCTACCCTTGGCCCTCAATATCATCAGCGTTTGCTGGACACTGTTTGCTGTCATCTGGTTACTGGCCGCGTTCGCGACCAAGCAGTCCGTCTATCGGGAAAGCACCGTGCAACGACTGCGTTATACGATACCGATACTCTTGGGCGGTTTCTTGCTGGCGAAAGGCCATCGCCTGTCTGACCCGCTCGATTATCGCGTCATTCCACACGTTGAGGCATTGGCGTGGAGCGGCGTTGTCTTATGCATCGCCGGACTGGCCTTTTGTATCTGGGCGCGGTTCACCCTCGGACGCAACTGGAGCGGCGTTGTCACATTAAAAGGCGGACACGAGCTGATTACTTCTGGGCCCTATGCGTTGGTGCGCCATCCAATTTATACCGGATTACTGACCATGTTCGTGGGCACGGTGATCGTGCTTGGCCATGTCGCCGGAATTATCGCTATGCCGTTCGTCTTCGGGAGCCTCTGGATAAAACTGCGCTACGAAGAAAAGCTCATGCTCAAGCAGTTCCCGAATGAGTACGCGGGTTATCAGCAGCGCGTGAAGCGCCTCATTCCGTTCATCCTCTAAAACTGTTTCAACCGCGTTAACAGATAACCGTCGGCACCGCCTGCTTCAGCTTTCAGCGCTTCCGCTTTTCAGACCGCCTCGGGACGTGTGCGAAGCTTTTACGTCCTCAACCCCTCAACGTTTCAACTCCTCAACCTCCGCTGTCTACTTCTTACTTGCTCTGGGTATGACGCTGATCGAACCATCGTTCTCAAGCAACGCGGCTCGCACCTCTTCAATGCTGGTGCACCCGGCTTCGCGCAGAGCAGTCATTACCTCGTGGCGGGTGAGTTTCGCATGCTCCAAAGTTTGTTGGAAAAGCTTGCCATCGCGGATGAGCACGTCCGGTCTTCCTTCGACCAAAGCTTCCAGCTTTTTGCTTCGATAAGTAAGGAGCCCAACGATCCAGTTGACCCCGACCAGGGTCACTGCTGAAATCATCCCTCCGATGACGGAGTTATCGCCACCGTTCATGGCGTTTTGAACGGCGTTGCTCAAGACCAGGAGCAGAACCAGATCGAACGGCGACAATTGGCCGACCTGCCGTTTGCCCGTTAATCGCAGCAGAAGAATCAGGAAAACATAAATAATGATCCCGCGCAGAACGAATTCCCACCAAACGAGCGACATGTTCCACATAGCCTAACGTTACGAAAACGAGACGCCTGCACCCAGTCTTTCTTTCGTCGCTTCAACTTCTCACTTGTCGCCCCATAGCCTTGTGCGAAGGCGGAACAACCTCGGGACGTGTGCGAAAGCGTTTACGTCCTCAACAACTCACTTGTCGCGCGGTAGCCTTGTGCGAAGGCGGAACTTCCCCACAGCTGCATCGGCTCGTTAGCTGGTTTGGGTCGCGTATTCATCTCGCAAGCGGTTCAGAAACGCGGCCAGTTCTTCGGCGGTAAGCCCGTAAGTCTCTGGAAGGGTCGACGTATACCCGGTCAGCACCTTCGCCGTGTCATCGAACCCTGCGGGAGCATGCGACGGGTCCCAGCCTACTATGTTCCTCACTCCGATCCGGGTGACGCCAAATTTACTCACCTCCCGCCACGCGACCGAGCGGCGTTTGAACATCGTGCAAAACGTGAATCCTTCGCGTGTCAGACGAAGATAGGAGCTGTTAGGAAGGAAGTTCACACCGAGCCCGACAGCGCAAAGGCCGAAGAACCCGATCGCGAGCCAGCCGATTGCCGGCTCAAAGCTCGCGACCCAGACCCCAAGAGCTACGAAGAAGAGCGCGCCGAGCAACAACGGCAGCATCTCTTTTCGACTACTTCGCAGCGTGGCCGGAAGTTCCATCTAACGAGGTTTATACCGAATTTTTCCGCCTAATTCTATTATAGATTGAAACAAAACAACCCCGAAATGCGGTAGTGTCCCAATTTGAAATCTGATTCGGTACCCCAGGCTGCTACAGCGTGGATCTGTGGCAAGCTAGCTCCTAGGCATTTTTGGCGTGTTAGTGCTAATTGTGTCGGTTTTCGACATTAGAATTTGGGGCGACGGCCTCATTCTTGCTCGAATTTGATGTCGGCTGGAACCACTGCCAAGCGCAATACTGACCAACCCTCCGTCGGAGTTTTAGCGGCCTGGGCGTGGACGATCGTTGCCGGGATCGGCGGTATCGGGCTTATAATTACACGAGGACCGCTCCCTCTTACTAACGGTTGGTTTGCTTTATTCTCCGGCATTTCCGCATGTCCATTGACCGCGTGGCTCTTTAAAAAATACGCTGGGATCAAATTTCCGGGCTGGGCCCGGTTCGTCGTCTCCCTTCTGATTATTATGATCGGCCGCCTGGTCTTGAAAATAGAAGGGCGCGGCACATTCCTTCCTGGTCGGTGAGTTTGACCGCGATCCCGTTCTTTCCTCTGAATTTAGCTGTAGGACTCTTGGACACCTTCGCGACGCATGATGAGATACTTTTTCCCATCGCCGCGATTTTGATACTTCTCTAGTCGCAGCCGGAGAAAAGTCGGGGCCTTCGCCTGTTCTATCACTTGGAACCCGATTCCGCGATAGAAGCCGACGAGATGCGCATACGGAATGCAGAAGCAGTCTCTGCCATCTAGGTCCTGGGCGACACTGGCGAGGAGTCTTTTCCCGATTCCCTGGCGCTGAAACTTCGGGTGAACCTGCATACCGCGCAGCACAACCACGCCTTCTTCTGCGGTCAGCCGAACGATGCCGACCAGTTCGCCGTCACGTTCGGCGAGGAGCACCGCATCCTCTGGCCGAATCCCGCCGCCGTATCGCCGCTCGGCATAAAAGTTTAGCGCTCGCGAGATGTCTTCGGCCCTCGCACATCGAACTTCGATCGACATAGTTTTTACCGGCTTTGGATGCGCCTAACGAAAACAAGCTCAGCCACAGCATCGTGTCACAACATCATTGGGCCGTGAGCCCATCCCGAAAGGCAATCGCTTCCTGTTCCACCCGGACAGCGTCCATCACCGGAACCACGGGACGCGCCTCGAAGACAAAAGCAGGCAGCATCGAGCAGAACTTGTGAACCGCCAACGGATCGTCGCAATCCAGCATCATGTATCCGCCCCAGTCACCCACCCGGATCACGAACAACTCGATCTTGAAATTGGCGGGTGCCTTCCATTGTGTGAAAACCTCAAGAATCCGTTTCTGGGCATTCTCGTATTCGATGGGTGAACCTTGCGGGCGTTCGGACCAGGTGAGCATGTATTTCATAAGTATTTGGGTTGGTTTTGGTGTGAACGGAAATGCAGTTGTTGAAGTGGCCTAACCAGTTTCCACTGGCAAGGGTTAACCGTTAACGCGGCATTTTCACCGCCGTCGTGTCGCTGGCGGTCGTCGATCTTTTCAGAACGGTACCGCGAACCGAGTCCCATTGTGCGGTGAATATATAGGTCCGCCCGGATCTTACGGTCAGACCCATCCCGGTGGGCTGGCGCGACTCGGTATTCGGCAGGCTAAGCACGCTCAAGGTATGATGCCCGTCCGACACGAATCCTTCGTAATGTTGGTCGCGTGGAATCTCAGCGACTTTTCGGCGGTCGATCCACAATTGGACGACACGATCGTTTCCAAAGTTCGGCGCTCGTTGCACGATGAGACGCGCGCCTCGGCTGGCCGCGCGCGCCTCTCCGTTGCCAGCGAAGATCGCGCAGGCGATGACGGCTAATAACAAATTAACTGATGACGAATGGAGCGAATGGGATGAGCGACATGGCCGGTTGTGCCGCGAGGGTGTGCGGTCGAGCGCAGCGGGAGCTGCCGAGATACAATAACCGCGGCGGAGCCGCTCAGACGTAACGATGTTGTTCATAAAAACGTTTCGCGCCACGACCAGTAATCGCGTTGGTTTTGATTCTGCTCGGGCAAAGGCGGCTGATTCCTGACCTCCGACCTCCGACCTCCGACCTCCGACCTCTGACCTCTGACCTCTGACCGCTGACCGCTGACCGCTGACCGCTATCCGAGTCAGAGTCCTCGTCTGCCTTGGATCAGGTTAATGATCACGATGATGACGGCAATGACGATCAGGAGATGGATAAGACCGCCGCCGACGTGGCCGAGGAAGCCGAGAAGCCAGAGCACAACCAAGATAACAACGATAGTCCAGAGCATGGTGTTCCTTTCGATTAATTGAATTGGCCGCTATTTCGACACAACGTCGTGATCCGATCAAGCAAAAGATCGACATCTACGCCCCGGGCTGTTTCGCTTTTCCGACGCCCGCCTTTGAGTCTCTCCGCGCTTTCAGTTTTCCGCTTCCCTCGGGACGTGTGCGAAGCTTTTACGTCCTCAACCCCTCAACATTCCGCCGCCGGCGTTGCAGATTTCCGCGCTTTACTGCCGGGTTTCGCCTTCGTCGCGAATAACCATTAACGAATAACCAATAACTCGCGAGCGCGTCGCTCGCGTCGTTAGATACGACCCCGTTTTTCCGTTTCGGACGGCTCGTGAGCGCGGCGACGCACGAAGCTCTGCGCCTTTTACCCTTTTGACCGGCCGAAACCGCTGCCTGGAGCCAGCGAAGCACAGCACTGCGTCGCACAAAATGTTGCAACCAAGGAGCAGTTGGCGATGTTTAATCATCGAGGCAAGTTGATGAAAGCATTCAGGATTCCGGCGCTCTGCTTGATTTCAGCATTGGCAATCGCTGCTCCTCAGGTCGATGCACAAACGAATGTACGGGTCGCGCAAAATAGTCCGCACGTCGCGGCGAGCGGCGGTATCGCTCGCGGGCCGACAAATTTTCGAACGATCAATACCCACTCGGCCCGAATGCTTGCTCAGCCGCGCACGAATTTCCGGTCGGGTTACGCGCCGTTGGTGCGGCCATCGAATGTCACTCTGGCAGCAATGAGCGCTCGACAAACCGCACGAACTTATAATGCGCAACCATACAACGCTATGGCGGCCAGGAGCGAGATCGCACCGAACCTGTCTTCGATCGCGGCGGCGCAGCGTGTGATCAAAACCGACGATACAGAGGCAATCGCAGGTATCTTAGCGAGACGCGAACCGACACAGAGCGACCCGGCAACAGCCAACCCTCAAACCAGCGTCCGAGCCTCGCAACCAATGAGCGGCAATTTGGCGCCGCGTGAGGCGCGACAGAGCCAAGTGAAGCCCGATCCGCAAGGCAAAAACAACCATCTTAGCTTCTCCGATGCGTTGCGCTCTCATCGGCAAGAGTGGCACGACTGCAACTGGTGGAGGCAACATTTCACCACCATCGTTTTTGTGAGCGGCGGATATTTCTTTTTAGACGGATGCTATTGGTATCCGGCGTGGGGTTACGATCCGCTCTCTAACAACTACGATTACGATGGCCCCATTTACACCTACGGAAATCTGCTGCCCGATGAAACGATCGCGAATGTTCAAGTGGCCCTGCAACAGGCAGGTTATTACACCGAGGCAATAACGGGTTCGCTGGACGTCCAAACGCGAGCGGCTCTGGCGAATTACCAACGCGACCAGGGTTTGCCTGTTACCGGAGCAATCGACCAGCCCACAGTCCAATCGCTTGGATTGGAATAGCGCTCGCTTGAAGGAGCGCGTATCTGGCGGCGAAGACGGAATAACGGATAACCGCGGCGCAGCTTCATTCTTTAAAACTCCTTCTTCCCCTGTCTGGTGACCTTTGCCCGCTAAGCTTTGATCTCTGGAAAGCCGGCCTGTTTTAATTGCTGATTCAAAGTTGGAAGATCGACATCGAGTAACTCGCGCCATTTCTCCATTGCCGGGCCGACCTTGGTCTGGAGATCGGTCGCCGCCGCTTTTACGGCCGCGGTCGGTGCGGTATCCGTGCCCTGGATCTCGTCGAACAATCGCGTCGTCGATTGCAAAACGAACAGTGGCGGGGGCGCGTCGGGTCGTGGATGCGGTGGCCCAAACTTGGTCAGCGTTTGCGCAAACGCGTTGAGTTTTTCGGTCACATCCGGTCGCTCGGCGGCGCGCGCTTTCAGTTTCGTTAGCTGCTCGGCAATGTCATCGAATTTTTTGCCGATCGGCGCGAGTTTGAGCCGCAGTTGATACAACTGCCAGGAAAGATCGAACTGCTCCTGGAGATCACCCGCTGAAGCTTTGACTCGCGGATCCATCTCCACGGTCAACGGCTGCGTGAAACTTTTGCCGTCGACGGTCAACGTCGCCGTGTAGTTGCCCGGCGCGGCCCATGGCGATGTCGGCGCCGGCGCTGTATTGCGGAATGTCGCCGACATTGGAAACTCCGGTTCCACATCCGGCACCGGCGTATAACGCATGTCCCACAGAAACCGGTGCATCCCCGCTTTCGTCGAAATCGATTGCCACGGTCGAATCCAATAGCTCGGAATCTTTAACTTTTTTAGGTCCGGCTGCATCGGCAGATCGCTGCTGGAATATTTTCTGACTAACGCGCCTTTACTGTCTTTGATCTCGATCGTCACCGGCCCGGTCGCGTCCTTCGCCCAAAAGAAATCGATCATCGCCCCGTCCGGCGGATTTTCGCCGGCGGGTTCATCCGGCGGCAACGGCGTGTCGGGATTCAAACTGGCCCGCACTCGCAACGCGGTCTGCGGTTTGAAAAGCAGGTTGTTCGCCGCGGCGAATCCGTCCTCTGGCGGATCGATCTTGCTTCGATCGAGCTGGCGCAGCGGCGTGATGTTATCGAGGATCCAGAATCCGCGGCCGTGCGTCGCCGCCACCAGATCGTCGTTCTTAATAATAACGTCGCGGACCGAGCTGGCCGGCAGATTCAACCGCAACGGTTCCCAGTTCGCGCCGTCATCGAACGACATGTAAACGCCTTTCTCCGCCCCGGCGAAAAGGAGACCTTTTCGCACCGGATCTTCCCGCACTGCGTTCACGATTTGGCCGTTCGGAATTCCATTCACGATTTCCGTCCAGGTTTTGCCGTTGTCGTGCGTCGCAAAAATGTGCGGCCGTAAATCGTCGATTCGCAACGTGTTCACCGCGGCGTAAGCGGTATTTGCGTCGAAATGTCCGGCCTCGATCAGCGAAATCTTCTGCCACGCGGAAATGTTTGGCGGCGTAACGTTGTTCCACGTTTTCCCGCCATCGGTTGTGAGATGAATCATGCCCTCATCCGTTCCGCACCAGATCCGGTCCAGCTCGATCGGTGACAACGCGACGGTGTAAATCACCCCGCGCCGATGCGCCTGCCTGGTCGCGTCGTCCTTGTATTTTCCAACGCACGCCGGCAATTCGTAATTCGGCCGCGATAAATCCGGGCTGATCTTTTCCCAGTGATCGCCCCGGTCGCGCGATTTCCAAAGCGTGTTGCCGGCGAAAAACAACAGATGCGGATCCTTTGGCGAAAAAATCACCGGCTCAGTTCGCAGCGTCCGGAAATCCTCCGTCTGCACAGGCACCGGAAGAATATTTTGCGCTTGGCCTGTCCCGCGATCGAACCGCGTCAGTTTGCCACCAATCACAATGTCCGGATCGAGCGGATCGGCGACGACATAACCGTATTCCTCCGCCGCGACCGGTTGCCAATCGCGAAACGTGATCTCACCCGCGTCGCCGCGGCTTTTGATTCCGACCGAACCGCTTTCCTGTTGTCCGCTGTAAAGCCGATAGGGGAACGCGTTGTCCGCGCTGACGTGATACAACTGCGCGGTCGATTGGTTATACCACGAGCTCCATGTCGCCCCGCCGTTCACCGTCACGATCGCGCCCTGGTCCGAGCCGAGCAAAATAATTTCGGGATTGTTCGGATTGATCCAAACGTTTTGGTAATCGTCGCCGCCGGGCGCGCCACGCCAGCCGTCCCAGGTTTTTCCGCCGTCGATCGATTTCCAGCAAACCACGCTCGCCGAATAAATGATTTCCTTATTTTTTGGATCGAACTGTACCACCGGCAGGTCGCCGCCGCCGATTCCGAGACCCGGCCGCGGATCGTCGGTTGTTCCGCCCCAAGTTTCGCCGCCATTATCGGATCGATAAAGCTTCGCGATCGTTTTTGTCCGGACCGCGGCGAACAATGTTGACGGTTTGCTCGGCGCGATCGCGATGTTCGCCTGCACGATGTTCGGCGGCAGTCCGTTGGTTAATTGCCGCCACGTTTTGCCGCCGTCAGTTGATTTGAAAACGCCGCCGCCGTCGCCGTTGAACACGCCATTTTCCCACGGGCCTTCGCGCGATTCCCACAGCGCCGCATAAACAATCTGCGGATTGCTCGGATCAATCCCGACGTCGCTCGCGCCGACGTTTTCATCGCGATACAACACTTTGTCGAACGTCTTGCCGCCGTCGAGCGATCGATACACACCGCGTTCTGTATTCGGCCCGTAAGGATGTCCGGCCACCGCCACGAAAATTTTGTCCGCATTCGTTGGATCGACAGCCAACTGTGCGATCTGCTGACCATCGCGCAATCCAAGATGCGTCCACGTCTTTCCGGCATCGACCGATTTATAAATCCCGTCGCCGACGGAAAGGTCGGGGCGATGTAATCCTTCGCCGCTGCCGACGTAAATCACGTTCGGATCTGAAACCGCCACCGTGATCGCGCCCACTGACGCGGTCGGTTGATCATCAAAGATTGGCTGCCAGGTGCGGCCGTAATCGGTTGACTTGAAAACGCCGCCGTTGACCGGCGCCATGTAAAAGACATTCGGCTGCGACGGTACACCACAGATGGCGCGGGTCCGTCCGCCGCGATATGGCCCGATGTTCCGCCACCGCAAAGCTTGTCCTGCTTGCCAAGCCGAAGCCTTGGCGAAGGCTGGAGCGGCGTCCAATCCTCCGCCCCGCACCTGCCCGATCGTAAAGATAACTACAAAGATGCTGACGATCAGTTTGCTGGTCATTTGCCCGAGGCGGTGTGTCGCCGTGTGCATTGCTTCCATTTCCAAATTCAAACAGAAGACAACAAAGAAAACCAAGTCTTCGTTACCTTCGTTTCCTTTTGTTAAATGCGGTGGTAGTCAGTTGGGGGTCGGTTGTCCGTAGTCAGTCGTCAGTTGTCCCATTAACCGTTAACTAATAACAAAGAACCGCAGCGCAGCTGCGCCTACGGCTCCGCGGCGGGAACGACGCGTGGTTTAAGCGCATCCTGCATAAAGTCGGCAGCGTCCTTGCGAAATTGCAGCAGAGACGGGTGATTGATGTAGATCATATGACCGGCTTCGTAAAAGGTCAGCCGGAAATTTCCGCGGATGCTCGGGTCGAGTTCCATTCCGTGCAGGACGTTCTCGGCCGCGTAATAAGGTGTAGCGAGGTCGTAGTAGCCGCAGCAGACCCAGAGCTTCAAATAGGGATTGCGACTCATCGCTTTCTTCAAGTCTTCGGCGACATCGAGATACTGGTTTTGGGCAACGCTCGCGTAGTTCCACGGGCGAACGTCGGCGATCATTTCGTAGGGCAAATCGCTCTCGAACTTTAGCTCGCGCCGCAAGTAATCGTTCATCATCGCGCTATAAGGACCGAGCACAGCTTCGTAGCTCGGATCGAAATCGATCTCTTCGGTGCCCGGTTCGTAGCGAATGCCGGTGAAACGCGCGTCGTAGCGTCCGATGGAACGGTTCCTGTCCTTGAGCAAATCGAAGAAGAACCGCCGCGCCGGGATGCGGAAATTCCATTGGGCGATTGTGTCTGCCGGTAAACCGGTCAGCCGCGCCAGATTGCTCGCGAGTTCTTTGCGTTGATTTTCGTCGAGCTGATCGCCGCGATTCAGCGCTAGCAGGTATTGGTTGGACGTGAAATTTTCGCTTTCCCGCAGCACATCGGCCAGTGGTTTACTCTGCAAATCTTGCGGCAATTTTTTGTGGTACCACGCCGCGGCGGTGTAACTTGGCAAATACAGCGGATAGGGCCGATCGTTGCCCGGCGCGAAACGTATCGAGGAAAAATCAAGCACGCTCGACACCAGAATGATTCCATTGACGTAGAAGCCGTAGCGCTCCTGCAAATAGTCGCTCAAGCCCGCAGCGCGCGTGGTCCCATAGCTCTCGCCGATGATGAATTTCGGCGACGCCCAGCGCACGCTTCGCGAAGTGTAAAGCCGGATGAAATCGCCGACGCTCGCGAGGTCTTCCTTGAAGCCGTGAAACTGCTTGGGGTCTTCACCCGGTACGCTGCGGCTGTAACCGGTGGAGACGGGATCAATGAAGACCAAATCGGTGGCATCGAGCCAGGTCGCTTCGTTGTCCACGAGATGATACGGCGCGAGCGGCGCTTCTCCCCGCTCGGTTAATTCCGTGCGCCGCGGTCCGAGCGCTCCCAGATGCAGCCACACGCTCGCGGAACCCGGCCCGCCATTGAATGAAAACGTGATTGGTCGCTTTGAGGGATCGTTGCCGATGTCGGTGCGCGTGTAGGCGACATAAAAAACCTTCGCCTTTTGCTTCGGCTCATCTTTGTCTTTGTCCTTATCTTTGGATTTGTCGGCTTCTTTCGCTGGTGAGGGCGAGGGCGACTGCCCTGGCTCGCGCGATTTCTCCTCGTCGTCGCCCTCCGGCTTTTTCTTCTCGCTCCAATCGCGCATCACCATGTAACCCGTCGTCGCGCGGTAGTGAATCGTCTTCCCGCCCACGGTGAGCGTGTGCTCGGTCACACTCGGCGGCGGCTCCTTTTCCTCCTCTTTACTTTTGTCCTTATCGCGATCCTTCGCGTCTTTGCTGCTGGCGGCGGTCGCTTCAGCTTCGCTTTGTGTCTCCTTGCCTGGTTTCACTTTCAGTTCGCCCGGCACCGGTTTGCCTGTTTGCGCGTAAGCAAAAGGGGCGGCGGCAAAACAAAAAATGGCGACAAGAGCGGCAGCGTGAGCGCAGGAACGAAAAGATTTCACGATCATCATCTCACTACAATAACGCAGTGCCGATGTAATGCCATCATCGCGGGCGGTTCGCAGGGCGCGAGCGATGCCGCTCTGCGGCAGTTCTGCTGCTGTGCAGCAATCTATACGCGGGTTTCACTATGAACGCTCTAGCAGGGTGCGTAATCTAATAATAAAGGGAACATTCTGCGCGAACTAGCGGGAGCGTAACCTTACGGCGGGAGGCCGCGAGCTTTTTGCGAGTCGGTCTAGGGAATCACGCCGCTCTGCGGCAGTTCAAAAAGCAGGGAACAAAATAGATGAGCTAGCGGGAGCGTAAGCCGGCGACTCGGTTTCGGTGAAAACCGAGCCGTGTCGGCTGCAATCTCTGGTCACAGGTCACTCTTCTTTCCGCTCTCAGTTGTCCGTTATCTCCTCAACATCTCAACATCCTCGGGACGTGGGCAAAGCCTTTACGTCCTCAACGCCTCAACACCTCAACCGATGAGTCAGCGGTTCCGCTTGTTTGGGCACGCGTGATGCTCGAATAAAATGCAGTCCCCGTGGGAAAACCGTTGAACATTCTTAGCGTTGACGACGAATTTCGCGTTGCGCATGCTCTGGCGTTCGCGCTGAGTAATTCTGAGCGAAAACTGACCCTCGCGTTTAGCGCCGACGAGGCGCTAGCCAAAGTAAGCAACCGTTCCGAGCCTTTTGATGTGGTCATTATCGATCACAAAATGCCGAGAGTGTCCGGAATTGAGTTAGTTCAACGTCTTCGCGCGGTGCAGTTTGGTGGGAAGATGTTGTTTTGTCCGCGCACCTGACCGACGAAAATCGGCGCGCCTACGCCGAACTCAATGTGAACATGATGATAACCAAACCGTTTGACGTCCACGAACTTCGCGGATTGGTCGACTCTTTAGCGCACGTCGCCTAAAAAGGCCGCTGCTCAACGTCTCAGCGATGCTGGCCTGCAGCAGTCTACAATCTGGGACGAATATACGCGCGCTAGCTGTTCGCAGGCGCGAGCGATGCCGCTCTGCGGCCATCTAATAGTAAGGGAACATTCTACGCGAACTAGCGGGAGCGTAACTTTACGGCGGGAGGTCGTGAGCTTTTTGCGAATCGGCCTAGGGAAATCACGCCGCTCCGCGGCAAACGGAAAAGCAGGGAACAAAATAGATGAACTAGCGGGAGCGTAACGCCTCAACGCCTCAACATCTCAACTGCTCAACTTCTTCTTTCCGCTTTCCGTTTTCAGCGTTTCAGCTTTTGCTGTTAGCCATGGATCGATTCATCGATGTTGCAGTCGAGCAATTCGCTCGTGATCACACCGAGCCCGAAACCGATTTGTACGCTCGTCTTCGGGAAGAAACTTACCGGGTAATGGAATCCCCTCAGATGCAGGTCGATCTTATCGAAGGTCGTTTTCTCAAAATGCTGGTCCGTCTGACCGGCGCCCGACTCGTTCTCGAGCTCGGAATGTTCACCGGCTACAGCGCGCTGATGATAGCTGAAGGTTTACCTAAGGGCGGTCGTCTGATCACGTGCGAAATCGACCCAAAAGCGGAGGCGATTGCCCGACGCTACTTCGCGGAAAGCCCGCACGCCGACAAAATCACGATTCGAATGGGACCTGCGTTGGACACGATCAAGACATTAACTGGCCCGCTCGATCTGATCTTTATCGATGCCGACAAGCCTAACTACGCCAATTATTACGAGGCGTGCCTGCCGTTACTCAAGCCGGGCGGACTGATCGTGGCCGACAATGTCCTGTGGAGCGGCAAAGTCCTGCATCCGACTGACGATAACGATTATGCCATCGTTGCCTTCAACCGTTTGGTCCAATCCGACCCCCGAGTTGAGAATGTCTGCCTGACCGTGCGCGACGGTATGATGCTGGCCTGGAAACGGAGATAACGCTGCGCATCTTCGATCTCCGATTTGCTTGCTCCTTGCTCTTTGCTCCTCGCTCCTAGCTCTAAGCGCTCTGGCCGCAAATGTTGAATGCTTGGGACGTGGCGATGCTTTACGTCCTTTAGATGTGACCCCATTTCTCTTTCCAGACTTGTCCCCGATGAGACGAGTTGTTGGTGCGCGGGACGCAGAGCATATTGGCAAAGTTTATGAAGGATTCTGTCGTCAGAGGACGCCTGCTGCAGCTTCTCTATGAACGTCGAAGCGAAGGTTCCATTCCGTTCGGCCATGGTGAGCAGGCGGTCCCGCCGCCAGGAGGTATAAGTCGGCGTGACTGGCTGCGCGCCGTGGCCCAGCTCTCAGAGTATCGCCTCATCGACTGGACCCCTCTCGAAGATAAGAGCGGGATGGGCCTGCTGTCCGGCTTTGCTAAGATAAACGACTTCGGAATCGAAGTGCTCAAAGCTGGCGCCGCGCCCCAATCCGGATCTCTATCGATAAGAGCCGACGAACCAAAGTTCCCCGGCAGGAACAAGCGCCGACCGCAACGAGCACTCCGCAGCACCAGGTGATTACGGAGGCACTGGAGAAACTGATCACCGCGATCAATCAAGCCGACGTGTCGGAGCAGGAGAAAAAAGAAGCAAAATCTTTGTTGCGGAAATTGCTGGGTAGCAAAGCAGCGGCCAGTGTGTTAGGCGCTGGCGCGCGATCCCTCGCCGCGAAGTATTTCACGGGATAGGGCAGGTGTCGCTTTCTGCCGCTTTGCCGTTGTAACGCTTCAACGATTCAACGATTCACGTCACCGAAGGTTGAATGTCAAATGTTTAGATCTTACCCCTGTTCTCCTGTCCCCGATAACAGATAACCGCGGGCGCGTCGCCCGCGTTGTTTAGACGTGACCCGTTTTCTGTTCCGTTGTTGTGGATGCGTTTACATCGTTGTCAGCCGGATCAAGAAGCGGAATTTTCCCGGCAAAACCCGAACCGCCGTGCAAATCTGGACAGTTGAAGAAGGATTTGGGATTGGAAGTGAGTTCCGCCAGACAGGTTGCGCGGCTGATAATTTCCGAGTTCATGAGGCCCTTTTTCGTAGGTGCAAGTAGCTCCAGTCCCGAATGG
>Ga0193750_1000048_pt1 | contig 52653 bp, 42 predicted proteins | sample L1c1metaG_FD_160569 | JGI IMG/M metagenome (GOLD analysis project Ga0193750, IMG submission 160569) | Soil microbial communities from a riparian zone of the East river system, Colorado, United States - L1c1 | ecosystem: Environmental > Terrestrial > Soil > Riparian zone | place: USA: East River... | reverse complement strand
CTTTTTACCTCTGCGCCGCGGCACCGAGACCCGGGTCGGATCATTCCTTGTTCGTCATGGCCAACTTCACACCGGCCGGCGCGATCTCTTTAAGACCGATCCGCTGGAGATGATGAGAGCGTTTCAACTCGCTCAAGATCGCAATATCGATCTCAGTCCAGAGCTGGAGGATTTGCTCACCCGCGGGCTCGGACAAATCACCAGAACGTATTGCTACGCAAAAACGCCGCGGGAGATTTTCAGAGCCATTCTGTCGAAAAAAGGCGAAGTCGGGCGGACGCTGCGCCTGATGCACCGGGTCGATTTTCTAGGGCGCTACATTCCGGAGTTTGGCCAACTGACTTGTCTGGTACAGCACGAATTTTTTCATCGTTACACTGCGGACGAACACACCCTCCTTTGCATCGACAAGCTCGACGCGCTGATCCGGACAAGCGATCCAAAGTTGATCGCCTACCGCCGTCTTTTCGAAAATCTGGAAGATCCCTTCGTTCTTTATCTGGCCTTACTTTTGCACGACACGGGACGGGCCGTCGGCGCGCGGCCGCATTCCGAAGCGAGCGCTCTTTTCGCGCAAAGTGTGGCCAAGCGTCTCCAACTTTCGGCCGAGCAAAGAAAATCGCTCATTCTGCTGGTCGATCATCATGTCAGTCTCTCCAATATCGCCCAGCAACGAAATCTCGATGATCCGGCAACGATTGTGGAGCTCGCGAACATCGTTCGGAATGAAAAGAATCTACACGCGCTGACGTTGTTGACGCTGGCCGATGGCCAGGGTACGAGCGGACAGAGTTGGTCGGACTGGAAGGAATCGCTCGTCTGGCAACTTTTTCACGCCACTTCGCAGTATCTCGCCGACCAAAAATCTTATCATGAGCAAACCAAGATCGAGCGCGAGAGCCTGGAGGCGGCAGTGGCGGCTGATCTGCCGTCCGATTTTGCGGAAGAAATTGAAGCGCACTTCGAATTCATGCCGGACAATTACTTCCGTGCATCCGAAGTGCCCGAGATCGTTCAGCATCTCAAACTATTTCGGTCTTTCTTCGCGAATTCCTCGGCTCAACTCGATCGACCACTCCTGCCGGCGGCGAGCTGGGAAGCGTTTCCAGAATTCGGACACAGTATTGCTTCATTTTGCACGTGGGACCGTCCGCATCTTCTGGCCAAAATCGCCGGATCGTTTTCGGTTGTTCCACTGAATATTTTGAGCGCAGATATTTTCCCGCGCGAAGACCACACCATTCTCGCTGTTTTTCATGTTTGCGATGTGAAAGGGCGGGCCGTGACCGAGACCGCGGACCGCGTTCTGGTCGAAAACACCCTCCGTGACGCACTCGAAGTCGAAACCTTTGAGTTTGCGCCATTGCTCGAAAAGGCGCGCCACCAAATCCAGCATCGCCGCTTGCAGGAACTGGAATTCCCCGCCGGAATCGCCATCGATAACAAGGCGCATCCCACTTACACCTTAGTTCAGATTGAGGCGCCCGATCGCGTGGGTCTCCTTTACGATTTGCTGACCGCGCTCGGACAGGAAGAAACCAACATCGTTCTCTCGCGCATCAGCACCCAGAAAGGCGCCGCGATCGACACCTTTTATATCACCGACAGTAGCCGCCGCGCTAAAATTACCGATTCGCATCGAATCGCCGCACTGCAGAGCCGTTTGCGTTCGGCTATTCTGGGCGGACCGGCGCGTTGATTGACGTGGAATGAACTGGCGCGGCCAAGTCGGCTGCTTATCGTCCCAAAATTCGAATGAACGCGCTCATTCTCGCCGCTGGATACGCGACCCGGCTTTATCCGCTCACATTAAACAAGGCGAAACCACTGTTAGAGGTCGGAGGAAAACCGATCATCGAATGGGTCTTGGGTAACCTCGCTTCAGTTCCTGGTCTGGGGACGACGTACATCGTGACGAACGACAAGTTTGCCAGTGATTTTCAAAACTGGGCCAATGCTTATCAAGAGCGACCCGCCTTCGCCGACCACCAGTCCGGCTCGGACCTGGGACGCGGCAGGCCTCGCGGGATGCAGATCAAGGTGATCAATGATGGATCAAAAAGTGACGATGATAAGCTGGGCGCGATCGGCGACATCAACCTCGTTTTAACCCGAGAGAATTTGACCAGCGACGATTTGCTGGTCATTGCCGGCGACAATTTGTTCCAACAACCGCTGACTGAATTTGTGAACGCGGCCAAAGGTTCGCAGGCCACGGTCGCTGTTCACAATGTCGGGAATCTCGAGGCGATGAAAAAATACGGGACTGTTACGGTGGATAAGAATGGCGTGATCACAAACTTCGAAGAGAAGCCCAAAAAACCGAAGAGCACCTTGGCCGCAGTCGCGCTTTATTATTACTCGCGCGAAGTGCTGCCATTATTCACGACTTATCTCGCCGCCGGCAATAATCCGGACCAGCCCGGGTTGTTCTTGCAATGGCTCTACACCCGCAAACCGGTCAACACTTTTGAGATCAAAGGTCGCTGGCTCGACATCGGGAGCAAGGAAACGCTTGAGGAGGCGGACAAGATTTTCGCATAGGTCACAACGTGATTGTCGATCTTGTATTGGAGATCTAATGCCCAATGACGAATATCCAATGTCGAAGGAATGACAAAATCTAAATGACGAAAAGAATTCCCTGATTGGCCCGCTCGTCATTCATTCATTCATTCGAGCTTCCTTCGGCATTCGTCATTCGCGCTTCGTCGCGTATAAGCCACGTAGAACGCGGATAGCAGCTCAATGTTTACGCGGCTTCGTCATTTTAATCGGCCTTCGTCGAACTCGATCAAATCGAAGTAGGTGCGAATATCTTTGCGCCCGCCGCCGCCCGATTGTTTTAGAAAATGACTGAAGCGGGCTTTCTTGGCCGCGGTGTCGGGATGACGCGAAATCATCGCCTGATTCCAATGGTCAACTTCTTCGGCTGAGTGGTTGACGCAGTTTTGCTGCACCCAGTTCAAGATTGAGTCGTCGTTCTCCAAGCGATGCACCGCCTCTTCAAAAGCATCGCCATCGAGTTTGAGAAAGCTGAGAAGATGTTTATCGAAGCCGACCGTTTTGTAGTTGTAACCATCGAGGAGTCCTTTGCGATGGAGCTTGGCCTTGTCGATCAAGCGCGGGAGGTGAACGTAGCCGCCGAGCTTTTCGTACGGACTGCGCGGATGCAGCCTGCGCATGGAGAATAATTAAGTTGCGTGCAACGGCTGGGCCGCGCCCAACGGGATCTCAGACTTTTCCTCGGCTGCTTTCGTTTCAGACAATAGTTCGCCTTGAGTGAGATTAGCCTGACCGATGACCAGCTGCCCGGAAAAAATTCCGCCCTTCTCGATCGCGATTGATTTGGCGGTCACGTTACCGTCCAACGTCCCGGTCTTGTGAATTGTCACTGAACCGGTAGCCACAATCTCACCCGACATGCGCCCCTTGATGTCGATGTTCGTCACTCTCACGCGCCGGAAGCATTGAATGTCGGATTTTCGTTCCACCGTCAGGTGTTGCGCGCCAATGCGGCCGGGAATCTTTCCGACCAGGTTAATTGTCATCGAATCTTCACACTCAAGATTGCCGCGAACTTTCCCTTCAATGATCGCCGAGGTGCAAATCACACTAGTGCTGCTGAGATCGCCCTTGGTGGTCAGGTGGACGTCGCCGCGAGTGCGAATCGTTCGGCTGAAGCTGGTGGTGATTTTGTAATCGCGCAGGTCTATGTGCGCGCTGCAACCGGGGCAATTGGTCGATGAAGCCGCATCACTGACTTCATGTTTGCGTTTGCATTCGAAACAGGAGACGAGCCGATTACGTTGGCGACCCCAAATTCCTTCGAGCTTTCGATGGAGCGGCAATTCCTCGGGGGCGCCCGATTCGTCTTTGAGTTTCAGCCCGGGCTTGGGCGCCGATGGCGAAAAGGACCGTCCGCACTGCCGGCAAATCGTCGTCTTCGCCGCCACATATTCCATCTGCTTAAAGCCACAGTGCGGGCATTCCACACTGGCCTTGGCAGGCGACGATTTGATCACTAGTTCAGAAGGCGAAGGTCAAATTTCTCAACCGCGAGCCGCGAAGGCAGGTTTGGCTGAATCTTCGTGGCGCATAACTTCTGGCCGGCTGCCGGATGCTGCTTTGACGCTCATCCCGCTGGAAACTTCCGACTTCCCGATAAAGGTGGCGCCTTCCTCAATGATGAGACGGGCCGCCTTCAAATCTCCCTGGAGCGTGCATTTCGATTTCAATTCACAACGCTCGCTCACGGTAATGTTCCCCTGCACTTTGCCGTAAATTGTGATCGACTTCGTTTTAACTTCCGCGCGGATGTCTGCGTTCTCGCCGACCGTCAACGCACCATCGGAATTAATTTCGCCTTCGACTTTACCATCGATCAAAAGCTCCTTTTGGAACTTGATCGTGCCTTTGATTTCGACGTCGCTGGAAAGGACGTCTTTGCCGGAATGTTCAGCCATAAACTTTTTGTAATCGCTTGTTGATGTTTTCGGTTGGTCGCCGTAGGCGGCTCGGTTGGAATCTTCACCCCCCGAACTCAGCGACCCTTCTCCGATCGACGAGATCGTCTTCTGCGGGATGAATTTTTTCAACACGCGTTATTATTGTAATGGTTATTCACATTGTCAACGGGTTCGAGAGAGAAAAGGCAAGTTTTTCATAATTTATCCACAAAACGGAACAATTTTGCGGTTTGGTTCTGGCCAGACAGAACCAAAAACGGCAGTGCCTGTCCCGGAGAACGGTCGAGAACACGACCGATCGAGGGGTCCGCGAGGCTCACGCCGAGCAAGTGGCCGGAATTATCGGCAACTCGCTCCCAATCGTAGGCTAAAACCCAATCGGCCCGACGATTACGAAGGATTTCACGTGCGCCGAGGAAGTCTGTCGCCACGAAAAAGCGCGCACTTTCGACGATGCCATCGAAAGCTTCGTGCGAACTTCCAGCAACGCCCGGCTGACCCGACCAATATGAAATCGACGGGGACAACCACCACGGCGCAAGAAACGCGTGCGCTTGCTCCGAACGAATCATAATCGCGAGTTCGCGGAGCTGGATTGATTCGTTTCGATGCTCGATTCGGCGGGCCAATTCACTTTCGTTAGGCCAAATTTGCGCATCCCAGAATTGAACAACCGGTAACATCGACAACACAAACGCAGTCCACACCCCGGCAGGTGATTTAATCGACGCCAGCAGACTTGGCAGCGCGATGACAAAGAGCACCATGAAAAAGTAACTCCAGCGCGCCTGCCAAATCGTCAGCAGAAATGTCGCAACCAGCAACGTCAGGACAAATCCCGGTGGCGCCGCTCGCTTGCGACTCGAATACCAAATTAAAATCGGCGCGATCGCAATCATGTAACCCGCCCATGCGAACCAAGTTCGATTCCACGGTGAAACGTGCGTGAGTTCGCCAATCGTCCGCGCCCAATTTTGAAATAACCGACTCGATTGAAGGATCGCGAAATCCGGAACCCGCCGCTCAAGAAGCAACGCAATCGCAATGATTGCTGCAAAAACAATCCAGCCGATTCGTCGATGCGGAGCCATCAGTAGAGGTCGATCTTTCGTCAGGCTGATCAGGATAACGATCACGAACAGAATTAGCGGTTCGTAACAGGAAACCCAGAGCGCAAGACTCCACGCAATTCCGCCAAGGACGCTCCAATTGTGCGATTGGTCCGTTCGCAAACTCCACTCGGCGCAGACGCCGATCATGATGAGCAAGATGAGTAATGATTGATGATCGGGCCGGCCGAGCTTCGTTCCGTGAACCAGAATCGGGCTGAGGCCATAAAGAATCAGCAGGACCCAGCGATAACTAAGTTTCATTCGACGCGACCACCACCACAGAAACCAGCCGCCGATGAGCGCGAGAAAGGGTGAAACCATCGCGCCGGCCAAATCAATCGGTTGCGCCTTGATTGGTTTCATTAAGATCGACAGTGAGAGAATTAAATAATCGAAGGACGCGGTCGTGTGCGGCGTTGTTCCTTGCGGGAAATTTTCAAAATCGTGATGGCGAACGATCAGTCCGGGATGCTCCGCGCACATGCGCACGCGCGTCATCCGCGCATAACAGTCGGCGTCAGTGAAATAAATATTTCCGTCGACAAAAACGTCCCGGTAATTCGCGCACCGCGTGGCCAGAACGAGTGCGGTCAGGATCAGGATCTCGATTCCGAGAAGGATGCGTTGGGCCACGGCTCCATCCCAAATCGATAATTCGAAATTCGCAATCCGAAATTGAGAGGCCCGCCTTCGCGGTGACTACGGCGTGGCAGCCCCGAAAGCTTTCGGGGGTGGGCCCGCCTGGATTCGAACCAGGGACCAAGGGATTATGAGTCCCCTGCTCTACCGCTGAGCTACAGGCCCGTGTGATCGCCGCGAATTAAACATAGTAAGCCGCTCGTGACCAACCCCGAAAGCTTTCGGGGCTGCTCTACCGCTGAGCTACAGGCCCTTCGCCTCATGTCGAATTAACACAGCGACCGGTTCAGACCGATCCCGAAAGCACTCGTTCGAAAGAAATATCGCCGACGCGTCCAAGCCGAATTCAGTGCTCTGATTTCAGCAATTCGGCGATTGTCTCTTCCAGCTTGGTGGCCGAGACGGGTTTCTTGAGATAAGCGTCCCCGCAAACTGACAACGCCGCCTCTTGTTCCTCATCGCTGGCGTAAGCGGAATAATACAGCGCCGGTACCTTCGGCTGCAGAACGTGGATCTTCTGACATAATTCGATCCCGCTGCCGTCCGGTAGCCGCACGTCCAAAATGCAGAGGTCGAATTTGAATTGTTTGGCGAGCTCCAACGCTTCCGCGTTCGTTCCGGCTGTCGCCACGACATAGCCAAACTCGTGCAGTGACGCAGAGATCAATAGTCGAATATCCGGGTCATCGTCGACATGAAGGATTCGGGCGTTCATGGTGAGGACTTTTCAGCACTCATCGGGCCAGAAATTAACCTTTCTCCTGCAAAACGCCCGGCAAGCTCTGCATTCGAAATTGTTAAATCGACATCCAGGCGGTGGCAATTCCCCCAACGGCACCGAGTGCGACGCCGGCGATGTTTTCGGAAATCGTGTGGCGCGAAAGAACAAGTCGCGACCAGAAAACGAGCGCCGCCAGAATTAACGCCACTGAGCCACAAAAAATATTCACGCGAAACAGAATTACGGTGCAGTAAGTCGCGAACAACGTGTGGAGCGAGATCTTCAACCGATGATTTATAATAGCGGCCGCCGCCAGCAACAGCAGCGTCACCACCCCGCCGCGAAGAACATAACGCGGCGCATTCGCCAGCCACATCACTATCGTGCTGAAGGCCGAAAGCGGAATCGCAATCGGATAAAAACGTTTTCGTTCTTCGCGAACAGACACATCGACGTCGCCCCAACGCCCCGAGCGAACGCCAAAGAAAAGAAGCAGACCGGTCGGCGCGATGGCGGACAAAAATAATGCAACGACCAGAGGAATGGCCGCGCGCGACGCAAGCTGTGTCGTCACTACAATGCCAACGCTAATTGTGACGAACACCAGCGGATGCCCGATCCATGAAACAACAACCGCGAGACGACGCGCTAAGATCGACATTGTGCTGGATCGACAATCAGCTGTTCGGCAAAATCTTTCCGCTGACTTCACCGAAACCGACGCGATACCCATCGCCCTGGCACCAGCCTGTGATCGCGAGAGCATCCCCATCTTCGAGCCATTTGCGGGTCTCGTCGTTCGGCAATTTCAATGGGTTCGCACCGCGCCAGGTCAACTCGAGCATGCACCCGCGAGACTCTTCGCTTTCGCCACTGATCGTGCCGCTCGCGAGCAAATCGCCGGGCTGGAGATTGCATCCTCCAACCGCGTGATGCGCGAGCTGCTGGGAAGCGCTCCAGTAAAGGTTTTGAAAATTCGTTCGCGTGATTGTGTGCGGCGATTTCAACTTGGCCGTTTGTAATTTTGCTTCAAGTTGGATGTCGAAGGTAAAATCATTTTTCGCGCGAAGATAAGACAATGGTTCGGGATCTTGTCGCGGCAGCGGCTTCCGAAATGGCTCCAGTGCTTCCAGGGTCACGACCCAGGGCGAAATGCTGGTGCAAAAGTTCTTGGCCAGAAACGGACCGAGCGGTTGGTATTCCCACGCCTGAATATCTCGCGCGCTCCAATCGTTCATTAGCACGAAACCAAAAATGTGATCGAGCGCTTGATCGACCGGGACTGGTTCGCCTAACGAATTGCCGGGGCCAATCAAAAACGCCATCTCCAATTCGTAATCCAAACTCTTCGTCGGACCGAAGACGGGGGTCGCTTCATCCGGCGGTTTAATTTGCCCCTGCGGCCGTCGCACGTCTGTTCCACTAACCACCACCGAACTGGCGCGGCCGTGATACGCCACCGGCAGCCATTTCCAATTCGGCATGAGCGCGTTCTCCGGCCCGCGCAACATCGTGCCGACGTTATGCGCGTGATGATAGGACGAATAAAAGTCGGTGTAGTTACCGATCTTCACGGGCAACTGCATGACAACATCCGTTTGCCGGTAGAGAACACGCTCGCGCAGCTCTGCGTCGTCGCGCAACGTCGCGATGCCGGCCGAGAGAAGTTTTTGCAAAGTCTCGCGAACCTTCCGCCAGGCCGGTCTTCCGAGCGCGAGAAATTCGTTCAACGAATCGCGAGTGACAGCTGCCGCCGCCTCTGGCGGCAGATCTTTGAAAAGCCCAGCGCGCCCCAGAGCGGACAGGTCGACAACGCACTCGCCAAGCGCGACACCAATGCGCGCTGCTCCGTCGCGCGGTTTGAAAACGCCGAACGGCAGATTCTCCAGCGGAAAATGCGAATCCCGCGGAATATCGACGAAAGATTTGAGCGCCATCACAAAAGAAAGTTCAGCCCGCGCAAATCTTCGCGGGGTTCGTCGAAGCTGCAGCTCCCGAATGAGGTCGCGAATTTCCGGCGCGCCTTGATCCGATCGATGGTCACTTCCCAGTCGCGCCAGGCAAACACCGTGTCGTGAAATTCAAACGAAGTGGGACGTTGGTCCTCGAGCATCTCAATCGTTTGCGCTTCGTCCCAATGATGCTCGGCCGAAAGCACACCCGCGCCGAGCACATTCAAAAATCCGTGCATTTCCGTTTTTACTTCATCGCGAAACTGCCGAACAGGATGATGCAATCCGGCCGTGAATTTGATTGGGATGTGATGTTTTGTGGATGCGAGCAACGCTCGCGCGATCTGAACCGAGTTCGGAAATGCGTCCACCGTCACGCCGCCGGTGCGAAGTTTGTAGCCAAACGCGGGTTGCTTCGCCCGCGCCAGCAAAGCGATTGTTTGTTCGGCCGACTCGGCCGGTGTTTCCCAAAACGTTTGCAGTTTTAAACCGGCGAGCAGAGTCGCGGCCTCATTCAATTTCGCAAGATCGACGTCGGCCGGCGCGAACATTTCCAACTGAACGATCGAGACAAGATCGAGATGCTCCTTTTGAAACGATCGGATTGTTTCAGTGGCATTCTCAAGTTGCGCTAAAAAATCTGCGGCGTTTTCGGTTTTGGCGCCCAAAGCGGAAATGCGCAGTTGATGATGTTTGTCGAATTGCGAAACGAACTGGGTCGCGTCCGAGAATTGCCCGACCGGCAAAACAAATGTCGACAGCATCCAGGAGTCGGGCGAGCGCACATACTCCGCCTGATTTTTCAGTGCTGGCTCAAGTTCCACGCTGCACGGCGGAAACATTCCCGCGTAATCAATCGAGCGTGTCAGCAGAGTCCGCAGAGATGCCGCAGCCATGAAATTAATTCAGCCCAGAATTTTCTTTGGCGTCAACCCGCCAGTAATCACGCCTCACGGGAAGAGGCCCCGCATTTTTTTCGCCTTCATTACCCGTTCAACGCCAATCGCCATGGCGGCCGTGCGGTGGGAAATCTTGTGCGCCTTTGCGCGTTTGATGACCTGAGCAAACGAATGCTCCAGAATCCGGAAAAGTTTGTCGGTCACTTCGGTTTCCGACCACATGAATGCCTGCAGACCTTGGACCCATTCAAAATAGGAAACGATTACCCCGCCGGCGTTGCACAAGATATCGGGGATGACGAAAATTTCGTCCCAGCGCTTTTCCAAAATTAAATCGGCTTCGGGTGTCGTCGGACCGTTCGCGCCTTCCGCCAAAATCCGGCATTTCAATTTACCGGCGTTCTCTCCGTTAATTACGCGATCAACCGCTGCCGGAACGAGGATATCGCACGGCAGGGTGAGCAGTTCTTTGGGGTCGACGTGATCGGCCTCGTGAAATGCGCGCAGATTTCCTTTTTTTAGCACGTGCTGTTCCGCCGCTTGAACGTCGATTCCGTTCGGATTGTAGATCGCGGCGTAAGCATCGCTGATGCCGATAACTTTGACGCCGCTTTTGTAAGCGAGCGAAAGCGCGGCGACTGCGCCAACATTTCCAAAACCCTGCACGATGGCGGTGCATTTTTCGGGATCAATTTTTAACATGTCCAGGGCGCGCTCGATTAAATAAACAACGCCACGACCGGTCGCTTCCCGCCGGCCTTCAGTCCCGCCGATGGAAACCGGCTTGCCGGTGACGATTTCGCTTACGGCATAACCCATATAGACCGAATAAGTGTCCATGAACCAGGCCATGATCTGTTCGTTCGTTCCCATGTCCGGACCCATGATGTCGGTATGCGGTCCAACAAACGAAATCATCTCCTGCATGTAACGGCGGGAAACGGCTTCGAGTTCGGTGCGGGACAATTTGGACGGATCGCAGGCCACGCCGCCCTTAGCGCCGCCGTAAGGCAAGTTTGCCAGCGCGCATTTCCAACTCATCCACATCGCGAGCGCCGCCGTTTCACCCATCGACAGCGAGGGCGCGAATCGCGTTCCGCCTTTGGTCGGTCCGAGCGTGAGGTGATGTTGAACGCGATAACCTTGAAACGTTTTGGTGCTGCCATCATCCATGTGCACCGGCAGCGTGACCGCGATCGCGCGTTTCGGGTACATCAACCGCTCGCGATCGTTCTTGTCGATGCTCAGGTAATCGGCAATGACCTGGAACTGGTCGCAGGCCATTTTGAAAATTTCGTCGTCGTAAATCGTCATGAATGCGCGCTCCGAATTTAGAGCATCAAACGAGGCAATGCAGGTTGCTATTTCCGCTGCCCGAATCGCATCGTCAAATCGAAACGTGATTCCAATGAAGTTGCATTTTCCTTCGTCTCCCCTTTTGAAGGGGAGAGAAGGGAGATGAGGGGCTGATTCTCTTTTCGAAAAACAAAAGCAAAGGTATATTTCGGCCAATCCCTCACCTTAATCCTCTCCCTTTGAGAAAGGGAGAGGAGGAAATCTCTAAGCTGTGAGATGTGCCTCCAACCAAGATCGACAATCCCTTCGGAATTCGTAACGTCTCCGCCGACACATGAAAATTGAAACCCTTGCCGTGCATGCTGGTCACCGGATTGATCCCGCCACCGGCGCAGTCTCCGCCCCCATTTACCTTTCCACCACTTTCGAACGCGACCTGGAGGGGACTTACTCGCGTGGATTCATGTACACGCGCAACAACAATCCGAATCGGCAGGCGCTGGAAGAAGGAATCAGAGCGCTCGAAGGTGGCGCTGGCGCGGCCGCATTCGCTTCCGGAACCGGCGCGACCGGCGCAATTTTTCAGGCGCTCGCGCCGGGCGATCATGTTCTCGCGCATGTTGATGCCTACTACGGCACGTCTCGATTGCTGCGCGAAATTTTTCTGCGCTGGGGACTTCAAGCCGACTTCATCGACATGAGCGACCTGGCGGCGGTGAAAAAAGCGCTCCGCCAAAAAACGAAGATCGCTTGGATGGAAACGCCTTCCAATCCCCTGCTCAAAATTGTCGATCTGGCCGGGATCTCCAAAGTCGTGCATGACGCCGGAGCGCTTTGCGTTTGCGACAATACCTGGGCGCCCATTCTTCAGCGCCCGTTCGATCTCGGCGCCGATTTTATTCTTCATTCCACCACAAAATATTTCGGCGGCCATTGCGATGTTCTCGGCGGAATCGTGATTGCGAAAAGTGACAATGATCTCTTTCAGCGGATTCGCGATATTCAATATGAGGGCGGCGCGGTCCCATCGCCGTTCGATTGCTGGCTGATTTTACGGGGAATGCGAACGCTCCCCTGGCGGATGCGCGCGCATTCGGAAAACGCGACCAAGGTTGCGGAATTTCTGGCCGGTCATCGCAATGTCGACCGCGTGCATTATCCCAGCTTGCGCTCGCATCCGGGCCACCAGATCGCACAAAAGCAGATGTCGATGTTCGGCGGAATGCTTTCGTTCGAAGTGAAAGGCGGCCGGGACCCCGCGATGAAAGTGACGACGGGCACAAAGATTTTTACTCGTGCGACCAGTTTGGGTGGCGTGGAAAGTTTGATCGAACATCGCGCGTCGATCGAAGGCCCAGGCACAACCTCACCGGAAGGTTTAATTCGCCTCTCGATCGGGCTCGAGAACGCGGACGACTTGATTGAAGATCTAAATCAAGCGCTCGGCTGATTGTCTGAGTCAGCCTGGCAACGGGTAGTCTCCTAATTTGAGGAGATGCTGCCGCAAGCCAAGCGATGTTATGCTTGGAGTTTCCTCGACAACGGGGAGCCACGTTACCTTGTCGTTTTAGAAGCGCCCCTGGTCAATTCTGCTTGTTCGGCAGTCCGAGCGGCTATCGCCAGCGGAGAGCAAAAGTGATTTGGAGGAAGGCGCATCGAGTTTGATAAAATCGGCTAGAGAGGCAGCGTAGCGCCATGTCAGTTCTAATTCGCACCGTGGTCCTTCTCGGTATTTCCAATGTGTTTATGACTTTTGCGTGGTATGCGCATTTGCGAAATCTCAACGACAAGAAGTGGTACATCGCGGCGCTCTTAAGCTGGGGGCTAGCCCTATTTGAGTATCTCTTCCAAGTTCCCGCGAATCGGATCGGCTATTCTCAGTACACCTTGGGACAGTTGAAGATTCTGCAAGAGATTATCACGCTCGCTGTGTTCGCCCCATTCACACTCTTTTACATGCACCAGCCTCTTAAACTCAATTTTCTTTGGGCTGGCCTGTGCATGATCGGCGCAGTCTATTTTATGTTCCGCTCAAATTAGGACACGACCGGGCAACGGTTGTGTTTCAGTAACACTGGCCTCCAAGTTAGTGTGCCGGGGCGTGCAGCCAAGAAAGCCGTTTAAACGGCTTCCGTTTCTGATCCATCGCGACTCACCGGCTTAAAAGCCGGTGTTAAGTGCGACGAAGCCGGCGCCGGACAAGATCAACAATGTCGCGCACTTCATTGACGCGGAAGAGGAACGCAGTTCCAAAAAACACCGTTGCGGCAACCAAAATTACGAGCAGGAGGCCGAAAATTCTCTGCCATTCGGGCAAATGCAGGCCGGGCTGAAACATAAACTCCAACGCGAGCCGGCAGATGCCGGCGAGAAGCAACGCCGGAATTACGAGCTTCGCGAGCAATCCCAGAATCGCGCCGGTCTCGAGCGGACCGGCGTATTTGCGCATCATTATATATAAGAGCAGGAAATTGGTCAGGGCAACGAGGCTGGTCGAAAGCGCGAGGCCGCGGTGACCAAGGCCGACTTTGAACATGAAAAACCAGTTCAAAACGAAATTAATGATGATCGATAGAATGCTGACCATCATCGGCAGATAACGTTTGTCGAGCGCGTAAAAGGCCGGCGCCAAGACTTTCACCGCCGAATACGCGGCCAGACCGATCGCATAAAATTGCAAGGCCCCGGCAGTTTGTCGGGTCGCTTCCGGCGTGAATCGCCCATGCTCGTAAATCACGCTGATGATTGGTTGCGCGAGAATGATTAGCCCGACCGCTGCCGGAATTGTCAGCAACGTGACGAGTCGAATCGCGTGCGCCAGCGCGGAGCGGAACCCGTTCATGTCACCAAGCGCAGCTGTGCGGGAAACGAGCGGTAACGTGACGGTTCCAACCGCGACTCCAAAGATTCCAAGTGGCAATTGCATCAAGCGAAACGCGATGTTCAACCAGCTGACCGGGCCGTCGATGACGTGGCCGCCGGCGTCGGTCACGCGCGCGGCGAAACCGCTATTGACCAGCACGTTTACCTGCACCGCGCTGGCCGCGATGACCGCGGGCCCCATCAACGTGAGCACAGTTCGCACCCCTTGATCGCGCCAGTGAAAGTCGGAGCGGTATTTGTACCCGACGCGTCGTAACGATGGAAATTGCGCCGAAAGTTGCCAGACACCGCCGATCAGGGTTCCGATCGCCAATCCAATCAGCGATCGCGTTCCGAAATGCGGATCCAGCCAGTAACCGAACGCGACGCCGCCGATGATCGAGCCGAGATTGAAATAACTCGACGCCATGGCCGGCGCGCCGAACACATTTTTCGCGTTCAGCATACCCATCACCAATGCGGCCAGCGAAACGAGCAGGATGAACGGCCACATGATTCGGGTGAGCAAAATCGTGGTCTCGGTTTTTTCGGGCGACCAGGCGCCCCAGCCTGTCATCACATAAATAATTTGGGGCGCGAAAACGACTCCGAGCACCGTGACCGCGCTCATGAAGATGGCCGTTAGCGTTGCGATCTTGTTCCCGAGCCGCCAGGCCGATTCGTCCCCTTCCGTCGCGATCTTCTTTGAAAAAGTCGTGATGAACGCCGTTGAGAGGGCGCCTTCGGCAAACAAATCGCGCAACAAATTCGGAACGCGGAACGCGATCAGGAAAGCGTCGAGATTTCTGCCGGCGCCGAAAAGTCCCGCGAAAACCTGTTCGCGAATCAATCCGAGCACGCGCGAGCACATCACCGCCACGCCGACGACGCCGGTCGCGCGGGTGCTTACTCGCTGAGGCTCAGCCATCGGCGAACAAAGAACAACGTCTGCGAATTTACGAAAGCAAAAACTTCACGATTGAATCCACGAATCGCCGTCATCGTCACAAGCCGGTTGGAAAGTCGAGGAATTCCCAAGGCAGTTTGAAGCGTTCTGATAGATGCGCGGCCAGAGCTTTCACGCCAAAAGTTTCGGTCGCGTAGTGGCCTCCGAGCAGAAGATTCATTCCCACCTCTTCCGCGGTCACCGCGGCCCAATGCGGCGCTTCACCGGTGATGAAGGTGTCAATCTTGTCCGCGGCGACGCGGTAAATTTCAGAGCCGGCGCCACCCGTGACGATTCCGATCCTGGTTGTTTCCCGTGGTCCGAAATTGAATGTTTTGATCGGACCGCGTAATACTCTTCTGAGTTTGCGAATCAATTCTGCTCGCGATAACGATTCTTTCACCCGCAATCCAACCAGCTCCCCTTTTTCCTCCAGGAACGGTTTGGTCGATTTGAATCCAAGCGCAGCCGCCAGCTGCGCGTTGTTGCCGACATCGGGGTGAACGTCGAGCGGCAGATGCACGCTGTAGAGGGCGATGTTGTTTTCAAACGCGATTTTCAATTGCCGACGCAGCGCGCCGGTCGCGCTCTGCAATCCCGGCCAGAATAATCCGTGATGGACGATCAGAAGATCGACCTGTTGTTTAGCGGCTTTGGTTAGAACGCGAGTGGAGACATCCACCGCCGCGCCAATTTTCGTGACGTTGCCGGAGTTTTCGATTTGCAGACCATTGAGCGCATTCGGCCAATCTTCGATTTTTCGAGCCCGGAGATATTTATCGGTGTACTTAACGATGTCGAAGAGCGAGGCCATTTGGCAGCAATTGTAGCGGCGTTTGTATCAAACGCCGAAATTAAAAACAGGCGGTCGCCGCGGCGGGCGCCTGTATGACATGAGCAAGTTTGCTTGACGAATCCGGCGGCACTTGTGACGTTTAATTGCGATTCAATTCGGTATGGAATACACCGACGCGCCGCCGCAACCGGAACAGATTAGCACCGACAGGATGCCGTGTCCTTATTGCGGCACGATGCTGCCGAGTAATGCGGAATCATGTCCCAACTGCGATTGGACGCGCGAAGCGACCAAACCGGCGGAACCGAAAGCAAGCGATGCGATGGCGATCCTGCTCAGCATGATTCCCGGACTCGGCCACATTTATAAAGGCCACCGGGTTGTCGGCGCGGTGCTGCTTTTTCTGGTCACTCCGATCGCAATCGTGTTTGGATTTTTGGCCGCGTTTGCTTCCGCCGGATTCGGAATTGGCCTGCTCGTGTTTTATTGGATCGGCGTGATGATCCACGCCTGGGCTATCGATGACCGGATAACGCCTACCGCGGACGAAGGCGAGCAATACTGAGTCGTCACATTAACACCGCGCTTCAGCGCGGCGTATCGTGAGAACCACACTCAAAAACCGTTTAAACGGTTTCTCTCCTCGTTGTCGCTGCGTAACACCGGGCTGAAGCCCTGTGTTACCGAAGGAGCCGCTACAATTCGCCGAGAATCCAGGTGAGCGTGCCGGCGGTCGGATTCACGCGTGACGCTGGAAACTGCGGATCGCCGTTAATCACGCGCTCGACCAGCTTGGCCTGTTTCGTCGCGTTCACCAAAAAGCAAACGTGTCGCGCCTGATTGATCAGCGGAAAAGTAAACGTCAGACGCCACGCGTTTAGTTTTGGAACAAAATTCGCGACAACACGCTGTGTTGTTTCATTTAACGCGGCAGTTTCAGGAAACAGCGAAGCAGTGTGACCGTCGTCGCCTAGCCCGAGCAAAATCAAGTCGTGGCGGTAAATTTGTTCGCCGCGTTGCGTCGCCAGAAGATCGAGATCGTCCTGATATTGCTGGGCCGCGATCTGGGGATCGATCTCGCCGCGCATCCGCATGACTGACTTTTCAGGAACGCTCGCCGGAACAAACAAGGTTTCGCGCGCCATCCGGAAATTGCTTTGCCCATCGTCCGGAGGGACACAACGTTCATCCCCGAAAGTGATCAAAATGCGCTCCCATGGGAGGTCGCGACCGATCCGCGCAACTTCGGAATAAACCGGCCGCGGCGTGTTGCCCCCCGATAAGGCGATCCGGAACTCATGCCGTTCTGCGAGCGCTTTGTGCGCAAGATCGACAATGAAGTTGGCCGCGTCCGTTACGAAGTTTTTCGTCCGAACAATCTCAGGATCGCCCTTCATGATCAGACAACTCCGGTGCTTCTGTACTGGCGCATTTCGAACAAGTCATTTCCCTCTCCATTTCCAAGGGAGAGGGTAGGGTGAGGGTTTTCCATTGCAACCACGCCTAACCCCTCACCTCAATCCTCTCCCCTTTGAAAAAGGGGGAGAGGCAGAATTAGAGCCGAACGCTTAAATCGCGCAATGCGATTGGCCACGCTTTTCCAAATAGCGCTGGTGATATTCTTCGGCCCGCCAGAACTTCGGGGCCGGCTCGATTTGGGTCACGACCGGGCGATTGAATTTCCCACTTTCGCTAATCTTTCCTTTCGAAGCTTCGGCCGCAGCTTTCTGTTCCGGCGAATGATAAAAAATCACGGAGCGATATTGAGTGCCGACATCCGGACCCTGCCGATTTAACGTCGTCGGATTGTGGTTCGACCAGAAAATATCGAGGAGCTGGTGGTACTGGATTTGTGCCGGATCGAATTCCAGTTGAACAACCTCGGCGTGACCGGTCTCATCGCTGCAAACATCTTCGTAGCTCGGATTGTCTTTGTTCCCGCCCGCATAGCCAACCGCCGTCGATGTGACGCCTTTCTGTTTGCGGAAGATTTCCTCCACGCCCCAAAAACAACCCGCCCCGAACGTCGCTTTCTCAGTCGCCATACGCACATGATCGAACGACTGGGTGCGTCGCGCAACCGGCGAAGAGTTGAAGCTTGCGTTCGCTTCGGCATGCCGCAATTGTCGATGAGTATGCGCGCGCCCACGACCGTCCAGCAAACTCGCGCGCCGTTTCCGATTCGGCTGCTGAACAAATGCGGCGCCGCGCTGGGAAGGATCGGTTTAGGAACGAAACCTTCGTCGGCCGGCCAGTTGATCGACAAAGCCAAGCAGCGCTGCCGGCTGGAGGATTTTGGTGACGGCGACTTTTTCGAACCGCTCTCGCGTTTGCTGGAATCCTGCCATCGCGAAGCTCGGTTGAACGTGATCGGAAAAATGGCGCTACGGAGCGACGTCGTGCGCATCTTGTGCAACCGCCTTTTGCTCACCCGCGACCGCCAAGTTTATTCAGAAATTGCGGAGCAGAAAATCCAGGAGCCATTGTTCATCGTCGGCTTGCCGCGGAGCGGGACGACTTTGCTGCACATTCTCCTCGCCGCCGACCCGACGCACCGCGCGCCGCTAACCTGGGAAGTGATGTCGCCCTCGCCTCCAAGCTCGAAAGATCAATCAGAACGCATTCGTCAGGCGACGCGAAATCTCGCCATGTTACGATGGTTGGCGCCGACGTTTGAGAGTGTGCACGCGACCGGGGCGGAATTGCCCCAAGAATGCGTCTCATTGATGAGCCCGACCTTCATGAGTGATCAATTCGATACCATGTATAACGTACCGTCGTACCGGGCGTGGTTTTTCAACCAGGATTTGCGATCGGCCTACGAATTTCATCGCCGCTCTTTGCAGCAGCTCCAGTTCAGGCAATCAGCCAAACGATGGGTCCTGAAAGCGCCGGCGCACATGTCCGCCGCGCCCGCGTTGTTGTCGATCTATCCGGACGCGCGATTCGTGCAAATCCATCGCAACCCAATGGAAGCGGTCGTTTCGGTTTCAAGTCTGGTCACAATTTTGCGGCGCGTCTTTAGTGATGCGGTCGATCCGGTTCAGATAGGTCGCGATGCGCGGACTTATTGGTCGCAAGCGCTGAAGACTTTTATGCGCGCGCGCGATCAGTTGCCGGCTTCACGTGTTTGCGATCTGCGTTACAGCGATGTGCGACGTGATCCGATCGCGGCCGCTCGAAGCGTCTACGAACATTGGGGGTGGACGTTCACGAAGGAGATCGAAGGACGAATGCGGATAATTCTGGCGCGACAAGCTTCGCAATCCCGCAGCCGCGGGAGCGTGCATCGTTATGACGCGACGGATTTTAAGCTGGATGAGATGAACGGATTTGCCGAGTACTGCGAGCGATTTGGATTTTCATCTTCGGGGCGGAGCCAGGAAGAACGCGCGGAAGCAGCTGCCTGAAGTTCCCAAATTTGGACGTGGAGGGACGACCTCTGTGTCGTCCTAATTTCGGACGCGACGGAGCGCGTCCCTCCAATTCACTTACATCACCATCCCACCATCAACACACAGCACCTGTCCGGTAATGTAACTCGCCTCGCTTGACGCGAGAAATGCAACCGTGCTCGCGACGTCTTCGGGCGCGCCGGTTTTGCCTGACGGAATCTGGGACTGGATCGTTTTCTTAATCTCGTCGGACAATCCCGCGGTCATGTCGGTAGTGATGAATCCGGGCGCGACCGCGTTGACGGTAATGTTGCGACTGGCCAATTCGCGCGCGAGCGATTTTGTAAACCCGATGAGTCCGGCTTTGCTCGCTGCGTAATTTGCTTGGCCGGCGTTGCCGATCAAACCGATGACCGATGTGATATTGATGATGCGGCCGCTGCGCTGTTTGATCATCGCGCGCAGAATTGCCTGCGTGAAATTGAATGCGCCGCGCAAATTTGTGTTAATGACCGTGTCCCAATCTTCGATCGACATCCGCATGGCGAGTCCGTCGCGCGTGACGCCCGCGTTGTTGACCAGGATGTCGATCTTGGTGAAGTCCACGAGAATCTTAGCGCCGATTTTTTGCACGGCGGTGTGATCGGCAACGTCGACCGCATAATGCTTGGCCGAATCCGCACACAAAATGTTTAACTCATCGGCGGCGCGTTTCGCGTTTTCCTCGTTGCGACTAACACACGCGACCCGCGCGCCTTCGCTAGCGAGTCGGACTGCAATCGCGTGTCCAATCCCCCGCCCCGCGCCGGTGACAATGGCATTCTGATTTTCGAACCTCATCGTTAGGCTGCAATCCTGCGCCCTCGCGCAAAAGTGTCAACGCAGGATCAGCGAGGCGGTCGCCGCGTTGCTATCTTCTTGAACGCTTTCGCAATTCCAAATCGTGGGCATTCGGCGCATCATTACTGCTCAGGCGGAGAGTGCCAGACCAGCCGGCTTCAGTAATATCCCGCAGCGAAATTGCGTACTCACCGCACCCATGCGTTGCATCGGCGCTGCTCTATCTCTAGGATGCGAAAAGGTTCAGGGGAAGAGACCGGTGGACCGAACGCTGACAAGAAGGACGCAGTCCTTGAATCAGCCCCCAAGCCCAAACGCCACACGCGGATTGAGCGGGCGGAGACGCGGATGGAACAGGCTGAGGTGCGGACCGAACAAGCCAATACGCGGACCGAACAGGCCGAGAAACGGACCGAACGGGCTGAGACGCGGACCGAACGCGCTGAGACGCGGACCGAACGGGCCAATACGCGGACCGAGCAAGCCGAGACACGGACCGAACAGGCTGAGACGCGGAGTGAGCGAGCTGAGACGCAGAGTGAGCACGCAATGCGCACCTCAGAAATTAGTTATCGCCGATTATTCGAAGCAGCGAGGGACGGCATCCTGATTCTGGACGTTGACACGGGACGCATCAGCGATGTGAACCCGTTCCTGATTGAATTATTGGGCTTTTCTCACGCTGAAATGGTCGGGAAGACCGTCGGGGAACTTAGTCCGTTCAAGGACATCGAGTCGAACAAGGTCATGCTTGAGCGATTACAAAGGGACGGGTATGTCCGCTATGAAGACCTGCCATTGGAAACGAGGGATGGCCGCCACGTTGCCGTGGAGTTTGTCAGCAACGTCTATCAAGCCGGTGACAAAAAAGTGATTCAATGCAACATCCGCGACATCACCGAACGCAAGCGGACGGAATTAGCTTCGATCCGGCTGGCGGCGATTATCGAATCTTCGGACGATGCCATCATTGGCAAGGACTTGAACGGTGTCATCACCAGTTGGAATAAAGGTGCGGAACAGATTTTCGGATATTCGGACACCGAGATGATGGGGACATCAATCATGCGGCTGATTCCAGCCGACCGGCAGGATGAGGCGAATCAAATTCTGGGGAAGATCAGAAGTGGCAAAAGTGTGGAACACTTTGAAACACTGCGACAAACCAAGGACGGACGACTGATTGATGTATCGGTCACGGCATCAGCGATCAAGGATGCCACCGGCAAGGCCATCGGCGTGTCGAAAGTGGCGCGCAACATCACCGAGCGCAAGCGGGCCGAGAAGAAGATGCACAACATCCAGGCTCAACTGGAGCAGACCAACCGCAATCTCACGAAGAGAAGTCAAGAGATTCAATACTTTTACCACACCCTTTCACACGAGCTGAAAACTCCGCTGACGGCAGCACGCGAGTTCGTTTCGCTCGTGATAGATGGCCTGGCCGGAGAACTGAACGCAACCCAATTGAATTACTTGGGGATCGCCAAGAAAAGCTGCACCGAATTGGCGGTCTACATCAATGATTTGCTGGACGCCACCCGGTTGGACACCGGCAAGTTGCATATCGAACTGAAGGCTGTCTCCCTGGCTGCCATCATCCAGCGGGCAATAGCAGTCATGGAGCCGGTCGCGGCACGGAAGAAGATCCGCTTGAGCGAGGAGCTGGACACTGACCTGACGGACGTGATGGTGGATGAGAGCCGAATCATGCAGATCCTCACCAATCTGCTGAACAACGCCTTAAAATTCACGTTCGAGGGTGGGGAGATTATCGTAAAGCTTGCTGAGTATTCGAAAAGTTCCGAATGCGTTCAGATTTCCGTCACGGATAACGGTTGCGGCATTCCAAAAGACAAGATCGACAATCTCTTTCACCGTTTTTATCAGATCAAAAATGGCGACGCCACGCCGGAAAAAGGCGTCGGCCTGGGATTGTATCTTTGCCGCGAATTGGTGTTGATGCATAGGGGAAGCATTTGGGTGGAAAGCGCACTCGGAAAGGGCAGCACTTTTTCATTCACGATCCCCAAGGAGCCGGCCACAAAAACCGCACACATACTCGTCGTCGACGACGATGGCGAGGTCCGCGAAGCCCTTGGCCGCGTCCTGAAGGAAGATGGTTTTGATGTCGCGACGGTCGCAAGAGGAAGTAAAGCGCTCAACGAAGGAATCAATAAATGAAAAGAATACTAATTGTCGAAGACGATCCGAAAATCGCCTTGGCTCTGCAGGTCCGACTCAAAGGAAATCGTTACGCGGTATCGGTCGCGTCTGATGCGATCGTCGGAGCAAGCCTGGGCCGGACAGTCAAACCTGACTTGATCCTCCTGGATATTTCTCTGCCGGGAGGCGATGGCTTCCAACTGGCAGAAACCTTCCACAACATGCTCGAAACCAGCGGAACACCGATTATTTTCATCACCGCGTCCAAGAATCCAGAACTCCTGGAAAAGGTAATGATCTTGGGGGCGGTCGGCCTGTTTGAGAAACCTTTCGACACCGAAAAACTGCTCTACAGCATTGAGCGCGAATTAAATCGCCTGGACTCGTTGGCGGCCCGGAAATCCGCTGCATCCGCCGGTCCAAAACAAAATCATCAGGAGCCCAAGCAGGTTCTCATCATTGAAGATGACCAAGACCTCGCGATGGCACTGGCCCTTCGCCTCAAAGCCGCCGGCTACGGAACTACTACGACTTATGACGCGTTAACAGGATTGAACGCCGCCGTCAGCAATCCTCCAGCCCTCGTGCTGTTGGACATCTCCATGCCGGCCGGCAATGGCTTTTCCGTTGCCGAACAAATTCAAACTCTCATCCCCACGCCTGTTCCGATTATTTTTCTTACCGCCAGCAAAAAGCCCGATTTCCGGGAAAGGGCAAAAAAATTGGGTGCGGCAGGATACTTCGAGAAGCCGTACGAGGCGGAAGAACTCTTTGGCGCGATTCAGCAGGCATTAGCTTGATGGCCTCGTCGATACATACGGCACTGAGGTAAACAGCGTGAATCTGTCTTACGTTCAGAAACTCTTGATCGCGGCTGACCCGTTCTCGGCTGCACGAACAAATTTTCGAGGTTGGAAAAGGAAAGTTAAAGCCAAGGGCGGGACGCCTAAACCGCGCAGACTCTCACGCGCGCGCCATCTCACGGTCGAACAGCGAGAAGATATCTCAACTGAGCTACTAGATTCGATGATCGGACCGGTCTCGATTACGGCGGCCGCATCCGATAGGGAAGCGGTCTGTTATGAAAGCGAGATCGCGAACGTGCTCGAGAACACGGGATTTAAGGTGGAAATTGATAACGCAAAGAGAAAGCTGTCAGCGCGGCAAATACCGGCGGGCATTGAGATGACGGTCAAGGAAGAGACCGTTCGGCCAGTTCACGCTTACCGGATTGTTCGCGCATTTCGACGCGCCGGAGTGGCGATCGCGACGGGAATAAATGGGAAACGGCGGAAAAATAACACTCTTTACATCACAGTCGGTCCCAATGCTGCGCCGGGTCTTGTTTCGCTAACAACTCGCACAGCAGCCAAATGGCAACTGAAGGTTCTGCGAAGTCTGCTCGAGAAATGGAAAATGAAGTTCGCGTCCGGCCCGCGAGGTCCCGGGCAAGCTGATTAGTGCCGGTCAATGAGGCCAGATGAAGAAAGAACTTTTTATTTGCGACAGTTGTGGCGCAAGAACGCGGCTTGATAACACGCAGCGCCATTGGTGCGGCGTGTGTAACCAGGGTGCACCGGTGGAGATGAGATACGGGAGACACAAAAAACCGTTAATTCTCGACAGCGTCGCTGACGACATCATGGAGGAAGGCGCCGCTGTCCGCTCTGCTCAGAGCGCGTACCAGGAACGCGATTTCGTCCTGCACGCGAGCGCGCCCAGCACACGTTGATTCATCAAGCCATCTTCGAAAATTGGCGGTGAACTTTTTCAATCGACAACCGCTTTTGCGGAATCGGCGATGGCATTAATCCATCACGCGATGATCAGAAGCAGCGCTGAATTTGCAATTTCAGGTCACGGCGATTCGCTGCAAGCGTTGCTGCTCAGACCAAGCGTGCGAGATCGGCTTGAGCAACCGGCTTGTTGTTAACAGCGCGGCCAACTGTCTCGACTAGATCGTCGGGATCGTTTGCCATCGTCTGCTGCGAGAAAGCTAACGAACTCTCAGGTAGTTTGAACGCCGGGCGATTCGCTCTCGCGACCGTGCAGAGCATCGTCAAGTGTGGCGAGCAATCGCTCGGTGTTGTAAGGCTTGCTCAGAAAATTCTTTACACCAAGGGATTGAAGCTCGGCCACGTCTGCCCGCTCGCCCTGCCCGGTCGAAGCGACAATTGAAAGATCGGGCCGCATCTTTTTAAGCGAGCGCACCAAAGCGATGCCATCCATATACGGCATAGAGAGGTCCGTCAGCACCAGGCTAATGGATTTCATTTGTTGCGCGAAAATTGCGAGCGCTTCCGGGGCGTCGTTGGCCGAGACAACGTCGTACCTGTGCTTCTCAAGGATCATTTTGGTAACGCCGAGAATGTTCGGCTCATCATCGACTACCAGAATTAGTTCGCCATTTCCCTGAATGGGCACGATCGATGTTTTTGATTGTTGCAGATCTTCTTGAATCGTAGCTGCCGGCAGGAACACCTTGAATGTCGTTCCTTTACCCGGCTCGCTATAAACAGAGATGAATCCGCCGTGGCTTTTCACAATGCCGAGTGTCGTGGATAAACCGAGGCCGGTGCCTTTGCCCACTTCTTTACTCGTAAAAAACGGGTCGAAAATTTTATCAATCATCGCTCGCGGCATTCCACGACCCGTGTCTGTGACACGCAACATGACGTGAGGGCCGGGTTTGGCGCCTGGCATCATGGACGCATAATTTTCATCAACATTGAAGTTCTCGGCCGCAAACGTGAGCGCGCCGCCATTAAGCATGGCATCGCGCGCGTTGACCGAAAGATTGAGCAGCACCTGATGCAGCTGCGTCGGATCGCCTTTGATCGACCAAAGATCGCTCGAATAACGGCTGAGGATTTCGATTGTTTTTGGAAATGTCTTTTGCGCGATATCGATCATCTCCTGAATCAAATGGCTGGGCTTGATCACGACACGTTCCCCTTCGATCCCGCGCGCGAAAGTAAGCACTTGTTTTACGACATTCGCACCGCGCTTTGCGCTTTCCTCGATCATGGAAACCAGGGCCGGGAGATCCTCCCGTACCGGATTTCCTTTAAGCGCTTCCGCGCAGATTAGAATCGGCGTGAGAATGTTGTTTAGATCGTGTGCCACTCCGCTGGCAAGCGTACCGATACTTTCGAGGCGTTGGGCGCGCAGCAGATGGGTTTCGAGTTTCTTTTGCTCGGTTACGTCCGTGTTGATGAGGAGCACGGAGCGCGGTGTCCCATCTGGATTGCTGATCAACGTCGCGCGACCGTCGACGATGATTTCCTCTCCATCTTTTGTGCGTTGCTTCACTTCACCATGGAATTCGCCGGTTGAGCCGATGATCTTCGTATAGATTTCGACCTCGCGCGGGTCAGCCACAAGCAGCTCACCAATTGGGTGCCCCATCGTTTCATTCGCGCTCCAACCGTAGAGTCTTTCTGCTCCAGCATTCCAAAACGTGATGCGCTGATCGGCGAAATTGCGAATGATGATCGCGTCGTGCGCGCGGTTGAGCATGTCGGCTTGCTCCCGCAGTCGTTCTTCCGCACGTTTGCGTTCGCTAATGTCGCGGATCGCTGCCGTCACCAGGATTCCGTCGGGGCTTTCCAACGGGCTCAACATTATCTCGATTGGAAAATCGCTTCCATTCTTCCGCCGCCCGGTCAGCTCGATCCCCGTGCCGATCTGCTGCGCCAGTGCGTCTTCCGCGGATCGAAGATCGTCCGCGACCAGCCGTTCCGCGAAGCCGTCCGGAATGATGTTCTTTACCTTCTGCCCGACGAGTTCATCGCGGCGGTATCCGAACTGTTTCTCCGCCTGAAGATTCAGAAGGACGATTTCTCCGCCCTGGTTCACCACCACCATCGCATCGGGAGCTGCTTCCAAAAGCCCGCGGTACCTGCCCTCCATCTGCGCTAGATGCTTTTCCGCATCCTTTCGCTCGGTGATGTCGTTGATCAGCACCAATTTCGCGCGTCGTCCAAGCCACGTTAGCTCGTGCGATGTGATTTCGACGTCAATTAGCGTGCCGTCTCTCTTGGAGTGTCGCCATTGCGTCAAATTGTCCAAACCATCAGTTCCAGGTCCTTGAGACAGATCATTCATCAAAGCGGAAATATCTTCAGTCGGTCGAATGTCCTTGAGGGTCATCGTCAGAAATTCGTCTTGCGAATATCCGTAGTGTCTGACGGCAGCAGCGTTCACGGCTAGAAAGGAAAGCGTTTCCAGATCGTAAACCCACATCGGGTTAGGATTGCTCTCGAACAAACTGCGATATCTTTCTTCACTTTCGCGCAAGGCGTCCTCTCCCTGCTTGCGCTCGGTGATGTCGCGAATGAAACCCGTGAACATCGGCGGTTCTTCAGCGCCCAAACGTGTGATGGTCAATTCGACGGGAAACTCCTTGCCATCGGATCGTATCGCAACGATTTCAATTCGTTTGCCGAGGACTTTTGCCTCACCCGTCGCAAGATAACGATTCAAACCTTGACGGTGCTGCTCGCGCAGGGAAGGGGGAATGATGACCTCAGCCAATTCCATCCCCAAGACTTTGCCTCGCGGATATCCAAAAACTATTTCAGCCGCTGGATTAAATTCCAGAATCTTTCCCTCATGATCGATAGTGATAATGCAATCCAGTGACGATTGGACAATAGCCTTTGTGTGGGCCTCACTTCTCTGCAGCCCGGCCTCAGCGCGCTTGCGCTCGAAAAACTGACCCAGCTGCGAGCCTAGTACAGCGAACACGCGCAGCAGTTCTTCGTCAGGCTGGCGGATTTCGTGGCTGAAAAACTCGATGACGCCGCTGACTTCATTCCCGCTCAAAATCGGAAAGCAAAAAGCGCCATGCAACCCGACCTGTTTCGCAGCGGACGCGCGCGGGAAGTTTTCATCTACAACAACATCAGGAATCCAGATGGCCTTCCCGCTCGCCCACACGCGCCCAGGCAGTCCGATGCCGCGCACAAACGTTGTTTGCCGACTGAGCGTAGTGAATGCATCTATCTGGGCGTTTGGCGCACTCCAGGTATCGTCGAATTGCATTACCCCGGCCCGACGATCTACGGTGTAGAATTCGCCCACCTTCCAATTCAGAATCTCGCATACGGTTTGGAGGATTCTCGCCGATGCCTCTTTCAACGTGGAGGATTCCATCAGGACACGGCTGATCGCATACTGGATGTTCAACTGCCACTCGGCTCGTTTACGCTCGGATATTTCCGCCTGTAGAGTCTCGTTGGTTTCCGCCAAATCAGCGGTGCGTTCTTTCACTCGCACCTCCAGTTCCGCATGGGTCTTGCGCAGATTTTCCTCCGCCTCTGAGCGTCGGTGGACGCTATCCAACAATTGGGCGCGCCATCGTCGCACGCCGCGCGCAGCCGAAAACCAGGCCACAAACGATGTCCCACCGACAACCAGAGCAGCGATGATTGAGAGCAAATCAATGCGTTGGTGGCCTCGGAAACTTTCATCAAACTCGCGTCTGATTTGGTTAACGAATGAGGTTATTCCTTCAGCGTAAATCTGTTTCTGGGTTTCATATTCGGGATTCAACAATACAGCCTGCGCCTCCTCTCTGCGGCCAGCGCGAACCAAAGCAAAGGCGCGATTCTCCATTTCCACCAACTTGATGTTCGCCCCATCTGTCTTCGTCGCGGCTTTGACGTCGGAGGGGCCAGTTCCAATTTTTATTGTTTCCTTGATTGCGGCATCCAATTGAGGGTCGAAACGACGATACCGCTCTTCCCACTGCAAATCTCCTGTGGCCGCCGCCATCCGCGCGGACATGGTCAACACCTCGTCCAGATGGACGATCACGCCTCGGAGCTCCTCGATTCGCGACAGACGGTTTTCGAACACTTTCGCATCGCGACGCGCCTCGAAAATAATCCAGCTAAACCAGACGAAAGCCACGATCGTCAGGAGGCAAACGAGGCTGAGAAGCCTGATCGGAAAACGGACGGCCGTTATCGCATCATCGCGGGCTACGTTTTGTTCAGTTGGCAATCTTTCCTTAGACTGGAATGTGAAGTTTCAGGGATGCGATTTCAGAAGCTGCTGCTTCCAATGCTTTCACCCGATCGACGAGGGTCTCTTGCAATGTCATCACGCGTAAACCGACCAGAATACGAGCGTGCAACTCATCGGCGCGGAATGGCTTCACCAAATAGTCGTCTGCACCGGCGCGAAATCCTTCGATGAGGTTTTCTTCACCACCTCGCGCCGTCAACAGAATGATATGCGCCAGTCTACCAGCTTCTCGAACACGCTGGCAGACTTGCAGGCCATCCATTCCTGGCATCATCCAGTCGAGAATCGCTAAGACCGGACCTTGCTCGGCACGGATGGCAGCCATCGCTTCGTGTCCATCTCGCGTGAGGATGGTGCGAAAACCCCATTTGCTAACCGCTGTGGAGATTATCTCGCGCGAGACCGGGTCGTCATCAGCGATAATTATCGGGATAGTTTTAGGAAAGAACGCTTGGCCTGCCGGAACTGTGACTTGGGCAGCCGAAACCCAAGGCGGCGTGAAGTGAATCCAACCGGGATCGGCTTTGAACGCGACGGTGTCCACAAAATCAGGACTCACCGACTGAGGCGGCAAGAGTTTGATCCTTGCCGTCTGCACAAGCGGGTTGGGCATGATCAGGCACGGCTGTGAATCCCGTCCGTTGCTCAATGTTCTTATTAACAGAGCTCTCGAGATTTGGCGTAGAAAGTGGCCGCTCGTTGCCCTTGAACAGCAAAATCAACGTTTTAAGCGCCAGCTCAACCGGGAGAAACGGTTTCGCGATAAAATCATTCCCACCACTTAAGACCGATCGTGCTCGGCGCTCGAAATCAGAATGCGCCGTAACAAACACCACTGGTGTGGCGCGGTTCGTGGCCATTTTCCGGATGTGGGAACACAGCTCCAGCCCGCTTTGTCCCGGCATTTCGACATCCAAAAAGATGAGGTCGAAATGAGTCTTTTCCAACATACTCTGCGCTACAATTGAATCACCCACGCTCACAGGCCGAAGGTTGGTTCTCTCGATGGCGGAACAGATGGCCTCGCGTGAAATGATTTCGTCATCTACGACCAGAACCCGTGGTAAAGCGGGCACGTCCCCTCTGGGCCTGGTAGTGTGGTTGAAAGTGGCACCTAATAAGTCGATTGCTTGCCCGATCGTTCGATTGACCGACGGCGTGAGGCTCGCAGGCTTTTCGGAGAGTCGAATGAAAAGGGATCCTAGAGCATCAGCGAGTTGCGCGATCTCACGAAAGCCGGCAATCCCGGCCGCGCCGGCCAGCAATCGCGACAACCGGCGCATCTTGCCGAGTGCAGCCAACCAGACATCTTCGCGTTGATTGTTCGCCAACGCGTGATGACTGAGGCGCATTTCCCCCAGTTTTTGGCCAGCGCTAGCAAGAAAATCAGAGATCAATTTTACCTGGTCCTGCAATTCAAAGTCCGCCGATGTTTCCGAGCTGGACGAGACCTCGCCACTTCTCGCGTTGGCAGTGATCGTCTGGCTCGCCGCCAATAATTCCCGCGCGAGTTCCACCATTTGACGTGGGGTGTAATCGCTCTTTCTGAGGCACTGAGTTGCGCCTGCTTCCGAGGCCGCCTTCACTACCTCCGGTAAATAAAAGTTCGTGAAGACGATGACTGGCAATGCCTGGGCGTCGAACTTCGAGCGGATGGCTTTGAGAATCTCCGCTCCATTCATTCCCGGGAGCGAGAAATCGAGAATCATCAGATCCACCGGTTCTTTGGCAAGGCTTTGCAAAGCCTCTTCGCCACTCCCGGCCACCGCGACCTTGAATCGTTCGCCCTGAAGTGTGTCTCGGTAAATGTTCGCGACCACCTCGTCGTCGTCCACGATGAGGATCTTTTTCGGTTTCGTCGGAGTGTAAGTTCTCTTCATTAGACTATGAATTGGAGTTAGGGATCGTTTGGAGAAATTCGTCGAAGGCACCCTGCACGCGCGGAAGTTGGTGGCGCACATCTTCAAATAATGCGTTTGCTCGGGAGAGGTCGCCTTCGTTACCGAGACGCTCCAACTCGCGGAGAGGTTGCGTGAACGCCTGCACACCGCAGGAAATGCTGGAGCCAACCAACTTGTGGGCGAGACGCGAGACCTCACCGCTTGAATTGGCCTGAATGGCTGCGTTGAGCTCATCCAACATGGGAGCGGCGTGAGTTAAATAAATGTCGATCAGCCGCCGCATTCGATCGGGCTCGTTGTCGGTGATGTCGCGCAACTGATCGATGTCCACCAACACCTCGTCGGACGCAGAACGAGGGAAAGTGGGGATTGGTGAATCGCTCTCGTCCTTATCGGCCGCCACCTTTGCGCCTGCAACGGCGCGAAGAAGATCTTCTTTCCGCAAAGGCTTGGAAACGTAATCGTCCATACCCGCCGCCAGGCAACGCTCCCGGTCGCCAGCCATCGCATGTGCTGTCATCGCTACGATCGACATGTGACGTCCGGTCGCCTCTTCCAATTCGCGAATGCGCCGTGTCGCCTCCAATCCGTCCATTTCCGGCATCTGCACATCCATCAAAATCAAATCGAAGGACCCGTCGCTAAACGCTTCCACTGCTTCGCGGCCGGTGGCGGCATACACGAGCACATGTCCCTCCTTTTCCAAAATACCGGTGACGACCGCACGATTGACGAGATTGTCTTCCGCAACCAAGATGCGCAGACCCGACCCGCTGGGATCAGTTCCGCCAAAACCGGGACCGACTTCGCTCGAGTTCCAGCCTTCCGCATGGGGGCTAACCGCGATCAAAATTGCGTCGAGCAGTTCCGATTGCGTCACCGGCTTAGTTAACAAACCTGCGATGCCCAAGGCGCCGCAACGCGCGGCACTGCCGGCGGGCATCGCGGACGAGAGCATCATCACAGTCGCGTCTGCCAGTTCCGGTTGCTCTTTGATCTTCTCCGCCAAAGCGAAGCCGTCCATTTCGGGCATGATCGCGTCGAGCAGCACGAGCTGATAGGCTGAATCGGACTTAGCTGCGCGCAGCATCTCCTCCAGACCCGCCTGACCCGAATCGACAACGGTCGGGCTCATCCGCCAGTTCACCAACATCTCGCGCAGGATGCGGCGATTCACCGCATTGTCGTCCACGACCAGTGTGCGCAGGCCCGCCAGGTCGCCCGGGTCTGCGTGCTTCACGGTGGGCGCGGGCGTGTCACGCACACCGAGGCGGGCAGTGAAATGGAATGTGGTTCCCTCGCCCACTTTGCTTTCAATCCAAATCCTGCCGTGCATTTTGTGAATCAAGTGCGAGGCGATTGAAAGCCCGAGGCCGGTGCCGCCATACGTGCGCGTCGTAGAACCATCCGCCTGCGCGAACGCTTCAAAAATCGTGCTTTGCTTTTCAGCTGGAATGCCGATGCCGGTGTCGGCAACGGAAAAGTGCAGATGACTCTCGCCGTTGGGCGCTGCTTGGTTGACTACCTTCACAACAACCTCTCCGCGCTCGGTGAACTTGATCGCGTTATCGGCGAGGTTGATCAAGATCTGGCGAAGTCGCATGGGATCGCCGACCAAATGATCCGGCACGTCTGAGGGGATGTCGGCCACGAGTTCGAGGCCTTTTTGATCCGCGCGAATGCCGAGCGGCTTGAGCAACCCGCCAATGCAATCGCGCAGGCTGAAATCGATCGACTCGAGTTCCAGTTTTCCAGCTTCGATTTTCGAAAAGTCGAGAATGTCGTTAATCAAACCGAGCAGTGAGTGCGCGGAGCTTTTTACCATCCCGAGATATTCGCGCTGCTCGCGGTTCAATTTCGTTTCGAGCGTGAGATCGGTCATACCGATAATGCCGTTCATCGGAGTGCGGATCTCGTGGCTCATGTTGGCGAGGAACTCGCTCTTCGAGCGATTAGCGGCATCGGCGGATTCCTTGGCCTGGCGCAGCTCAGTCTCCGCCTTTTTGCGCTCGGTAATATCCTCGAACACGACCACGGCGCCGTTAATCTCCTCGGCACTGCCGCTAATCGGCGACACGATAAACTCGACCGGAAACGGCGTCTTGTCAGCGCGCCAGAATGTTTCCTCGGTAGCGTGGCGAACCTTACCGTCTTGCAAAGTCGCGTAAATGGGACAGTCCTCGACCGGATATACACTGCCGTCAGCGTAAGAGTGGTGCATGGTCGCATGCGCCGGTCGCCCGATTAGCTCGCTCGCTTCACGACCAAGCAGCCTAGCGCCGGCGGGATTTTCAAAAATGATGTGACCGGTCTTGTCGATTCCGTGGACTCCGCGGCCGATGCTGTTGAGAATAGCTTCCTGCGATTGTTGGAGTCGCTGCCGTTCTGTTTCAGCCCGCTTGCGCTCGGTGATCTCCTGAACGCTGCCCTCGTAATAAAGGGTACGCCCCCCGGCATCGCGAACGATTCGTGAATGCTCAGACACCCAGATCTTGGCGCCGTCTTTACGATAAACTTCGTACTCGAAACCGGTTACAAAGCCGTTTTCCTCCAGTGCTTGTTTGAATTTATCGCGCAGGGCCGGGTCGACATAACCCTGCCGCTCGATATCGTTGCGCGCGCGGATTAATTCCTCAGGTGAATCGAAGCCGAGCATTCGAGCCATCGCGGGATTGGCAGAAATGAAGTGACCTGCGGGCGTGTTTTGGAAAATGCCGTCATTCGAATTCTCAAAAATCGAGCGGTATTTCTCCTCCGCCTCACAGAGGGCCTTTTCCGACTGCTTGCGCTCGGTAATTTCCGCGAGCAAATCGGTTTTATTTTTTTGGAGTTGTTCCGCCATGCCGTTCAAGGCAGTGGCAATGGCGCCAAATTCATCATCGCCGGAGCGTCTCATTCGCGCGCCTGAATCGCCTTGAGCCAAACGTCTGGCGAAGACCATGCACTCGTTCGCTCCGCCCGCGATGCTGCGTGATATCAGAAAGGCCAAAAGCGATCCGAGCAAAATGGCGATAGCAACGGTGACGAGAACAATTCGCTGATTCGCCTTGATCGACTGCAACACTTGGTCTCGGCTTGCGTCGGCTCGCTGGAGCGCCCAAGTGCGAAGCTGACCGAGCAGTGGTTCGGCACCATGGACGACGGTGCGATAGATTTCTGTCTCGGTCGTGATTTGCTCGTTAAGTTGAACGTATTGTTCAAACAGCGCCTGATAGTCAGAAGTCAGGTGGCGCAGCGCGTCCTTTAAGTCGGGCTGAAGGTTGCTGCTGGCGATGCGCTGCTGAAATTGCACGGCACCTTCTTTAAGCGCCAGAGCGTCTTGTTCCCGGTAGCCCAGCAGGAAATCCTTCTCCTTGCGTCGCAGTGTGAGCATGTCAACGAGAAGACTTTCCGCGCGTTGCTGCTTCAGAATCGTCTCGACCTCATGGATTCTGTTTCGGAACTGACCTTCCACGCCGACTTCAAAAAAGCCGCGCTGCTTGATCAATTCGGTCGTAACGAGGAATTCCTTCTCAAATTGATCCATGGCTTCGTCGATGGCTCGCGTCTGGCGGATCACGCTCTCGTCGGCTACCAAATGTCGAATGGCCTCCATGTTTTGGTGAATCTCAGCGACTTCAACCTTCAGCAATGTCGCGTAACGTGCCTTCGCCTCGTCGAAGCCGATCCTTCGATATTGCAACAGAAAATCTTTTTCGTTTTGTCGCGTCAGGCGCATCGCCCCCTCGCTGTTGCGGCTGAGATCTGCAATCCGCGTCTCGGTGTCCAAAAGCCGTTCGATCGCGGCGCCGTCGCGTTTTTCGGTGAAGAGAGAGGTCGTTCCGACAATGACGGTCGAGCAGAGCACGAGCAGGAAGCCAAAACTCAGCTTGGCCCGCAAGTTCAGCCGGTTGAGCCTTTCGATTATCTGGCGCGGCGCTATTTTCATTGCTGGTTCTGTTTGCGCCACAGTGACGTTGTTTTAGTCCAAATAAGGGACAAAGCTGCATTCGCGGATGATCTCCGTAGCACTGGGAGAAAGCGCAAAATCGATGAACGCTTTCATTAGCCCCGAAGGCAATGTCCGCATGACCAGCATGAGGGGTCGCTGAATAGGAAAGTGGCCGTTGCGGATGTTGCGGCTGGTGGCAGTAATGCCATCCATCAGAAGCGATTTGATCGGCACGCCTTGCCCAACTCTGATGTCAGCTTCGCCGACTGACATATAGACAATCGCGTTGGGATTCTCAACGACGGCTTTGATGTCTTCTTCATTGTCGCCTACGCCTCTCGCGACCTTGAAGTCCGCGCTTTTTATTTTGAAAAATTGGATGAACAATTCAGTCACAGCTTGGCCTTCAACACGATTAACTGCTGTGATGAGCGCGTCGCCGCCGCCGGCTTCTTTCCAGTTCGTGATCTTGCCGGTGTAGATGCCAACGACCTGTTCAGAGGAAAGGGACTTTACGGGGTTATCCTTGTGCACGACAAGACACACACCGTCACGCGCGATGGGAAAACCGATGAGCTCGCGCTCATTGTCGTCTAATGGGCGGGCTACCATTCCAATATTGCACAACCCTTCGCGCACATCGTGAATGCCGCGCGAACTGCCCCCCATTTCCACTTCGATGATGACGTCGGGATGCAATGCCCGAAATCGTTTGCCGAGTGCCTGAACCAGTGGCGCCATGGTGCTGGAGCCCGCGAGGCGAATTTTTCCCTGAAGTTTTTCAGGAGAAGTTCGTTCTCCTTTTTGCTGCGCGTTGTTATCGAAACAACCGCCGCCGATAAGCGTCGCGCTCAAGACCGCGATGAGCGCGCAAGCTTTGCTTGTTCTGACTATGATTGTTTTTCCAAAAAGCATCTTATCGCTAGTTCTATTCACACCGGAGTTAGGTTATGGTTTTAGTCTAAGTAAGGCACAAAGCTGCATGCACTGATGATCTCGGTGGCACTGGGAGAAAGCGCGAAATCAATAAATGCCTTCATTAGCCCCGCGGGCAATGTCCGCGTGATCAGCATGAGAGGTCGCTGGATCGGAAAGCGGCCGTTGCGGATGTTGCGGCTGGTGGCAGTAATGCCATCCATCAGAAGCGATTTTACAGGCATGCCTTGCCCAATTCGGATGTCCGCTTCGCCAACCGACATGTAGACAATCGCGTTGGGATTTTCAACGACGGCTTTGACGCCTTCTTGATTGTCGCCTGCGACTCCAGCGACTTTGAAGTCCTCGCTTTTTATTTTGAAAAATTGGGTAAACAATTCGCTCTGAGCGCGGCCTTCAGGGCGATTTATTGCCGTGACGGGCGCGTCGTTGCCGCCGACTTCTTTCCAATTCGTAATCTTACGCGTGTAGATGCCAACGACCTGTTCGGAGGAAAGGGACTTTACGGGATTATCCTTGTGTACGATCAAACACACTCCGTCGCGCGCGATGGGAAAACCGAGGAGGTCGCGCTCATCGTCTTTCAACGAGCGGCCGACCATCCCGATATTACACGACCCTTCGCGCACATCTTGAATACCGCGCGAACTGCCCCCCGTGGCCACCTCGATGGCAACTTCGGGATGCAATTTTTGAAATCGTTTGCCGAGTGCCTCAACCAGTGGCGCCATGGTGCTGGAGCCAGCGAAGCGAATTTTTCCATGAAGTTTCTCAGAAGAGATTCGTTCTCCTTTTTGCTGGGCGTTGTTATCGAAACAACCGCCGCCGATAAGCGTCGCGCTCAAGACCGCGATGAGCGCGCAAGCTTTGCTTGTTCTGGCCATCAGGGTTCTTCTAAAAAGGATCCACATATCATCGAAATTTTCTGTGGTCTCACTTGCATTCCATTTCTTCACTCCTGCGCGACCGCAAATCGCTGTGAAACGAATCAGCCCGGCCCAGTTTCCTGAGGAGTGCAGTCCCGCCGGAGATTTCTCTCTACTATATATATGAGCAGCAACAGCTGTGCCGCTGAGGCGGCGGAGAACCCCTCAATCGGGGTTGCGGAAACTACGGACTAGATCGTAGCTGAGAACTATCCCGAAACTTCCGAAGTCGCGTCCGCGTCTGCAACTGGAGCAAATACCTGAAGCGCGCTTTGAAGTTGATCAAAATTGATTGGCTTTACCAAGTGCGCAAGAAAACCGGCTTGCTTTGTCTTAGCGCGATCTTCTGGCATACCGTAACCGCTCAGAGCGATGCCTCGCAGGCCATAGTTCTTAGCCAGTTGACGCATTAAATCGATTCCATTTCCGTCCGGAAGCCCGAGGTCGCTGATAACCAGATCAAAGGAATGAGTGGCGGCCACGGCAAGCGCGCGCTCCACGCTTTCAGCGGTGAACACGTTATGGCCGTAATGACGAAGAAGACGCACCAGCACCATCATGGTGGGCTCATGATCCTCGACGACGAGCAGGCGCAGATGAGGTGGCGCCGTCCGAACCCGAGGTTCCGGCTCCGCGACTGCGGCGTTGAGAAACGGTAAGGAGGCGGCGAGTTCAACCGTAAAGATTGCACCGAGGCCTGGGCCCGCACTCTGGGCCCGGATCGTTCCCCCGTGCGCTTCGACGATCGCTTTCGAAATAGCCAAACCAAGCCCCAGGCCTCCGCCGGCTCGCGCTTCCCGCGTTTCTCCCTGGACGAAAGCGCGAAAAATAACAGGCAGTATTTGCGGCGTGATTCCTGCGCCCGTGTCTTCCACCGTGAGAACGAATTGGCCTGGAACCGGATTGAAGGTCCGGACCGTAATTCGTCCTCCCGCGATGCTGAACTTGATCGCATTCTTGACCAGATTCCAAAAGACCTGATGGAGTCGCGTAGCGTCGCCCCGGACGTGGTGTTCACTCGCCGTTAAATCAAACTCCAAATGGACGGACTTCTGTCTCGCGTCGTTTTCAACAATTTCCCTGGTATGGGCGAGCAAGGAATGAACATCGATTGGTCCCGCTCCGACCAGCTGAAGCGTACCACGAGCGACCTTGGTCAAATCGAGCAAGTCATCGATCAGTCGAGCCTCGAGCTGGACGTTGCGCCGAATCATACTGAGTTGCGCGCGAAGCTCCGGGTCGATGGACTCTTGGTGCTCCAAGGCCGTCGCGCACATGAGGACAGGGGTTAGCGGTGTTCGCAACTCATGGGAAAGAATGGCCAGAAAGTCGTCCTTAGCGCAGTTGGCGCGTTCCGCTTCGTCTCTGGCGTGACGAGCCTCTGCGTGCGCCAGCAACGACTCATTTACCATCCGCTCCCGCTCCGCGCCTTCGGTCTGCAATCTTCCGTTAAGCTCTTCGAGCTCACAAACCTTCCCGGCCAGTTTGTCGGTAACAACGCGCAGATGCTGGCGGGCTAAGTCGTGCGCCGAACGCGAGCGGCTCGCACGCCTTCGCCTGGCCAGCGCCTTATTAACTATTTGAATGACTTCTTCCGGCTTGACCGGTTTGACGATGACATGATGGACGCCGCAGGCCTTGGCCAGCTTCCGTGACTCCTCTTCGATGTAGCCCGCCGTAAAAAAAACCACTGCTGTGTGCGCGATCTTGCGATCGCTTCGCAGTTTGCGCACGAATTCGTAGCCATGCATCTTCGGCATGAGAATGTCGGCAATGATCAGATCCGGTTTTTCTTTGCGGATCATTTTGAGTCCTTTCACGGCGCTGTCCGCCTCAAGCACACGGTGACCATGATGTGCCAGCATCCCTAAAAGGAGCTGACGATTCGCGGGACGATCATCGACGATAAGAATCGTCTTTGTCTTTACATTGACGCGGGAATGTTTGGGTGCCCCTATCGACGTCTCTTCCTGTCGCAAAAGTTTTGTTGAGGTACAATGCCGCGGCCACTCGTAAGGAGATTCTTTCATGCGCGATATCCCGAGCATTGAGTATGCAGGTGGGCGTTGCGGGAACTACGGGTTTTGTCGACCGCAAATCTACGGGGTAACCAGCAATCTCGTATCCAATGAATCGATCCGTGGCCTTAACTCGCCGCTCCTTACTAATGTTAGTCCAACCGAGCAAGGCCAGAGCCTAAAGCGTGAAGCTATCATTCTTGTTACAACCAGGAAGCCAGTCGAAACTTCTGATCAGCAAGCTACGCAGACTAGCTGCCTCTACGACTCAGATTTACAAGAAACTTTTGCATTCGCCGGCGCTCGGTGAACCCGATAATGCCAAGAGCCAGAACGCCCGGGAACCAAGTGCCTGGTTCAGGAACGGCCGGAACAGTAATTGTATCAGTATCCAGCGTGACGGCTCCATTGATCGCGATGAGTCTCCCGATAATGGTGGCCCCGCTATTAACAGTGATGCTTTGGTCGGCAAGGACATTTCCGTAAAGCACGCTGTTGACGCCAATCGTGGCTGAAGTGCCGACCTGCCAAAAGACGTTACTCGAACTGCCATTCAGGAACGTAATCATGGAACCGGGATCCGTGGTCAGGGTGGTGCCGATCTGGAAATGGAAGGTGGCGTTGGGATCTCCTTGGGTGTCCAGAATGAGCGTTCCGGTCAACTGAGCTGTCGTGGCGAAATGGTAAACCCCGGGCGTGAGTATCATGCTGCCCAGGTTTTGTCCCGATAAGTCGGTTGTCAGAGTCTCGCCGGCCAGTTGCGCGTAGGCGGTGGCAGCATCGGCATGAGCCTGCATGGCCAGCGTGTCATTCATGTGAATGGACCCGTTGAGCACCACGCCGGGCCCGAATCCGGTAACGGCGCTCCCGGGACTCACCCCCAGATCCCCGGTAACTACGGTCGCGCCAGTATTAGTGACCGTTGAGCCGCCTAAAACGGCAAAGGTATCCGCCGCACCCAATGAAACGACTGAGGCCGCCGCTGACCAAGAGGTCGCGAGCAGCCCGAAAACGATCAATGCCGCTGTGCAGATTGTAGCCGGCGCGCGGGTATGCTTTTTTTGCGCTGGACTGTTTTGCATTCGCATGCGTCAGATTTAGCAGCGCTGATGCTACACATGGGCGCGGCGAATACCTGTTTTCGTCGGCGAGAACTACTGAAGGTGGCGCTTTTCGCGGGAGGCGTCGTACACTTCTCCCGTCCCGAATTGCTTCACGCTAAGAGGCGATGAAAATTCTCGAATTCTCTGACAGTCTTTCTGTCCAGACTCCACCGACGATTCTGGTCGCCTATTGGCCAGTGGTGAGCTTTTACTTTACGCGTCGATGATGTTATTGCGGATCGCGTAGCGAACCAATGCGGCAAGGGACTCCAGGCCGAGCTTGCGCATGAGCGTCGCCCGGTGAGTTTCAGCGGTGCGTATGCTGATTCCCAGGCAATTGGCGACGTCTTTGTTGCTATTACCCCCGGCAAGGAGCCGCACCACATCTCTTTCACGCGAGGTCACGGTATGTTTCTGTCCGCTTTGCTTTTTCCCTGCAGAACCGGAGAGGAATTTTGCGAAAAGAATCTGAGAAATTTCAGACGTGAAAAACGGCTTGTGCTCGGCGAGCGATTTGATCGCTGCGACCAGGTGCCGGCTGGCATCAGATTTTTGGATGTAGCTCTTCGCTCCTGCATCGAACAACTGCCCAATAACGTCCTCCGAGTGGTAGGCGCTAAAGACCACTACTTCCGTGTTCGGCAACGCCCGTTTGATCTCGCGCAGAGCCTCCAGGCCGTCCAGGTTCGGCATTGCCATATCCAAAACAACCACGTCGGGCTTTAGTTTCCTGGCGGCCTCTACCGCCTCTTGTCCATTAGTGGCAGTGCCACAGACTTGCCATCCGGGCTCCTGCTCGATCAATGCCCGCACGCCGGTCCGCATCACTTCATGATCGTCGGCGACAAGGATTCTCAGGGGACGCATTTGTCTTCCTCGTCGTTGTGCAGCACGCGATCAACTGCGCGCAGCAATGTTTCCCGGGAATAAGGCTTGTTCAGACAGCCCTGTACTCCGATGTCAGTCAACTCGCCCGGGTTGTAATCGCTATCCCGCGCGCTGGAGACAATGATCTTTGTCTTGACGTCCATCTTGCGCAGCGTTCGCGCGAGCACCAAGCCACTCATGATCGGCATAACCACGTCGGTTAGCACCACATCGATCTCTTTCGATTGTTGAATGAAAAGAGCGAGCGCGGACGGACCATCGTCCGCCGCAAGAACGTTGTACCCACTCTTAGATAGAACTACCTTTGCCACTTCTCGAATTGCCGATTCGTCATCCACAATGAGGATCGTTTCACCGTGACCGGTTGGAACGTCCATTTGCGCCTTGGTCTCGTCAGCTTGAAAAACGCTCGCGGTGGATGGTAAGAAAACACGAAACGTCGTGCCGTTGGCGGCGCTGTAAACCTTTATGACTCCACCATGACTCTTAACAATGCCGAGCGCGGACGAAAGCCCGAGACCAGTGCCTTTGCCAAGTTCTTTTGTGGTGAAGAAAGGATCAAAAATCTTTTCGACGATATCCTGCGGAATCCCGGTGCCAGTATCGATGACGCTGATAAGGACGTGAGGGCCTGCTTTAAGGCCTGGCGTCATCGTCGCATACTGTTCGTCGACGTCGAAATTTTCGGCAGTCAGGGACAGACTCCCCCCTTCGGGCATGGCATCTCGTGCGTTGAGGCACAGATTGAGCAACACCTGGTGCAGTTGTGTTGGGTCGCCCTCAACCAGCCGCACATCGTCCGCGTAATTCGTTCGCACCCTCACCGTCTTGGGGAAGGTCTCTTTCGCGATCTTCGCGATTTCTTCGATGATGTAAATTGGTTGTAACAGGACTCGGTCTCCGGCCGCGCCGCGGGCAAAGGTGAGTACCTGCCTTACGATATCGGCCCCGCGCGCCGCGCTTGATTCGATGGTGTTTAGAAAATTCTCACTTTCCTCCGGGGAAGGGTCGTTACGCAGAATTGGCACAGCCATCAAGATTGGCACCAGGATGTTGTTTAGATCGTGGGCCACCCCGCTGGCCAACGTTCCGATGCTTTCCAAGCGTTGCGTGCGCAGCACGTGTTTCTCCATTTTTTTCTGTTCTGTGATGTCCGTGCTAATTCCGAGGACCGCACGCGGCGTGCCGTCGTCGTTTCGAATAAGGGTCACGCGGGAATTGACAATCACTTCGCGCCCATCCCTGGCTCGGTGCTTGATCTCACCATGGAATTCGCCGGTCGAAACCAGCTGTCGGAGCAGCACCTGGCGGTCGTTTGATTCGGCGAAAATCAGCTCACCCATCGGCCGGCCGATCGCTTCGCTAGCGCTCCAGCCGTAGAGACGCTCCGCACCACTGTTCCAAACCGTGATGAGGTCACTGGCGAAATCGCGCATAATAACGGCGTCCTGTGCGCGCTCGATAATGTCGGCCTGTTCACGCAACCGTTCCTCATTTCGCTTTCGTTCCGTAATGCCGGTCCACACCCCCACCAGTTGTTGCGGTTTGCCGGTTGCATCGCGCACGACCCGGTTCTTATCTTCCACCCAATGATAACTGCCGTCCTTGTGCCGAAGCCGGTATTCCATCGCATAGCCGTCGCCCTTGAAAGCTTCGGTCAGCCCCCCTACGACCCGATCACGATCTTCCGGATGCAAACTATCCAGCCACCACTGATATGACATCGACTCGGCGACAGTGACTCCAAGCAGACGCTCGATATTTTCGCTCACCAGGACTGGAACGAAGTTCTGTCCTTCTATTTTAAGAACGTAAAGAACCGCTGGGACGTGGGCGAGCAGATGCTGCAATTGTTGATGTTCAGATTTCCGTCCGCCTACAACCCATGGACGCTCCGGTTCCCGAACTCCCGGTTCAAAGTCGGAGCAGTTGGCACCGTCAGCACCCGATTGTCGAACTGGCGCCGCCGTGATATAGGAGTGGCCACGGGCCGCCGCGGGTCCACTACTCACACTACTACTAGGAGGATTATTTAACTTCTCGTTTCTCGTAGGCAAGGAATCTATCGGCCATAGCTACTTACCGTGCCATTAGGGAAATCCTTAGACACAGCTAGGTAAAAATACTGAGCCTAACGAATCCCGATCCGCACAATTCACCGCCCGCCGCCTCTTCAATCGTCACCTTTATATCGTCGGCGCTAAGAACTTGCAGAGGCACATATGTTAAAAGAGGCGTGCAGTACGCGATCAACCATGCGGCGAAGGGTTTCCTCAGTGTAGGGCTTGCTAAGATATCCCTGCACCCCGATCGCTCTCAATTGTGCCGGCATATCATCGATAGCTTGTCCGCTACCTTCCTATAATAGGCAGAGCTTCCAATAGTCGCCATTATCTTGTTCATTTTTACAGAATTTCCAGCCTAACGAGAAATAGTATGCTTGCCTATTGGGGGAAACCTTAAGGGAAAGCCCTACTCGGCCTATCTCGGGCTAGCTTCCGGCGGCACTAGCCCGGAACGCATCGCTTGACGCACTAAACTTGGAATGTCGTTAATTCCCAAGCGTTGCATTAATTGCGTGCGATGCGCTTCGACTGTCTTGACGCTCACTTCCAAGAGAAAGGCGATTTCCTTTGTGTTGTTCCCTTCCGCAATCAGCTGCAGGATTTCACGCTGCCGGGTAGTCAATTTCGCTAATGGATCGGAGCGGACACCAACTCTCTCCAGCTCGCCCTGGGTCAGGTGTTTGGAGATATGCGGGCTGAAGTAAAGTTCCCCGTCTGTGACTCCTTTGATAGCAGCTTTCAGCTCGGAAACGGCATCCTCTTTAATCAAATAGCCGCGAGCCCCGGCCTGTAGAGCCTGCATGACATACTCCGGGTTTGCGTACATCGACAGGACAATCACTTTCGCATTCGGGAATTCTCTGGTCATGCGTGCGATTGCCTCCAAGCCGTTCAACTTCGGCATGGCAATATCTATTAACACCACGTCCGGCCGGTGTTTCTTGAACAGGTCGACGGCTTCACGGCCGTCACCGGCTTCGGCCACGACCTCGACCGCCGGCATTTCCTTTAGGAGCGAGCGAAAGCCGGCGCGGACAAGCTGATGATCATCGGCCAACATAATGCGGGTCTTCTTCTTCATGAGGGGAAGCCGAGCATACCTTCTGAAATCAAGTTGCCGCGGACATGTCCGTGTTCGGCTTAATCAGCATCCAACCCAGATTTAGACGAGCCGTAACTTCGCTGAAATTTTGAAACTCCACCGGCTTGAGAATGTAAAAGACGGCCCCCAGTCGCCGGCACTCGGTGATGTCGCGATCGCGATTTGACCCGGTCAGGACGATCACCGGAATTTTCTGCGTGCGCTCATCCGCTTTGATCTCCCGCAAGACTTCGAGCCCGCTTTTTCTTGGCAGATTTAGATCGAGCAAAATCAGCTGCGGGGAGCGAGCATTGCGCCGGTGAGTGTAGGGGCCGTTTGCGAAAAGGAAATCGAGCGCTTCAGCTCCGTCACGAACAACATGCAAGGGATTTGTGATGTTGGCCTTGGCAAAGGCGCGCTTCGTCAACTCCACGTCGTCGGGATTATCTCCCACAAACAGAATCTCCACGATCTGATTCGACCCATTGCCGTCGCTCGCTTTCTCGAAAAGGTCGGAAACCGAAACTTCCAAAGCGCGTGCAAGTTTCCCGACGCTATCCACGGACGGATTCCGCACTCCTCGTTCCAGGTCGGAAATATAGGTCCGATGAAGACCAGCGCGGTAGGCGAGTTCTTCCTGCGAGATTTCTAACGAGGTTCTTTGCGTCTTGATGGCCACGCCCAGCAGGATTTTCAAATTAATCGTCGCCATGATTTTTGCGACATCTTAGCGGCACGCACCACAGACGATGAGTGACATCGGACGATTGTCGGCAAAAGCATGACGACACGAATGTTTGGTTGTTACTCCGACTTTTCGTAATCGAAGTTGGTGAGAATCTTTGTAACGCCGAAAATTGTTCAATGGCCTCGCGACTCTCACAGGGCCATACTCGACCCGACGGGTTGTCATCGGAAATAGGGAGAAATCTTAAGTCAGGCCGGAAAAAACCTTACATCGACAATCTCGGACTCAGAGGGATATGCTATCGCTCGGCCGAGACCAATCCGCTGCGAATCGCATATCGCACCAGGCCAGGAATGTCATGGATGTTCAATCGGTCCATTAGTTGCAACCGGTGCGATTCGACCGTCTTAATACTGATGTTCAGCTCGGCTGCGATCTCCTTTGTATTTTTTCCCTCGGCAATTAATTGCAAAATCTCGCGTTGACGCGAGGTCAGCTGCTCGAGTGGGCTAAATGCTCCGCTGACACGTTGCAAATAATCGTCGATCACGGTGCGCGAAATGGAGGGGCTGAGGTAAATCTTGCCTTGAATCACCGAATTGATTGCCAGTTCCAACTCAGTGGTCGCCGAATCCTTCAACATATAGCCGGAGGCGCCTTCCCGCAGTGCGCGAATAACATATTCTTCATTCGCGTGCGCTGAAAGGATGATCACTTTTACGCTCGGAAAATCTTTCGTGATTCGCGGCAACGCCTCTAGTCCTCCAAGTTCCGTCATGGCGATGTCCATCAGCACAATGTTCGGCAACGTCGATCGCACTAACTCCAGCGCCTCTCGTCCTGTGCCAGCTTCGCCGACAACCTCGACATCGGGAATCTTCTCCATCAGTGCGCGGATACCAGCCCGGACAAGGGCGTGATCGTCGGCCAGCAACACGCGCGTTCGGTTCATTTTGCCAGATTGCGGCTGCGGCGCTCAGGTCGAAACGTTAAGGGCAAGGAGACCTCAATCGTCGTTCCTTTATTGGGCGTCGAGATAATCTTTGCCCACCCACCCACCAGCGCAGCTCGTTCTTTTATTCCGATCAGGCCGAGTCCAGCCGTTTGCGGTTGCGCGGATTCGGCATCGAAGCCCCTGCCATCATCGCGGACCTGCAACCGGACGTCTCCATTTTCGCGGCCAAGATCGACATCGATCCGCGTAGCATTGGCGTGACGCACTGCGTTTGTGATCGCTTCCTGGGCAATGCGAAAACAGGTCGTCTGAATCTCCGGATCCAGGTTCTCCGGCATGTTCTTTGCGGACAAACGCACTGCGACCGACGCACGGCGCCCCTGTTGATCGAGCAATGAACGGAGCGCGGGAATTAATCCCAAGTCGTCCAGCATCGACGGGCGCAAATCGAGCGAAATCTGCCGCACTTGGCCAAGCAACTTTTCGAGAATTGCAGCGGCTTCGTCAATTCGCTTCGATTTTGCACCATCCGATTCCTTCATCGCAGTCTGCAGATTGATCTTTGCCGCTGTCAGCGCCTGGCCAACTTCATCGTGCAACTCGCGGGCGAGGTGACGGCGCTCCTCTTCCTGAAGGTGGAACAGCCGGCGCGAGAGAAACCGCAATTGATGATTCGCCTTTTCCAATTCTTTCGCTGCCCGCTTGCGTTCAGTGATATCCTGCGCCATTCCGATCATCCGAACAGGCTTGCCCGCTTCGTTACAGATCAATTGTCCGCGCGAATGCACAAAACGAACCGATTTGTCCGGGCGAATAATGCGAAATTCCATGTTGTACGGTGGACCGCCACCTAACGCACCAGCCATGGCCGCGTTTCGGCGCGCTCGATCGTCACAATGGATGGCCTCCGAGAATGCCTTATTAGGGGAGCTCCGATCCTCTCCTTCAAATCCGTAAATGCGGCGCAATTCGTCCGAGTAAGTCAGACCATCAGTTAGAATATCCCACTCCCAACTTCCAATGCTCGCCAGACGTTGGGCTTCACTCAACTCCGATTGACGTTGAAACAGCGCCTCCTCCGCCCGTTTGCGCGCGATCGCATTGGCAAAAATTTCGCCGACCAGGCGCAATCGCGCCACCATTTCGTCTGACCAGTCGCCATAGTTACGCATTGAAGTGAAAGAAATTGCACAGATGACGGACCCACCGATACAGACAGGGATGCTCAACACTGACTTGGCCCCGATCCGACGAGCGAACTCCCTTTCCTTCGAAGCCTGCTCCGGGATGTCATCAGGAATGCGCGACCATTTGACCGTATTTCCTCGGAGAAGCTGTTCCGTGATCCAGGGGGCTTGATTATTCGCTACATCTAGCGGGCGGGTGTCGATGCCGCGAACAGTGTGTGCGTGACTGCGCGAAAGCGTGATTCCATCTTCTCCGACTTGATCGAGTATGGCGCGGTCCAGATCCAGAAACTCGACGAGATTTTGCAGCCACTTATCTATTTCCTGATCGACTGCCCTCGTCGGCAAGTTTGCGAATGCGGCTGAAAGCTCTGTCAACAGCGTCTCGAAACGCAAGCGCTCGTCCAGCGCCAGCTCGACGCGCTTGCGATCTTCGATATCGATTGATACTCCGTACCGCTTCAGGAGATTTCCCTGCTCGCCGAGCAGGGGCGCGATGCGAACCAGGAACCAGCGATACTCCCCGTCAGCCCGCCGCAAGCGCATTTCATCTTCGTACGTTTCGCTGGTGGCCTTTACCGCCAGCCACTTTTCCATGACCCTGGAAAGGTCTTCGGGATGGACTGTGCATGTCGGCTTCTCAATTGCCTCTTCGAAAGAAAGGCCCGTATAGTCCAGCCAACGCTGATTGAGAAAATCAAGAACGTCGTCAGGCCGAAGGCTCCAGGCCATCGTGGGAATTGTGTCGATGACGAGACGAATGCGATCTTCGGCCTGCTTGACGGCCTCTTCCGCCAATTTGCGCTCGGCGATTTCATATTTAAGCGCTTCATTAGTTCTGGCAAGTTCTCTGGTTCGTTCCTCGACCTTCTGTTCGAGCTCTTCGTTGAGCCTCTTTACTTCGGCCTTGGCCTCCTTGAGCTCGGGAGTCTCGACGAGTTCCCAGCTTCCGTTCCGCCTGGCCACCGCCACTTCATGAATGCGCGCCGCATCGAAAATCTGAGCGCCTGAACTGTTAATGAGTGAATAGGTGCACAATATGAGTCTCCGTTCACCCGCGATCAGCAGATCGAGCGCTTTTTCATATTCGCAAAAAACCATCCAGTCTTCATTTGAGACCCAGCCCCCATCCCCCGAAGCTCTCAATCCGGCATAGCCGCTCGCCAAGGCTTGGTTGAGTTTTTCGCCCCACGCCTGGAGGACTCGTTGAGGGTCGCAGTGTCCGTTGTGGAGATACCATTCGTCGTAGCCATGCATCTCGAGGGCACCCTTCGCGAGATGGCGGTCGAGATCCGAAACAGCCTGTCTCAAGGCACACTTTGCTTCTTCCACGGTCAGAGGCTGTGAAACCACCCAGAGGCAAAGCTCGTTGCTCTCGAGGCCCGCTTTGAAGTACGGCACCAGCGTGTCGAGCAGATCCTGCTTCGTCTCGTAGAAGTAACAGAAGTGCGTCCCCCAGCGCATGTCGCTGACAACGCTGATGCCCGTTTTTCTCAGCTCGCTCGCCATCGATTTGGTTGTCATATCAGTCGATCAAGAAGCTTGAATTTTTTCGTCGAGCCGGCCGGCGATGGTACGAGAATCTGGTATCCGATCTCGCCAATCGGTCGACGTCAAAAAAACGGTCGCGACTATAGAAGTCCCGCGGCCGTCTCCCTGTTCGGCCTGGCGCCAACCTGCCCTGCGCTCCGGGGAACATACTCTAAATAGTACCATTGAGATTTGACCACCTGCGGCTGTAAGAAACCACACTTTTATGGCAAGGAAATCTTCGTGAGCCGGGGCGGCGCCTCCAGTTTCCCGAGCTGCTCATTGCCTACGACCGCGGCTGGCGCGTTCAACGCAAACGGTTAAAGGGAGAAGGACCTCAATCGTCGTTCCTTTTTTTGGCGACGAAATAATCTTCGCCCGCCCACCAACCAGCGCAGCTCGTTCTTTTATTCCGATCAGACCGAGCCCAGCCGTTTGCGGTTGCGGGGATTCAGCATCGAAGCCCCTGCCATCATCGCGGACCTGCATCCGCAATTTTCCATTTTCGCAGCCAAGATCGATATCGATCTGCGTAGCATTGGCGTGACGCACTGCGTTTGTGATCGCTTCCTGGGCTATGCGAAAACAGGTTGTCTGAATCTCCGGATCCAGGTTCTCCGGCATATCCTTCGCGGACAAATGCACTGCGACCGACGCACGGCGCCCCTGTTGATCGAGCAATGAACGGAGCGCGGGAATTAATCCCAAGTCGTCCAGCATCGGCGGGCGCAAGTCGAGTGAGATCTGCCGCACTTGGCCAAGCAACCGTTCGAGGATTGCGGCGGTTTCATCAATTCGCTTCGATTTTGCGCCATCCAATTCCTTCATCGCAGCCTGCAGATTGATCTTTGCCGCCGTCAGCGCCTGGCCGATTTCATCGTGCAATTCACGCGCGAGATGGCGACGTTCCTCTTCCTGGACCTTTACCCGACGCCGCGAAAGGATCTTCAGTTGTCGGTTAGCCTCCTCTAAATCCTTCTCAGCCTGCTTGCGCTCGGTAATGTCCTGAAAGCAATTCATAGCTCCTATCAGTTCTCCTTTATCATTTCTCAAAGGAGCAATATTCACCAAGACCGTTATGCACGATCCATCGGGCCGCTCGATCACTACTTCGATATCGTGAGTCGGGACCCCTGTCCGGAGTACCTCCGCCATTTTCGATTCCTCATGGGGAACAAGCTTGCCGTCAGGAGACCAGAGGCGCAAAGAGGCGCAATAACGCTGCGCCGTATCCCCCGATTTTGGTTCGCGTCCCCATAGTTCTACGGCGCGACTATTGTAGCTTTGAATTGTCCCCGACGTATCGCACACATAGACGGCGACAGGCATCAATTCTACCAACCGACCAAACTTCTGTTCGCTCGCCCCCAATGCCGCCGTCCGCTGCAGCACTTTCTTTCTAAGCGTGCGATTCCACACGGCCAGGCCCGCAATAATTAGGAGCGCCGCCACTACCGTGTAGCCCGCGTAGGTGAGATATTGCCCAATCCTGCTTATCGTGCGGCCAAACCATTTCTCGTTGATTTGCTTTAACTCGCCGGGTTCGATGGCCGCGAAACCATTCGACACCGTGCCCAGTGTGGCCGCATCTCCTTTGCGCACAGCTCGTCGGAGTTCGTCCCGGAATATGGGCGCCGACTGCCGAAACTCACCCTCGATGCCTGCCTTGTTCAAAAGATAAAGCGCCGATGGGTCATCGACCACAAAGACGTTGATCTTGCGCTGCTTCGCCGCCCGGATGACCGCGTCGTTATTTTCAAACGGGATCACGGTGGTCACGCCGTCCGCCTTGAGTTGATCAATATGCTGGTCCCCCGCCTTAACGCCGACCGGAAATCCTTTCAGTGATGCGATGTCGGTGATGCCGGAAATGTCGTTGCGGAAAAAGATCGACGCTTCGATCGGGGTATAGGCCCGAGTGAAATCAAAGTAATCCCGGCGCTCGGCCGTCTCGACGATGCAGTCGATTACGTCGAACTCGCCCGCCCGCATTCGCCGCAGCGCTTCGCCCCAATCCAGCGCGTGGATCTCTACCTTGATGCCAGTCTTCTTTTCCCACGCCTGCCATTGATCGACCAGAATGCCCTGCAACTTGCCTTCGTCCGATTGAAATGAGTAAGGCGCGTAGGCGTTGTCCATCACGACCCGGATGGTTCGCGGCGTCTTGACGGTCGTCTGCGCTATGGCGCCGGGCGAAATTAACGCCAGGATGAGCAAGGCGAGCCGCAGGCCCGCCGCCCACCAACAGGAACCATCTCGCCAATCAGTCAGCGTTAAAAAAATCCGGCGGGCTTTGCATCCGCAAAAGCCCCTCGACCGTCGCCCTATTCGGCCTGACGCCCCGCCGCGCGTGGGTCTGGGGACCATACTCTATATATAAGTACAATCGAAGTCCGAGCCGCGGCGGCCTTGAACAAGTTAGACTTTTAGGCCCAAATCCGATTCTTGCACTTTTATAGACTGCACCGATCTCGGCTTCTATCTCGGGAAGTTCTCGAAAATCTTTTGACGCGAGAAAACCCCAGAATGTCAGGAACCGAAGACTTGGAGAAACGCGACTTCGAACGCGAGCGCTTCCTGAATATTGCGGCCGAGATGATCTCGCAATTCTTCCAGACGCTGAATTCGACGCAGCACTTCCGGTATGCTGAAACGGTCCGCCAAAACTGCGGTTTCTTTTTTTGCCGCGGGCAAATCGCGCCGGGCGACTTTGCTACAGGCACGCAACACGTCCGACCAAAACTCGAGCAACACTTCAATCAGCGCAGCGCGACGTTGAATGTAGCGACTTTCCGCGAGCGCCTTGTAATAATCTTCGCGATCGTCCAGCCATGCGCCATCGGTCGAGTTCCGATACCGTGCTTCCTCGTTTTTTAAAGCCTCGCCCGTTTGCGCTTTGATTTGCCCGCGAATCTCGCCAAGCAACGACTGCATTCCTTGCGCAACACGATATGCTTGCTGGACGCTCCAATTTTTCTCGCGCGCGGCCTGGCGAAGCAGTTCCACCAGTTCAGCGCGCTCCGGCATTTCCTCTTCTTCGCCATTCGCCGCCAGCGGAATGGAAATGCAACGCGACACAATTGTGTCCGGCAAAGCTTCCGGCAACGTGCTCAGCAGAAGCAATAGCGAATTGTTCGGCGGCTCTTCCAGCGTTTTTAGAAACGCATTGGCGGCTTGCGGCTGAAGACGGTCCGCTTCGGCAATGATCGCCACCTTTTTGCGGCCTTCAGCGCCGCGCATCTGCAGTCCGTGCTCCAACTCGCGAATCTGTTCGATCAAAATTCTTCGTGATTTCGATTCCGGCTCGGCCACAAAAATCTCACGCGCCTTTGACGAAAAAACATCATTGGCATTTGTCCCGTTGACGGTGCTGGCCAATTCGGCTGCCACTTCCCGTTTGCCGCTCCCGGCCGGCCCGGAAATCAAATAGGCGTGGCCCAAACGCTTCTGATCGTGCGCGCGCCGCAAAAGGCCAATCGCTGCTTTGCGAGTGAAAGCCATCCTTTAGATTTCTGATTGCTGATTATTGATTTCCGATTTCGCAGCAAGCTCCGGAAACCGTTTCACGAGTGTTTCCCAAATCTCCTTCTCGATTTCGTGCGGCGACTGCCAACCCCTGATCACCACAACTCGATCTCGCTGCCATTTCGCAAGCTCTTGATAACCGTCCCGCACCTGCTCGTAAAATTCAGTCGATTGCTGTTCCATCCGGTCCGGCCGCCGCGGCTGCTGCATCCGCGCACGCGCCGTTTCTAGATCGATATCGAGGAAAAATGTAATGTCCGGAATGCAATCGCCGACGGCGAAAGCGTTCAGTTGCCGGACAATTTTGCGGTCCAGTTTGCGCGCGACGCCTTGATAAACAGTTGTGGAATCGAAGAAACGGTCAGCGATGACGCATTGGCCATTTTCGAGCGCCGGTTTGATCACTTCGCGTACTAACTGACTGCGGCTTGCTTCAAAAAGAAGCAGCTCAGTTTCCGGCGTCATCCCCGCGCTTTGCGGCGCGAATTGCAACAGCTCGCGGATCGATTCACCAATCGCAGTTCCGCCCGGTTCGCGGGTAATGACAAAAGGAACCCCCAATATCTCGAGACGAGTGGCGAGCAGTTGCACCTGGGTCGATTTCCCGCAACCCTCAGAGCCTTCGAACGTGATGAAAGGCAAGCGTGCCATGATGTCGATCTTCAAACAAAGATCGACAAATGTCGAACGCTGTAGCCCCTTCGCTCCGCGAAGCGTGCGAACACCACGGATTCCTGCAGGTTGCGTCGCCCAGAGGGCGACGATTACAGTCTAAAGCGATGAAACATTTCTGGCTCGTGAAGCAGGAACCGTCTGATTATTCCTGGGCAGACTTCGTGGCTGATGGCAGCACAAGTTGGACTGGAGTGCGTAATTTTGCCGCGCGCAACAATCTGCGCCGAATGTCCAAGGGCGATGAAGTTCTCTTCTATCATAGCGGCGAAGACAAGGCCGTTGTCGGCATCGCCAAAGTCGCGCGCACTGCTTATCGCGATACGACCGCAAAAGAAGGCGATTGGAGCGCGGTCGATCTTGCCCCGATCAAACGATTACCGAAACCAGTGACCCTTGGACAAATCAAAGCGAAACGAGATCTCAAGGAGATCGCGCTCGTTCGACAGTCGCGCCTGTCGGTCATGCCCCTGGCCGCGAAAGAGTTCAACTTTATCCTCAGGATGGCCCGTTAGATACTTTGCGCTTGTTCCGGCGGGCAGCGGGGTCGAAAATTTGGCAAAATGACATCGGCTGTGGCCACGCAGTTTCTGCCGGTTGTCGCGACGGCGAGTGCGACCAAAGATTTTTTGGTCGTTTCAGTTCACGACGTAGCGCCATCCACAAAACCGATCGCAGAGAAAATTATTTCCGACCTCATCCAAAAAGGAATTCGCCATTGCTCATTGCTGGTCATCCCCGATTACCATCATCGGGGCGCGTCAATGCAAGATCGACCATTCGTTTCCTGGCTGCGCACCTTGGAAGAAGCCGGGCACGAGATCGTCATCCACGGATATTTTCATGAACGACCGTCGCGGGCGCGTGAAAGCTTTCTCGAGAAATGCATTACGCAATTTTATACCCAGGAGGAAGGCGAGTTTTATGATCTCGGATACGACGAAGCGTTTCGGCGAATCAAAACGGCCCGCGATGAATTTCTCGCCAACGGATTGAAGCCGCGCGGTTTCGTCGCGCCCGCATGGTTGCTGAGCAGTGAAGGCGAACGAGCGGCGCGCGACGCGGAAATGGAATATACCACGCGCCTCCGAACGGTGAGCGATCTGCGCTCCGGTGATAC
>Ga0193750_1000047_pt1 | contig 53874 bp, 49 predicted proteins | sample L1c1metaG_FD_160569 | JGI IMG/M metagenome (GOLD analysis project Ga0193750, IMG submission 160569) | Soil microbial communities from a riparian zone of the East river system, Colorado, United States - L1c1 | ecosystem: Environmental > Terrestrial > Soil > Riparian zone | place: USA: East River... | reverse complement strand
ATTGAGGTGCGATTCGTTGAGGTATTGCGTCATCCCCAACACTCGACCCATAAAGTAAGCACTCACTTCAACAGTCGCTTCGCCGACGCGCCGCGAAAGTTTCGCGGATTTTTCAAGGATCAAGACTCGAATCCCGGGATTTTGCTGCAGCAGCAGGGTCGCTGTCGCCCCTCCGGAAAGCGCTCCACCGATTACTACAACATCGTAGTTGCCATTCTCGGATGTCGTCGAATTCATCGGAAGAACGTCGTGTTAAGAAATCGCAGTCACCGTCTCAGAGATGGGTTCATTTACCTTCTTAGGAACGAGTGAGAGCCGGGGGGAGAATGCAAAAAAACGTTGGGCGTTCACGAAAAAATAAAAAAGCCACATCCGCCATCTGATGGCGAAGCTTCCGCCTTCATTACCCGCGAGGACCGCGTTCACGGCCGGGGCGATTTGCAGCGTCTCAGTCGGGTTGAGAAATACCTCCATGAATTCTTTGCTGCGGCGATACCACGAGGTCACGAACGTGAGATAGACGTCCATGACGTAGTTCACCCGGCGCGAGTAGTCTTTGAAAAGGCGGCGCTTCTTTGATTCATCGTTCAAGACTTCGTCGAGAGCATCCGCGGCTTTTTCCGCTGACATGATCGCCAGAAAAACGCCGCTACTGAAAACCGGATCGATGAATCCAGCGGCGTCGCCCGCGAGCAGCCAGCGATCGCCGAAAAGTCTTGCGTTGCGGTAGGAATAATCGCCGGCGGAATAAACAGGCGACACGCGCTCAGCCCGTGTCATTCGCTCGAGAACCATCGGTTGCTCGCCGATGCACTTTTCCAGTGCCGCCTCGGCGGGAAGCTTCATCGCGCGGTACGTCGTCGTGTCCATGACCACGCCAATGCTCATGCGCGTCGCCGTGAGTGGGATCATCCAGAACCAGCGATCGAGTCCGCGCACCATGCGGATGAGCGTCCCGTCGATGCCTTCCGCGCGATCGACATTTTCGTAATGCGCGAAGACGGAAAACTTCTGGAGATGATCGTACGATTTCTTGAGCTTGAAAAAATTGCCGAGCGTCGTTTGCCGGCCGCTGCAATCCAGCAAATACCGCGATTCGATTGTCGATCTTGCGCCGTCTGACGTTTCGATGTCGATCTTTACCCGGTCTTCTTCGAACGCGATCTTCTTCACTTCTGTTTCTTCGCGAACTTCCGCGCCGTTCTCGCGCGAATGCTCAAGCAGCAACTTGTCGAACTCTGAACGCGTGACTTGATAAGCGCGGTCACGGCGCGTGCGGAAGCCGTCCTTAAAATAAAATTTCACTCCCTTCGTGCCGCAGGCCGCAACAATTTCACCGCCGAATTTCGGCAAGAAAGTGCGGTCGAGTTTTTCGCGCACGCCGAGACGATCGAACGCCTGCGTGCTGAAGGGCAAAAGGGATTCGCCGATGTGGAATCGCGGGAATTTTTCACGCTCTAGAACGATGACGCGCCGGCTCGCTTTTGCGAGCAAGGTCGCGGCGGTGGTGCCAGCTGGGCCGCCGCCGATAATCGCAACATCATAAAGTGAGCCCATGGGCGAGTAATGCAGTTAATCCATCGATGAAATCTTAGCAAAATGCTCAGTCGGCGCACGATTCTATTTTTCGATGCGCCGCAGAATCATCGAGAAAGACTCGGTTCTCGAAACTCTTTTCAATCGAATCGATTCCGTTAGAATCCGCGCCGTCGATTGGAAGCTAAGCCACACTACTTGGGTCGATGAACAACCTGCACCTCGCCGTCCAGTTTTTCCTTCAGCTCGCGGTCATTCTTTTATTCTGCCGGCTTGTCGGCGCCATCGCCTTGCGTCTCGGTCAGCCGCAAGTGGTGGCGGAAATGTTGGCCGGAGTGCTACTCGGTCCATCGCTTTTCGGTCTGCTTTGGCCTGAGGCGCAGCATTGGCTCTTTCCGTGGGACACCACCCAACAAATGCGCGACACCCAGAGCTATCTCTTTCCCGCGTCGCAGCTTGGTTTGGCGCTTTACATGTTCATCGTCGGAATGGAATTCCGAGTCGACATCGTACAGCGCAGACTGAAGAGCTCGATCGCCGTATCGCTCGCTGGCATGGTCACGCCCTTCGGGCTGGGCGCCGGAGTAGCGTGGATTCTCTTTCACCAGACGGACTTGTTTCCAAAGAAAACTTCCCTCGCGGAGGCGATGCTCTTCCTGGGCGCGTCGATGTGCATCACCGCATTCCCGATGCTCGCGCGAATTATCCATTTCAAGAAACTCACCGGCACCACCATGGGGACGGTGGCGCTGGGAGCGGGTGCGATTGATGATGCGACCGCGTGGTGTCTGCTCGCCATTGTGCTTGCCAGTTTTGAGCATAATTGGAGTCGCGCGCTAGTGAACATCAGCGGCGGTATTGGTTACGTGGCTTTCACGCTGCTGATCGTGCGACCGGTGCTTGTTCAGGCCAAAGCGTGGCTGGTAGAAGACGGCGCGCTTACCGAAGCGGGTCTCGTTGTCGGGCTCGCGCTCATGCTCCTCGGCGCGTGGTTCACCGATCTCATCGGGTTGCACGCTGTCTTTGGCGCGTTTGTCATGGGTGCCGCGATGCCGCGCGGCGTTGTCGCTCGCGATATCGTTGCGCGCATCCAACCGCTCACGGTCGCTCTGTTGCTTCCGCTTTTCTTCACCTACTCGGGCTTGAACACAAAGATCAGCCTGCTCAATACCGGCTTCCTCTGGCTGATGTGCGGGGCGATACTAGTGGCGGCGGTGGTGGGCAAAGGCGTCGCGTGCTGGGTGGCCGCCCGCGCCACCGGCATCGCGAATCGCGAAGCGCTTGGCATCGGTACGTTGATGAATGCGCGCGGTCTGATGGAGTTGATTATCATCAACATTGGCCTTCAACGGGGTATTATCTCGGAAGGACTTTTCGCCACGCTCGTCATCATGGCCGTCATCACCACGCTAATGGCCTCGCCTGTTTTCGAGCGGCTCGTCGGCACTGGCACACATCAACCCTTGCCCGAACCACACACTGACTCTCCAGCCGAACTTGGACGCATCCACTGAATTCAAACCCAGAGCGTGCGATCGAACCCACATTGTATGGCTTTTTAACTGCCAGCAGAATTGCCAGCAAAGAGCAGTGAAAAAGTTCGCGCGATCCTCAGAGCCTGCGGGGTCCGGTACCTCTTTATGTCATTCGCGTTCGATCTTTTTAGAATTTAACATTTAGATCAACTTGGAGAAGTTGATATTGGTCGAGCGGATTAATGGCGATGTCATTCATGCCGCCTGTGCCGAGCGAATTATCAATGCGCCATCCATAGAGATAACTGAGATTAAGAAGCACCGCGCTGCTTAAGGCATAGCCGGCCCGCACACCCACGCCCTCCATGTTGAGGCGAGCGTCGAAGACATCATTGTCGATCAGATTTGGATCGAGTGAGTACTGTTCGCTGTGTTGCCAGAATACATCGACCTGCCAATCATGCTTTGCCTTAAGCTGGCCGACCCCCACACCGATCTGGTAAGCGTACCGTTGATCTCCCTTATCAGGGTGGCCGGCGGCAAGTGCGCGATCGTCACCATCGAGGTTGACAGCAAAATCGGCGAAGAGACGCATCGGCAGTTCCCCGAGCTTCCATCCCACTTCCGCCGGCATGTCGAAGACAAGCAGACTGTTAATGCCGGTCTGATTCTGTGCCATTGAGGCAGTGTTTGAGAGATTGGGAGCGCCTCCTTGGAAATGGATATTAAACGTGTCGCCATTTCCAGTGTAGTTGTAAAAGGTCGGGGCGAATTGGGCATAGAGAGTCTTTGGAAATGTGAACCTCGCGCCAACCTGCCAGGCGAGCAGGAACGCATCTGTGTTTGGAATGAGCTGATGTCCTCTGCTTCCAGGTTGCGCCGTTGTCGAACGAGGTCCCAGCGGATTCTCCGGATTCGCGTCGTCGTAAACAAATTGCGCGAACGTAGCGAAGACATCGATTTTCAGAAGTGGCGCATCGGGCGGCGCAGTTGCGACGGTTTTGCCGTCCTTGCCGTACGACTGTGGTGCTTCGCCGTCGCCACCGATGCTAAACGAATGTTTCCACTGCTCGGCCAGACCTTCAGGATTGATGTCGGGGTCCCAGACCATCCATGTGCTAATGAGCGGGTTCGGCATTTTTCCGCCAGTCAGCGTAATGTCTTTGAATCCGCGGTAGCCGAGGTAAGCCTGGCCAACATTGATGCCGTCGCTTCCTTTCGCGAACGGGCCGCCCCCTCCGGCGGAACTCGTCGAAGTATCATCACCAAAAGTTACATTGGTTGAGCGCGGATTTTGACTCGTCTCCAAACGCACCCCAAAAAACCAATCGTCCGCCAGTGTACCGCGCAGACCGAGACGGAGGCGATAGCGCTCGCGCTCGCGTTCTTGCCAATCATCCCGCAAAGGGGCGTGGTTGTCGGTCGTCTGGCCGCCGCGATATTCGTAGCGAAGTCGCACATCGCCGTAGAGCTCGAGTTCGGTGATCGGCGTGGATAACTTCCACTTGTCGGCCGCCGCCTTCTCGACGGGCACCGTTTTCTCGACGTAGCTTTTGCCGTCTGAAGTAAATTGCGTTTTTGTTTTTCCTTCCGAGGCGGGCTGAGATGCAGTCTGTTTCTTTAGGCTTTTGACTTCCTGTTCGAGTTCGGCGTTACGATTCTGCAATTGCTCGACTGCTCGCTCGAGTTTCTCGAGTCGTTCAGATTCGGATGATGTCTGCGCGCCAAGCGGTTGACATGTTAACACTGCGATCGAAATCGCGACGCTGATTCGTGGCAACAAATATTCTGTCATCAACATTGCTTTCTCCTTTAATTTATTGGGTTTCACGGCTGCCGCTTCCTGGATACTCGCTCAAGCGAGTCGTTTGCAATTCTTTAATTATCACCGCGGAGCCTAAAGGGCTCGAACGTACATTCTACGGATCTCCAACTGTCAACAAAATTGCCAGCAAATAGCAGTGACAAAGTCCGCGCCCGTAGTTTACAAGTTCGCTTGATTACCTAGGTAGACGCGATTAACTCGCGTCAAATAACGGAGAAGAAAGCGCCGAATCCTCCCTCTGGAGCCAACTAATTTGAGAACGCGATTGGCTCGGCTTGAAAGTGAGATGGGCTCGATAAAAGATCGACTTAAGCTGGCCCAGTCGATTTGTTACAGGAATGGCACAACGGCAGCAACATCGGGAAATTCCAGCCGACCATCGCGCTCAAGAGCATCTCGCAAATGAGCGGACGTTTCTCGCCTGGGTGCGGACGACCATCGCGCTGATCAGTCTCGGATTCGTGCTCGCTCGGCTCGGACCGTGGCTGAATGATGGCGGAACCAGGCGCGTCCTCAGCAGAGCGTCACCGATTGGGATCGGCCTCGTCGTCTTCGGCGCGCTTCTCACTTTGTTAGCGGCGTGGCGGTATGATGCGGTCAATCGTCAGATTGAAGCTGGCCTTGTAAAAACGGATCGCGGGTTGGTTTGGTTTGTCGCCGTTGCCATCACGGTCGTCTCGGCGACGCTAATCATTTACATGCTCGTCGCGCCGGTCTCATAATAATAGAAGCATGAAACTTCCAGAGCTTCCGCCGTTTGATCACCAGTCGAAGAAATACAGCGGCCCATCGGCTGATGAAGTGTTGCGGCTTCGCAAGGAATTTCTGAACCCCGGAATTTTTCTCTACTACAGAAAACCGCTGATGCTGGTCGAAGGGAAAATGCAATACGTCTGGGACGAGCACGGCCGCAGATATCTCGACGCACTCGGCGGGATCGTGACCGTGAGCGTGGGACATTGTCATCCGGACGTTGTCGATGTCGTGCGGCAACAAAACGAGACGCTCCAACATTCCACTACGATTTATCTTCATCCGAACATCGCCGAGTACGCAAAGAAGCTAGCCGCGAAAATGCCGGGCGACCTGAAAGTTTGCTATTTCGTGAACTCCGGCTCGGAGGCGAACGATCTCGCCCTGCTGATGGCGCGAGCTTACACCGGAAACTACGACGTGATCGCGCTTCGCAACGCATATCACGGCGGGAGCACGTTAACGATGGGAATGACCGGCAACCGCGCCTGGAAATTTAATGTGCCGCACAGTTTCGGCGTTCACCACGCCATCACGCCCGATCCCTATCGCGGATTATGGGGACGCGACGATGTCGACGCTGGAAAAAAATACGCGAGCGACCTGAAGAACCTGATCGACTTCGCCACGTCTGGCCAGGTTGCGGCGTTCATTGCGGAATCAATTCAAGGCGTGGGCGGCTGCGTCGTCTTTCCCGATGGCTATTTGAAACACGCTTACGAACACGTCCGCGCTGCTGGCGGTTTGTGTATCGCGGACGAAGTGCAAGCCGGTTTTGGCCGTACCGGCAGTCACTATTGGGGATTCGAAACCCAGGATGTCATTCCCGACATCGTGACGATGGCGAAAGGAATTGGTAATGGTTGTCCAATGGGCGCGGTTGTGACGACGCCGAAAATTGCCGCGACGCTCGCGCAACGAATACACTTCAATACGTTCGGGGGAAATCCTGTTGTCTGCGCACAGGCCAGCGCGGTCCTCGACGTAATCGATCGCGAAAAGCTCCAGGCAAACTCGCTCAAGATTGGAAACCGGATTCTCGCCGGACTCGGACAGTTGAGAGAAAAACACAACATCATCGGCGATGTGCGCGGCAAAGGACTCCTTCTCGGGATCGAGCTGGTGAAAGATCGACAATCGAAGGAGCCGGCGAAGGAAGAATGCGCGCAAGTCATGGAAACCTGCAAAGAAATGGGATTGCTTCTCGGCAAAGGCGGACTTTGGGGACAAACGATCCGTTTCTCGCCGCCAATGTGCGTCAACGAACAAGACGCCGACTTTCTCCTCGAAGTCCTCGACCGCGCGCTGGCGAACTTGTGATCGGATTAGGCGAAAAAATTTCGTATAAATCTAGTTAGATGCTAAAGCGTTTGTTGACTCGAGTACGATTGCTCCGCGCCGCCGGCATACTGCTGATGACGCTCGGTATTGTTCACCTGATTGCGACGCCGCATATCGCTACTCTGATTCGCCACGCAGCTTCTCCGGCTTCTGCGCCGTGGCTCATCCCGCCAATGCTCCTTAATCACATTATTGTCGGAGTGCTGCTGATTTCTTTAGGCTATCTGACGACCTACGCTGCTCCACATGCGGCGGACGGTGCATCGTGGGCGCAGGTAATCGTTCGGACGACCGCATTGTCAATTGCGACTTTGCCGGTTGCTCTTTTTGCCCTGATGGGGACGCGCTACTACTTCGATGCGCCACTCTTTGTTCTGGGCGCAACTCTGACTATTATTGTCGCAGTTACGTTGTTGATTGTTGCCTTCGCCCGATGAGCCGGCCACGCCAAGCATCTAACCAGTCGATGAAGCCAACGGCCCCATTGCGATGCAACCTCGACGTGCTTGCCACAGCACCCTGCCGTGGCTTATCTTTGTCTCGTTAGATGCTAGACGTGCGCGGTTGGTTGGGTATAGCGGCTTGTTTGGCGTTGGTGGCATGCCATCGGTCATCGCCGATGGAAAGAAAATAGTCGGCGCGTGGTCATGGACATACATCGAGGGGCGCGGCCGGATGGTTTTCACAACCGATCACAAGGTCAAAGCAGGTTTTCCACCCGAAAAAGATAAGGGAAGACCGCTCCGCGATGAGGACTTCACGTATTTGCAGTCTGGCACCTGGCGATTGGAAGGCGACATCCTCGTCACTGAGATGGACAACAGCCCGTATATTACTTGGTACGCTCAGACGTTTAAGGACGAGCCCGAAGAAATTTGCGGTGCGAGCACCCTGTTCTTAAGAAAGAGGTACAACGGCAAAAAATTGTTACGATCGATGACGAAAAGATGCTTTTTGACGGTGGTTCGCGGCTAGATCGCGTGAAATTGTGAGCTCGACGAGGCATCTAACCAAGGGCTCCAGCGAACTGCTAGTAGTCGACGAATCAAGAATGCCTAGCACCAATATTGAATGTTGAGAAAAGGCGCCGTTAGGACGCGCATTTTATTTTGCGTGATCAACGAGCTTGTGAGAGGTCCTTCACTCCGTTCAGGATGACAAACGGTTCATGCGACTCGCGATTCTTTCCGGCGTCTTGTTCCTTTCTGGAATCAGCGCGCTGATTTTTGAGACGCTCTGGTTGCGGCTGAGCGGTCTGGCGTTCGGCAATTCGATCTGGGCGGCAGCGCTGATTCTCTCCAGTTTCATGGCCGGTCTCGCGCTGGGCACCGCGATCGCCGCATCATCCAAATTGCGGATCCGTCCGCTCAAATTGTACGCTGGGCTCGAAATTGCGGTGGCGCTCTTTGGATGCACGATCGTGTTTGCGTTGCCGATCATCGGCGAATTGCTGCGGCCGATTTTTCAAACGCTCTGGAATCACCAAACGATTCTTCTCGTGCTACGCGTTCTGTTTTCATTTGTCCTGCTTTTAGTTCCAACGACGGCGATGGGACTGACGTTGCCGGTCGTACTGGAAGACCGCGTTCTCGACCGCGATGACTTCGGGCGAACCTTGGGACTGCTCTACGGTTTCAACACTCTCGGCGCAGTCGCGGGCGCATTGGTCGGCGAATTTTTTCTAATCAAAGCTCTCGGACTGTGGGGCACGAGTCTGGCCGCTGGTCTTTTGAATTGTGTTGCGGCAGTGATCGCGTTGTTGCTCGCGCTCGCGAAACACCCCTCACCCTCCCCTCTCCCCTCGAATCGAGGGGAGAGGATTAAGGTGAGGGGTGAATTCAACGATCTGCAACATGACCGACCTCTTCGATTGGATCTCGATTATCGCCCGCCGTGGAAACTGCTCTTCGTCAGCTTCGGCGCGGGCTGCATTTTGCTGACGTTGGAAGTCGTTTGGTTCCGTTTCCTTCGATTGTACGTCGCGTCATCCGCGACGGCGTTCAGTCTCATGCTCGCAATCGTCCTGGCCGGAATCGGTTTAGGTGGAACCGCGTCAGGTGCGCTCTCAAAAAGAATGCGCCAATCGGCGCTTCCCATTCTTCTCATCACTGCCGCAATCCTGACCCTGCTTTGCTACATCTTTTTTCCGGTTCCAAAGCTCGGCGAAAACGAGAAGAATTTTTATTTGGAATCGTGGACGCAGATCGCGCTGATCTCACTCGCGCTGATGTTTCCAGTCGCATTTCTCTCCGGCGTCTTGTTTCCAGCGATCGCGGCTCGCGTCCAAGAAAGTGTGCCAAGCCGAATGAACAGCCTTGGCATCACGACGTTGTTCAACACCGCCGGCGCAGCAATCGGTCCGTTGCTCGCGGGATTTGTGCTGCTGCCAAAGCTCGGTTTTCAATCGAGTCTGATTTTCTGCGCGATCGGATATTCCGTTCTGGCGCTGTTTGTCGCCGGTTCGCCTCGACAGAGCGAGGCGGCTACAACTCGTGTGGTTTTGATCGCGCTGCTCGGTTGTTTCATGGCGATTCTAGCGATGTTTCCGTATCATCGAGACAATTTGCATTTCGCCAATGCGAGAAAATTGTTCGAATCCGAAAACCAGCATCTCGTTAAAAAAATCGAAGGTACAACCGGCACCTGGCAACTGCTGCGGCGCGATCTTTTCGGCCTGCCTTATTACTACCGATTGATGACGGACGGATTTTCGATGTCGGCGACGAATCCGCCTAACCAACGTTACATGCGTTTGTTCGCCTACCTGCCGCTGGCATTGCATCCGCAACCGGAGGACGCGCTGCTCATTGCGTTCGGTTGCGGCGTGACCGCCGACGCACTCGCACACGGTGTCGATCTTAAACACATCGACATTGTCGATATTTCAAAGGAAGCATTCGATCTGGCGGACGATTATCGCGGCGCCGGCTATTCCAATGCGCTGCGCGATCCTCGCGTCACCGAAATCGTGCAAGACGGCCGATTTTTTCTGCAAGCGAGTCCGCAGCGCTACGACATCATCACCGGCGAGCCACCGCCGCCAAAAGTGCTCGGCTCAGTAAATCTTTACACCGAGCAATTTTTTTCGCTCATGAACGATCGATTAAAAGAGGGCGGCATCGCCACTTTCTGGCTGCCGATTTACCAGCTCAACGTTAACGAAGCGAAAGCAATCCTGCGCGCTTTCCACAGGGCGTTCCCGACCACAATCGTTTGGTCCAGTTCCGACGAAGAATGGATCATGATGGGAATCAAAGGCGCAGCGCATAAGGTCGATATTGAACAGATCCAAAAATTTTGGCGGTTCGGAAGCACGCGCGATGATCTGGCCCGGATTGGGATCGAGGTTCCGGAACAACTGGCTGCATTATTCGTGATGGACGGCGACGAGATCGATCGGATCACCATCGGAAGCAAACCGCTGACTGATTTTTATCCGAAGCGTCTCGGTGATGTTACGGCTGAAGACAAATCGATCCATGAATTTACCGCCGATTACATGGAAGCGACGTCCGCGGCGCGACGTTTACGATCCTCGCGATTGATGCAGGAAATTTGGCCGGAAGCTATGACTGCGCAGCTCGAGCCGTTCTTTGTCATTCGGGAAATGCGTTACCGCGCTGGTCTCACCGAAACAAACTGGCTCGCGGAACTGGACATTCATCTGCGTGGTTCACGTTTGCGCGAACCCGTCCTGCAAACTTTGGACACAAATTCGTTCCGCATCGCTCTCGCTGAGAAAGCCGCCGACAACCTCCAGCCACCACCAGTCGAACTATTGTCTGACTTGGCTGCAGCCGCGCTCGCGCGACGCAATTATCCCGAGGCGATTCGACGATTGGAGGACAAACGCGCACGCGCTGCCGCTAATCCCGACGACATTTTCCTGCTCACATACTTGTATTGTTTAAATGACGAAGTCGCAAAAGCGGAATCCGTTGCGACGGCCACGACCGATCGGGAGCGCCCATTTGTAAAATGGCTGTGGGGAAAACTACAAGCGGAGTATGGCTTTCGGCCGCCGAAGCCGGACTAACTGCCCTAACGCGCGAATTTGAATTGGAAAAAGCGGGCGCAATCCTCTACTGCGTCCTGCGATGGCGAATGATTACGATGCGGTCGTGATTGGGTCGGGACCGAACGGCCTTGCGGCGGCGATCACGCTCGCGCGCGCCGGACTTTCGGTTCTCGTGTTGGAAGCGAACCCGACGATCGGCGGCGGTGCGCGCTCAGCCGAGCTGACGCTGCCAGGTTTCGTTCACGACGTTTGTTCGGCGATTCATCCGCTTGCGGTTGGTTCGCCATTTTTCAAAACACTTCCGCTCGAACGATTCGGGCTCGGTTGGATTCAGCCGGAAATTCCGCTGGCCCATCCGCTCGATGATGGAACCGCCGCGTGTCTGCAACGCGATGTCGATCTAACCGCGAATTCGTTCGGCAGCGATGCGCGATCGTACCGAAATTTGATGACTCCGCTCACTCGCGATTGGCAGAAGCTGTCGGCGGAATTTTTGCAGCCGATTCTGCATTTTCCGCGGCATCCAATTGCACTGGGCCGATTTGGCATTCGAGCACTATGTCCAGCCACCTGGCTGACAAGGTTCTTATTCAAGAACGAACCCGCGCGCGCCTTGTTCGCCGGAATCGCGGCGCATTCGTTTCTTCCATTGGAATCGCTGGTTACTTCCGCGTTCGGCCTCGTGCTTGGGAGCGCGGGACACGCAGTTGGTTGGCCACTTCCTCGCGGCGGGTCGCAATCGATCTCCAACGCCCTCGCCAATTATTTTCGCGAGCTCGGCGGCAAGATCGAGATCGACCGCCGCATAGAGAATCTGAATCAGCTTCCGAAATCGCGTGTCACGCTTTTCGATGCAACAGTCTGGCAATTCGCCCGCATCGCCGGCGAGCGATTGCCGACGGGTTATCGCAATCGACTGGAAAATTTTCGTCACGCGCCAGGAATTTTCAAAATCGATTACGCGTTGTCGTCGCCGATTCCGTGGAAATCGGAGGCGTGCCGTCGGGCCGGGACGATTCATCTCGGCAGAACGCTCGATCAAATTGCAAGTGCGGAGCGCGATGTCGCGCGCGGGCAAGTCCCCGACCGTCCATTCGTGCTCGTGGCGCAACAAAGCCTTTTTGACGAAACGCGTGCGCCACGCGGTAAACATACCCTCTGGGCTTACTGTCATGTTCCGTTCGGTTGCTCGCCACGGCGAGTCCGTCCGGTGGCGGACAAGATCGACATGTCGGAGCGGATCGAATCGCAAATCGAGCAGTTCGCGCCCGGTTTCCGCGATTGCGTTCTCGCCCGTCACAAAATGAGCGCGACTGACCTGGAAAAATCGAATCCGAATCTCGCGGGTGGCGACATCAACGGTGGCGCCGCGAATTTGTGGCAGCTGATCGCCCGGCCGATCCTCAGTTCAACTCCATATCGAACACCCCTGGGCGGAATTTATTTGTGTTCGTCTTCAACCCCACCGGGCGGCGGCGTTCACGGAATGTGCGGTTATCACGCCGCGCGCGCAGCGTTACGCGACATGTTCGATAAACGGATACCGGTCGAGCCTTAGATTAACCGCCGTCAGGAACGATTGAAATTCGCTCCAGTGTCTTTATCGTTCGCGCGAGATGAAGTTTCTTGGCGCGGGAATATTTGGGATGGCGCTTTTTGTTTGGCCGGTGTTTGCCGGCGCGGAAGGAACCGCAACCGAAACGCTTAATCCACCACGATTCGAAATGGCCGTTCAATCAGGCTACTTGTTCGGCGTTTTCGGCAATCCCGACAGTTACGAGATCGCCCCTGAATTTATTTCCGGACGAATGCGCTGGGGCGTGAACGACAGCGACAGCTGGACACGCGGCTACAATCAATTTTGTCTTACCGTGCTGGCGGAGCCGATCTTTCGCGGCGTAGAAAATCATTACTTCGGCGTCAATTTCGGCGGCCGTTATAATTTTGTCCGGCCGTACTGGCGGTTGGTTCCCTATTTTTCGGGCGGCCTCGGTCTCGGCTGGATCGACAGCCACCCGGACATGCGCGGATCGCAGGGCCAGGATTTTACGTTCAACATTTTGACCGGCATCGGCGTGTCCTACGAAATCGACCAACATTGGAAAGTCGATGCGGGTGTGCTTTACCAACATCTGTCGAACGGCGGGCAAACCGATCCGAATCCAAGTTTAAATCTGATCGGGCCACAAATCGGCGTGAGTTATTCGTTTTGATCGATCAACCCGGTAGTTTGAAATGTTTGTCATGTTGAGCGAAATGCCAGTCCGGCTCGGACCGAAACATCTCCCACTCGCATCCGTGGCGCACGAGCAATCAAAGAACGTCATCCGCGAAGGTGCAAGATTCCTCACTCCGCTCGGAATGACACGCGGAAAAAAGTTTGGTCAATGAATCCCGCGCAAGAAAATGTTTTGGTTATCAAACGCGCGCTGTTCCATCAGCTCGGCAGTTTTCATGGATTAAACTTCGAGCCGAAAAAGTATTTGGACGCAATCCTGTCGCGCGGAAACAATTTATTTTTGCCGCGTGCGCAGGCCGAGAAAGATCCAACGCATAAACAAATCATTCCTTACGTCCTGCTCACCCATGGTGACAAAGTGCTTTTTTATGTTCGCGGGAAGAAAGCGGGCGAACAGCGCCTCGTTGCCAAAGGTTCGATCGGAATCGGCGGTCACATGAACGAGAGCGACGAATCGCTTTTTGCGTTGGATGAAGCGGCGTATCGCGCGGGCGTCGAGCGCGAGGTGGGCGAAGAAATCGCGATCAAGACAAAATTCGACGATCGGATCGTTGCGCTCTTAAATGATGACAGCACAGAGGTCGGCCAGGTTCATCTTGGGGTTGTTCATGTATTCAAACTGGCCGAGCCGAATGTCGAAAAACGCGAAGCGATGATTACGAACCTCGCGTTTCTCGACAAAAACGAATTGATGACGCGCCGCGACTCGTTGGAAACGTGGTCGCAGATTTGCGTCGATTCGCTCGAACGGCTTTTGGCTTAACTGTAGAGGCCGCTGTCCTCAGCGGCGCACGTTCGAATCTGCCACCGAGACGGCGGCAACTACAGAAGAACGCTCATCGCGTCGGTTGGGCCGCAAATGAGAGATTGTCGATCTGCCAGCGACTGACCGGATGCGAAGTCGCCATCTGTAACATGACCGGCTGCGCCGGATAATTCAGGTGCGCGGTGAAATAGCCTTTCGGCTCGAAGAAATACGATTCCCACGTGATGCTCTCTTCGATCTGGATCGGCTGCGTTGGAACACCCAATTGAGTAAACCGCTGGATCAGAAATTGCTGCTGAGACGGCGGGTTATCCAGTTTTGCCTGCGGGCCAAGATGGTCCGAGAAATATTTGAGATCGTGATCGACGGTGATGCGTTTGATCGCGTCCCGTGCAAACTCACGCGCCTCGCGATCGGTCGTCGCTTTGTTTGAATAGAGATACCACAAGCCTGCGCCAATCAGCGCCAGCACGATAACGACTACGATGAGGCCCTCGCCTGATAATTTCGATCGGGAGCTGAGTTTAATTTTTTTCATTAGTATCCTAATCCTAAACCTTTGATCACTTCGCCATTTTTAATCAGCGCGCCGTGTTGTTGCATTCCGGTGTAGGCGCCAAATCGATTGCGCGAGTTCACTTTGAACTGAACCAGGTAGCCGTAAAGATGCTGGCCGTTTTTGCCAAGATCAGCCGGTTTTGGGTCGCCGCTCCAATCGATCCGGGCGCTGTCCGCATCGATCAGCTGGTCGTTGAGCCATTTCATTACGATTTCCTTGTAGTTGGCGGGATACGGACCATAGAGCGCAGGGTCTGCCGGCGGAGGTTGTTGCGCCTGGCCGAACAGATTGCCGACCAAAAACAATATCGAGGCGCAAAACGCAAGCCCTTTCATCGACCGCTATTTTTCATCGGCTGAATTGTTAGTCCAGCCTAATCGGACTACGCCGGGCGCGGTTGTTCCTGGAAAAATTTAACAAGGAGGGGCGTGACTTGTGGCTTGGATTTGGATGATGTCGATGGAAGAAAAACGAGCGCCTCGCGCTTCACGCCGTCGATAGTCCACTTTGTCGGCGCGGGTTCGGCCGCGAACGCGCTTGAGCCAAAACAAGCGAACGCCGCGAGCCAGAATGTAAGAACTTTCCTCATATTATTAAGAGACGGGCGAAAGGAAGTGTCGGTTACGTCGAATACAATCGAGCTCTTCTTACGGACTTTTCTCCGGCCGCGAGATTCGTTATGCATGAAGACATGTCGTTCCGGCCCCTTCTGCTCGCACTCGTATTCGGTTTAACGTTTCAGAGTCCTATTCCAGCGCAGGAAGTTTCACCTTCGCCCCCAATCTCGTCCACAATCGCCGCAATAAAATCTTTCGACGCAGTTGCGGCGACCAAAGCGTGGCTCAACACCGTTCCCGCCGACAAGCGCGCGGAATCCGATGCTTATTTCGAAGGCGGCTACTGGCTGCTGCTTTGGAATTTTCTTCTCGGCGCTGCGATGGCGATTTTTCTTCTCGGCTCCAGGTTGTCGGCGCGTCTCCGAAATTTTGCCGAGCAAACCACCGAATCCAAAGCGCTCCAGGTCGCGATCTATACCGTCGCTTACGTTCTCATCGTCGCGTTTCTAAGTTTTCCCCTCACCTTCTATCAATTGTTCCTTCGCGAACATCAGTACGGACTCGCAACGCAAAGCTTCGGCCCGTGGTTGGCGGAACAATTGATCGGTCTCGTGGTCGCGCTGATTGCCAGCAGCATCGCGCTCGTGGTTTTTTATTCGGTTTTTCGCCGCGCGCCAAAGTCGTGGTGGCTTTGGGGGACGCTGGTCGCGGTCGTTCTTTCGTTCATCGGCAATTTCATCGCGCCGATTTATGTCGAACCGCTCTTCAACACTTACAAACCACTGACCGATCCGAAAATTCGCGATCCCATCCTGGCGATGGCGCGCGCCAACGAAATTCCAGTGAAGCAGGTTTTTGAAGTCGACGCCTCCCGTCAAACAACACGGATAAGCGCAAATGTCTCCGGTCTTCTCGGTACCACGCGCATTGCGCTGAACGACAATTTGCTCAAGCAATGCACGCTTCCAGAGATCCGCGCGGTCATGGCGCACGAGATGGGCCATTACGTGCTCAATCACGGAGCGAAGCTCACAATTTATTTTGGAATCGTCGCTCTCTTCGGTTTTGGAATCGCGAATCTTGCTTTCGACTGGGCACTTCGACGTTGGGGACAACGCTGGGATGTGCGCGGCATCGCCGATCCGGCCGGGTTTCCGCTGCTAATGTTAATCTTTCTCACGTTCGCCTTTTTAATGACGCCGGTTCTCAACTCGATCACGCGCGTCACCGAACGCGAAGCCGACCAATTTGGGATCAACACTTCCCGGGAACCGGATGGCGAGGCCAAGGTCGCATTAAAACTCGGCGCTTATCGCAAACTCAATCCGACTCCGCTCGAAGAATTCATTTTCTTCGATCACCCCAGCGGCCGCGCTCGGATCCAAATGGCGATGGATTGGAAAGCCGCACACTTGCCGGCTGGAAATCTCGACGCGCCCGAACCGGCTACGGATTAGTTGTGCGTCTCGCCCGAATCTTGTTCGGTGAAAAAATGTTCGTCTAATTCTCGCTCGAGGGTCATAACACCATGACCGCGCTTTCGCCTCAATTAATAAGGAGATTCCAATGAATACCGTTCGCCGTGTGAGCTACGTCTTTCTCTGCATCGTCCCGTTTCTCACTTTTGTTGTCGCCGGCGTGCACGCCTTTCGCGTCCCGGGAGTCTATCAGGCCGTCGGAGTAATTTACTTTGCAGCGATCGCGATTGCGGCGTGGACGCTTGGCGCACAGGCGATCAGAGCCGGTGCGCAGGACCGGCGATTGCGCGGCCTGGCGGGGACACTTCTTGTAATACCATTTGCGCTCGTTGCGCTTCTCTGGGTCGGCCTCGGCGGGCCGTGGCAGGCAACCGCGTCCGAGAACGAGATGCGGTATCTTGTCCTCATTGTTATGGCTACCGCGATAGCGGGTGGATTCGTGGTGCTCAGAGAAGCACTCAGCCAAGTCGGTGAACGCTTTTATGCGACTCTCGGCTTCGCGGCGATCATGCTCAGTGGCCCGCTCTATCTCATCTGGAATATCTTCGCGTTCGCAGCATTCTTCGGGAAGGAACATGGTGGAGAAATGCCTGCGGCGATCGTATCGCTGCGCGACATGATGGATCTTCTACTTTTTGTCGCGGGCTCTCTGACCTATCTCGCGACGGCGGCGTTTGCGGCTTCCCTCGGTCGAGTCCAGTGGCTGGGAAGCGGGGCAGCTCGCGCATTCATGATCGTGAATGGGCTCGCGTTGCTGTTCCTCGTGATCAGAGGTGTCCAGTATCCGGACGGGAGAGCGACGCCATGGTACACCAATCCCGGTTTTATTGTCGGAATCCCGGCTGTCCCATTCATCATGCCTTTCCTGCTGGGTGTCGTCTTGCTCCGGCGCGCGGGTGAAGAGCAATCTCAAGAAGGACCTGACCAGGCGATGCAGCCAACTCGCGAAAGCTTTCGGCGTGGCTGAGCTTTGTCCCGTTAGGTCTAAACGATCTGCGACGGCACGAATCTATTTTTAATTCGCGCGATCAGAGTATCGGCGATGGTCGCCGGAGTTTCCGCGACCGCGATCCCGGCTGCTTTGAGCGCTTCGATTTTTCCGGCGGCCGTGCCTTTGCCGCCGGAGACGATCGCGCCCGCGTGACCCATTCGTCGCCCGGGCGGCGCGGTCATTCCCGCGATGAAGGCCGCGACCGGTTTTTTGCAATTGGCTTTAATCCACGCCGCTGCTTCTTCTTCGGCTGAGCCGCCAATTTCACCGATCAGAATCATCGCGTCGGTATTTTTGTCGTCATTGAAAAGTTTCACCGCATCGAGATGCGATAAACCGCCGATCGGATCGCCGCCAATTCCGATACAAGTCGATTGGCCGTAACCACGCGATGTCAGTTGCCAAACCGCTTCGTAGGTGAGCGTGCCCGAGCGCGAGATCACGCCAACCTTGCCCTCTTTGTGAATGTAACCGGGCATGATCCCGATTTTGCACGCGCCGGGCGTGATGATGCCCGGACAGTTTGGTCCGATCAGCCGTGTTCGTTTCCCGCGCATCTGCGCTTTGACGCGCATCATGTCCATGACCGGAATTCCTTCGGTGATGCAGACGACAAGATCGACGTCTGCGTCGACAGCTTCGAGAATCGAATCCGCCGCGAACGCAGCCGGCACAAAAATCATCGAGACGTTGCAGTTCGTTTTCTGTTTCGCTTCCGAAACCGTGTCGAACACCGGAATCTTGTCGTCGAACATCTGTCCGCCTTTCCCCGGTGTGACTCCGGCGACTACATTTGTTCCGTAATCAATGCACTGCCGGGTGTGAAACGCGCCGGCGCTGCCGGTGATTCCCTGAACGACGAGCCGCGTATTTTTATCAACCAATACAGACATGGTGAGAATGACGAATGACCAATGACGAATGACGAATCAATGACAAAGCTCGAATGACGAAACGATGTTCCGCGATGTCGATGTTGTTTTCGGGCTTCGTCATTTGATCATTCCTTCGACATTCGAAATTCGAGCTTCGCCGCGTATAAGCCGCAGAAACGACGGACTGTGAGTCCTCTCTTTACGCGGCTTCGTCATTTTGTTTTCCTCTTGTGGATGAGAAGCTTGTTCCCGTCCGGATCGCGGAACTGCGCCATCCAGCAAACCGGCGTTTCAGTTTTCTCCATGTCGAACGTGACACCGCGCTCTTTTAATTTCGCGTAGGCGCCGTCGAAATCGTCGACTTCGAACGCAACGGTTGTTCCGTCGCGCGACGGTTGCCAGGCTGGATGACAACCAACACCGATCGTCACCGGCCCGATGTCGTACTCAACCCACCCGCCTTCCATCGCCGTATGGGTCGGTGTTAGCTCGAGCGTTTCCTGATAAAATTTTCGGGCGCGTTCCTTGTCGGAAACCGCGATGGCGACAAATGCGACTTCTTTGATCATGATTTTAAGGTTGGTGTTTGATTATTACTTGAAGCTTGATGCTTGGGATTTGGAGCCTGCGGCCTGCGAGTGATCAGAAGCTCCAAGTTCCAATTCCCAAATCCCAGGCAACATTCAATCCCAAAGTCGAAAAGAATCTGCTCATGACCCTCCGCTCTTTGAGATGATGGACGAGAAGATTAGCGTTAGCTCGCGTGCTTCAGCAGCCAGTGTGTCGCGACTTGCTGAATTATTTTTCGACAAACCAGCATCAATCAATCGCAAGAAAAGGCGACTCTCCTTGGCTTCCTTCCGGCAAATCTTCGCACGCATCAAAAAGTCTTTCTTGCTCAGCGCCTCGTCCGCCTCAATCCAGTTGGCTGCTACCGAGCCAGAAGCACGCACGAGCTGACGAACATCTTCCGTGTTGCCGATTGTCCTCGGCAACTGCTTTACAAATGCGCGCACCGATTCCGCAAACAGAAACGTTCTGTCTTCCAGGTCGCGCGGCTTTGAACCATCGTCCATTTGGCCTTTGGGATTTGATCGATTACTTGGGATTTGGTTTTTGGGATTTGGAACTTGCCGGTTTCACCGCTTTTTGTGCGTGTTTCAAGTCTGTTACCGGAATGCCGATGAATCCAATCGCTTTAATCTTCACGGGTAATCGCCTCGTGTTTAAGCCAATCGACCAGTAATCCCGTTACTTTCGGATCGAATGGCGCGCTCTTTCCTTTGAATGCGTCGGCAAGACGCAGGTAATGCTGAAAGGTGTGGCCCGTTTGGGGGACCTCATATGAAAACGCCAGTTGTCGATTCTCGTTAACGTAGGACGCGATCAATCCGGCGTCTTCCGGACTCATGATCCAGTCAAACGCGCCCCGCAACGCATAGGTAGAAACTTTCACATTCGACCATGCCGCCGCGATATTTAATTTTTGGAGCTGCTCGTAAAACGCGAGCGGCCGTCCATACAGATGGGCGTGATCTTTTCCTTCCGGCCAGAAGTCCGCGAGTTGCGGTTGTTTCTTCAAAATATCGTCGACCGGTTGGACTTTGATCAGCCATTCGTAGTAAAGCGTTGACGCCTTTTTCATCGACTCCGTCACGTCAGCTGGAGATTTTCCCATCAACGCGAATCGCCGGCGCTCGATCTCAAGCATGTGCTCGAACCAGGTCTTGGCCCAGCCGCCAACGGAAATGTATCCGCGCACCTGGCGTTGTTCCGCCTCCGATTCCGGAACGAGCGGCGCGAAACCGCCACCGTTGCTGATGCCGAGAATGTAAACGCGGTTGGAATCGATGAAGTCGTAATTCTCGAGCGCACGAAACGCAGCGCGGTAACCGGCAAGTTCCGAATCGAAATCGGTCTCGCTGCAAACGCCTTCACTGTCGCCGACTCCTTGTTTATCAACGCGAAACAGGGCGAACTCTGGAACTTGCGCGAGTCCCCGGAAGACGAGCCCGCTCGCATCTTTGGTATTCGCGGGCGCTTCCACCGAATCGCAACTCAACCAACCCGCGACAAAAATCACGGGCAGTTTTTGTTTCGCATCATGCGGCTTGGTAATGATCGTGCGCAGCCGCTCGCCGTGCGGTGTCGTTACTGAATCGTAAATCACATCGACATTCGGATAACGTTCGCGCGCAGCTTTCGTTTTCCGCGGAAGATCCGCGGCTGAAACGGCGGAGGCAATTACCAGAAGGGCAATTGTCGATCTAAGTTTCATTTAGATTTCGCAGCAGCCACAGCTTTTTGCGCGGCATCCGCAAGATCATCAGCCGTGATTAGTTCGACGCCGCTTTCTGTGAGCAGTTGTTTTCCCTTCTCGACGTTCGTTCCCTCCAGCCTGACGACCACCGGAACCGAAAGCTTTACCGTTTTCGCCGCATTAATAATTCCCTGCGCGATCACGTCCACTTTCATGATCCCGCCGAAAATGTTTACCAGGATCGCTTTCACATTTTTGTCGGCGATCAGAATTTTGAACGCTTCGGTCACCTGTTCTTCCGAGGCGCCACCGCCGACGTCGAGAAAGTTGGCCGGATTGCCGCCATAAAATTTGATGATGTCCATCGTTGCCATCGCCAGGCCCGCGCCATTGACCAGGCAGGCGATATTGCCGTCGAGACCGATGTAATTCAGTCCGTGCTTCGACGCTTCGACTTCGCGGGGATCTTCCTCCGTAATATCCCGCATCGCGGCGATCTCCGCGTGTCGATAAAGCGCGTTGTCATCGAAATTGAATTTTGCATCGAGCGCGAGGACGTCGCCCTTCTTGGTCACGACCAGCGGATTGATCTCGACCATCGAGCAGTCGCAGCCGATGAACGTTCGATAGAGTCCGTCGAACAATTTCCTGGCCGCTTTTGTTTGCGATTGATCGAATCCCAGCTGTTTCGCCAGTTTGCGCGTTTGAAACGGTTGCAGGCCGGCCAGCGGATCGATCGCTTCGCGAATAATTTTTGCCGGTGACTTGGCCGCGACTGTTTCAATCTCCACCCCGCCTTCAGTGCTGGCGACGATCAGCGGAGCGGCGATGGCGCGATCGAGCAGGATGGCAAAATAAATTTCGCGCGCGATCTCGGCCGATTCGCCCACCAGAACTTTGTGTACCACCCGTCCAGCCGCGCCGGTCTGATGCGTGACTAAAATTTGTCCGAGCATCTTCTCCGCAACCTCGCGCGCTTCCTTCGGCGATTTGACGAGATGCACGCCGCCTTTGAATCCGTTTTCGAATGTCCCCTTCCCTCGTCCGCCGGCGTGAATTTGCGCTTTGACCACAAGTCCGCCATGCGGACGGACTCGTCCTGCGGCGAGATCGACGTCTCCCATCTCGCGCGCGATTCGTTCAGCCTCGTCCGGTGTCGACGCGACTTTCCCGCGCGTTGTCGCGACTCCGAATTTCTGGAGCAGCTCTTTCGCTTGATACTCGTGGATATTCATCGCGCGTCAGCGAGCAAAGCCTTGAAATGTGCGAACGGCAATCGAAATTCGGTGCGCATGGCCGTACAGGACGAGACCGCAGCAAAGATCGACAAAGCGCTAGCTGATAAGCAACTACTTGAATCGGCCGCGAAAAACATTCGCGATCTGCTCGCGAGCGCGCCTTCCGAACTTTATTCGCGTGTCGTTGACGAGCTGATCGCTGGCGGACAGTGGGACGAACTGAACGATCGCTTCTACAAGACTCTCGAATTCGGCACCGGCGGACTCCGCGGGCGCACCATTGGGAAAATCGTGACCAAAGCCGAGCGCGGGAACGCTGCGCCTGACGAACGACCGCAATTTCCCTGCGTCGGCACGAACGCGATGAATTTTGCGAACGTGAACCGCGCGACCGAGGGACTGATCGCTTACGCCAAGGAATGGCATGCGAGAAACAAAATTGATACGCGCCCGAAAATCGTGATCGCGCACGACACGCGATTTTTTTCCAACGAGTTCACCGAGCTAACAGCAAAGGTTGCCGCAGAAAACGGTTGCGACGCTTATATCTTCGACGGACCGCGCTCAACGCCGGAATTGTCGTTCGCGGTTCGTCATTTGAACGCGACCGCCGGGGTCGTGATTACGGCCAGTCACAATCCACCACACGATAACGGTTACAAAGTTTATTTCGCCGACGGAGCGCAAGTGATCGATCCGCACGCGAGCGGAATTATTGAAAAAGTAAACGCGATCAATGGAGGGATGGGCTCTGTCCCGTCCCAAGAATCTGGGGACGACACGGAGGGCGCCCCTCCAAAGGGAAAAATCACAACGCTCCCGCCAGATGTCGATGAAGCTTACATGAAACGGCTCGAGACATTGATTGTCGATCGAAGTGTTCTGGGCACCGCCAAATCGCTGCGCATTGTCTTCACACCGTTGCACGGCACCGGGGCCGTCACTCTGAAACCGATGCTGAAGCGGCTCGGGTTCAATTTCGAAATCGTTCCGGAACAGGAAAACTTCGATCCGCGATTCAGCACCGTGAAATCTCCGAACCCGGAAAATGCCGAAGCGCTGACCCTCGGAATCGAGCTCGCACGGAAAACGAAAGCCGACATTGTCATCGCGACCGATCCTGATTCCGACCGATTAGGCGTGGTGGTGCGCGACGCGAACGGCGAGATGAAATTAATCAGTGGAAATCAGATCGGCTCTTTGCTGGTCTACTATCGACTCAAAAAGTTTTTCGAGCTTGGGATTCTCAACCAGGAAAACGCGTCACACGCGGTCGTGATCAAAACTTTCGTCACCACCGATTTACAGAAAATGATTTCAGAACATTTCGGCGTCCGCTGTGTGGAGACTTTGACCGGCTTCAAATATTTCGGGGCCAAGCTCGAAAAATACGAGCGCGCGTTGCCGGCTGAAATTCGTAAGAAATACCGGCAGCTTTCCGAAGAAGAAACTCGCGCTGCGCGATTGGAGTATTCGTCATTCTACGTCTTTGGGAGCGAAGAAAGTTATGGATACAGCGGAGCGGATTTTGTCCGCGACAAAGATGGTAATGCCGGCGCGATCATGTTTTGCGAGATGGCCGCTTACGCCAAGTCGCGGGGCCGGACGGTCGATCAATTGCTCGACGAAGCCTTCGCCGGTTTCGGCTATTTCGAAGAGAAGAACGCCTCGATTTATTTCGAAGGCGCGGAGGGCGCGGACAAAATTGCGCGCTTGCTCGAATCCTACGCGAACGAGCCGCCAACTGAGATCGCGGGATCAAAGGTAACTGGCATCACCGATTTCGAAAAGCAAACCATCCGCGATGTCGAAGGCGACGTGATTCCGAAACAGAAGATGTCGATCTTCGAGTTGGAAGACAAGACGCGGATCGCGGTGCGGGGCTCGGGCACGGAACCGAAGATCAAGTATTACATTTTCGCGCAAAAGCGGCCCGGCCAGGAAAAATTCAGCGCCGAACAACTAAACAAAATTAAAACCAATGTTGGCCGCCGACTCGAAGATGTTTGGGATTGGATCGAAAAGGATGCGCATGGGCGCCTGAAATGCTAAACCTTTGATGAGCCAGAGGCCTGATATGGAAAAACCGATATGCGTCGCGAGATCAATTTAAGCGGAGGCGAAATTACGCTCTTAAAAACAATGGGACTCTCCGGCACGCCGCTTTACGGCAAGCTTCTGATTGAGCGCATCGGTGAAATGGAGTCGGCCGAGTTTATCGATGAACTGAACGGTTTGATTTCGCAGGGCTACGTCATTTGCGACAAAGTGAATGTGCGAACGATGGAAGATGTCGAACGCGCTCGGTTTCGCGTGAACGCTTCCTACGCGCGCGATCTGCGCGACGCCCTGAATCCCAGCCGCCGACGAGACGAAAAATCGCGACGACGTCGACGCGGCTAGCGCTACGCGAAGCTCCAAATCCCAAACCGCAAGCTCCAAATTTCAGAAAACTCCAAAATCCAAACACGCGCAATAGGCCACTTTGAAGATTGGAGCTTGATGCTTGCCTGGGTTTTGGAGATTGGGATTTGGAACTTTCAATCCCGAACGTGCTCCGAATAGCGAAAATCCTTTGGCCGTGGCTCGCAGCGATCGCGAGCGGATTGTTGATTGCGGCTTGTTTCCCGCCGTTTAATCAAAGCTGGCTTTGCTGGATTGCGCTGACGCCGCTGATCGTGGCGGTTTGGTTTTCGGGCGAAAATTCACCCCGACGTTGGCTGCGCAATCTCTTACTCGGTTATCTCCCCGGCATTGTTTTTTTCACCGTGACGTTTGGCTGGCTCGGCACACTCGGCGAATTGTATCAGAGCTTTTTCCTGCACGGACTCTCGTTGCTGTTGTCGATCTATCTCGCGCTCCATTTCGCATTTTGGGCCTGGTTGATCGGATTAATTAGACCGCCAGCTTTCATCGCTTCCTGGCGAAATTTGCTGGTCGCACTTCTGGCCGCGTCCGGGTGGGTCACGCACGAATGGACGCGCGGTTGGCTCTTCAGCGGATTTGGCTGGAACGGCCTTGGCGTCGCGCTCCATGCCGAGTGGCCGATGATTCAAGTCGCCGAATTCACCGGCGTCGTCGGACTTTCGTTTGCGATCGCGTTCGCGAACATCGTCGCCGTGACGACGCCGCTCCGTCTATTTGCGGAAGCGCGAACGCACCGGATGCGTCCGCATTTCGATCTCACGCTCACGATGATCGGGATCGTCGCGTTGCTCGCATTCGGTTTGCACCGGGTCCAACATCCTTCGGCGGCAAAACCACTTCGCGTCGCTGCCGTCGAAGCCGGAGTTCCACAGCTGCAAAAATTCGATCCCCAATTTACCAGCGAAGTTTTCGAACGCTTCCGGCGATTGAGCGAAATTGCGGTCGCCGCGAATCCGCCACCGGACTTGCTCGTCTGGCCGGAAAGTTCGATGCCGGATCCGGTGCGCGACCAGAACACCGAGAGTTATCGTTTCGTCAGCGATTTTTCAGCGACGACGAAAACCGATTTAATGTTGGGCACACTCGACGTTGAAGACGGCCACGATTACAACGCAGCGCTGCTCGTCTCGAGCGGTGGTCAGCGGGCGCAGATCTATCGCAAGATCCACCTCGTCCCGTTCGGCGAATATATTCCGCTGCGGCATTCGTTTCCGCTTTTCGCGGCGGTCGCGAGCACGTGGGTGCCAGGTGACTTTAGCGCCGGAGCGGAGCACACGGTGTTCAGTCTCACGAACGCCGACGTCCGCGCCGCGCCGCTAATTTGTTTCGAGGATACCGTTGGCGATCTGGTCCGACGATTCGTTCTCAACGGGGCGAACCTGTTGGTCGATGTAACAAACGACGGATGGTTTCTTCATTCCTCCGGTTCCAGGCAACATCTCGCGAACGCGATCTTTCGCTGCGTCGAAAATCGCCGGCCGATGGTTCGCGCGGCGAACACCGGCGTGACCTGCTTCGTGAATGAGTTCGGCCGCGTCACCCAAATTTTACAGGACGATACCGGCAACACATTCAACGAAGGCGTTCTGACCGGCGAGATCAGTGTCCCGCAAGATCGACATCTCACGTTTTACGCCCGCCATGGCGAGCTGTTCGCAAAATTTTGCGCGAGTATCACCCTACTCGCTGTTCTCCTTAGCTTTGTGCGACGCCGCGTGTTGTAGCTGCCGCCGCCCCCAGCGGCAGAATGTTGGTCCTGCCGCCAGAGACGGCGGCAGCTACAACGTCTTGCTTGTGATATAACTCACCCGTGCACGTCGAACTTCCACTCGATCACCTCCGCGAGCTTTGGCCGAAGGAATTGCGCGGTATGCGTGTCGGCGCGCTGCTGCATCCGGCTTCTGTTTCGTCACAGCTCGAACACGCTTCGCGACTTCTTGAAAAGCTGAGTGGTGAACTGTTTCGGCTGAGCGGCTTCTTCGGTCCACAACACGGATTCCTCGGTCAGACCCAGGACAACATGATCGAATGGAAAAGTTACGAACATCCGCGACTCCACATTCCGGTCTACAGTTTGTACGGCGAACACCGCGAACCCACTGCCGAAATGCTCCAGGATGTCGATGTTCTGTTGGTCGATCTCCAGGACATCGGTTCGCGTTATTACACTTTCATTTGGGCGCTCTATCTTTGTATGCGCGCGTGCGAGAAGCTTGGAACGCGCGTTGTTGTTCTGGATCGACCGAATCCGATCAACGGCACGACAATTGAAGGACCGCCGATCGAGAAAGGTTACGAATCGTTCGTCGGTATGCATCCGATTCCGGTGCGTCATGGCAAAACCATCGGCGAACTAGCCAGCCAGTTTCGTGACGAAGCCTTTCCGAAATGTCGATTGTCGATTCTGCCGATGAAAAATTGGGAACGCGCGATGTGGTTCGATCAAACTGGACTGCCATGGGTGATGCCGTCACCGAACATGCCGACGCTCAACACCGCGACGGTTTACCCTGGAATGTGTTTGCTCGAAGGAACGAATATTTCCGAAGGCCGCGGGACGACGCGGCCGTTTGAGATTTTCGGCGCGCCTTTTATCGAGGCGGAGACACTTTGCCGAGAACTAAACAATCTGAAACTGCCGGGCGTGTTCTTTCGGGAAAATTATTTTCAGCCGACGTTCAACAAATTCGCCGGTGAGCTTTGTGGTGGCGCGCAGATCCATGTGCTCGATCGAAATGTCTTTCGTCCGTTTCAAACCGGCGTTGAAATCATTCGCTGCATTCGAAAGTTATACCCGGAGTCATTCGCTTGGAAGCAACCGCCCTACGAATACGAACACGAGAAGTTGCCGATCCAGATTCTGCTCGGTGGACCGGCCGTCGATTTCTTCGGCGAATAAGAACAAAAGCCATGCCCTCACCTCCATCCTCTCCCTCAGGCAGAGAAAGTCGCGAAGCGGCAGCTGAGGGTGAAATCCCGCGAGAAATGTCCTAAATGTCCTGTAAGAATTTTTATTATAGGAGACTGCGGAGCAGCGTTTATCGGATTCTGATGCTGTCCGGCGCTGCTTGCTTGTTATCGACCCTGCCGGCAACGCACGCCGACATTCCGTGGCCGGAAGTTATGCAACGTGTCGCCTCCGAAAATGAAAAACTGGCGCGGCGTCCGCAAGGTCATGCCGGTGAATACTTCATCGTCTGCACACTTTATTACACGCCGAAGGAATCCGGTTTCACGTTTGAGCGGGGCTTCGACGCGACTCGAGTGACAAAGTCCGGATTGCACGGCCGAACTTATCCGCGCGATTTTCTTCGTTCGGTAATGAAAGAGGGTTATGGGCGAATCACTACGCCGGTCAACGGTCACAACTTCATTCGTTACAACCGCGGCTCTTACGGTTTTTCGTCCGCGCCGAGCGGAGGCGGCGGCACTTTGATCGCGGGTTTTTCCGCAGCCGCAAGAACGCAAGGAGCGTTGCGTCGCGGTCTCGTGCTCGAAACTTCGGCCGCCGAGGTCGAGCGCGTTTTCAGCAGCACCCGCTGGAAAATTGTCGATACCGGCGGCGGTTTGCGACGATGGCAGCTCGATTGTTACTATGGCGACGACGAACCGCTCGGCCCGGGAAAACTCATGGCCCGTCCACGCGGAACCACTTTTGAGTACGCTTACTCGATCGCGCGAGTGAGCAAATGAGTCCGTTCCCGATTCGGCTGACGTTCCACGGCAACCTTGCGTTCTTCCTTGGCTCGAAAGATTCCACAGTTGGGCGCCAATTATCCGAGAAAACCTCGGTCAAGGACGTCATCGAGGCCTGCGGCGTCCCGCACACCGAGGTCGATTTGATCCTGGTTAACGGTCAGCCGGTGGATTTTGCCTTCGTTATTGGGCGCGAATCGGCCATCGATGTTTATCCAGTCGAGTCGCAAGGAATTACTTCTTTTGCAGAAAATCGACTGCAAGTGCGCGATATTCGAAAGTTTGTTGCCGATGGACATTTGGGGAAGCTCGTCCGGGATCTGCGACTCCTCGGCATCGACGTCGTTCACGGTCCCGCCTCCGAGGATCGACAATTAGCGAGCATCTCGAGCAATGAAAACCGCGCTCTTCTCACCCGCGACCGGCGATTGCTGATGCACGCGATCGTCCGGCACGGCTATTATCTCCGATCCCAGGATCCGCTGGAACAAACCCTCGAGGTTTTGCGCCGATTCAACCTCGCCGATGCGCTCGCGCCATTTAGACGTTGCCTCCGCTGCAACGCTCCGTTGGACCCCGCGGAAAAAGGAAGCGTGATCAATCAGCTCGAGCCGCTGACCAAGATATATTATGATCAATTCCGGCGATGCAGCGGTTGCGGGCAGGTTTACTGGTCCGGCTCGCATTTCGAAAAGCTGCAAAAACGGATCGAAACTATTCGATCCTATCTGAGCGGCGAGGAAACCAATTAACCGCAGCCTTGTCACCGGCTGATGCCAACGGCAGACTCGCCGTTTTATGCGAAAGCCAATCTTCCGACGCTACGCGGTCACCGTGGCAATCATCGCGCTCAAAGCAGGTGCGCAGGCGCAAGGTCCGGCGCCGTCGCCGCTGATATCACTGCCTTCTCCGCCCCCGACGAAAGTTGCAGCGGCCGCCCCGCAGCTAAGTCCCGCTCCTGCATTCACGAGGCAGGACTTCGAAACGTTCCTCGACGCACTAATTCCGTCGCAACTGCAAAACCGAGACATCGCTGGCGCCGTCGTCTCGGTTGTTAAGGACGGCCAGATTCTTTTCGCAAAAGGCTACGGCTACGCTGATTTCGCCGCGAAGAAACCGGTCCTGGCCGATCAAACATTGTTTCGTCCCGGGTCGATCTCGAAATTGTTCACAGCGGCGGCGGTGATGCAGCTGGTCGAGCAAGGCAAGCTCGATCTCGACCGCGATGTTAACGATTACCTGGATTTCGCAATTCCAAAAACGTATCCCGAGCCGGTCACGCTTCGACGATTGCTCACGCACACCGCGGGATTCGAGGACACATTGAAGAATTTATTCGTGGCCCACGAGAGCGACCTGAAGCCGCTCCGCACGTATCTCGTCGATCAAATGCCGCAGCGCATTTTCCCGCCGGGCAAAATCCCTTCCTATTCCAACTACGGATTCACCATCGCCGGATACATCGTCGAGCGTGTGAGCGGCGAGAAATTCGAACGCTACATCGACAATCACATTTTGAAGCCGCTGCGAATGACCAACTCGACCTTCGATCAGCCGCTCCCGTTTGCGCTCGGCCCACAAATGTCGCAAGGCTATCTCACCGCCGCTAAGAAAACGCGCGATTTCGAATTTGGCGAAGCGGCTCCGGCCGGCGCTCTGACGACGACTGCCACAGATATGACCCGTTTCATGCTGGCGTTGCTTCAGGATGGAACTGTGGACGGCGTAGCCATCTTGAAACCAGAGACCGTGCGGCAAATGGAAACCCGGCAGTTTGAATTGCACCCGATGCTGAACGGATTGGGCATCACTTTCATGGAATATTCGATGAACGGTCAACGCATCATCGGTCACGGCGGCGACACCCTTTGGTTTCACAGCGACATGGTGCTCGTGCCGGAGGCGCACGTTGGCTATTTCATTTCCTACAATAGCACCGGCAAAAACATCGGTGGCGGACGGGGCGAAGTGCTGCGCGCTTTTGCGAATCGTTATTTTCCAAATCCGGCCGAGCCAAAAATCGATGTCGATCCAAATATCGCGAAGTCGGACGGACGCGCCGCCAGTGGTGTTTACGACGGGACGCGTCGTGCCGAAACAACGTTCCTAAGACTACTGGCGTTGCTCGGTCAGTTCAGCGTGAGCAGCGACAAGGATGGAGTTCTGACGATCGAAGGAATGAAAAATCAGCGCGGCGAGTTAAAGAAATGGCGGGAGATCGCTCCGCTCGTTTACGGCGAGATCGATGGGGCAGAAAAAATCGCGTTCCGTCGCGATGCGTCCGGCGTTGTGAGCGAAATGCTCCCCTTCCCTGCTATCTACGAAGGCCAACGCGTTCCTTGGTATGCGAGCAAGCGTTTTCTCGGCCCGCTGATTGGCGGAAATCTGGCGCTCGCACTGTTGACCGTGCTCCTTTGGCCAGTCGCGTTCGTTGTTCGAAAACGATATCAGCGGCCACTGTTCACCTCGAAAACCGACCGCGTTCTATATCTTCTGTCGCGTATTGTCTGCCTTTTTGAATTGATCTTCATCCTCATTCCAGCGATCGCGTTCAGCCGCCTTTTGGAAAATATCGCGATCATCGGGGACGGCGTCGATCCGTGGTTGCGCGCTCTTCATATCTTCGGCTGGGCTACGATGGCGGGCATCGTTCTTTTGATAATTGCCGCTTTGCGCTTCGCGAGACTCCCCGGACACGGACTTTGGTTTCGCGCTCACGCAATCCTGCTGGCGGTGGGCGGAATCGCGTTCGGATTATTTTGCTGGCAATATCATTTGCTGGACGCGTCGCTGAGATTTTAATCGGCGCGTCGCAATCATGAGCTTAACGCGCCGCACACTCTTAATTGCGGTTTGCGTCGTCACGGTTCGGACAACGCTTCTCGCTTACGGACCGACCGGGCACGAAATCGTCGGCGGAATTGCCGACAAACTGGTCGCGAACACGCCGGCCGCCGAAAAAATCTACAGTTTAACCGACAGCATCACATTGGAACGCGCATCGGTCATCGCCGATGAAATCAAGGCCTGGGACAAGAACGGCGTCGACGACCCAAACGCGTTCCCGCATTACGCCGGGCACGCGAAGATCGACAATCAACTGCGCGACTTTTGGCGGGCGAATCCGCCGACGCCGGATCCAAAATCGCCGATACCATCACATCATTGGTTTCATTACACCGATGTGCCGATTCTTAACCTCGAAAAATATTCCGATGGAAAGACCGGGCGCAGCCAATGGGACATCGTCCACATGATTTCCTATTGCGTGGACGTTCTGCGCGGCGAAATCCCGGAGAACAATCCACGCAGAATTACCAAGTCGCTCGCGGTGATTTTGCTCGCGCACTACGTTGGCGATATTCATCAACCGCTTCACGTCGGCGCGGAATATTTCAATCAAGCCGGGCAAGCCGTTGATCCGGACAAGAATCAGTCCGGCATCGAAGACGAAGGCGGCAACACGTTCATGTTGCGATTAATCCACGGCGCGCCGGAACAAATGGCGCACCGCGGATTAAAACTGCACGGCTTTTGGGATTACAACGCGGTGATGGCCAACCTGCCGACAATGACGCCGACGCTCTCGAAAGAGGAGCGCTACCAGAAAATTGAGCAGGCCAAACGGAAGTTGATCGATCGGCTAGTGCAAGAACAACCGAAAAACTGGAAAGCCCCGGCAAACGTCGCGTTGAAAAACTATGGCGAGTTTTGGGCCGATGAAATCTTGCCGGTCGCGCGAGAAGCGCACGAACGGCTCCAGTTTATCAATGTGCATGAAACGCTCGATCAGGAGCGGACGGTCATGGCCGGCGACGCTCGAGAAAAAAATGCACCGGACCATGTCCGCTACGCGGATTGGTCGGCAAAAATTGTTCGGGACGAACTACACAAGGCTGGCTGGCGTCTCGCCGATCTGCTTGAGCAGGCGCTAACATCGACATCGACGGTCGCGCCATCTGCGTCCCGTTAACAGTTTGGGCTTCTAAAGAGAAAATCGCGTTCGCTGAGGCTTTTGTCATGTCGAGCCCCGCCGCGGCGGGAGACATCTCTCGATATTTCTGGAGCCGGCCGCCGCCATGCTACTGAAATAGTAAGAGATTTCTCCGTTTCGCTCCGCTGCAGTCGAAATGACAATGGACAAAACAAAATCGCGTTCGCCGTGAAGCGAACGCGATTTTTCACATCCTGTAGCCGTCGCCCTCTGGGCGACGTTTCCGCCAGTCCGGCTTGGACCGCTTGGCAGAGCGGAGCGACTACAAATTCGATTAAGTCTCTGTTTTGTTCTTATCGCCCTTGGTGCATTCCGCCTTGAATTTGGCGTACTGCTCCTTCGTCAGGATTCCTTCCGCCTCTTTCATGTACTTCGCCTCGCTTGCTTCCGAACAACCCGCTTTGTGGTGCTCGGCCATAACTGCGTCCATCTTCGTCTTTTGATCAGGCGTCAGGTTCAGACTTGCCAATGAAACGCTGCAAGCCGGTTTCGACGTGTTTCCGACTTTCTTGGTGCAGTCGCCGTGTTCTCCCGCGAACAGCGTGCCCGCTGCAAACATTCCCGCCACTACTAACGCAATGAATTTGGTCATAAGTGAAATGTGAGACACTGGCTTACGCCATGTCGTTCAAAGATTTAGGAATGTAGCCACGCGCCTGTGGCGCGTTAAAACGGCCCGCAGGGCCGTCGCTACAACGATTAAGCTTCAGTTTTCTTGGCCGATTTATTGCACTCGGCTTTCAACTTCGCGTACTGATCTTTCGAAAGAATGCCTTCAGCTTTCTTGAGAAACGCTTGCCTACTGTCTTTCGTGCAACCGGCTTTCATACACTCCGACTGCCACGCTTCGATCTTACTCTTCTGATCCGCGCTCAGATTGAGACTCGCGAGATTGGCACACGATTGCTGGTTCGACGCGTTCTTCGCGCAACACGCCATGTCACCTGATTTGTCTTTTGCGAACATGGGTGACACCATCAGCATTGCGACCGCTACTACTGCTGTTCCGATAATTTTAACCATGGTGACTGTGAGACAGACCGAGCCCGACAGACGTTCAATCACCAGGTCCGCCGGAGCGGATGGGCTTCCGTGTTGAAGGTGACTTGATCGAAATCCAACCTCTTCGGCGCGGCGAAAAGCAGGTAAAAATATTTAAAGGTCTCAGCCAACGCGAAGCTCTCCATTTCATCGCGCTTTTGTTTGGTAACGACGTCGTCGAGCGCCGTGTACCCGGAATCGGTTCGACAATATCTGACGAAGTCATCGAACATTTTCTCGCCCATTTGCTGATACTTCGGGTCGCGCGTGAAATGATAAAGATAGTAAGTCGATTCGATAATTTCGGGACGAAGATGATAACCGCCCGAGACGATCCGCATTTTTTTGTAATCGAGAACTTCCGGTTCGATGCCGTTCAGGTTCCACATCTCGAACGACGACGCTTGCAATCGTCGCGCGCGGGCAACATCGCCGGAAAGCGTTAGCAACGCAGGAAAGAACGCATCGAGCGCGCCGTAGGTCGTCTCTGTGCGTCTGCCGGTTTGCATATCAGCGTGTCCGTACCACAATTCGCCGTTGCTCTCATCGGCCAGATATTTGTGCACCGCGGGAATGCTCGCGTTCCACATGTCGCGACAATCTTCATCGCCGAACAATCGCCAGCATTTCCACAGGTATTCGTAGTAGGAATCGATCCCGCCGCTGATGTGACTGTCGCCGTCGATCCACGCACCCGTCTCGACGTTGATGCTTTGTCCAACGAGTCCAAGGGATGAGCGGCGCTTGTAAGTTTCCACTAATGCGCGTTTCGCCTTTTCGTAAAAGACCGGGTTGCCAGTCAGTTTGCTCAACGTCCCAAACTCAAGCAGGAGCGTGCCGGTTTCCGCTGGATTCGTTTCAACTCTTCGCACCTGTCCGGTGCGCAAATTCACATACACGTACGGGAGTCCGGTTGGTGAATCGAAAACCGGGAGCAGCCGTTTTCCCAAATCTTCAGCGAGAATCAAGAGACGTTTGTCGCTGGTCAATTGGTAACCCGAAAGCAAGCCGCCAAGCAGGCGAATCGTCACCTCGAAATTTTTCACGTAAATGTCGCGGTCGAATGAAAGCTCGCTCTCAATCAGTGCCTTACCTTTTGCCGCTTCGGCATGGAGATTCATCAAGATCAACGTGTCGAGCGCGTCGACCGGCGTCATCAGGAGCGGCTCACCGTACCAATCGTGCGCGCTTTTGCTCAGTGGTCGCAGCGCATCGTGTCCCCAGGCATAACGCTCGTAATTGTTCCAGGCGTGTAAAAATTCCGCGCGAACCCGATTCGCAACCTGCTGCGCATGCGCATCGTTGTTTGACCGGCCGCATCCGGACAGGGCAAACGTGACCAGAGCCGCAAAGCGCAATCCAACCCTGCCTGGATAAGAAGCGGACACGTCAATCGCCCCGGATGCTGCGCTCGGCCGAGTACTCGATCGGACTTTGATTAAAATAATGCTGCAGCTCCGCGTAGAGTTTTGGATGACGCGACCGCAGCGCAGATGGTCGCTCAAAAAACGCCTCAACTGACACGGCAAAAAACTCAGCCGGATTCGTCGCCCCATAAGTGTCGAGCAGCGTCGGAATCCCGCTATCATCAGCCGCACGAAGCGATGCAAACTCGGTTCTCATCACTTCGCGCCACGACATTTGCTGTTCACGCGTTGCCAGCGCCGGCGCGCCGTCAGCGGCGAAATTCTCGTAGTCGAGTTGGTGGGCGAATTCGTGAAGAACAACATTTTTACCGTCGGACGGATCAGCTGCGCCAGATTTCACCGCATCCCAGGCGAGCACCATTGATCCCATCGTGCGACCAGTCTCGCCTAGTCGAAACATTTTTCCTTCCTCCCAAACCGGACCTTCGACCGGGCGTTGTTCGTCCACCAAATATGTCGACGGATAAACGAGAATGGTGAGCAGCTGCGGGAAGTAATCCGTTTTTCGATGTAACAGAAGAAGACACGCCTGCGCTGCAATCGTTACCTGAATTTCGTCGTTGATCTCAAGCCCGGCACAACCTTCGAATCGTTTTTCAACGAGAAACACCTGAATGTGATCGAGAAGCTCGGCCTGGTCCGCAGCCGGCAGCCGGACAAAGAATGCGACTCTGCTTTTAATCGTCTTCAGCCACTCGTTCGGAAACGGCCGCGCTTTAAGCCGCTTTCGCTGTCGTCCTTTCAGGAATCCAAGGGTCACGACTGAATATAAACGCTCGTTGTTGGGTTATGACAAACTCCGCGCAATTCAGCAGTTTCCAGCTTCTGTGTCATTCCGACCGAAGTGGAGGAATCTCTTACTATTTCAGTGCACACTGTGGTTCGCTTCAGAAATATCGAGAGATGTCTCGACTCCGCTCGACATGACAGGTGGCGCTTGGCACAAGCGCCTCTACAACGCGTGGAAATTCGGCCTCGCATTCCTGCGTCATTGGAGCAAAATCAATCCGAAGGAGCTCCTATGAACACACTCTCAATCTCTCGTCGTAAATTTGCTCATTTGTTAGGCGTAGGTGCCGCAGCCGCAATCGTTCGACCGCGAATCACCATTGCAACGGAATCGTCGACCGTTCCCGCCCCGACTAAGGGCGGCGGCGTGCGGCTAAGCGCGAACGAAAATCCCTACGGACCGTCCGCGAAAGCGCATCAAGCGATGACAGGCTCGTTCGATCTCTGTTGCCGTTATCCCGATGAAGCAAACGACGTTCTAATCGAGAAGATCGCGAAGATCAACGGAGTCAATCGCGAGCAAATCGTGCTCGGCGACGGTTCGAGCGAGATTTTGAAATTATGCGCTGAGACTTTCACCGGGCCGACCCAGGGAAAACTGATCGCCGCCGACCCGACATTCGAAGCGATCCTGGAATACTCGAAAGCCAACGGCGCCGAGGTCGTGAAAGTTCCGTTAACGAGCAGCTTTACTCACGATCTCGCGAAAATGGGCGGCGCTGCGCAGAAAGGTTTGATTTACATCTGCAACCCGAACAATCCGACCGCGAGCATTACGCCGAAGAACGATCTGCGCGAGTTCATTGGCGAAACGTCACCCGAGACAATGATCCTGGTGGACGAAGCGTACTTCCATTACGCCGACAGTCCGGATTACGAGAGTGTGATCCCGCTGGTGAAAGATCATCCGAACCTGATTGTCGCGCGCACGTTCTCGAAAATTTACGGCATGGCTGGATTGCGCTGCGGTTATGGCGTCGCGCAACCGGACACGATCAAGCGCATGCATCCGTTTCAAATGTTCGACAGCGTCAATATCATGGCCCTGGCCGCGGCGAGCGCGAGCCTCGATGGCGACAGTCAGGTAACGAACGGGAAGAAGATGAACAGTGAAGCAAAAAACTTCACGCTCACCGAGCTCGACAAAATGGGTTACAAATCAATTCCGTCACAGGCCAACTTCATCATGTTCGATTGCAAAAAACCGGTCGTGCCGATCATCAAAGCGATGAAGGAAAAAAATATTCAGGTCGGCCGCTTGTTTCCCGCGTATCCGAATCACATGCGTTTAACAATAGGTAAGCACTCGGAGATGGAATCCTTCCTAACGGCATTCAAGCAGGTCATGGTCTGATACGACTGCTTGCCACGCCGTAGCCCACGGCTCGCCGTAACTCTCGCTGAAGGCGGCTTGGCGAAGGCGGGACTATTGGAAAGAAGTCGGAGATGGAATCGTTTATTTCGGCATTCAAGCAGGTGATGGCGTAACGACGCCTTGCCGATCAATTCTCGACCAACTTAACGCCGTGCTTCTCGAGCATTTCGCGAAGCTCGGGATGAATTTTCTGACCATACTTGATCGCCTTATTCACCGATTGCTCGGCGTTTCTCCAATCTTGCTTGTAAGCGTAGTAGTTCGCGTAACTCAGATGCGCTTCGCCGCATGTCGGATCGATCTCAAGCGCTTTGTCCAACATCTGCAACGCTTCCGGGAACTGCTTTTTTTGGAGCAGGGCATACCCTAAATTGGCGTAGGTATAAACGTATAAGGTGTCTTTTTTGAGGGTTTCGCGGTAATACTTGATCGCTTCGTCAAGCTTGCCTTCCGCGCTGTAAACATAGGCGGCGCCAAAGTAAGCAGGGGCGAAATCTGCATCGTGACGGATGGCCATTTGGAAGCGCCGCAGGGCCGTCTCGTAGTTGCCTTGTTGAAAATACTTCCAGCCGAGTTGAACCGCGTCCGGTGCAAAATGTTTCATGTCATTCCCGGAAAGCGGATCGGATTCGCTTCTAATGGGTGAGACAAGACTAAGCACGAGTAGGGCGGCGAGAGCGAGGCGCATACGCTAAAAAGCGAGCAGGAATCAGGCGCGGCCGGTTGAAAACCTGGACTGAATCACATGCACCTCACGATCGGCAAAACACCCGAGATGGAGGCGTTTGTATCAGCGTTCAGGCAACTACTGACGTAAGGGCGCAACGCGCAGTCCCTTGTGCGTTCTGATTATTATCGGCAATTTCAGTGGGAGCGCCTCGTCGCGAATTGGACGCGGCCGGAGTGGTTTTGCGGCCAAATAAACTGAAAGAAATCTGGTGCCGCCACGAATGCTGTCCATGAGCACGCCATTCGTAAACCTCGCAAATCGCCAATGGAGAGTTTTGCTGATAGCAGCGGCATCTCTGATTCCGCTTAGCTCCGGCAGACCCGACACTCTGACCGCAGAAGAGCAAGCGCTCGTGGATAAAGGAGCAGTCATGCAAATGTACAAACCGGACGAGCACAGCCGGCATTTCATTGCCCACATTGATGCGGTTACAGATCCGAAGACCGGAAAGACACGCAAGATGGCGAACAATTCACAGCCTGTGTTGTGCTTCGTTTTTGGGATCGAAGACGCAGAGCCTGCGCGAGAACAAGGGCGCAGCATGGCGGAGTGTAAGTACAGTTCATCGCAAGCTCACGAATTCCTTTTTGCCCAAGCCTGGGAAAAGTACCACGACCGATTTTTCACCAGGTGTTACGTGCAGGAAGGCGAGAATGCTTACAATGCAGCGGTAAAAGCGCAGCAGAAGCATGTCGATCCGACGTCAACAAGTTGAACCGATGTTTTTGCTAGCAGTGGCCTAACGAATCAACGTTTCTGGCATGATCGACAGCCACGGAGTTGTAGCGGCGATTGCTCTCAATCGCGAACTAAATAGACAGGCGCTCGCCGCGGCGAGCGCCTCTACAACTGCGCAGTCTAGAAAAACATTCGAAAGGAAGGCGTTTCTGAGTGCGTATTACTAAACGATGACATGCCAGAGACAGACTCGTAATTACCGTTCGCTGATTTCGGAAACTCGATTAGCCTCGCTTGCAATACTCGTGGCGATTGCCTTGCCACCCGCCTTCTATGGGCAAAATGACACATCGGGTCCACCCACAGAAGCTTGCTCGCGCGATCGCAAGTATTGCGTTCGAATGATAGAAACGCCTCATCATCCGGACGAGTGCACCCTACGCGTTTCTGCAAACGGGTGGACGATCGCGGAATTTCCGACATTCGGCTACCTGTTGGGCGTATTTTTCAGCCCCAACAACGCGTATGTCGCAATCAACAATCGTCGTGCAAACGCCGGGGGACTACTTATGGGTGATCTCATTAAAGAATGGTCAGGCGATTAAGATGCCGGACGATGTCGCAGAGGACACCGGCAAGAGGGAGGCTGGCAAAATAGTCGGCGATCATTGGTCGGACCAAGCGATGCCCGAAATAGTCGCATTGTGCCCTGCATGCACGAGGGACGACTTAGGTCACCCTTTTCTATTTTCTACCGGTTGGAAAAACTCGAGCGAATTGCAAGTTGTCGAGGAATTCGAGTTTTCGAAAGGCTGGATCGCAGTCCACAACCTCTGTCGGATCACTGGAGCAAGATTGTCCGTGACAGAAAACAAAATCGTGAAACAGTCACGACCGTCTGAATTCGTTCGGCGCGCATGGACTTGGAGCCCGTTTCATTCCGAATAGCCACAGATTTCTCGACTACGCTCGAAATGACAAAGCGCCGTTCTTGGCGTCGACCTTGACGGTTTGGCCTTCGCGGACTTTGCCTTCGAGGATGTCGATCGACAGCGGGTCGAGAATTTCCTTTTGAATCGTGCGCCGGAGCGGCCGCGCGCCGTAAACCGGATCGTAACCTTCCCGCGCGAGTAGTGCCTTAGCTGAATCCGAAAGATCGAGCGTGATCTTTTGTTGTTCGAGCCGTTTCGTCAGTCGGCGCAGCTGAATCTCAACAATCTTTTTCAAATCATCTTCGGTCAGGCGATCGAAAATGACGATCTCATCCACTCGGTTCAAAAACTCGGGCCGGAAATGTTGTCGCAACGCATCCATCACCAAACGCGAGCGCGCTTCGCGCGATTCCTCTTCGGTGATGAATTGCGAACCGATGTTCGAGGTCATGATGATGACCGTGTTCTTGAAATCGACCGTTCTCCCCTGCCCGTCCGTGATCCGGCCGTCATCGAGGACTTGGAGGAGCACGTTGAACACGTCCTGATGCGCTTTTTCGATCTCGTCGAAGAGAATGACTGAATACGGTTTGCGTCGGACCGCCTCGGAAAGTTGGCCGCCTTCCTCGTAACCGACATAACCCGGCGGCGCACCGATCAACCGCGCAACCGCGTGTTTCTCCATGTATTCACTCATGTCGATCCGGATCATGGCGTTCTCGTCATCGAACAAAAATTCGGCGAGCGCGCGCGACAGTTCCGTCTTTCCAACACCGGTCGGGCCGAGAAAAATGAACGAACCAATTGGACGATTCGGGTCCTGCAAACCGGCGCGAGCGCGGCGGACGGCGTTGGCAACGGCTTTGATCGCTTCGTCCTGTCCGACCACGCGCTGATGCAAATGCTCCTCGAGTTTTATTAATTTCTCGCGTTCGCCTTCCTGCAACCGCGAGACCGGAATGTGCGTCCAACTTGAAACGACTTCGGCGATATCTTCCTCGGTCACTTCTTCGCGGAGAAGCCGGGTAGCGCGCCCGTCTCGGGCGCGGTTCTTCGCGTCCCGCGGAGAACGTTTTGAATCCGGTGAGACACCGGAATCGGCGGGCGAGACGCCCGCCCTACCCTCAGCTTCACGTAATTTCTTTTCGAGCTCCGGGATTTTTCCGTACTGAAGCTCACTCGCCTTGGCGAGTTCACCGCGACGCGTTGCACGTTCCAGCTCGGTGCGCAGACGATCGAGCTCTTCCTTCCATTTTCGCTGCTCTTCGATGACCGCTTTTTCTTTCTGCCACTCGGCCTTTAACGCGCCGGATTTCTCTTTCAGCTCGGCCAATTCTTTCTCCAGCTTCTTCAAGCGCTCTTTGCTGGCGGGATCTTTTTCTTTCTTGAGCGCCTGCTTCTCCATCTCGTGCTGCATGATCTCGCGCTCGAGCACGTCGATCTCGGTCGGCATCGAATCGAGCTCGATCTTCAAGCGCGAGGCCGCTTCATCGACAAGATCGATCGCCTTGTCGGGCAAAAATCGGTCGCTGATGTAGCGATGCGACAACACGGCGGCTGCCACGATGGCGCCGTCTGTGATGCGGACGCCATGGTGCACTTCGTAGCGCTCCTTCAATCCCCGCAGAATCGCGATCGTGTCTTCCACGCTCGGTTCGTTCACCATCACCGGTTGAAATCGCCGTTCGAGCGCGGCGTCTTTCTCGATGTATTTGCGATATTCATCGAGCGTGGTCGCGCCGATCGTGCGCAATTCTCCGCGCGCGAGCATCGGCTTCAACATGTTCGACGCGTCGACCGATCCTTCGGCCGCGCCGGCGCCGACAATCGTGTGGAGCTCGTCGATGAAAAGAATGACCTGGCCTTGCGAATCGGTCACTTCTTTCAAAAATGCTTTCAATCGGTCTTCGAATTCGCCGCGAAACTTCGCGCCAGCGACCATCGCGCCAATGTCCATCGCGATGAGCTTTTTATTTTTCAACGATTCGGGGACGTCGCCGCTGATAATTCTGCGCGCGAGACCTTCGACGATCGCCGTTTTGCCAACGCCAGGATCGCCGATCAGTACGGGATTATTTTTCGTGCGACGCGACAGCACCTGCATGATCCGCCGGATCTCGTTATCCCGTCCGATGACCGGGTCAATTTTGCCGCGACGAGCAAGTTCGGTCAGGTCGCGCCCATATTTCTCAAGCGTTTGATATTTTCCTTCCGGGTTTTGATCGGTCACGCGCTGCGAACCTCGCACTTGCTGCAGCGCCTGCATCAACTTGTCGCGGGTGACGCCGAGATCTTTCAGGATCTTCGCCGCCGGAACCCCGCCGAGCGGGGCAGCGCTCAGCGCAAGTAAGTAATGCTCGGCGCTGGTGTATTCGTCTTTCAGTTTCGACATCTCCTTTTCCGCGCCATCGAGCACGCTACGGAGCTCATTCGAAAGTCGAAGATCGACGCTGGCCCCAGTAACTTTGGGACGACGCTCGAGCTCGCTCGCCAATCGTTCGCGCAAACGATTCGCGGGCACACCGATTTTCTCGAGCAGCGGCTGAGTGATGCCATCGCTTTGATCGAGCAGCGCGGACAGGAAATGTTCGTTGGTGATTTCCTGATGATTAAATTGGGAAGCGATATCCTGGGCCGCTTGCAGCGCTTCCTGCATCTTCTGGGTGAACCGGTCGATGCGCATACTTCAAGATAGTGAACGCGACCGCGGCAGCAATTGCGCCTGTCTTGTCGTCGCGGAATGGCTGCGAAGAGTGGCGTTCGTCCATTGCAGCCGCCCTTCTTCCCGCTTATGAGTCTCGGCGATGAGTTCGAAATTGACGATGCGCAATGCCTTGACCGTTTTGCGGCCAGGGCCATTCCGCCGTTACATCATCGGCTCGGCGATTTCCGACACGGGAACATGGATGCAAGTAATGACCCAGGGTTGGGTGATGGCCACGCTCACGACTTCTGCTCTCATGCTCGGGTTAGTGAACCTTTGCGCCGGATTGCCAATGCTGGCATTGACGATGGTGGGTGGCTCAGCTGCGGACAAGTTCGATAAGCGCAAGATTTTGTTGATCACGCAATACGTCCAGATCGCGCTCGCTGTTTCAATCGGGCTCTTGATTTGGAGCGGCCAAATCCAGATCTGGCACATTTTTGTTTTTGCCGCGATCCTCGGCGTCTCGAACTCATTTGAAATGCCGGCCCTCTCCGCGCTTGTGCCGGAACTGGTCAAGCGCGAGGAGATTCAGAGCGCGATTTCAATCGACCGCTCGGTGTTTCATGGATCGCGCGTCGTCGGCCCTGCGATCGGTGGTTACTTGATTTCATGGTTTGGAATGGCCTCGGCATTTTTTGCCAACGCGATCTCGTTTGTGGCGCTGATCATTGCCATCCTTTCGCTACCCGCGCGCCGCCGAGGCACAGTGGAAGAAGAAGAAAAACGCGCGAGCGGAATCAAGGAAGGATTTCGTTACATCGCCAAAGACAAACCGAGCCTTGCCATGGTTATGCTAATCGCGACCCAGGCGGTGTGTATCTTCCCGATCATTACCGTAATGATGCCGCTTTATGTGAGAATGGTGCTCGGATTAGGCGCAGACAAAATGGGCAACTTAATGGGCGCTTCTGCCGTGGGTTCAGTGGTGGGTTCGCTTTTCTTGATCGGATTGCCGCGCGAAAAACGAATTCCCCTGATGATGATCTGCGCGAGCGCTGTGACATTTGCGGTAATTGGTTTGTCCCGCGCGCCGAGTTTTTATGCTGCGATGGCGCTGTTAATCGTAAATTCGCTCGGCTTGGCGACGAACTTCGGGTTATGCAGCACGATCGTACAGGAACGGGCGCCAGATTATTTGCGTGGCCGGGTGTCGGCCGTGTTTATGTTGAGCTTTGTCGGGATCATGCCTCTCGCCGGACTCGGCGTTACCAGCTTGTCTGATTTCATCGGAATGCCAACAGCGCTGGTGATTGCGGCCATCACTTATGGCGCAATCACGCTGTTAGTGCTGGCTCGCATTCGGAAGCAATGTTGCGAACCGGCCTTAAGTGAATCGCAAACTGCCGGAACACCACCGCCAGTCGCCGCCACGATTTGACGTGATCGCCTTCTCGACCTGTTGGAATTCAGGCCGGCACACCGACGGCGCAGAAATGTTGCGCGAGATTGTCGATCTTGGCTTCGATCGGGTAGAACTCGGTCATGGCATTCGCATTTCGCTGATGCCGGGAATTCAAAAAATGCATGAAGCAGGCAAAGTGAAATTCAGCAGTCTGCACAATTTCTGCCCGCTGCCGGTGGAAGTGATGGGCGCTTCGCCGGACTGCTACCAATTTTCGTCGCCCTATGGGAAAGAACGCGAACGTGCGATCAAACAAACTTTTCAGACGATCGATTTCGCCGAGCGACTCGGCGCGCCGTTCATCGTGATGCACCTTGGCAAAGTTCCGATGAAGCCGGTGACGGATTCGTTCATCAAGCTTGCTCGTAAAGGTGAACTCCTTTCCCGTGAGTATGTCCGCCAAAAAATTCGGGCGGTGGAAAAGCGCGAGGCAACGTCGGCCGCATATCTCGCGAGAGTGAAAGATTGCCTGCGTCGTATCGTTGAGTACGCCGCGACGAAAAAAGTGAAGCTCGGGATCGAAGGGCGCCGCGGTTACGAAGAGATTCCGAGCGAACGCGAACTGCCGGCATTACTCGACGAACTCAACTCGCCGCAGGTCGGTTATTGGCACGACTTCGGTCACATTCAAATTAAAGAGAACCTTGCCTTTCTCGATCACGCCGAATGGCTTCACCAAATCGGTCCTCGCGCATTCGGCTGTCACGTCCAGGATTGCATCTGGCCGGCCCAGGATCATCAGCCGCCGTTTAGCGGAGATGTCGATCTTGCGAAACTGGTGCCGCTCTTGCCGAAAGATTGCGCCTGGGTTTGGGAAATGAGTCCGCGAAAAAGCGTCGAAGAAATTCAGCGCTCGGTCACAATTTGGAAAGAACGCTTCGGCGGATGAAGAAAATTCTCATCACGATCATTCAGCTGACGGTCACGATCGGGTTGTCGATCTGGGTCTTCCACGATCATGAACAGCGCGCCAAAATGGCCAAGGCGCTCCAGGCGGCGGATCTTAGATGGGTCGCAGCTGCCATCATCGCCTACGTGACTGTGGAAATTGCCGCGGCAATCCGATGGCAGATTTTGCTGCGCGTACAGGGAATTCGACTCAACTTTTTTCGGCTGGTCGGTCTTTTTTTGATCGGGATGTTCTACAATCAATTTCTGCCCGGCGGAACCGGCGGCGATATTATTAAGAGCTACTTGCTCCTGAAGGAGACCCAGCATAAAGCCGGCGCATTGCTCGCCGTTGTTTTCGACCGCTTAATCGGTCTTGTTGCCTTGGTTACGATCACGGTGACGCTGGTCGCTTTGCGATTCGATTTGCTATGGCGAACTCCAGTCACTGTCGAATCCGGTTTTACCCCGCATCAGTTGCTGGGTGTGCTGGGCATTCTTCTCAGCGTTTCCATTACAGGGCTACTCGTTAGCTTCATCGTAAGCGGCTTTAATCTTTTTCACCTCTTGCCTCACAAATTTCCCGGACGCGAGAAATTGATCGAGATCGCCGCGGCTTATCACCTTTACGCCCGTCATTGGGTTGCGAGCTTCTTCGCTTTCACAGCGTCTCTCGTGGCCCATCTGGCTACTTTCACTACTTTTCTTTTCGTCGCTTATGCCCTGCACGCCGAAGACGTCCGAAAACAACCACCGGTGCCAGTGCCGGCTGTTGATTTTTTCGCGGTCATGCCGATTGAGCGCACCATCACGGCGGTTCCGATAAGTCTTGCTGGAATCGGGCTCCGCGAAAAACTCCTCCAAGTCATGCTCAACAATCTTTGCGGTGTGACCATTGAAAAATCCAAACTGATTGGATCGCTCGGGTTTCTTGTCATTGTTATCTGCTGCGCGCCGGGCGGCATCGTTTACTTCTTCTACAAACCCAGCGGCGTCGCGAAACGCGTTCGAATTAGCGAAATGCAGCGCGAGGTGGCGACAGCGGAACATGAAATCTCAGAGCCGCAGTAAGAATGTGGGAGGGACCTCAGTGTCCCGAAGACGGTCTGGAAACAATAGGTCGCGGCGCAAAGGCCCCTCCCACACTTCTCGCCCATTCGTCAGCGCGACTTTTGCCATGACGGTTGACGGCAGAATTACGACCCGCAATTTCGCGCCGGTCGATTTCACGTCGCGCGAGGACAAACAGCACTTGTTCCGACAACGCGCGCTCGCTGATGCCGTGATGATCGGACACAGCACCCTCAAACGCGACAACGTTCGCCTCGGCCTTCCGGAGGATTTGCGAGAAGCGCGACTCAAACGTGGACAAACTCCAGGACCATTGCGCGTCATCGTTTCCAACGAAGGCAAGATCGACAATCAGCTGAAAATTTTTCAGTCCGATCCGGCGAAAGCGGGACCAATCTTAATTTTCTCCACGAAACGAATGCCGAAAGAAGTGCGAGCCGCACTCGCGGATAAAGCGGTTCTGCATTTGAGCGATCAGCGAGATGTCGATCTTGTCGAGATGCTGCGGACTTTGCGGCGCGATTACAAGGTTCGCCGGGTCGCGTGTGAAGGTGGACCGACTTTCTTTCGCTCGCTCCTTGAGCTCGGATTGGTCGACGAACTTAATCTGACAATTGCGCCTTATTTATTTGGCGGAGCAGACGCGCCCACGCTTACCGGATTAAGCAAAGAATTTCTGCCGGCCAGCGTCCATTGGGTGATGAAAAATATGCGCGTGGTGGGCGATGAATGTTTTCTGACTTACCGGATCAAGAACAGAAAGAGATAGCGCGGACGTCTCGTCCGCAGTCGCCAGTCCGGCTCGGACTTTCGGTGTCCCGCCGAAATCAATCAATCCCTTCGCCCTGAGACGCGGCGAAAGGCGGCCGGGGCGGCCGCCCTACCCCCGAAGTTTTCCCTGCTCGCGGACGCGGCACCAGCTCACCACCGCAATTCGGACAAATCGAGTTTAGCGACGCGGCGCATTCGCCGCAAAAAGTGCACTCGTAGATGCAAATGAAAGCCTCGCCATTCACGGCCAGAGCGCGCCCACATTTTTCGCATTCTTTTTTCATTTCCAGCGCCATCGGATCAGACGACTGTAGGCAAATTCCGCGCAACTGGAATGCACAAAACGAATTCAATCATTATGCGCGCACCGAAGATGTCGATCTTCGAGACGGCGGCAAATTTGGAGCTCTGGCCGAAAATCTTGCCGCATTATCGCTACATTCGCTATCTCGAGCGCGGTCCGAATCGCAGCGTGGTGGTAATGGCGGCGCGGCGTTCCGGTATTCCGATTAAATGGACCTCCGAGCAAATCATTGATCGCGAACGAGTCGAAGTTCACTTCCATCACCTGAAAGCGTTTAGCAAAGGAATGCGAGTCGTGTGGACATTCGAGGAAAAGCCAGACGGCGTGCTGGTGACGATCGTGCACGATCTGCATTTCCGAATTCCCGCTCTGGCGCCGATCGCCGAGCCGATCATTGGCGATTTCTTCACGCACAACGTTGCCAACAAAACTTTGCGCTGTATGAAGAATTACCTGGAAGCGCGAACAAACAGAGTAACTGCATGAATCGACGGCGCGTTGTCATCACCGGCCTCGGCCCCATCACTTGCATCGGTAAAGGCGCCGATGGTTTTTGGAACGGCATTCTCGCCGAGAAAACCGGCATCGGTCCCATCTCCAGCTTCGACGCGAGCGGCTTCGGGGTCCGCGTCGCCGGCGAGATCCGCGATTGGGACCCGGAAGAATTTTTTCCGACCCATCGTTTGAAACGGCTTGATCGCTACGCGCAATTCTCGGTCGCGTCGGCAAAACTTGCACTCGATGACGCCGGAATTGAACATTCGCGCGAAAAGCCACAAGACCGGATCGGTGTCAGTTTCGGAACCGCGCTCGGCGGCGTTTGCAAGGCGGAAGAGCAATACATCCGGTTTTTGAAAAAAGGCGCACGCGGAGTTCAACCGACTCTGGCGGTCCAGGTATTCGGAGGCTCGGCCCATTCGAATATCGCGATTGATTTCGGATTTCGCGGCGTCGGCACGACCAATTCCAACAGTTGCGCCAGCGGAACGGTGTCGGTCGGCGAAGCGCTCCGGTACATTCGCGACGATTTTGCCGACGTTGTTGTTGCCGGAGGCGCCGAGGCGCCACTGACCGCGATCACGGTCGGCGCATTCGACATCATCAAGACCATGAGTCGCTCCGCCGATCCGAAGATCGCGTCTCGCCCGTTCGATAAGTTGCGTGACGGATTTGTGATGGGCGAAGGCGCGGCCTCGCTGATTTTGGAGGAACTGGAACACGCGCGAGCACGCGGCGCGAAAATTTACGCTGAAGTGCTCGGCTACAGTTTAAACAACGACGCGTTTCACATGACAACACCGTTGCCGAGCGGCGATTCCTGCATTCGCGCGATGCGCGACGCGCTGGCAGATGCGCAAGTCGCGCCGGAACAGATCGATTACGTAAACGCCCACGCGAGCTCAACGCAGTTGAACGACAGCGCCGAGACGATGTCGATCAAGGAAGTCTTGGGCGAACACGCGCGCAAAATTCCAGTGAGCGGAACGAAGGGGTATCACGCCCATCCGCTCGGCGCGACCGGCGCGATCGAGGCGGCAATTTGCGCGCTCGCGCTGGATCGACAATGGGTGCCGCCGACCATCAATTACCAAAATCCCGATCCTGCTTGCGATCTCGACGTCGTGCCAAATCACGGCCGCGCCGCCGAACTCAATTATATTATGAGCAATTCGTTCGGATTCGGCGGCATCAACGCCTGCGTCGTAATGGGTCGCGTGCGCGATTAATTTCTCTGTCATCCCGAGCGCAAGCGAGGGACCTCACGATCGAAGCGAATATCACACAATTTAATTCAGCGTGATCCACAACCTTTTGAGAGGTCCTTCGCTCCGCTCAGGATGACTGCGCTTTATTCCAATAAATCCGGGCGATTTTGTTTGGTGCGCTTGATCGCTTGCTCTTTTCGCCACTTCGCGATCTCGGCGTGATTTCCGGAGAGCAAGACTTCAGGAACTTTCCAGCTACGAAATTCTGCCGGCCGGGTGTACTGCGGTCCTTCGAGTCCCGCGGCCGCGGGACTGAACGAATCGTCGATCGCGGAATGCTCGTGACCGAGAACTCCAGGCAGTAAACGCACGACCGCATCGACGAGCACAACGGCCGCAATGGCGCCGTTCGTCAGGACATAGTCACCAATCGAAATCTCAAGATCGACAATGTGCTCGATCACGCGATGATCGACGCCTTCATAATGCCCGCAGATGACGATGAGATGTGACTCGTGCGAGAGCTCTTTTGCAAGGTGCTGATCGAAACGTCTTCCCGCCGGCGACATGAGAATGATTTTCGATTCTCGATTCTCGATTCTCGATTCTCGGCTTCGGAGCTCCTCCACTGCCGCAAAAATCGGCTCCGGCTTCATCACCATCCCCTGCCCGCCGCCAAATGGCGCATCATCAACGATGTGATGTTTGTCCGTTGCCCAATCGCGCAGATTATGAATACGAAGATCGACAATCTTGTTTTCCTGCGCCCGCTTCATCATGCTTTCGTTCAGCGGCGCGCGGCAGATTTCGGGAAATAACGTGAGGATGTCGATCTTCACTGGAAAAGAAAACGTCGAACACCAAACGCCCAACGTCCAATGCGTTGTAGCTGCCGGTCCGAGCCGGACTGGCATTGTGTCTGGCGGCAGATCTTTTTTAAACTGCCGATGAGGACATCGGCAGCTACAACCTATTCGACGATTTCGAGGGTGGCGCTGCCGCGGACGATGTTAGTTCAGGCGCCAAAGGCGTATCTTAGGCATCGCGCTCGGAGATCGCGAGCGACCTGCGGTCTTGCGAGCCATAGGCCAGGCGCTTGGCACAAGCGTCTCTACAACGTCTCTGTTTCCTTCCCTCGTATTATAGCCACGCGCCTGTGGCGCGTCTGAACCGCCGGAGCCGATAATGAGAATCTTTGTCATGTCGAGCGGAGTCTCCCGCAGCTGCGGGATTGCTGTTCTAAAATGAGAGATTCCTCGACTTCGCTCGGAATGACAAATAGAGCTCGCGCATAAGCGCGGCGCCAAGCCGCCCGCCTGACCCGATGATTACGATTTTCATTCTTCTGTAGCGGCGCTCTCTGTGAGCGCCGCATTTACTTTGCGGCGGTCAGCATGCGCTATGCGCCTTCAACCGAAATGTTCACACCGCGCGCCGCTATCGCGAGCTCGGAATCGTGTGTGAGCAAAATCAAATCGATTCCAAGAACTTCCGCTAGACGCAGCGCCGTCGCGAGATGCAGCGCGCCCAGCGTGCCGAGCGCGGTTGAAAATGAGTGAGATGCTCGGTTCAAAACAGCTGGAGTCAGCCCGACAAACTCAATCCCGTCAAAAATGGTATGCGCTCTTGTGAGGCGGCCGTTGTTGTAGTTATTCAATGTCTTCGGGTCATTGACCGTCGCGTGGCCGGTGGCGGCTCATTACATTCAAAGAGAAGCGCCCAAATCAGGCTTCGCTGCGGAGCGGACGGTCGAGCACTGCCTCATTGGACCGTAACGACCGCAGTCGCCGTGTTGTTGGCCGTATTCGGGTCGGCCACGGAACTCGTGACACTGACGGTGTTGCTGGTTGTGCCTTTCTTGTGCGGCGATTTGACGACCAGCGTGACCGTCGCGCTCGCACTGTTATTCAGCGTCCCGATGGAGCAGTTCAGTGTCGAATTCCCTTTGGCTTTGGAGATCGAGCAGGTCCCCTGTGTCGTGGACGATGAAACATAGGTATCCAGCAATGGATCCGAGAGGGCTATACTCGTAGCCTGGGATGGACCATTATTAGTCACGACCATGGTATAGGTGATGTTGTTGCCACCCACGACGGGATTGGGTGAGCCGGACTTCGTAACCCTCACATCCGCCGCGGGAGTTGGAGTTGGAGTCGGAGTAGGTGTTGGCGTGGGCGTGGGCGTGGGCGTTGGAGTCGGAGTCGGCGTAGGAGTCGGTGTTGGAGTTGGAGTTGGAGTTGGAGTTGGTGTCGGCGTAGGAGTTGGTGTTGGCGTTGGTCCGGGAACCTTCGCGACAAAAGCATCATTATTACCGCTGTAGGCGCGGACGGGCGAACCCCAGGGTCCACCGTAGCCCGCCACATAGACATTCCCGCTCCCATCGATTGCGAGCCCGTTGCCATAGTCTGCATCGCTGCCGCCGAGAAACGTGTTCCAGGTTAGGTTCCCGCTTGCATCCAGTTGTGCTGCAAAGGCATCATAAGAGCCGCTGTGGGCGATGACGGGCGAACCCCAGGTATCTGAGCTGGTGCCCGCCACATAGACATTTCCGCTCCCATCCACTGCCACCCCGGTGCCAGAGTCAATGTAGCTGCCGAGAAAGGTGTTCCAGGTTAGGTTCCCGCTTGCATCCAGCTTTGCAGCAAAAGCACTGTTGTTGTTTGAGGGCCTGACGGGCGAACCCCAGGTATCATCACTGTGCCCCACCACATAGACGTTTCCGCTTCCATCCGCCGCCACCCCGTAGCCATAGTCATTGCCGACGCCGCCGAGAAAGGTGTTCCAGGTTAGATTCCCGCTTGCATCCAGTTTTACTGCAAAGGCATCATTACCACCGCTGTAGGCGCTGACGGGTGAACCCCAGGTGGCATCACTGAAGCCTACCACATAGACGTTTCCGCTTCCATCCACCGCCACCCCATTGCCATAGTCACTGCCGCTGCCACCGAGGAAAGTGTTCCAGGTTAGGTTCCCGCTTGCATCCAGTTCTGCTGCAAAGGCATCATTATTACCGCTGTGGGCGCGGACGGGCGAGCCCCAGGTCGTATAGCTCTCACCAGCAACATAGACATTGCCGCTTCCATCCACCGCCACCGCGTTGCCAAAGTCAGAGTAGTTGCCGAGAAAGGTGTTCCAGATCACGTTCCCGCTTGAATCCAGCTGTGCGACAAAAGCATTAGGGTCGCACCCGTTGCAGGTGGCAAAGGGGCGGACGGGTGAACCCCAGGTCACATGACTGTAGCCCGTAACATAGACATTGCCGCTTCCATCGACTGCCACCCCGGCGCCACCGTCACCGTTCCCGCCGCCGCCGCCGAGAAAGGTGTTCCAAGTCAGATTGCCGGTTGAATCCAGCTTTGCGGCAAAAGCGTTAGGGGTGCCGTTGACGACGCCGAAGGCGCGGATGGGCGAACCCCAGGTCGCATCGCTGCTGCCCGCCACATAGACATTTCCGCTTCCATCGACTGCCACCCCGGAGCCATAGTCATTGCCGCTGCCACCGAGAAAAGTGTTCCAAGTCAGCGTCGGGTCGATATTGAGCGGTTCGCTGCGGTCGTAATCGCCCACGGCAAAACCGATCTCATGTTCCCCGTGCGAAGTGAATGCGATTCGCACTGGGGCCCGTTTCCCATCGTGTTCTTGCCATGCTTGCGGCGCGCTTTCATTGAGCGCGCCGGTTTGAAAGCTGATCCGCAACGAGCCATCGCCTTGCACTGCAATCGGTGCGTTGTAACGCAGGCGGATATTCTCTGCATTGGCATGCGGATCGAGCCGGTAGGTGGTGCGAGCAATTGCGCCCTTGGGCGCGTCGTAGGTCAGGGTCACGCCCTCCCAGAGATTTGGATAACTGACCTGTGATAATGGCGTTGCCTTTTTTTCGCTCCTCGCGTCACTCGGAATGGCGGCGCTCGACGGATTGGTTGAGTGCGCGTTGACGAACTCGACCCGGAGAGCGTGCGAGCCGCTGGCCACATAAACACTCTTGTCAGTGAAGCCGAGGACGTGCCCCGCCGATGTGAATTGAAGGATATCCTTCGGAGCCGTTACATGCGCCGATTTGACGGGGTGATGATGCCGGGCCACGAAGGGGGCAGCGGCAGCGAGGACAACAAAGGCGAGCGCGCCAGCAACGAAACTGCGGCGCACGTGGGCGATGCGCCCACAGGCCATGCCAAAGCGAAATGATTTAGTTTTCATGATAAGTCTCCACCTAGCTAACGTGCGAAGCGGGTCCCAAAACGGACACGCCTTCCGAAAATACTTCCGCTTTCTCTCCGAAAACGGTAAGATCCCGGCTTTCTCAAATGAGCATTGCCCCCACGGAAGAAGCCACGCGGATTCTCCAGGAATGGAATCATGGGGACGCGAACGCCGCGGCGCGGCTGATGCCGCTTGTGTATGAAGAGCTGCGCCGGCGCGCGGCCGAATATCTACGGCATGAACGCCCAGACCACACGTTGCAAGCCACCGCGCTCGTGCACGAAGCTTACTTGAAACTTGTCGATCAAAACCGGGCGACTTGGAAGAACCGGGCGCACTTTGGCAGCGTCGCCGCCAGTCTGATGCGGCGTATTCTGGTGCAGCACGCTCGCACTCACAACGCGGAGAAACGCGGCGGAAAATTGGAGAAACTTTATCTCGACGAAACACGGGAACTAGCGTGCGAGCGCCCGCTTGAGCTCGTCGCCCTGGACGACGCACTGCAAAGTTTCACCAGCACCTACCCCCGTGAAGGCAACGTTGTAGAGCTGAAGTTTTTCGGCGGGCTCGAAGTAAATGAAATCGCGGAAGTACTGAACGTTTCGCCGAAAACCGTCCTGCGCGATTGGAATTTTGCCAAGCTCTGGCTCCGACGTGAGCTCACGCCAAGCGCAGCGCATGCCTGATCAACGCGCCCAGAGGTTAGCCGAGCTCGTTAAGTCTGCCGTCGAATGCGAACCGGAAGCGCGCCCTGCGTTTCTCGACGACGAGTGCCAATCCGATCCGGCGATGCGCGCGGAAATTGAATCGCTTCTCCAGCAACAAGAGGGCGCAAGCCGATTCATCGAAACTCCCGCCCTGCATCTCGCGGCGAAATCGTTCATGCGCGAAGGCGCATTTCGTGCCGGGCAAACAATTGGCGACTACGAAATCATTTCTCTCATCGGCAGCGGCGGCATGGGGGAAGTTTATCTGGCGGAAGATGGACAACTGCACCGCAAAGTCGCGCTCAAACTTGTTCGCCGCGGCATGGATTCGAAGGACATCATCCGTCACTTCAAGCGCGAAGAGCATCTCCTCGCCAATCTCAATCACCCAAATATTTCTCAGCTTTACGGCGGCGGCGTGAGCGAGGATGGGATTCCATTTTTCGCCATGGAATACGTCCAAGGTCAACGGCTGGATGAGTATTGCGACGAATGCCGGCTGGGAACGAAAGAGCGACTTCAGCTTTTTCGCAAGGTTTGTGCCGCGGTGACCTACGCGCATCAACATCTTGTTATACATCGCGACCTCAAGCCAGCGAACATTCGCGTCACGCCCGAAGGCGAACCGAAGCTGCTCGATTTCGGCATTGCCAAATTGCTCGATTCGGAGAACGCGCCAAGCAGCGGGCAAACGCTCACGCTTCAAGGCGTCATGACGCCTGAATATGCCAGCCCTGAACAGGTACGAGGCGAAAGCATGACAACAGTGAGCGACGTTTACAGTCTCGGCGTCGTCCTTTACAAGTTGCTGACTGGGCAAAGTCCGTATCGGACGAAAACGAATCGGCCAGACGAAATCGTGCGCGCCATTACCGAACAGGAACCAACTCGTCCCAGCACAGCGGTGCAAAATCGAGATTCGAGAGTCGAGAGTCGAGAGTCGACCGGTTCACAATTCACGGTTCACGATTCACGATCTCTGCGCGGCGATCTCGACAACATCGTTCTCATGGCGATGCGGAAAGAAACGTCGCGACGTTACTCGTCCGTCGGACAATTTTCTGCGGACATCCAGCGACATCTCGAAGAATTGCCGGTCGTCGCACGCAAAGCCACTT
>Ga0193750_1000046_pt1 | contig 54130 bp, 50 predicted proteins | sample L1c1metaG_FD_160569 | JGI IMG/M metagenome (GOLD analysis project Ga0193750, IMG submission 160569) | Soil microbial communities from a riparian zone of the East river system, Colorado, United States - L1c1 | ecosystem: Environmental > Terrestrial > Soil > Riparian zone | place: USA: East River... | reverse complement strand
TACGCCGAGCATCCGCTTTATCCGCTCGAGAAAACGCTGGCCGACATCAACATCGACAGCATGAACGTCTGGGGCAAAGCGCGCGATATCGAAGACGTTAGCTACGGCTTTTCAACCATGGACGATACGCTTGCCGCCGCGGCAAAACGCCAGGGACGCGTTGCGATTCCGAACGCTCGTCCCGAAAAAGGAAGTATTTATCGCGCCGACAACTTCGAATTTTCAAAAGTCGGCGTCCCGTCGCTTTATATCGGCAAAGGCGAACATCTTCTTTCTCGTCCGGAGAACGCGCCGCTCCGCTCCGACGAATTCGATTCGAAAGATTATCATCAAGTCACCGACGAGGTGCACGCCGACTGGGACCTCTCCGGCGCAGTGCAAGATGTCGATCTTCTGTTTGAAGTCGGCTACCAGGTCGCCAATGCCGACAAGTTTCCGGAATGGAAACCCGGCAACGAATTCAAACCAAAGCGCGATGCGATGATGAAGAAGTGATAATGACAACGTTTCATTTATCCAAGCTTACGCATCGCGCCGCGTGCATTATCGCAGCTCATTTGACGCTTCTTGCCTTAGCGAACGCACAAACAACAGGCCCAAAAGTCATTGCAGATGACAAAACTTTTCACGCTTACGCACTTTATTGCCCGAAGCCGGAATACCCAATTAATCTGCGCTCACAACGAATCGGAGGGTCTGGAGTTTTTCTACTTCACATTGCACCGAATGGAACAGTTCAGTCAGCGGAAACGCTGAAAAGTACCGGCCACGTCGAACTCGATGACGTAGCCAAGAGTGCTTGTCTCAAGTGGCGTTTCCGACCTGGACCAACCGAGGCGAAGGTGCCGATTCAATTTAAGGTTCCGCGCGGAACTCCGGGTTGGCCATTCACGCGATGAAGTTGTAGAGCCGCTTGCCGTTTTGTTGTCATTCCGAGCGAAGTCGAGGAATCTCTCGCTGTTTCTATTTTGCATCGATCGGAAATATTTAGAGATGTCTCCACTTCGGTCGACATGACAAACGTTGTAGAGGCGCTCGCCGTGGCGAGCGCCTGTTTATTTTAGTTCGGCGTTTGACACAAACGCCGCTACAACGTCTCTCGTAAGAAATGCGCGTTGATTTCGTAATTGGCGGGACGCAGAAGGGCGGGACGTCGGCGCTGGACTCGTTTTTGCGGCAGCATCCGGAGATTTGCTTGCCGGACACACGAAAGGAGCTGCACTTTTTCGATCGTGAAGCTGACGACACCGATTACAAAAAGTATCACGCGAACTTTAAGCCGAAGCCGAAACAGTGCGTGATTGGCGAAGCGAGCCCGATCTACATGTATTGGGAAACCGCGCCGTATCGGATCTGGAAATACAATCCGAAGATGAAATGGATTCTCGCTTTGCGAAATCCAGTCGAGCGCGCGTTTTCGGCCTGGAACATGGAAACCAAACGCGGCAAAGAGAAAATGCCATTCGCCGAAGCGATCGACAAAGAACCGGAGCGATGTCGCGAAGCGCTGCCGATGCAACACCGAGTCTATTCCTACGTCGATCGCGGCTTCTACGCGCATCAGGTCCGGCGATTGTTCAACATCTTCGGGCGAGATAATTGTCTGATTCTCTTGAACGAAGAGCTCAGGAGCGATCACAAGAGAACATTGCGACGCGTTTTTGAATTTCTTGGAGTCGATAATTCATTCGTTCCGCCGGAAGCGAGCGTATTCGAACAGGAATACACGGACAAGATCGACAATCAGTTGAGATCGCGCTTGATCGACACCTTCTATTTCGACATCAAAGAAGTGGAGAAGCTGTTGGGACGAGATTTGTCGAACTGGTATCGAAAATGACCGCAATAGTTGTAGAGGCGCTCGCCGCGGCGAGCGCCTATTTAATGATTCGGCGTTTGAGAACAAACGCCGCTACAACTCCTCTTGTCATATCGAGCGGCAAGGTGACGTTGCATCCATTTAACAGCGGCGTAGCCGCCATAGTGAGAGCCTGCCCTGAGCGAGAGCAGCGAGTCGAATGGGAGACATCTCTAGATATTTCTGTGCTGACTGCATTCTCAAAAACAGAAATAGTAAGAGATTCCTCCACTTCGGTCGGAATGACACGATAAAGGCATGACAGAACGATGAATCTGCCGATTCCAATTCTAAGCGTGCTGATCGGCGCGGTGATTTTGTTTTTCGGGCGCAGACTGTTCTGGCTTTGCGTGGCCGCGGTCGGATTTGCGGCAGGAGTAGAAGTCGCGCCGCATCTTGTCCACGAACCATCAGCGATCCTTTCCTTGAGCGTGGCGATCGTTTTCGGATTTATCGGGGCGTTGCTTGCCATGTTCCTGCAAAAAGTTGCAATCGCCGTTGCCGGTTTTCTCGCCGGCGGAAAACTCGCGCTCGCGTTCGTGACCGCTTTCTTCGTTCACGGCGCAAATTATCCCGGAGTCACGTTTATCGTCGGCGGCATCATCGGTGCGATCCTATTGCTGTCGCTTTTTGATTGGACGCTGATTGTTCTTTCAGCGGTAGTCGGCGCTTATTTGATCTGCCACACAATCGTGTTGCCGCAAACCGGCGCGACGATTCTATTCGTCGGCCTGGCCGCGCTTGGAATTGTGGTGCAAGCGGCCGCGTTTCGAGGAAGGCCTGCGTCCTAAATGTTGCTGACAAAGCGAAGATCGGCGTGTGAAAATGCGGGGCATGAACTCACAAAAAACTGGGCTGCGGGTTGCCAGCGTCATTTTCGCTCTCATGTGTGTTGTCCATATCTGGCGGTTATTGATGGCGCATTTCACGGTGCAAGTCGGTTCGCATCAACTCCCAATTTGGGGAAGCGGGGTCGCGGTCGTTGTGACCGGCGGATTAACCATTTGGATGTGGCGATTGTCAACCGCGGCCAGATAAGAAAGCTAACGGCACCGCGGTCAGCGATTTGTTCATGGTGAAAAGTCTCAAATGAGACAATCCACGCTCGCTCTCATTTGTGGACTCATCCTTTTTGTTGTCCTGGCCTATTCGTGGTGTGGACGAAATCCGCCACCACAATTCACCGCGCGGCCGGTGACGCCAACCCCAACTCCGGCACCACCCGCAACAACGGCCACTCCAAATGTCGCGGCAAGTCCTTCTGTTTCAGTAGCACAAGTCACGGTAACCCCGCCGGCGCAAACGCCGCCGCTGGAATTTCAGAAGGTCGCGCACAAGGCTGCGCCGGCGATTCTTGAAATCACCGTTTTCGACGCCAAAGGTCAGCTGCTGCGGACCGGCAACGCTTTCTTTGTTTCGCGCGACGGTCTGCTGGTCACGAGCTGGACGATGGTTGCGGACGCGGCCTATGGCGTCGCCAAATCTCCCGATGGAAAAATTCGCAACGTGATCGGCGTGCTTGCGTCCTCTCAGGAAGCCGATCTCGCCGTTCTCCGAGTCGAAACGAAAACCGGTGTGCCGTTTCTTCCGCTCGCCAAAAACTCCGAATCGATTGCGGTGAATGCCTGGGCCGTGGTCATCGGCAGTTCGCTTCAGCACAAAGAGCAGCCCGCCGCGGCGGGCACAATTACGTCGCTCGGATCCGATCCAAAAAGAGACGGATTCCAAATTAGTGGAGCGATTCCGAATGACGCTGCCGGCGCGCCGGTTGTCGATGCAGACGGCGAAGTTGTTGGACTTGCGACTAAAAGCGGCTTGCGACCGTCTGGGCTACTCGATTCGTTGTTGGCGCAGTCAAAATCAGTAACGACCGCTCGTTGGGCCGCGGCTCCGGTTGAATCCCCGACCGCGACACCAACGCCCACGCCAAAGTTCGCCCGTAATCCGCGAGTCATCTATAACCCCGCGCCAAGATATCCTTACGAAGCACGGATGCTTCGTTCCGGACCGACTACAGGCTCGGGAAAATTTCGCGTTACGTTCGATACAAACGGACTGGTAAAAAACGTGCAGACAAGCGAATCGACCGGCCAAACGATCCTCGATCAGGCAGCGATCAAAGCGCTTCAGCAATGGAAAGCTGAGCCCGGCGGACGCGAATGGACCGTGCTGGTGCCGATTACCTTCCAACCTTAGGTTGGAAGGAAGTTCCAAATCCCAGGCACCACATCCCAAAGAATCTCCAACCCACAATACTCAAATCCACCTGCAGGAGTGTGTTGAAGTTTGCGTAGTTGGAGATTTCCCGGGGTTTGGGTTTTGGAACCTGGGATTTCCGCCGCAATGCGGCGGTTAGTGCCGGAAATGCCGGACGCCGGTAAAGATCATCGCCATTTTGCGCTCGTCCGCCGCGGCGATGACTTCCTTGTCGCGCACGGAGCCGCCCGGTTGAATCGCGCAGGTTGCGCCGGCATCGGCGGCGGCGATTAAACCGTCCGGAAATGGAAAGAACGCATCGCTCGCGACCGCACTCCCTTTGAGCGAAAGCCCGACTTCTTCCGCCTTCCAAATCGCGATCCGCGAGGAATCGACCCGCGACATTTGCCCGGCACCGATCCCGAGTGTGCGATCAGCCGCGGCATAAACAATCGCGTTCGATTTGACATGCTTGACCACACGCCAGCCAAAGAGCATCGCAGCCAATTCGCTTTTCGTTGGCCGACGTTGGGTCACCACCTGGTCAGGCGTGTCAATGATGTTGTCCGAATCCTGGACGAGAAGGCCGCCGCAAACCGAGCGAAGATCGACCGCCGGCCGCGCTTCGAGCGCGGAGCTGGTGAGCCGAATCAGGCGCAGATTTTTTTTCTTTTGCAGGAGCGCCCGTGCTTCCGGCTCGAAATCAGGCGCAATAATCACTTCCGAAAAAATCTCGCTGATGGTTTTGGCGAACGGTTCATCAATCGCACGATTGCAAACGATGATCCCACCGAACGGCGCCCGCTTGTCGGTCGCGAAAGCTTTCCCCCACGCTTTGCGAAGATCGACATCGGAACCAACGCCGCACGGGTTGGTGTGTTTTAAAATCGCGACCGTGGGTTGGGAAAATTCCGCGATCAGGTTCGTCGCCGCACTGATATCGAGAATGTTGTTAAAGGAAAGCTCTTTGCCGTGCAGTTTTTCGAAATAACGATCGAAATCGCCGTAGAGCGCTGCGTTCTGATGCGGATTTTCGCCGTAACGCAGTTTGCTGACGAGCGGCAACGAAAGTGAGAACGAGGCTTCAGTAATCTGCTCGCGGTTCAGGTAATTGCCGATCGTCCGGTCGTAATCAGAAGTCTTGATAAACGCCTTGATCGCGAGATGCTCGCGCAATTTCAGCGTCGTCTCGCCATTGTTCTCGCGCATGTTCTCCAAAACGCTGTCGTAATCAGCCGGATCGATTACGACCGTGACCGATTCGTAATTTTTGGCTGCGCTCCGAATCATCGATGGCCCGCCGATGTCGATGTTCTCGATCGCTTCGGCCAGCGTGACGTCGGGCTTTTGGATCGTTTTTTCGAATGGATAGAGATTGACGACCACCAGATCGATTGGTTCAAAGCCACATTCCCGCGCTTCAGCTTCATGTTTGGGATTGCCGCGTTTGTAAAGCAAACCTCCGTGGACGCGCGGATGCAACGTTTTGACCCGGCCTTCCAAGACCTCGGGAAACGCAGTGAAACTGGAAATCTCGCGGACCGGGATCTTCTCTTTTCGCAGCAACTCAGCGGTGCCGCCCGTTGAAATGATGTCGACCCCCTGCCGCTCGAGCGCACGCGCGAATTTGGCGACGCCAGTTTTGTCGGAAACGGAAATGAGAGCGCGGCTGATTTTCATGGATTCGTTAAATCGTGAATCGTTAAATCGTTAAATCGATTCACGAATCTCGATTTATGTGATCGCCTCAGCGATCCAGGATCACGTTCTTGGCCGCCGGATACAACACCGGACAACAGCCAATCGTTTCGCAAAATGCTTTGCTGAAATGACTGAGACTGGAGTAACCGACTTCGGTTGCGGCTTCGGTCACATTGTAGCGACCGGTGCGCAGCAATTCGGCCGCGCGTTCCATTCGCAGCTTTCGCAAGTACTGCGGAATGGTCAGGCCGACCTCGCGCGAAAACATTCGGCTCAAATAAAACGGACTGCAGCCGACTTCCTGCCCGAGCGCTTCGAGCGTGAGCGGATTCGCTAAATTGCGCGACAGCAATTCCTTCGCGCGTTCGATCCTTTCGCGCGCCACCCGTTTTTGTCGCATACAGAAAAACTCCGGGTCTCTCGGTTCAAAAAGGAAATGCGCCATCAGTTCGAGCGCTTTGCTTTGATACCAAAGAATCTGGGCCGCTTTCGAAACCGGCGGTTCAGCGAGACTGGCGACGACTGCGCGTTGTTGAATCGACATCGGACGGGTCGGCGCAACCACGGTTTCGTCTTTCTCCCCGAAGATCACGCGGCGAATTTGCGGCTCGAGATCGGCTTCGTTTTGCACGAACTGTTTTCGTAAATGGGTGCGCGAAAATTCCAGGGTTACAAACTGGTGATGATCGTTGGCGCGGCGCGATGCCGGAAGCGGCTCGTCTCCGATCGCGTAGTAACCCGCCGCGGCGGGCGCGTAATTCGTTTTTCTGGCGCGACCGACTTCGCCGTGTCCTTCGAGATTTAAACAAAATTCAAGACTGCGCGGATGAAAGGTCCGGCCCCAATTAAACGAACGCGCCACCCGAAAATCGTGCCATTCGACGGCCACGCCCATTGAATCGACGTCGCCGTAAAGCGGACGCCAGCCATCTTTCACTTCGCGCCAGGCGTCCTGTTCGGTAGCGCACTGAAGATTCATCATGCCAAATTACGAATGTTGCCGCGCCGAATGCAAGGAAGGTTTCTTTTCCTGCAGGGCGGCGCGGTCCCATTTGCCTAGCTGCGACGCCACGTCGTAAGCGCTCTGGGCAAATTCGAGCAGAGCATCATCCGGCGATTTCGCGGTCCGCACCGCGTCGTACGGCAAAACGAATTCGTGGAACTGCGCGTTATATGAGGCAGCATCGGGTTTTACTTTCGCCTCCGAAAATCCGGCCGGTTCGGGATACGCGTAAGAGTAAAAAATCGCCATCGGCATCGCATCAGCGCCCGGCCAGAAACCAAGGCTGCTCACTTCCTGCGAATAAGCTTCGCGTGTAATCGCGTCCGGTAAATGCGGGATGCCGCCGGGATGCTTCGGCGCGGCGCGACCGGAAAAACGGGTCACCGCGAGATCGGGCGCGCCCCAGAAAAGATGGACCGGGCTGCATTTCCCGCAGAAGCGGGAACGGAATTCCTTGAAGACGCGGTCCGCTTGGACAAGAACGCGCCAGAACCGATTGGCATATTCCGGGTCGTAAGATCGATGTTGCTCGTCACGATCAAATGGAATCGGATTTGGGATTTCGTTCGGCACGATGTCGATCTTGACCGGTAAGCCTAACTCATCCAACGCCACCATGACCGCTTTGTAGAAATCCGCCACGCTGCGCGGTTTGAGTTCAATCGATCGCCCTCCGCCGTCACTTTTCAGAATCCGAAGCTGGTGATCGATGAAATCGAAACGAATCTCGAAAGTGTCAGAACCGTGCGGAATCGGCGAAGTCGTCAGGCCGCGGGAAGTGACGTAAAGTGTGACGTGCCAGGAATGATTCGTCCACGGCGTTTGCACGAGCCGGATCTTCCCGACGATCTGCAACCACATGTGCAATGTCGCGCAGGTATCTTTCCAGTCGGCGTAATTCAGCTCCGGCCAGGCTTCAGATGCAGGCATATCAGGTGGAACGCGTTGTCCTCAACGCGTTGTTATAAATGGCGGCATAGCCGCAAATATTTTTTAACATCGTCTTCAGAGAAGCCGATCCACCTTAACGATTGATGTAATCCGAAAACGAACGCCGCACGCGGTCGAACATTCCGCTCGCCTCGTCTTGAGCGCGCCGAAAATATGGGCGCAGTCGCTGTTTCACGCCGTACAACGGTCCGTGTTCCTCGCCGTCTTCGTCGCTAACTTGTTCCTCGTTTTCGCTATGGCGACGCTCACGCGATACTTCGCGGTCGGTCTCCACGTCTTGCATCGTCGCTCCGGCAAACATTCCTTCGGTCCGGGTCACGTTTCCCCGATTTGCGCCGATGTGAATTGTGCCAACGGGCTGACCGTTGACCGCGTGCAGCGTTACGATCCAGACGGGATCGCCATGTTGATCGGTCCGCAAAGTGTAGCTCGCGCTGTCGAAGTGCGTTCCCGATTTTTCGGCAATGTGACTGGCCACTTGAAACGCGCCGCTCGAGTCGAGATTCAATCGCGTGGTGTTAATAGTCGCGCCTTCGCTTGAACCGACAACCGAGCTCGGCCGCTCTGAAACAACTTGCCCATTTCTAACCTGGATTTCGCGGACGCTGCCGTTACCTCGACGATCGTCGATTAGGATTCTCCACGTTTCAGGTTGCGGATCGCCGTGTGTACCGGTGACGGAAATGACGTGATTCACCGCGTCGCGATTGATGTGGACGCCTACGACACGAAGCGCGTCGTAAGCGGACAACCGTTCCTGAGCCAAAGCCGGTGTAACGAAAAGCACAAGCGCGACCAACGTTCTCCACATGCGCGACTGAACAACCTCTTTGGGTCGCTGTCCAATCTGGTTTCAGATCGGCACTTGATTGAGCGCTAAGCTGTGCTCGCGTTTGAGTTTGATCAATGAAGAAAGGAAAGCTCGAGTTCACCAGCCACACCGCGAACCTTGCGTTGATGCGGAACTTTGTCCGGAAATTCCTGTCTCGCCATCCTTTCTCGGAAAAACAGCGGACGCTGATGGTGCTTGGGATCGATGAAGCTTGCACGAACGTGATCCGTTACGCTTACGACTTGCGCGACGATCAACCAATCGCGCTCTCGGTCGAGGCTTTGAGCACGTGCGTGCGGGTGCGATTGCGCGACTACGGGGAAAAAACTCCGGCCGAACACATGCGCGGTCGGGCCCATGATCAAGTCAGGCCGGGCGGTCTCGGTTTGCATTTGATTCGCAATGCGTTCGATAAAGTCGATTACATTTTGAAACCGCGAGGCACCGAGCTCGTGCTCACGAAAAAATTAGATTAAACGATTGTCGATGTTGCACGTGGAGAAACTGTAGGGGACGCTGTTAGCGTCCCTTTTGTTGATGGGGAAGCTGACAGCTTCCCCTACAAAAAATGAATGCCGCCAAGATGAAACCACCCGAACCAGACGCCGCTTTCGAGATCTCGCTCCGGCCTCCCATGTTCAGCGAGTTCACCGGGCAGCTGAAAGTGCGCGAGCGTTTGGAGTTGATGGTGGAAGCGGCGACGAAACGCGGCGACGTGCTCGAACATATTTTGTTGAGCGGTCCATCCGGTCTCGGAAAAACCACGCTCGCTTACATCATCGCGAACGCGATGGGCGTGAACGTTAAAAACACCAGCGGACCGGTGATTGAAAAGGCGGGCGAGCTGGCCGGGCTGCTCACGAGTTTGGAGAAAGGCGACGTTCTTTTCATCGACGAGATCCATCGGCTGCAACCGACAATCGAAGAATACCTTTATCCGGCGATGGAAGATTACCGGCTCGACATCATCATCGATCAAGGGCCGCAAGCGCGCAGTCTGCGATTGCAACTGCCAAAGTTCACTCTTGTCGGCGCAACCACCCGGGCCGGAATGGTGAGCGCGCCGCTGCGTTCGCGCTTCGGTATGACCGCGCGGCTCGATTATTACACCGCCGATGAAATGCAAAAGATCATCATCCGCAGCGCGCGCTTGCTGGGCGTCGAAATCGATCCTGCAGGCGCGGCCGAGATCGCGGCGCGCGCGCGCGGGACGCCACGCACCGCCAACAATTTGCTCCGATGGGTGCGGGATTACGTTCAAGTCAAAGCGCAGGGAAAAATTACCGGCGAATTGGCCGATAAAGCGCTGACGATGCTCGAGATCGATCGCGACGGATTCGATCAATGGGACAAGCGCATTATCGAGACGTTGATTCACAAATTCAACGGTGGACCGGTGGGGTTGAATTCGCTCGCCGTCGCGATTGGAGAGGAAGCCGGCACGCTCGAAGAAGTGAACGAGCCCTACTTGATCATGGAAGGCTACATCAAGCGCACACCGCAAGGCCGCGTCGCTACCGCGAATGCTTACAAAAAGCTTGGCCTAAAACCGCCGGCTGGAATGCAGGGAGAACTGTTGTAGCGGCGCTCTGTCTATTGTCATGTCGAGCGAAGCCGAGACATCTCTTGATGTTTCTGAAATAGTAAGAGATTCCTCGACTCCGCTCGGAATGACAGAAGTTCGCTCGAAATGATAAGAACGGCCGATCTTTTTCAGGAAACTTCAAAGGTTCTGACCGTTTCGGAATTGACCCGAAACATTCGGGGCACGCTCGAAACTAAAATCGGCGCGGTTTGGGTGCAGGGCGAAGTCTCAAATTACAAACTGCATCCAAGCGGTCACCAATACTTCACGCTCAAAGATGCGCGGGCGCAGATCGCCTGCGTGATCTTCCGAAATACCCTGGCGCCTCAGCGGCAACCGCTTGCCGATGGCGCGCACGTGCAAGTTTATGGAAACGTCTCCGTTTTCGAAGCGCGCGGGCAATACCAGATCAGCGTCCAAATCATTCAGCCGCGCGGACTGGGCGTTTTGCAGGCCAAGTTCGAAGCGCTCAAACGCAAACTCGACGTCGAGGGACTTTTCGATCCGACGCGAAAGCGTGCCCTGCCCAAGTTTCCGAGACGAATCGGAATTGTGACCTCGCCGAGCGGCGCCGCGATCCGCGACATGCTGAATGTTCTGCGACGGCGCGCGCCGTGGCTACAGATTTTAATTGATCCGGTGCGCGTGCAGGGAACCGGTGCGGCCCAGGAGATCGCCGTGGCGATTAGGGAATTGGCGAAGCCGAATGAAAATTTCGCGCCGGTCGATGTCATTGTGGTCACGCGCGGCGGCGGAAGCATGGAAGATTTGTGGGAGTTTAACGAAGAGATCGTCGCGCGCACGATCGCCGATGTGGCCGTGCCGGTCGTCTCTGCGATCGGTCACGAAATCGATTTCACAATTTGCGATTTCGTCGCCGACTTGCGCGCGCCAACCCCGAGCGCTGCCGCGGAGTTGATTGTCCCAGATATTCTCGATCTTCGCCGTCACCTGGACGCAAACGCCCGCGGACTTGGCCGCGAATTGATCAATCGAACGCGCGATGCACAACAAGGACTGGACCATGCGCGCGATTCATTGCGTCGCTGTCTCGCGCATAAGATCGACAACTACCGGCGCGGACTTACCCACGCTTTCGCGACGCTCCAGGCGCGTAGTCCTGTGCGCGAACTCATGCTGCGTCGAAATCGTTTTGCCGATCTACGCCGTCACTTTGTGGAATTGCCGGCCCGCGCGTTGGAAAATGCGCAGCACCGGTTTAAGCGGATCGAAGGAATTCTGCGCGTGCTCGGACCCGACGCGACCTTGCGCCGCGGCTACAGCATTACCAGAAACGAGCGCGGCGAATTAATTCGGACGGTCGCGGCAGTTCGCCCGAAAATGAGATTGAGAACGCGCGTCAGCGACGGCGAATTCGAATCGGAGACTCTGTAGCCGGGATCGGTGATCCCCGGCCGCGCTCCTACTTGGCACGCTGAAAGTGAAGGAAACCGGCGTCGTCCTTTGAAATTAAAATAGTGGGACGACACAGAGGTCGTCCCACTATTTAATCGTTACCGTTAATCCGTCTGCGTGTTCTATCGGCGGACTTCGAGGCAGTCGTTTATCGTGCTAACCGGCTAGTTACTGGTCAAAACGGTAGTACCGCTTTCGCTCCCAGCGGTACCGTCCACATCACCGGGAACACGACCAACAAGTGACTGGAATGCAGTTACATTGGCTCCGGCTGTAGCTTGCCCCAGTCGAAGAAGAGCAGCATCACCGCCTCTTCGCTGCACAATGAAACCTTTGTTTGAGTAGGGTACGCCGGCAGTTGTAAGTGGGGTATTATAAGTATAATTGGCAGTCTCACAGAAAAGTGTATTCGATGGGTTACTGCCGTTGACCAGATAGACTTTTAGCGCGGGATTCAGCAAGTTGGTAATTGCCGTGTAGTTGCCAGTGGCATCGAACGTGCCGCCAGTAAACGTACAGTTCGCGCCAGGCGCACTAAGGATTTTTCTGACATCTCCGCCTTGGAGATAATTGTTTCTGACCAGCACGTCGCAATAAGCCGAAAGTGCGGTAATAGCGCCGGGGCTGGTAATATCTCCTGGCCATCCCAACGTCGGATCCCCATTACTTGCGCCATCGATGGCCATTTGTGCGGCCGCAAGATGGAACTGATGCATGTTATTCAACGTCCCTGTCATTTGGCCGCGCGTCAGCGCGCTGGTCAAAGCCGGCACCGCGAAGGCGGCGAGAGTGGCAATGATCGCGATTACGACGAGTAGTTCGATCAGAGTGAAGGCGGAGGGTTTGTTTTTATTCATAGTAACTAACGTTTTAGAAAAAATCGGGGCGACAGTCAAGCCAGATCAATGGTTGTTACGTAAATAGTTTCATTTGCAGGCTAGCGCTAAAACAAGGCCTCGCCGCCCAAAAGCAGACAGCCTGACTATTAACCACCTTCCGCTGTTGGACTTAGCGCAGTTTTAGCGCAGTTTTCGGCAGAACCGCTGCACGCCGACGAGCAGGGCCATCCCTCCGCTTTAGTTGTCCTCACCAGGCCCTGCGCCCTCCCTCTCCCTGAAGGGAGAGGATTGAAGTGAGGGCGTGCTCATCACGACCGCGGTCGGCGACCGCGGCTACACAAGAGGACAAGATGCAAGCGCGCTTACTCGCCTTCCAATTTGAAAGCGACTGTCGCCAGCGGAGGCAATTGGATCAGGACCGAGTGTTCGCGGCCCATCCATTGTCGATCTTCGCTGCGCACACCGCCGAGATTGCCGATGTTGCTGCCGCCGTAAGTTTCGGCGTCGGTATTAATGATTTCGCGATAGAAGCCCGGGCGCGGGACGCCGAGACGATAATTGTGGCGAACGATCGGCGTGGCGTTCACGATGAACACGATCATTTCGCCTTCGCGCGATTTCCTTACAAATGACACGACGCTGTTGTCGGCGTCGTGGAAATCGATCCACTCGAATCCTTCGTAAGAATCGTCCTGTTGCCAGAGAGCCGGTTCGCTCTTGTATATATAATTCAAATGCTGGACCAGCCGCCGTAAGCCGTCGTGTTTCGGAAGATCAAGCAGGTGCCAGTCTAGACTCGTGTCGTGGTTCCATTCGCGCCATTGGCCGAATTCGCCGCCCATAAAGAGCAATTTCTTTCCGGGGTGGCCGAACATCCACGCATAAAACATTCGGAGGTTGGCAAACTTCTGCCATTCGTCGTCCGGCATCTTCGATAGCAACGAACGTTTGCCGTGCACGACTTCATCGTGGCTCAACACCAAAATGAAATGTTCGGTGAACGCGTAAAGCAGCGAGAACGTGATGTGGCCGTGGTGAAATCGCCGGTAAATGGGATCGAGCGACATGTATTCCAGAAAGTCGTGCATCCAACCCATGTTCCATTTGAATCCGAATCCGAGTCCGCCCAGATAAACCGGCCGCGAAACGCCGGGCCAGGCAGTTGATTCCTCTGCGATGGTGACAATTCCCGGAAAACGCTCGTAGCAAACTTCGTTGCAACGTTTGAGAAAATAAATCGCGTCCAGGTTTTCGCGCCCGCCAAAAACATTCGGGATCCATTGCCCTTCTTTGCGCGAATAATCGAGATAGAGCATGGACGCGACCGCATCCACCCGCAGCCCGTCGATGTGATATTTGTCGAGCCAGAAGAGCGCGTTCGCGATCAGGAAATTGCGCACTTCATTGCGACCGTAATTAAAAATGAGCGTGCCCCAATCTTGATGTTCGCCCTGGCGGGGATCCATGTGCTCATAGAGATCGGTGCCGTCGAACTCGGCCAGCGCGTGCGCGTCTTTCGGAAAATGCGCCGGCACCCAATCCATAATGACCGCGATTCCCGCCTGATGACATTTGTCGATGAAGTGGCGCAGCTCATCCGGATTTCCGTGGCGGCTGGTCGGCGCATAATAATTTGTCACCTGATACCCCCAGGAGCCTTCAAACGGATGCTCTGCGATCGGGAGCAATTCGATGTGTGTGTAACCCATCTCAAGCACATAGGGCAACAATGTCTCGGCCAGCTCGAGATAACTCAGTGGCCGATTTCCTTCTTCCGCCTTCCGCTGCCACGAACCGAGGTGAACTTCGTAAATGCTGATCGGACTCCTCGGCCACTCTTTCGAGCGGCGGTGCGCCATCCAATCCGCATCGCTCCATTGGTACCGTTCCAAATTGTAAACGAGCGATGAGGTCGATGTTCCGTGTTGATTAAAGAACGCGAAGGGATCGCTCTTGAGCAAAAGCGCGCCGGATTGCGCGCGAATTTCGAATTTGTAATGGGCACCTTCTTTGACGCCCGGCAAAAATAATTCCCAGACCCCGCTGCCAAGGAGTTTGCGCATCGGATTGACCCGTCCGTCCCAGCCGTTGAAATCGCCGACCACGCTGACGCGCTGCGCGTTCGGCGCCCAAACTGCGAAGTAAACGCCGCCGGTATCGCCTGCCGCGCCGGAACCTTGCGAAGGCGGGCCGATTGTGCGCAAATGCGCGCCGAATTTTTCGTAAAGCTGCCAATGCTGACCTTCGCGGAACAAGTGCAGATCGACCTCGCCCATGATCGGGTCGTATTGATACGGATCGCGCATGACCGATTCGGATCCGTCCCAACTCGTCAGACGCAGGTGATAATCGAGGTCGCGCGCGGCGTTCGGCACTATTGCCTGAAAAAAACCGTCCCGATGAATTTTCTCCGCTTCAATCGTTGGCTGTCCATCCCGCACGATGTCGATCTTGCGCGCGTCCGGACGAAACACGCGAATGGTGAGATCATCTCCCATCCGATGCGGCCCCAAAATTCGGAACGGATCGGAATGTGTGCCGGAAAGAAAACTGTTCAACTCATCCGGCGGCAAGCCGGCGACGGTGAAAGGCTTCATGACTATTCAACCTAGAGTTCGCGCGCCGCATTTCAACGACGTGTATCCTCAGGCGAGCCTTAAATTTCTGTCATTCCGACCGGAGTCGAGGAATGGGGCGAGCGACATGGACGGCGGAGCCGCGAGGGTAGCGGCGAGTGAGTCGGGAGACGAACAAGTTCAATCTCTAGAGATTTCTGAGCTATGATTGCACTGAAACAGCGAGAGATGTCTCGACTTCGCTCGACATGACAATAGACGGGCACATATTTCCTTGATGCACAAAAGCGAGGACAGCGCAGTTGACGAGCTGTTACAAACTTACGGCGAGACTGGCGGCATTAATTATCTCGATGCCGCCGCCACGCTCCCGTCGCGCCTTTCCGTTGAAAACTCCTGCACCGACTTGATGAGCTTGATGTTTCCAGGTTTTCGGAGCGAGCCGCTGGTTAGTTCGGAAGATTTGGCCCAGATCACACGCGTGCGCGTCCGAACTTTGCGTGCGCGACTGAAAACTGAAATTTGCCGGAGCCTGGGAAAAATTCCGCCGAATGAAGCGACCGAAACACAAGCGGACAAATTTTTGTCCGATTTCTTTGCGGAATTACCAAATGTCCGCCGTCTGCTTTGGACCGACATCGACGCGGCATTTGAAGGCGATCCAGCAGCGAGAAGCTACGAGGAAATCATTCTTGCCTATCCGTCGCTGGAGGCGATCGCCATTCAGCGAATGGCGAATGTTCTTTACAAGATGAATCTGCCGCTGATTCCGCGAATCATGACCGAGTGGGCGCATAGCCGGACCGGGATCGACATTCATCCCGGCGCAAAAATCGGCTCGCACTTTTTCATCGATCACGGCACCGGCGTGGTCATTGGCGAGACTTCGGAGATCGGTTCGCGGGTGAAGCTTTATCATAGCGTCACCCTGGGGGCGCGCAGTTTTCAGAAAGACGAGCATGGCAAAATCAAAAAAGGCGGCAAACGCCACCCGACGGTGGAAGACGACGTGACAATTTATCCGGGCTCGACCATTCTCGGCGGCCAAACCGTGATCGGCGCAAGATCGACAATCGGCGGCAACGTTTTCCTGGTCCAAAGCGTGCCGGCCGATTCGTTGGTTTATTATGAGGAGAAACAACTCCGCATTGTTCCCAAGCGAAAACACAAACCGACCAGCAGCCGCGACGAATTCAGCGAATGACGGAAAAGACGAAGACCAAGAGGTAGAGGAAGACGTGATTTATCTCGATTACAACGCGACCACTCCGCTTTGCGATGCAGCCCGCGAAGCGATGCTGCCGTACTTCAGTCAGCATTTCGGGAATCCATCCAGTATCCACCGGGCCGGACGGAACGCGCGCGCAGCGGTCGATAACGCGCGCGACAAAATCGCCGCGCTGATCCACGCCAAGCCGAACGAAATTATTTTTACGAGCGGGGGAACGGAATCTTGCAATCTGGCCGTGCTCGGTCTCGCCCGCTGCGGAATGGAGCGCGGCGGCCATGTTATCTCCAACAAAACTGAGCACCACGCCGTGCTGCACGCAGTCGAACATTTGGAGAAGCACGAGAATTTTGAAGTGACTTGGCTCGATACTTCAAACGACGGAATGGTCGATCTTGATCAACTCGCGAAATCGATTCGCCCGGAAACACGACTCGTTTCGATCATGACCGCGAACAACGAAACAGGCGTGATCCAGCCGATGCGCGAGATTTCGAAAATTTGTCGCGAGCGCGGCGTCCTCCTGCACAGTGACATGGTTCAATCGTTCGGCAAGATCGACATCGACCCCGCCTTGGCGGGGCTGGTCGACGCGGCCAGCTTCGCCGCCCACAAATTTTACGGACCGAAAGGCGCCGGATTTCTCTTTCTGCGAAGCGGGTTGTCATTGCAGCCCGTCCTTTTCGGCGGTTCGCACGAAAATCAGCGCCGACCGGGAACCGAGAACGTTCCCGCCATTGCCGGCATGGCCGCAGCCGCAGAATTTGTCCTCGGGAATCGTGAGACGGAACAAGATCGACAGCTCAAATTGCGCGACGAGCTTTGGAATTTGATTTCGCAAAATGTTCCCGAAGCAAAGCTGAACGGCGAAGACGCGCCTCGTCTCGCGAATACTCTCAATGTCAGTCTGCTCGGTCTCGATTCCGAAATGCTTCTTATTGCGCTCGATTTGAAAGGCGTTTGCGCGTCGAGCGGCTCAGCCTGCATGGTCGGGTCGGTCTCGGCGTCGCACGTTTTGCTCGCGATGGGGTTGCCGGTCGAGCGCGCGCGATCAGCCGTTCGCTTTTCATTAGGCAAACAAACAACCGCCGACGAAATTGCCGCCGCCGGAAAAGTCGTTGCAGAAATTGTGGAGCGCTTGAGCAAGCGGAAGAGTGCGCATGCGGTTGTTGTTTAAGTCCGAGCCGGACTGGCGGTATTACAAAGAAGGCCAGCTGCTTTTTCGGTTCGATGTCGATCTTGAGGATGGAACGCGTTGTCCTCAACGCGTTGGTAAAACACTTCTCCGAAAGCTTTCGGGGCTAGATTTAACATCGTCTTCGGAGAAGCCGATCCACCAATGCGGGCGCGATCACGCACTCGAAGAAAAATCGAGAACGCTTCTGCGCGAACTCGGTGCCGCTAAACTCGCGCGCGAGATTCGCGTAGAATGGAACCCGCGCCTGCAAACTGCTGCCGGCCGCGCCGACTTTCGCGAAAAATTAATTTCGCTGAATCCGCGGCTGCGGGATCTAAACGATAGGGTGGCCCGAACTGAACTTGGCGCTGAAAAACTTGACTGCTTAAAGCAGTCAAGTCTAACGAGCGTTTTTGAAAGCATCCCAAAGAAAAGTCGGCGGCGTGGAGCGATTCACGACGAGGTCGATCGTACGCTGCGTCACGAGCTGGCGCATCTGCTCGCGCAATTTCGCGAAAAAAGGCGTCGACGAATTGCTCCACACGGTCCGGAATGGCGCGAAGCGTGCCGCGATCTCGGAATTGCCGACGAAACGCGTTGTCACAATCTGCCGTTCGCAACAAAAGTGTACCCGCGGCGCTTTGTTTATTGTTGCCCGAATTGTCGCCGGGAATTCCCGCGCGTGCGAAAAATTCAACGCGCAATCGCTTGTCTCGCCTGTTGTCGAAAACACAACGGCGGCGACTTCGATCCGTGCTTTCGGCTCGAGTTGGTGGATCGCGTTGTCCCAACGCGATGTTAATTCTAGGCGCCAAAGGCGCGACTAATTTGTCAACGCGTTCGGAGAACGCGTTCCCACCTCCTCTGTCATGTCGAGCAACGTCGAGACATCTCTTACTGTTTTCTGTTTACCGAGTTCGTCCATAACAGAAATATTTAGAGATTCCTCGACTCCGCTCGGAATGACATCGGAGCGACTCAAGGGTCCCGCGGGAGCTTCAACTCGTCACACAACTGAGACAGAGCCTGCTGAGAGTGTTGTCGACAAGGGGAGGCGTGCCTCTCAGCGCGCCGCAGATTCAGCGCCTCATCCGCGCGATCACGAAAAAGCCACCGGCAAGGATTGTGCAGGCGCGGTGTTTCGATCCGCATCATGGCTTTGTATTTTACAAAAACACGCATCATTTAGATCTCATCCGCGCTTTTCTCTCCTTTCGCCGCCTTTTGTCCGCGCAATTTCGCCTGGATGAACATGTCGATCTTGCCGTCCATCACTTCCTGGACGTTGCTGGTCTCGGCGCCAGTGCGGTGGTCTTTCACCATTTGATACGGCTGAAAAACGTAGGAGCGAATTTGATTGCCCCACGCGATCTCGCCTTTCTCGCCGTACTGTCGGTCGATCTCGGCGCGTTTCTTGTCCTGCTCGATCTGATAAAGTTTCGCTTTTAACATTTTGAGCGCGAGCTCGCGGTTGCGTCCCTGACTCCGTTCGGCCTGGCAGGCGACCACGATCCCGGTGGGTTTGTGCAAAATGCGCACCGCGGTTTCGACTTTGTTCACGTTTTGTCCGCCTTTGCCGCCGCTCCGGAAAGTATCGATCTCGAGATCTGCCGGATTAACTTCGATCGGCGCGGTATCGGCGATTTCAGGAACAACATCGACACTGGCAAACGAAGTATGCCGGCGTTTGTTCGCATCGAACGGCGAAATCCGGACTAATCGATGGACGCCGCGCTCAGTTTGGAGATAGCCATAAGCGTACTCACCGCTGACCAGAAGCGTGACCGATTTGATTCCGACTTCTTCGCCGGTTTGAACATCGACAATCTGTGACTTTAAACCGCTCCGCTCAATCCAGCGTTGATACATTCGCAAAAGCATGTCGGCCCAATCGCACGATTCGGTGCCGCCGGCGCCGGAATGAATTGTTATGAACGCGTTGGAGCGGTCGCTTTCGCCGGAGAGAAACTGGCGCAGCTCGAATTCTTCGAGCTTGTGAATGAGACGGTCGTGTTCCGATAAAACTTCGCGGTCGGCTTGCGCGCGGTGTGATTCGTTATTCTCTTCTGCCGCGAGTTGATGAAGCGCATCGAAATCCTCGATCTCGCGTTCCAGTTCGTGGAATGGATTGATCAGCGCCCGTAGTCGCGAGACTTCATCGACATCCGTCTGGGCGCGCTCGCGATTGTTCCAGAAATCAGGCGCCGCCATTCGCGCTTCGAGCGCGGTCAGTTTTTCCTGCAGTTTGGGCAGGTCAAAGAAACCTCCGCAGCTCGCGCACGCGCGATTTCAAATCTTCGGCGTCAACGGTGGTTTCAGTTGGCATGTTAAGACAATACCCTCAGCTGCCCTGTTGTCATGTCGAGCTGACTAGCTGAGATCGACAGAAATAGTTAGAGATTGAACTCGTTCGGCTCCCGCCTCACTCGCCGCTACCCTCGCGGCCCGACGGTCCATGTCGCTCGTCCCACTCGCTCCATTCCTCCACTTCGGTCGGAATGACAGAAGGAAAGACCCACCCGCGAATCACACGAATTCAGAACACAAATCCGTTTGTTCGCGTTAATTAGCGTGATTCGCGGGCCATGCCCGGATGGGTGTCACCTGCGCGCGGAATCTTTGCGCTTGTCCGCTTGGGCCGCAGCCGATTCAATCCGGAAAATCGTTTCGCCTTGCTTCATTAAATCGAGCCGGTCGCGGGCGATCGTTTCCAGATACGCCGGATCGGTCTTGAGCAAATTCACTTCACGCGTTTGGCGGGAGAGCGATACCTGCTGCTCATCGCGTTGGGCCTGAAGATTATCGATCTCGGCGTGACCGATCTTCAATTTTTTGTAAGGCGGGACAAACATGCTCACAATCACTAGCCAGACCGCGAGCAAAAGCAGTATGAGCAGGACACGGTTCCATCGCTGCCAGACGGTAGCTTCGCGACGCGCGCGGAAATCGCCGTAACTCTGATCCACTTCAGCCGACATTACCGCCGTAAATCGCTTTGTCACCAAGTTCTTCCGCAATTCGAAGCAGTTGATTGTATTTTGCGACGCGATCGGTCCGGCAAAGCGACCCGGTCTTGATTTGGCCAGCGTTGGTCGCGACCGCGATGTCGGCAATGGTCGTGTCTTCAGTTTCGCCGGAACGATGACTGATCACCGACGTGTAATTATTTTTTCTGGCGAGATCGATCGTGGCCAAAGTTTCGGTGAGCGTGCCGATCTGATTCACCTTGATCAAAATGGAATTGGCGACGTGTTCGGCGATTCCCTTTTCAAGAAATTTCACATTGGTCACAAACAGATCGTCGCCGACGAGCTGAATTTTGTCGCCGAGTCGCTTCGTCAGTTTCTTCCAACCGTCCCAATCATTCTCGGCGCAGCCGTCTTCGATCGAGACGATTGGAAAGCGGGCGCAGAGTTTCGCATAGTAATCGATCAGCTCTTCCACCGATTTCTGCGAGCCGTCGGATTTCTTGAAGACGTAGGCGTTTTTCTCGCAGTCGAAAAATTCGGACGACGCCGGATCGAGCGCGATAAAAATTTCCTTGCCTAACGAATAGCCGGCTTTCTTGACCGCAGTTGCAATCGTCTCGAGCGCGTCCTCGGCCGATTTCAAGTTCGGCGCGAAACCGCCTTCATCGCCGATCGCGGTGGAAAGATGTCGATCTCGCAAAACGGTTTTTAGCGAGTGGAAAACTTCCGCGCCGTAACGGAGCGCTTCCGGAAAGTTTGGCGCGCCGCGCGGCATGATCATGAACTCCTGAAAATCGATCGGCGCATCGGAATGCGCGCCGCCGTTCAAGATGTTCATCATCGGCACCGGAAGAACGCGCGCTTCAGCGCCGCCGAGATAACGAAACAGCGGAAGATTTTCCGCGGCCGCGGCCGCGTGCGCGACCGCCAGCGAAACGCCGAGCAAAGCGTTTGCTCCGAGATTTTTTTTGTTGGGGGATCCGTCGAGCTCGATCAGGCGATTGTCGATCTTAGCCTGGTCGCGAGCATCCCAACCTTTGATCGCGGCCGCGATTTTCTCGTTCACGTTCGCGACCGCTTTGGTCACACCTTTGCCGCCGTAACGTTTATTGTCGCCATCGCGCAATTCCCACGCTTCGTGTTCGCCGGTGCTGGCTCCGCTCGGGACCGCCGCCCGCCCGAGCGCACCATTTTCCAGACGCACGTCCACCTCGATCGTCGGATTGCCGCGTGAATCCAGAATCTCGCGTCCATGAATTGCACCAATCGTTGTCTTTGCCATGGCGAATATTCGATTAGTGCAGTTCCAGCGCGCGGACAATTAACTTTTCGAAATTCTCATCGTCACCGCGCTTCCAGCTGAATTAATCTCCCGCCTGGAATGAGTTCGAAAACCTGGATGCTTTGGCTGCTCATCATCACAGTCGCAGTGCGTTTGCCAACGATGTTCGGTGTAAAGCGGACCGGCTGGGATGAACGCGCCTACGTCGTCTTCGCCCAGACGCTGGACAAGGGTGGCGTCTCTGGAATCCGACAATGGATGCACGATTATCCGACGAATGAAAGTCTGCAGAGATCTCCGCTCCTGTTGCGAGTTGGATTCATCGTGCCGGCGATGCTTACCTGCAAAATCCTCGGCGGCTTTAACGTCGATAACCTGGCCTGGCTTTCGTTCGTCTGCGGCGTTGCGTTGGTTCTTCTCGGCGCGCAATTCGCCGACAAGCTCTCCGGACGCAAGCTGTCCATTTTGTGCGGAATCCTTCTGATAACGTCGCCCCTTGCTGCCGGACTTTCGCGCCGCGCGATGCAAGACACGTTTGCCGCACTCGTCTTTTTGGCCTGCCTTTATTTTTTCGATCAATGCTGGCGCCGGCGCAGTGTGCTCGCCCATCTTTCGCTCGGCATCTGCCTTTGCCTGGCGCTGCTGACGAAGGAATCCGCGCTACTCCTCTATCCGATGATGGCAATCGCCGCGGCATATTATTGCCGCGCAATGAAATTGCGTCCGTCGCGGTGGCTGGTCGTGCCGTTGGTCGCGGCGCCATTGATTTACCTTTTAATCGAAATCGCCATCTGCGGCGGCATCGGCAACTTCATCGACACCTACCGCACCTACGCGTCGCTCCAACAGAAGCTCGAATACACCGTTCACTACGAGAAAGGCCCGTGGTTTCGCTACTTGCTGGACTTCCTCGCGATCGCGCCGGTCGTGTTCATCGCCGCCATCGTCGGTTTCTTCGCTAGGTCTGAGGAACCAATCCGGCACGGTCGCAATCTAGCCCTGATCTATTTCGCCAGCGGCGTTCTGCTCTTCGGTCAAATGCCGATCGTCAATGTGCGGCTTGTTCTTTTCATCGATATGTTCCTTCGACTCGGAGCCGCTGTCGCAATTGCTCACTTCGCGACGCAGTCTGGTGAAAAATGGTCGCAGCGGGTCTTTTATCTCGCGATCGGACTTCTCGTCCTGAGCGACGCCTGGCAGTTCTACCAGGTCTTCGTAATCGGAAACGTCTACAGCCCGACAACATTTCTGCTTCTGCGCGGAGAAGGCTTCTACGATGTCCACCCGCAATGATGCCTGCATTCCTACTGGCAATCTCGCCCAGCGTGCGTACGCTGGACGGTCATGAGGCGTGTTAGGCAATTTTTCGCCCTTACATTCTTATTGGGTTGCTGCGCCGTGATCGGCGCGGAACCGGCCCGGCTTCCGGCCGAGCAAATGGCCAAAGCAATCCGGAACGATTCAATCAGCATTCCAACTCCGGGCGAACTGTTCGCCGCGCTGGAAAAACCAGGGAAACCGAATTGGGTCGGCCAAATGCGCGGACCGGTCGCAACGACCTACAAAAATCGACCCCAAATCGCGCTCAATCTTGGCAGCCTGATCGCGGACGGTTTCATCGCAGTCGAAGCGAAGGACAGCCAGCAGGTCAAAAACATCGGCACCGACATTATCAAATTGGCGAAAGCGCTGGGCGTGAGCGAGAACGTGCTCAGCCGCGGCAACAGCATCAACGAGTTCGCCGAGAACGACGAATGGGACGCGCTTCAGGAAGAATTGGAAGCAACGCAAAACGAAGTGAAATCGTCGATGCAATCGCATCGCGACCAGGACTTGATCATTTTGGTGAGCGTGGGCGGTTGGATCCGCGGCACGCAGGCGGTTAGCGCGGCAGTCATGCAGAATTACGACGAACGCGCCGCGAAAGTGCTGCGACAACCCGCGCTGGTCAGTTTCATCCAATCAAAACTCAATGATATTTCTCCAGAGGTTCGTGATGAGCCGCTGATCAAAGAAGTTAGCGGACAGCTTCCCGGAATCGGAAAGCTGGTAACATTTCCGGTGGGGAAAGCGCCGACTGCCGATGAAGTGCGCAAGGTCAATGAAGCCGTCGGCAAGATCATGAGCCAAATCCAGTCGAAGGACGCACAATGAAGATGTCGATCTTCGCGGCGATTGGCCTGGCGATAACGACAGCGGTTGCGGCACCCGAGAGCGACGCCGAAGTAGCGGCGCGCAAGGCCGCGCTCGATTTGGCGGGCGCATTTTCAAATGAAGGTTTCAAAATGCGCGACGGGCATTGGTCGGGCACGATCAAACCGAAAGAGCACGCGTTGATCGCAGTGAATCTTTATAGCGGAAATCAGTATTGGTTCTCGGTTGGCGCGACTGAGCCGGCAAAGAAAATCTCAGTCAACGTTTACGACGAAACCGGCAAGCTCGTTCAAACCGAGACCTACAACGAAGGCGATAAAGCAGCAGCTGGATTTTCGCCGACCAGCAGCGGTCAATATTACGTCCTGGTTGATCTGGTCGAAGGCGACGAGAGCAGCGTTTGCCTCGTTTATTCTTACAAATAAGACTATAGCCGCTTCGCTCTGCGAAGCGCGATGCTGATTCGAATTTGCCTTTTTAGATTTTCTGCCTCACCCAAAGGGCGACGGCTAGCGCTGTGCATTAGACTTTTCGTGGACGGCATTTTGTTTAGGATTCTCTGCTACCAGCATGATCTCGCTCCAGGTTTTTTACGAAGGCAATGTGCAGGGCGTCGGATTCCGCTGGACCATTCGTCACCTCGCCAAAGGTTTCGATGTGATCGGTTGGGTGCGAAATCTGGCCGATGGCCGAGTCGAACTTCAGGTTGGCGGTGTAGAAAGCGAAGTCTTCGCGTTCCTCGATTCGATCATGGAAAGCGAATTGCGCTCGCATATCGACAAGCAAACCCGCTCGGCGCTCGCCGAACCAGTGAAGGCCCGCGGCTTTGACATTCGCCATGAGTGATGATGCCGCCGTTGCAGTTGAAGGATTAACGAAAGTTTTTCCCGTCCCCTTTCATCGAAAAACAATCGTCGCCGTTCGGGATCTCAATCTGCGGATTGAAGCTGGAGAAGTTTACGGACTGCTCGGCCCAAATGGCTCGGGCAAGAGCACCACCCTGAAAATTATTCTCGGCCTCGTTTCGCCAACGCGCGGACGAACAAAAATCTTCGGGCGCGACAGTTTGCTCGTCGAAAGCCGCGAAGCTGTCGGCTTCCTGCCGGAGAACCCTTATTTCTACAAATTTCTCACCGGCGAAGAAACGCTCCGGTTCTTTGGGAAACTTTGCCGGCTCGGCGGTTCGCAGTTGAAGAGTCACGTCCGCGAATTGCTCGAGCTTGTCGGCCTAACGAGTGCGCGTGATGGAAGGTTGAGCACCTACTCGAAGGGAATGCTGCAACGGATTGGCCTCGCCCAGGCGCTCATTAACCAACCGAAGCTGGTCGTGCTCGACGAACCGACCGCCGGCGTCGATCCCGCCGGTTCGCGCGACATTCGCAATATCATTATCGATCTTAAGCAACGCGGCATCACTGTGCTCTTGTCCTCGCATTTGCTGACGCAAGCCCAGGAAATTTGCGATCGCGTCGGAATTCTTGCCCGCGGCACGCTCGTGCGCGAAGGCCGGTTGGAGGAATTGATCGCGATTGAGAACCGAAGCGAGCTCGTTTTGGAAAATGCCTCCGATGCGCTGGTGAAGGAAATCGAAAAACTCGCCGCAAATTCCAATGCGAAATTGATCGAGCGCCGAAGATCGACAACCACCTTGGAGCGATTGTTTCTCGACGTGACGAAAGAATCAGAATCGTCCGCTAAACACACCAAATGACGCTAAATACTTTATGGGACTCTGAATCTTTGGTGTCAGTTGGCGTATTTGGTGGACCCCTTTTCTGTTGAAATGAGTGAGCGACGGCATCGCGGATTTTCGACGGCGCGGATTCGTGCGATCAGCGCGAATACACTGACCGAATTGACGCGACAAAAAGTTTTCTACGTTGTTCTCGTTTTCGCGCTCGTCCTGATCGGCAGCTCCGTCTTCATGGCGCGGTTCAGCTTCCAGCAGGAGTTTCAAATCCTGAAAGACGTTTCACTCGGCGCGATGTCGATCTTCAGTTCGCTTCTCGCCATCGTCGCAACGGCGCGTCTGATCCCGCAAGATATCGAAGACCGCACCGTTTACACGATTTTGGCAAGGCCGGTGCCGCGTTTCGAATATTTGCTCGGCAAACTTCTGGGCGTCCTTCTTTTACTGGCGATCAGTCTCGTTCTAATGAGCGCGTTGTTCGCCGTTGTTCTTTATGTGCGCGAACAAACTGTGCTCAACGAAACGTTGCGCCAAATGAGCCAGGCACCGCGCGAACAGATGGATGACGCTCTGAACGCAGTCCGGGGGGCGGGGTTGAACATCGACATTCTCGCCGGAATCGGCGTCATTTATCTGAAAGCATGTCTGCTCGCCGCGTTGACACTTTTTGTTTCAACATTCGCGACCACAAACATTTTCACCATCGTCATCATGGTGTTTGTCTACTTCATCGGCCACCTGCAAGCCACGGCGCGCGATTACTGGCTGGAGCAGCAAAGCGCCGGTTGGCTCACGCGCGTCTTTCTCGCAATTGTCGCGCTGATTTTTCCCGATCTTCAGGCTTTCAATCTGGTCGATGAGATTGTCGCCGGCGTGGCGATCCCGCTCGCATTGTTCGCCAAAACGGCGTTGCTCGGAATCTTTTACACGCTCATCTATACCTTGGCCGCCACGTTCGTTTTTTACGGCAAAGAATTATGACAACGTGCGTTGCTTTCCGTTTTCTTCTCTCCCTTCTCAAGGGAGAGGGTTGGGTGAGGGTTGAGTCTGTTATTTGTAGCCCGTATCAAACCCCTCACCTTGATCCTCTCCCCTCCATGAAGGGGAGAGGTACTGGCTTCGACTTCGGTCACGCTTGCTTTGATCTATGACGCGCATCGTGGTTGCACTGACAACAATTCTCGCGTTTGGCGTAATGAAGCTTCCGGTCGAACAGGCGATTTCGGTTCAACATCGACGACTGCAATTCGGCGATGTCGTCAATCTTGATCTGCGTGAGAAAATTGGCCAGCTCGGTTTCGTCGCCGCGCTGAGCGGCTTCCGCGCCATGCTGGCGGATGTTCTGTTCATCGAAGCACACGTGGCCTGGGAACGGACCGAATGGGGACGCGTTTTGTTTTTGTTTCGGCAAGTCACAATTTTACAACCGCATGTTCCGCTCTTTTGGGACATGGCCGCCTGGCACATGGCCTGGAACGCCAGCGCCGCAGCCATGAACGATCAATCGCAGCCGCGACTTGCTCTGCGGGTGAAAGCGCAACGCGAATATTTTGCGCTTGGCAAGGATTTCCTCGAACGCGGGATCAAAAATAATCCCGATAAACCGCAACTTTACGAAGCGCTCGCCCGACTTTATCGCGACAAATTTGCCGACCACGCACAGGCGTCCGAATGCTTCGCTAAAGCAGCGATGTTACCTGGCGCACCGAGTTACGATAAACGTTTTTCGGCATACGAACTTTCCTACTGCGAAGGACGCGAACGCGAAGCTTACGAGCGTTTGCGCGCGCTTTACGACGAAGGCAAAAAGGAGCGTCTGCCGACTTTGATCAAACGTCTGAAATTTCTCGAAGAGAAACTGAGCGTCCCGCCGGAGCAACGCATTCCGGATCAAACTCGATGAACATTGTAGCTGCCGCTGTCCTCAGCGGCAGTTCCGTGTATAAATAATCCTTCTGCCGCCAGTGACGGCGGCAGCTACGGACAATGCGCTACGCCATATTCAGTGACATTCATGCCAATCTCGAAGCGCTCGAAGCCGTGCTCGCCGACGCGCGCCAGAATAAATGCACCGACTTCGTTTGTCTCGGTGACGTCGTCGGTTACAACGCCAACCCGCATGAATGCGTCGATCGCATCCGTGAAATGGAGTGCCCGATCGTCAAAGGCAACCACGATGAACAGGCGTCGCTGGTCGAATCGTCCCGCGATTTCAACGAGATGGCCGAGGCCGCGATTCAGTGGACGCGCGACAATTTGAGCGACGCGGACAAGGAATGGCTCCGCGCTCTTAAATTGCAGCGGCAGGTGCGCGATTTCACCATTGTGCACGCAACGCTCGACACCCCCGAACAATGGGGCTACGTCTTCAACAATCTCGACGCCGCTGCGAGTTTCACTTATCAGCACACCAGCGTTTGCTTCTTCGGACACACCCATGTGCCGATGGCCTTCATCCGCGACGACGGGGTGCAGCGTCAGCGAATCGACAAGTTGCGCATCGATCCGAGCAAAAAATATTTCATCAACACCGGCAGCGTGGGCCAACCACGGGATGCTGATTGGCATGCCGCTTATTGCATCTATCACATCGAGAGCGCAGTGGTCGAACAACGGCGCGTGAAATACGATCTCGCGACCGCGCAGAAAAAAATCATCGACGCCGGGCTGCCACGTCTCTTAGCGGAACGCCTGGCCATCGGAAGATAAGTGACCAGTGACACGTAGTCGGTGGCGAGCAAAATGCATCCAACCCATTTGAGCTTTTAAAAGTTCGACAATTTCTGTCCTCTGTCCTGTGTCCTCTGAGTTACCTTCGTGTTAATTCGTGTCTATTCGTGGTTAAACTGTGAATTCGATTCTCATCATCAAGCCAAGTTCGCTCGGCGATATCGTTCACACGTTGCCGGCGGTCGCGGCGATTCGTGATGCGCATCCAAAAGCGAAAATCACCTGGGTGATGAATCCGGAATTTACGCCGCTGCTCCGGGGAAATCCCGACGTTAATCACATCCACGTTTTTCCGCGCCGCGAATTTAGCGGACTCGGCGCGCCGGTTAGCATGATGCCGTGGCTCAAAGAAACCAGAAAACTGCGGCCAGATATTGCACTCGATTTTCAAGGATTGCTGCGGAGCGCGTTCATCGCACGCGTCAGCGGCGCGAAACAAGTTTACGGAATGAGCGACGGCCGCGAAGGTTCGCGTTTCTTTTACAGCCGCACCGCCAAAGTGAATCGGCGCGAACACGCCGTCGAGCGATACCTCAAACTCGCCCAGCTCGCCGGCGCACAAATCGGCGATGCTTTGCGCTGTCCGCTTCCGACGGGCGACCCGTTACCGCGATTCGACGAATTTCCGTCGTTTATTTTGCTGCACCCGTTCGCGCGCGGAAACGGCAAATCATTGACCAACCGCGTGATTCAGGAAATTTGCGTCGCGTTCGCGCCGACGCGCGTCGTTGTCGTTGGCAAAACAAACCGCACCATCGACGTCGTCGAGAACTGCGTTGAGCTCACCAATCAGACTTCGCTTCTGCAATTAATCCGGCTCATTCGCGTCGCGCGCTTTGTCATCAGCGTGGACAGCGGGCCGATGCACATCGCCGCCGCGGTCAACGACCGCCTGTTGTCGATCCACACCTGGACCAATCCGCGCCGCGTCGGTCCCTACAATTCCGACGCCTGGATTTGGAAACACGGAAAAATTCTTCGCGTCAGCGAATTGGAAAATACAAAACTCAAACGCCACGGCCGACCTTTCAAAACCAAAGACATCCCCGCCCTCGTCGAACTCATTCGCCCTCTCGTGCCGATTGATCCGATGCTCACCTGATATTTCAAAATCCTGCGAAACAACCGGCTTGCTGCAAATCAGCGCGCGCGCTCGAACGGATCTGGGACACTCGAATCAGCTTTTTCCTCAGCGATCGGCGCCGGTTGCGGCATCTTAGGCAGCGAGGACACCTCTCCGGCTTCGATGTAAAAGTTATTGAGCTGAGTGATTCGGTCGCTGGTGATTAGAAGAACGAGGTAAGGTCCAAAGGCGCGATTCTGATCGCGAAAAGCAATCCAAGCTTTCTGCGCGTTGCGCAATTTTTGCGCGCCCTCAGCAGTGACAGTGCCTAAGGATCGCTGATAAACCACGTTCAATTCTTCATCGGTGCGGGCGAGGCGGGAAGACGATTGTTCCTCACCAGTCTGCGCCCGCGTGGAGATAGCGCCTAACTGGTCCGCTCGATTCATGAACTCAGCTTCGTCAAAGTCTTCATATCGCGACGCCGATACACCAATCCGCGGGGCGGCGGCCAGGAGTGCAGCTCGATTCCGCACTACAAATTCAAGCCAGGCGCGCTCAGCCTTTCGAAGTTGTTCTCGGGCGGCGGTTGGAAGCGTTTTCATGAGCTGCTGATACGTGCCATTGAGTTGGGCATCCGTTTGCTGCTTGCGAGATGCAGAAGAAAGCCGCGGTTGCGCAGCTAACGGGCTTATGACGAGGGCGCAAACAAAGCCGAGCATAAGCAAGACCATACGGACAGTCATCACTGGTTTGTGCGCCATGAACGGCCCGATTGAATCAACTCGGTCTCGCGGAATCAATTGATTTCAGCTCCCGATTTTAGCTTGACGGCCTTTTACTCTTGAACTGCGATAGGTGCGTGGGCAGGGTGATCAATGCGCTGATTTTCCTGGGCGCTCTTTTTCTCTCAGTCGCACTGACAGCATCGCTATCTCCCGCTCAGTCTCCTGATCAGGTCCGCCGCGCCTTTATCGATCTCCACGACGACAAAATCCCACATAACTGCGACCACGCCACGGCGTGGCTTTTTAAGTATCGCGAGCAACTCAAGGACCAACTTATCGACGAACTCTATAAGACAGACTGGCAAGGTCGTGATGCAATCTGCCATATCCTCTGGAATACAAACTCGTTTCAGCCAGACGAGCGTTTTATCCGCCAGACATTCTATCTGCTTCGCGCCGACGAAATCCTCGGCAACGCGCAGGAAGCCTCGACGTGGCTGGCAGCGCGCGGCGACCAGGTCGAACCACTCTTGGTGGAGGAGATCTACAAGACTGACGAACAGGGACACCATCAGATATTACACCTGTTGTCCCAAATGCATTCTTTCGTGCCGGACGACCGGTTTATCCATTTCATCGCCGCGCAGATGGTGGAAAACGACACGGACGACGTCGACTGGAAATTCGTCCATGATCACTTTGACGCCTTCGAACCGCTCTTAGCGGACGCGATCGCCAAGAGCCGGAACCGGCCTCACGACATGTACCTTCTGTGGTCCACTGCCTGGGTGATGAAGAAACGCGGAGTCCTTGATCGTTACGCCAACGTCTTTACCCCGACTGTCCTAACCGCGGCTGCGACTCATCTTCGCGCCGACAACCAATCTTCAAACGCCGGCTGGGCAGTTCGCTTCTTCCTTTTGCTGGGCGACCGGTCGCTGGATACTTTGCGCAAAGTTGCTGATTCCGATGACGCTCAGGCACGCAACCTGGCCACGGCAGTCGTTGATGGGCTCAGCGGCAGTCGAAAAGCATTCGGATATCTGCAGGCGCGGGTCGAACTTACCAGAACCCCGTTCGGACCGGAGGTAGCGGACCCGGATTGGCTGGCGCAAGCGGCGGAACCTTATCGCGAAAACAGCAAAACATATGACAGCCGCGAATAGTAGTAATCATCGGTTCGAAAAGTCCTTGTTTGAAAGAACTTCATTTGGCATCGCGTTACGGCGTGTCGTCCCCGGCCTTGCCTGCGATCAAGCGCAGAATTTTTTCATTTCCGTTGGCCAAGAAAAGCGCTTCGCCGCGGGAAGTATCGTCGTCTTCGTTGACGAGTTTCGCGACATAGCCGGTAAGATTTTGTCGACTGTACGGAGTCAGCGTTCGCTCGGTCGGGTCGCCCGTTAACCACTCGGCGCAAACGCGTGTGGGTCCGGAAAAGTTTTCCAGGTGCGAGTGAAGGACGTCCAAAGGTTCGATCTCTCGCGGCTCCAATTGTCCGGCGTCACTGATGCGCAGAGGCGAGATCGCACGCGCTAACTCCGCCAGCTCTCGATGTTCAGCCGGAGTCACGTCGGTAGATACGTCCCAAGCTTTGACCGCGCGGTCACGGGAGGAACTGAAAAGTTTTTTTCCGTCGGAAGAAAAAATGAGATCACGAACGCCTTTTTCATTCACCAGCTTTTCGCTGAGCGGCAGACCGTTCGATGCATCCCACAACCGCACGGTCCCGTCGTCCGCGCCGGTCGCTATTCTCTTGCAATCAGCACTGAACCGTACCGCAGTGACTGGCGCCGTGTGACGAAGCGACTCGCCAACTTGCCGCCCGTTGGAAACATTCCAGATCGCAGCCGTTTCTCCGGAAGCGGCGGTAAGAACTCGGCCATCCGGACTAAATTCAACCGCAGAAACTCCCGCCTGTCCGGTGTTGAACTGCTTCAATGATTTCAGGGTCGACATCGACCAGAGGTGAACAATCCCGTCTCCATCGCCCGCAGCAACGATGTCCTGTGACGGCGAAAAATGAGCGCATGTAATCTCTTTGACGGCGCGCAACGGAATGCCGATAGCTTCTCCCGTGGGCGAAGTCCATAGTTCGATTTTCGTGTTGGACCCAGCAGTGAGAAACAATTTGCCATCGTGGCTAAACCCGATCGCGCTAATCCGCGCGTTGTGATTCATTGGCCTTCCTAAAGCGTTTCGCGAGTTAAGTTCCCAGAACTGCGCCAACCCGCTCTCGGTTGCCGTTGCAAAAAAATTACCGCCCCGGCTAAACGCCGCTTGAGACACAGCTGCGGCATGAGCAAGAGGTCCGCTCGCTGAGTCCCCGGAAGCGACTCGCCATAACCGTGCAGTCTGATCGGCGCTTCCGGTCAACGCGTATTGCCCGTCGGGACTCAGTGCGCCGCACAAAACCGCTGCCTTATGCGTCATTGATTTCGGCGGCTGCATGACGTTTTCCAAATCCCATAACCGGGCGGTGCCGTCGTCGGAAGTGGTCAGAAGAATTCGGCCATCGCGCGAGAGATTGATGGATTGAATACCCGCCTTATGAGCGAAACGGTCGGCCAACGGATTGCGCGCCGCCGGTCGCCAGATTCGAACTGACGCGTTGCCTGTCGCCACCAGCAATCTTTTTCCCTCTTTGTCCAAACTCAGGCTCACGATTGCGCCTTCTTCGTGAATCGGCTCGCCCAACGCTTTTCCGTTGCGAACGTTCCATGATTGCACAACGCCATCCTCGGTTCCGCTAAAGATCGCGAGATTGTCAGAAGCAAAACGAGCAGAACTGACGTTGCGTTGATGTGGCAGCGCGTATTTGCGAACAATTTTGTCCTTTGCGCTCCAGAGAATGAGTTGGTCGCCGGCCAGACTCGCGATCAGTTCACCATCAGAACTAAAAAATGCATTCCTGACTTCGGCATTGTGTTTTAATTCCTCTCCGATCGGTTGTCCCGTCTTGGCGTCCCATAGACGGCAGGAGCGATCGTCACTCGCGGTCACGATGCGCTTGCCGTCCGGACTGAATTCGGCGCTGTTGATTTGTTCTTCGTGAGCGAGTTCGAACAAACTGCGGCCGTCGGGCAATTTCCAAAGCGTGACTGTTTTGCCGCTGATCCCGAGAAGAAGACTCGCTTCCGTGGGATCGAAAGCGAGCGTGTGAACATTTTCTGGCCGATGCATCTCGACAACGCGGCTGCCTCCGGCCAGTTCCGAAACGCGCACTGCCCCATCGGCGGAACCAGTTGCGATCCATTTCCCATCGGGACTGATTGCGGCGGCATTGATTGAGTCGCCATGTTCGATGCGCCATCGCGGCACTGCCTGGCCGGAAGTTGCGTCCCAAAGTCGGGCAATTCCATCAAGCCCGATAGTCACGATGGATTGCCCGTTTGGCGTGAACATCGCGCGGCGCACCATGCGCGGATGCAAAAGAGGTGCGCCAAGTTGTTTGCCCGAGTTCGCATCCCAAAGACGCGCCGTCTTATCGCGCGAGGCGGTGAGAATTTTCTGACCGTTGGGACTAAAACAAGCGCTCAATATTCCATCCTCATTTCGCATTGGCTTAGAAAGGGGAATCGGCCAAGAACGTTCGGTCAGAGCGAACCAAAGCCGGTCGGCGGCGACACTGCGTTTAGCTCGATCGAGTTCAGCGGCGCGAGCGAGGTACAAGATCGCGCCGGCCGCATTGTTCTGATCGAACAATTCCTGAGCATGGTTTACATCGCTCACGACTTTTTGTGACCGGACACGATCGGATGCGATCGTGGCCCAGCCGGCCAAGGCGCCAAAGCTCGCCAACAAAACCGTCGCCACAACCGCAATGAGCCGCGCACGTCGCGACCGCCTTTCCTGCTCGCGTTGCTTGAGATCGTCATAGTTTACGCCGAGCAAACCGGCGAGCAGTTTTAGTTTCGCATTGGTTTTGCCGTCTTTACCTTCGCGCGTGTCGGCTGCGATTGGCTCGCTGCGAATTTCTGAAACTTCGCCGTCGACCATGCGATAGCGCATCGCTTCGTGAAAACATTCGTCCTCGACTTTGAATCCCGGTTTGCCGTCGCTGGCGTTTGGTTCTCCATCGACAATCAACGCGAGAATTCGATCTTCGCGTCCGAGTTTCTTGAACGTTCTGATTTCTTCGCCAACCCAGCGCGATTGCACCGAGCGCGGCGAGCAAATAACTATGAGATAACGCGATTCCTTTAGTGCTTCGTTAATGTTCGATCCGAGATCCGCCGAGACTGGAAGTTCTTCGCGATCACGAAAGATCGGGTAAACGCGCTCCGGCACTTTACCATCGCGCGTTTCTCTCCCGATCAGTCGGCGGGGAACGCGATAAGTCTCAAGAGCCTTGTGCAGCCAGTCGCCCCACTTCTTGTCCGTATGACTGTAGCTGAGAAAGGCCCAATATTTCATTTGCCGTTCTGTCGTTTTCTACTGCAGACAGCCCGTCTAATTCAACACTTCGCGCACAAGTTGCGCCTACTCCGTCAGCTCGGGAACACGCTTGTCCTCGTTTTTTTCGACGAGGATGCCGAGCACGTGCCCTTATTCAAAGTTCGTTTCGGCGAGGCGCCGTAACCAGCACGCGAGGCGCGTGCGCTCCCCCAAACCTTCGTGTCCATTCGTGTCAATTCGTGGTTGTACGATGTCTCGGGCGGACGTGATAGGTCGGCAGCGTGCCGTAGCCTTTGGCCATCGGCGTTTGGCCGACATAATCGCAACTGAAATCGCGGACGCGTTGCGCGGCAGCGAGAGCGGCAAAAGCTTCGCTCGCGTAAACTTGGCCGGGTGGCGTGATCGGCTCAATTCGCGCGGCGCGACTGACGTGTGTCCCGCTATAGTTCCGCCGTCCGGTGATTGGATCGTCAAATTCGTAAACCGGGCCAGCATGTAACGCGATCCGCAAATTCAATTCCGCGCGCAGACCTTTCTTCGGCCAATCCGTTCTTGCAACAGTGTCCGCCAGTGCCAATGCAAACTTGCCCGCAAGACCGATTTCCGAAAAGACGAAATACAAACCATCGCCCCAGGTATTTTTGGCGATGATGGATTTAGAACATTTCTCCATCAGTTGAGCAATGGCTCCGAAGAAGTGTTGCACGAACCGTGGCACTTCCGGCTCGCTCAGCTTGCTAAAGCCGACCGCGTCGGCGAAAAGAATTGCGACGATTCGAGAGCGAAATTTTGATTCCCTAGTAGGGCGAGACTTTCTCAAGGCGATGGATTTCTTCTGGAGGGGACGGTTTTGTCGTCCCGCGGGAAGCGAACCACTTCCCCTACAAATTTTTGCAAGATCGACAATCTCTGGACTGTGGCCTAACGAGCGCCAATTTTGAACAACACTTGCAGCCCCACCGGGACCGTCGCCCGGCCGCTGGTCCCAAACCGCAAGCGGAATCAGCCGGCTCTCTAGTTGACGGCAGCGGATTGTGGCCAGGCCAAGGACGAGTTGATTGCAGAAGTCATAGGAAACGCCGCCGATTTCGAGACGCTGATTTGAGGCCGTGTGAACGCGAGCCGCGCGTGAGAGAACGCTGTCGAAGCGAGCACGCCATTTTTTGGAATCGGCACCAATGTCGACACTGTCCTGAACAAATTCCTCTTCGTTGTACGGCAACACGATCGAAACCTCCGCTCCGCGCTCAAGCATCGCTTCCAGGAATAAGATATCGGAACCGCATGCGGCCGAAGAAAAACCGAAGCCCGGCTCCAGTTCATCCAACTTCTGGCGAATCTCTTTTGCTACTAACGGTTCAAGCTCGGTTGGAAATCTCGGTGTCGCGCGGCCAGGCCGGTCAATCATGTGTCCTGCGAAAACGATCACTGCTGGAATACGTAGGTAAGTGTCGATCCAATTTGGCTTTTCGTTCCAGTGTTCCAGAATCAGTCGCGCATTGCGCCGGCTCGACTGAAGGTCGCCAAAGCGATTTCGACCTTTATTGGCAGCGCGGCCGTACCATTCCGCCGCCTGCGAAAGATCACGTAAGATCAATGCTGCTTCGCCGAGCGCCGCGAACTCCCAGTAGGAATCGCCGGTCGAACCTTTCACCTCTTTCAAACATTGCTCGCGAACCTTTCGGGCCAACTCGCTGGCCTTTGCCGTTTGGCCGACAAGCAAATTCATGGTGCCGGCATTGATTCCAGACCAATACCCGCCGCTGGTTTTGAAAGCTTGCGTGTAAGTTTCCGCGGCGCGTTTCAGAAATTGCGCACGTTGATCAGGTGTTGCGGCTGCGATTGCGAGGTCTTTATACGTTCGCCCAAGTATGCCGAGCGTCTCTTCGGCTGGTTGCGCTTCGCAGCGCAAGTCCTGGAGAATAGCACTTGCCCGCTCCGTCGCCCCGCTGCGTGCGAGCGACAAGCCTTGCAACTGGCGCAGGCGGGTGTCCTTCGGCCAGCTCGCCAAGCCAGCGGTGACAACATCGTAAGCGAGCAAAGGTTCGCCTTGAGCAAGGATACGTTCGCCAAGACAGCGAAATAATGCAGGCGAGCCCGATCCTTCCTCCGGCAGCCGTGATCGCCAGATCGACATTAGTTCTGATAAATCGGCAGACTCCACGCGCTGCAGCAGCTGGTCGACTTTCCTCGCCACGCACAAAATGCTAGCGCGTTTTCGTCCTCTCCCGAAGAACGAATTCGACGCTTAACCGACTTTAATTGATGCGCGTTGTTTCAAAACAAATTCGGCGAGCGGGAGGTCGCGCGGGTAAGTGATCTTGAAATTGAAATCGTGATTCGGGACGAGGACAATTTTTTGGCCGAGAAGCTCGACGGCTGACACTTCGTCGGTCACGGAAACATTCTTTTTTGCGATGAGGCGGTAAGCTTCTTCCAACAATTTTCTCGCAAAAACCTGCGGCGTTTGCATCGCGTAAACGCCGTTCCGATCGACCGGCTCCTTAACTGCAAGATCGGCATCGGCGCGTTTGAGCGTGTCGTTGATCGGCTCCGCCAGCGCGGCTGCGCCGCCACTTCTCCGGCAAACTTCGAAAACACGCGTGATTTTTTCCGGAGTTACCATCGGCCGCGCGGCATCGTGGACCGCCACGAAATCGGACTCTGGATTTAAGTGCTCCAGCCCGGCTCGCACCGAATCGCTCCGTTCTGCCCCACCCTCGACGACTTGTTTCACTTTTGTCGGTTGGCCGATGATTTTTCCAAGTTCGCCAAGGCCGTCAGCGCGGCCCACCAAAATAATTTCATCGACGCAATCAGTGCGCTCAAACGCAGCGATCGTGTGCGCGATCACAGGCTTTCCGCTCACGAGCGCAAACAATTTGTCGAACCCCATTCGTTCGCTGCTTCCGGCGGCGACGATGATGGCACTAAGCATGTTGAGATGTTGAGTCGTTGAGAGGTTGAGAAGAATTACAATTTATTACGCGCTAGTCGACTCAACTACTCAACTTCTCAACCGCTCAACTGTTTCTGCACTTCAGCGCTGAGCGTTTTGCCATCGGCGCGGCCGGCGACTTTCGCCTGCACCGCTTTCATCACCGCGCCCATTTGCGCTCTCGAACTGGCGCCAACTTCGGCAATCGTCTCGCCCACAATTTTCGAAATTTCGTCGGCGCTCATCCCTTGCGGTAAATACGATTGCAAGATCGACAATTCCTCTTTTTCTTTCGCCGCCAGCTCGGCGCGTCCGCCTTTCTCGAAACTCTCAATCGAATCCTGACGTTGCTTGACCTGTTTGCGAATCACCTGGGCCGCTTCGACATCGGTTAACTTTGAATCCGCGCCACCCTTTTCGATTGTTGCGTTCGTGAGGGCGGCTTTGAGCATGCGTAGAACGCCCAGCGTGACGGCGTTTTTCTCGCGCATCGCCGTTTTCAAATCTGAATCAACACGTTCGGACAGATTCACGTGAGAAAATTACGATGCCGCACACTGATTGTCGATCTTACGTCACGGCGTGATTCGACACCGGCAGAATCTGGCGGAAGATCGAGGATTCCATTGTCGAGTTCATGCGGCGCCTGCTACCGATTTTGACAACTGTAACGGCGATTGGCCTCGCCGCCTGGATTTTATTCCCCGATCGGCTCATCGCCCGCAACACTGACATGGACGAAGGGGTGTATTTGATGGTCGCGCGTCTCCTTCATCGCGGCTACGACGTGCACGCGTTTTTCTTCGACCAATTCTGGCTTTTTCCAAAGATCCTCACAATCTCGTTCAAAGTCTTCGGCGATTCGCTGTTGGTCGGACGCCTGACGGCGTTTGTGTTTGCATTGGCCGGCGTGCTTGGTGTGGCTGCGTTAATTTACCATCTTGGCGCCAAATGGAGCGCGGCGGCCGCGATCCTAATCTGCGCTACAAGCCCGCTTTACATTCGACAAGCGCGCATGGTCATGGCCGATGTTCCAGCGACGGCGTGCATCGTCTGGGCGTTGGGTTTTGTTTTTTTATTTCAAAAGAATCGCCAACGACTCTGGCTCGTTCTGAGCGGTGTTTGCGCGAGCGCCAGCCTAATGCTCAAGCCGTTTACAGTTGGGTTTCTTGTCACCATCATTATTGCTCTCTTCGCGCAACGGATAGGGCGCGAGAATGGCCGACTGAAACTGGATCCGGCAATTTTGCCTGACATCCTGATCTTCGCCGCCGGCGGCGTCATCGCCGCTCTGCCTTTTATCGATTTCCTTCACCCGATCCAAGAATATCATCGCACCGTTGGGTTTCATTTCGCGGAGAGAAACTGGCTGATCAAGCGCGTAGACGATCGATGGCGCGGTTTGGTCGGTTTTACTCGACTCAATGTTCCGCTCGTTGTGTTCGCCATCGCGGGAATCGTGGCGTTGCGTCCCTTATCGACGTCTTTAGTGACGTTGCTTATCGGCGAATTGTTGACGATCGCCATTTTGTTCGCAATGCCGCCGTGGATTCACCACTACGTTTTGATTCTTCCGGCCCTCATTGTCTTCGCGCTGCTCGGCTTCAACCGCGGGTTTGCCCAGTTTAAAGCGTTGATCGCCGAATGGCGCGACAGAGCGCCGGCACATTCTGCAAACAAACTGGTCGCAGTGTTGTTCGGGTGCGCACTTCTAATCAGTGTGATCGATCTTCCTTGGCTGGCGCGGTTCGAGCGCCGCGCGCGCTGGCCTCGATTGATTCATTTGGAGCCGGTCGTCGCTTACACCGAGCAAACCTTTCGGCCGGACGAATATTTGGTAACCGACGATGCGCTGACTGCATACTTGGCGGGTCGGCTGACGCCGCCGCCGGCAATCAATTTCACTTTCGCGGATGTTTTGAAATTTGATCCAAGGAGCTTTGCCCGCTTCGAGCAAGTTGTTCGCGACAGCAACGTCGCTGGAGTCATTGTTACTAACCGATTCAACCGGAATCCGCGGTTGATCTCGTGGCTCGAAGAAAATTTCCCGCTGTCAGTGCGCGTAGGATCGGAGCAAAACGACGAACTAGCCGCGCGTATTTTCAGCAAGCACAACCAGGCGCGCTGATCGTTAGTCCTTCAAGAGCTCTACCCGCTTGCGCACTGATTCAACATCGCCGACTGAAACAACATCGACATCTTTTCGCGTGCGCTTAAGCAGACCGGCGAGGACGCCGCCCGGTCCAAGTTCGACGAACAGTTCGCAGCCGAGATCGAGAAGCCGCTCCATGCAATCGACCCAGCGCACCGTGCTCGTGACTTGATCCTGTAATGTCCGCCGTATTTCCGGAAGTGTTTCAACTTCGCGGCCGGTGACGTTGCTAATCACCGGAAACCGCGGGACTTGCATTTGCACTTCGAGTAAGGCTGCGCCCAATTTTTCATAAGCGCTTTCCATCAAACGCGAATGATAAGCGCCGGCAACGTTGAGCATCGTCGCGCGGCGAATGCCATGTTCCTTTGCCACAGCTACCGCGGCCTCGACTTTCGCCAGCTCACCGGAGATGACGACTTGGCCGGGAGAATTGACATTTGCAACGTCGACATCTTCTTCATCCGCCAACTGACGCACCGCATTTTCATCAGCGCCAATCATTGCCGCCATTCCGCCAATCGTCGTCGCGCACGCTTCATCCATGAATTCGCCGCGCTTCTGGACAAGCTTGAGGCCGTTCTTGAAATCGAATGTGCCGGCGGCCGCGTGCGCGGTCATTTCGCCTAACGACAGTCCAGCCGCGCCCCCAATCGGGAAATCGCCGGCTAACTCACGCAAAATCGACAAACACGCGAGTCCATGAACAAACAATGCGGGCTGACAATTCGAAGTCTTGGTCAGCTCCTCGATCGGGCCGTTCCACGCGATGTCGCTCAATTTGCGACCGAGAATTTCGTCGGCGCGGCGAAACAAATCCGCCGCGGTTGGGAACTGATCGGCCAGATCTTTTCCCATTCCGACGACCTGCGCACCTTGTCCGGCAAACATCAGCGCGATTTTCCTCATCTCGATTTCTAGTTAATAGTGTTCTGGATTTGGCGCGAGCGCTGATTTTATTACGGTCATTATCGCGCGTTGAAACGATAATAAAGCGCAGCTCCTCGGAGCCTAACGAAACTATAACATTACTACAGAGTATCCGGTCGATGAAGAGTTACTGCCTATTATGAGGAGTATGCACTTCACAAAGGCGATACGCCCAAATAAGATCGACAGCATGAAAGCTGTTCTAACTCGCCCTCAGTGCTCTTTTGCTCCTTGCTTGCCAGATGGACAAAAGGTTTTCTCGACTTCAAACCGGAATGACAAAAACCCAAGTACTGGCGATAGTTGGTAAACGTCCGACCGGCGATAAGATGCAAGACGGGACGGAAATCTTGCAATGGGAGACTGGCAGTCATTACGCCAAGTTTAAGAACGGTAGGCTGATCGACTACGGCACGGATTGATTGGCTGGTCGCGCCGGACCAACAATCGCGGGCAAAATCAAGAATGTTGAAAAGTTCGAATAAATCGGAAACGACGCCGCAAATAGAAACTGCACCGAAGTCGAAGAGCATTCCCACACCGGCGGCTACAGCAACGCCGTACGTTCCACCGACACTGGAAAGCTCGCCGTCGCCTTAAGTGTTGCGATGTTGAGGGCGGCTATTCGAATTAGTCTCATCAGCGCGGTTTTTGGTTTCGCGCACTTTCTGCACGGCGCCAGTTCCGATTGGGCAGAAGCTCCGCAACCAGCTTATCCGCTTCGCGCAGCGCTCGAAGGTGAAGCCGGCGAAGTTAAGCTTCGCGTTGTTGTTAACGTGGACGGTCGTGTCCGCGATGCGGCGATCGTCAAAAGCAGCGGCAAGCAAGAACTGGATTATACCGCACGGGCGGCGGTACTAAAATGGCGGCTTAACAAATCTAGAATTCAACCCCGCGATCTCACGTCTGGACGGGAAATCATCGTAGCCTTCCAAGAAAGCGAAAAGGAGATGCGAATCGCGGCAGCAGTTCTCCGACGAGCGTCAGAAAAAGGCTCCGCTTGGAAACATGGAGGTTCATTTCGTTTTCCGCCAGAGGCCGTATACCCGGCAGCACAACGAACAGCGAGAATCCGTTTTACCATTGGCGCGGATGGTCATCCGCGAGCTGTTCAAATCGTTCAAAGTTCAGGATCGACTGGCTTGGATGCCGCCGCGGTGAAAGGAATTCAGACGTGGACAGCGTATCCCGAATGGGTCGGAGAAACTGCCGAGGTTCCGGTGACATTCGAAGCCCCAAACTCAGGGTTGCCCAAACCGCCGGGCGCGCGATCGGAACCAGTCAATTGGCGATCCTATATCGTGAACTATCCTTATCCAGAATATCCCTTCGAGGCGCGTGCTCAGCATATGATGGGTTCTGGTGTGTTTCTAATGACGTTCAACCCCGACGGCCATGTCGAGAACGTTGAGGTTTTGCAAAGTACCGGATACCCCCTGCTCGACTCGGCCGCGCTACAAGCATTCCAGAAATGGCGAGCCATCAAAAATCCACCTTTTCTGCAAGCGAAAGTGCCGGTGACGTTCACGATGAGCAGAGTCGTTGATGCGGGCCGATGGCAGCTTGGCCAGCCCGAACTCGTTGGAACCCGGCATTAAGAGTCTAACTTTCCACTTTCGGCTTGCGCCATGTGACTGACTCGCGAGCATAACTGCAACTCCGAAAAAACAGTTCGCGAGTCCCGATTATTTCGGGATTGTCGATCTATGGCATTCACCGTTCGCGAAATTGAATCGCCCGATCCGGTAACGCGAGTCGCTGCCGAAGAAGCGAAACTCCGCGAGACCGATCACGACATCGGCGAGAAGATGATTCTCAACATGGGGCCGTCGCACCCGGCGACGCATGGCGTGTTGCGACTCGTGCTCGAATTGGATGGGGAGCTGATCACCAAAGCGATGCCGGATGTTGGATTTCTGCATCGCGGCGACGAAAAAATCGCCGAGAACATGCAATACAACCAATTCGTGCCTTACACGGATCGCTTGGATTATCTCGCGCCGCTGGCGAACAACGTCGCCTACGCGCTCGCGGTCGAAAAATTGATGAATTGGGAAATCCCGCCGCGCGGAAAAGCGATTCGCGTTATCTGCTGCGAACTCTCACGGATCTCGTCCCATTTGATGGGACTCGGCGCGATGGCGCTCGATCTCGGCGCGATGACGGTGTTTCTCTATTCGTTTGCGCAACGCGAAAAAATTTATGATCTCAGCGAGTTGCTCAGCGGTGCGCGCTTCACCACGTCCTACACGCGGGTCGGCGGGCAAATCCGTGATTTGCCGGAGAAATTCATTCCGATGTTGTGCGACTTTCTCGATCAATTCGGGCCGGCACTGGACGAAATGGACAAGTTGCTGACGCGTAATCGCATCTTTGTCGATCGAACCAAGGATGTGGGCGTCATTTCCAAAGAACGCGCAATCGCCTACGCGCTATCGGGCCCGAATTTGCGCGGCAGCGGCATTGAACACGATTTGCGGCGCAAACATCCCTATCTCGATTACGAGCAGTACGATTTCGAGGTCGTGATCGGAAGCGCCGGCGATTGTTACGACCGCTATCTGGTCCGGATCGAGGAAATGCGACAAAGCGTAGGAATTCTGCGGCAGGTCATCGACCGATTGCCGGGCGGTCCGATCAACGTTGCCGATTGGAAAAATATGACGCCGCCGAAATCACACGTGATGACGAAAATGGAGGAATTGATCCACCATTTTATTGTCGTCACCGAAGGGCTCGACGCGCCGCCCGGCGAAGTTTATTTCGCCGCCGAAAATCCAAAGGGTGAACTTGGTTTTTATATCAACAGCAAAGGCGGCGGCGTTCCGCATCGCCTTAAGATCCGCGCGCCGTCGTTTGTGAACCTGAGCATCTTGCCGGAATTACTTCCGGGCTGCCTGGTGAGCGACGTTCCCGCTGTGCTCGGAAGTCTGGACTTTGTCATGGGCGAATGCGACAGATGAGTGAATGACGAAGCTCGAATTTCGAATGACGAAACAAATGCAAATATCCAATAACGAAGGCCCCAAACAGCAACGCGGTAAAATTTCGGCATTCAGGCTTCGACATTCCTTCGGCATTCGTCATTGGTCATTCGTCATTTCCCGCTTCCTGCTCGTGCTCATACTCGTGTTCGAGCTTTCCTGCGTCGGCCGGCGCATCACCAAAGCCAATGTCGATGAAGTGGCCGAAGGAATGTCGAAAAAACAGGTGGAATCGATTCTTGGACCGCCGACCGAGCTCGACAACAAGGATTTCGTCATCATGAAGAAGACGACTTACGTTTACCGGCAGGGCAAAGATACGGTGACGATCGTTTTCAAAGACGACAAGGTGAACGAAAAGCAGAGCACCTTAACTGACTGATCTTTTCGCCCGTGGACTCGACGAGCACACGCGTTCCCGCCGAGTTGGAGCGAAAAATGGATGAAGCCATCGGCCATTATCCGGTCGATCAGAGACGGAGTGCGGCGTTACCGCTGCTCCATCTTTGGCAGGAACATTTCGGTTTCATTAGTGGTAACGCGGTGACGTGGATCGCAGCCAAGCTCGGACTTCAGCCGATCAACATTCTCGAGCTGGTTACGTTCTATCCGATGTTGCGCGAGAAGCGCGCCGGCAAAACGCACATCCGCGTTTGCCGCACCCTGAGTTGCGCAATGGCCGGAAGCTATCAGGTAATGGAAAACCTGTGCGCGGCGGCTGGCATTCAACGCAAAACCGTCGGTGATCCCGCGGGCGCGGGAGACACACCGATTTCCGTCAGCGCTGACGGGAATTACAGCATTGAGTTTGTCGAATGTTTGGCGAGCTGCGGTACCGCGCCGGTTTGCATGGTCAATGACGGTCTGCATGAAAATGTCAGCCCCGATTCAGCGACCAATCTTCTCCAAAATCAGAAATCAGAAATCACCAATCAGCAATCAGTTCATCCACTCGAGCAGCGGATCGTTTTCAAAAACATTGGACGCAAGAATTGGAAAACTGACATCAAGACCTACTTGGATGACGGCGGCTACGAAGATTTGCGCAAAGCCGTCAAAATGTCGCGCGCCGACATCGTCAACGAAGTAAAGACTTCGGGTTTGCGGGGCCGTGGCGGAGCTGGATTTCCCTGCGGCGTGAAATGGAGTTTCATCAAGCCCGACGAGAAGAAGCCGGTCTATCTAATTTGCAATGCGGACGAATCGGAGCCCGGGACGTTTAAAGACCGCTACATCATTCATGAAGACCCGCATCAGTTGCTGGAAGGGATCGCCATTTCCTGTTTCGCCCTCAACGCCCGGACGGCGTACATATATATAAGAGGCGAATTCCCGGAAGGCGCGCAGATCCTCGAACGCGCAATCGAAGAGGCGCGCGAGTATGAGTTTCTCGGCAAAAACATTCTCGGCTCGGGGTTCGATGTCGATGTTCACCTTCATCGCGGGGCCGGCGCTTACATTTGCGGCGAAGAAACCGGGCTGATCGAATCGCTCGAAGGCAAGCGCGCGTATCCAAGGATCAAACCGCCCTACTTTCCCGCCGTGCTCGGGCTCTACATGTGCCCGACGATCGTGAACAATGTCGAGACCCTTTGCGCGGTGAAACACATCATCGCGATGGGCGGCGCGAAATACGCGCAGCTCGGCCGACCGAACAATACCGGCACACGGATTGTTTGCGTGAGCGGCGATGTCGAACGTCCCGGCTATTTCGAAATCGAAGTCGGCAAAGTGACCATGGGCCAACTCATTTACGAAATGGCGGGCGGAATAAAATGGGGCCGCCGATTGAAAGCGGTGATTCCCGGCGGCAGTTCGGCCAAAGTCTTACGGGCGGACGAGCGATTCAAAATCAAACAAAAACAACCGGACGGATCGACGATCGACGTCGAGATGTCGATCGACGAGCTGCCGATGGATTTTGATTCATTGGCAGCGGCTGGATCGATGGCCGGCTCGGGGGGCGTGATTGTGCTCGACGATTCGCGCGACATGGTTTGGGTGCTCAACAACATCAACGAATTCTACGCCCACGAATCCTGCGGCCAATGCACGCCCTGCCGCGAAGGTTCGCTTTGGATGAAAAAAATTACCGAGCGCATGTTGGACGGCGGCGGCGTCACGGAAGATCCGCGTACTTTGAAAACGATTGGCGACAACATTGCCGGCCGGACCATTTGCGCGTTCGGTGAAGCTTGTGCCTGGCCGACTCAGAGTTTTGTCGAAAAATTTCCAGAGGAATTTGCGCGCTACGCGCGCAAGTCAGTTCCACCGCCGCTTCCACCGGAACAAACGTCGACCGAGCTGGTCGAACACGAGACAATTCCAACCAGTCCCCTCGCCCACGATCCCGGCTGGGAAAAAGCCGGCGCCGATGCAGTGATTTAAATCGATATGGCCGAAGAAAAATCCAGCGCGGCACCAATGTTCAACGTCCAGATCGATGGCGTGTGGCACCAATTTCCGAAAGGGACGCGCGTGATCGAAGCTTGCGCGCAAGCTGGCGCTTACGTGCCGCGCTACTGCTATCACAAAAAACTCAGCTCGCCGGGTAATTGCCGAATGTGTTTGATCGAAATGGGAATGCCGCGAATGGGCCCAGATCGCAAACCGGAGCTCGGAACGGACGGAAAGCCGATGATCAATTGGATGCCGCGCCCCCAAATTTGTTGCGCACAGGATGTCGCCGAAGGGATGGGCGTGCGCACAAGTTCTCCGCTGGTCGAGGAATGCCGCAAGGGCGTGATGGAATTTCTGCTCATTAATCATCCGCTCGATTGTCCGATCTGCGATCAAGCCGGCGAATGCGAGCTACAGGAATTCAGCATGGAGTACGGCGCGGCCGGCTCGCGTTTTCTCGAAAACAAAGTCAAAAAACCGAAGGCGGTGCAGCTTGGACCACGCGTCACGCTCGACGACGAACGCTGCATTCTTTGTTCGCGTTGCGTTCGTTTTTGCAACGAAATTGCCAACGACGATGTGCTCGGATTTATCGATCGCGGAAGTCACACGGTGCTTACCGCGCATCCGGGCAAGCGTCTCGAAAATAATTATTCCCTCAACACGGTCGATCTCTGCCCCGTCGGCGCGCTCACTTCCAGCGATTTCCGTTTCAAAATGCGGGTTTGGTTTTTGAAAGAAACGAAAAGCATTTGCACGAGTTGCGCGACCGGTTGCAACACAATCATTGGAACCCGCGAAGACATCGTTTATCGGCAAACGCCCCGAGAAAACGATCACGTCAACTCATGCTGGATGTGCGATTACGGCCGATTGAATTTCAAATATCTGGAAGCGGAGAACCGCATCCTCGAACCGCAGGTTTTTGACGGCAAAAAGCTAATGCCGGTCGATTGGAAGAACGCGATCGCACACGCGGCCCTGCAGCTCCGACAATTCAGCGGAGAAAACATCGCGATCGTCGCATCCGGCCGCATGACCAACGAAGAACTTTGGCTCACACGTAAAATCGCGGACCTGCTCGACGTCCGTTACATCGACATCGTGCCGCGCTTTGGCGAGGGTGACGATATTTTGCTGTGCGAGGACCGCAATCCGAACGCGACCGGCGCGCGCTTGATTCTAAGATTGGACGGAGAACCAGGAGCGAGGCTTCCTGCCATCGCCAAGGAAGTGAAATCCGGAGAAATTAGAGTGCTGCTCGCGTTAGGTGAAAATCCAATCAAGCTCGGAATTTCTTCCGAAGAGTTAACGAACATCCCAGCGTTGGTTGTAACGGACATTTTGTCCAATGCCGCCAACCAACGCGCGACCGTTCTCCTGCCCGCTTCAGGGTTTGCCGAAAAACGTGGCTCGATGATCAACGGCGAAGGGCGGCTGCAACGATTGAATCGTGCGGTGCGTCCTCCCGGAAACGCGCGCGATGATTGGGAAATTTTGCGCGATCTGCTCCAGGCCCTGGGCGGCAGCAACGGTATTTACACGATCGAAGATGTCTTTCGGCAAATGAGCGCAGAGGTCCCACTGTTCGCCGGCCTTACTCTAAGCAAAATCGGCGACCTCGGCCTGAATGTGATCAAGGAAAACAAATCGCCTCGACCGCCGGTCGATCCGAAAGCCGAGGACATCGAAGAAGCGGAAATGAAGCGGCCACCCGGACGATAATACAAGATCGACAATGGATTATTTTTTTATCGGCACGTCGTTGCTTAAAATTATCTGCCTTCTGGCGTTCGTGCTTGGGTTGATGAATTACGCGGTCTACGCGGAACGTCGCGTCAGCGCGTTGATTCAGGACCGGCTCGGCCCAAATCGCGTGGGTCCTGCGGGCCTGCTCCAGCCAATTGCGGACGCTGGAAAATTTTTACTGAAAGAGCAATTCACGCCGGCACACGTAAACAAACTTTATTACTGGCTCGCGCCGTGTCTGGCCATGGTCCCGCCGGTTATCACGATCGCAGTCGTTCCGTTTGGCAGCACGCTGTTCGGTGTGCCCATGGTCATCGCCGATATCAACGTCGGCATTTTGTTTGTCTTCGCCATTGCCTCACTCGGCGTTTACGGAATTGTCCTCGGCGGTTGGGCTTCCAATTCCAAATATCCGTTTCTCGGCGGCGTGCGTTCCAGTTCGCAGCTGATTTCCTATGAGCTTTCGCTCGGCCTCGCCGTCATTCCAATTTTCCTCCTCGTTGGCAATCTGCGATTAACGAGCGTTGTCCAATATCAAATCGATCACGGCTGGTTGATCGCGCCGTTCGTTGGCGACTGGACGAATCTCGGAAAATGGCTGCTCGCCATCCCGATGTTCGTTTCCTTCCTCGTCTTCATGATCGCTGTCCTTGCGGAAACGAACCGGCTCCCCTTCGATTTGCCGGAAGCCGAACAGGAACTCGCCGGCGGCTACCACACCGAATATGCGTCGATGAAGTTCGGTTTATTTTTCCTCGGCGAATACATCGCCATGATTACCGGCTCGGGCATCATTACGACGCTGTTCCTTGGGGGTTGGCATTTTCCCGGAATCCCTGATGGATCGCACGGTTGGATTTTTGGGTTGATCAACATCGCCGTCTTCTTCGCCAAAGTTGCCACACTGATCTTTTTGTTCATGTGGGTGCGCTGGACCCTGCCGCGCTTTCGCTGGGACCAGCTCATGCGTCTGGGCTGGCTTTTCTTTTTTGAAATCGCGCTCGTCAATATCTTCATCGTCGCAGCAATCTTGGCTTTTACCCGCGAATGACGCGAATCACACTAATGATTTCGATTTTGGACTTTTTAAATTCTTTCGCGTCAATTCGCGTAATTAGCGGGCCAATCTGACGTTATGGCGATCACTGTCCCACGACCCAACCTGAATTGGCGCGAGCGAATGTTCCTGCCCGCGATCGCGGCCGGCTTGTTGATCACGTTGAAGCATTTCAAGAACATGATTTTTCGCCGGACCAAAGTAACGATGGAATATCCGGAGGAAACATGGGACTCCAACTTGCCCGAGCATTATCGCGGCGCGCCCGCGCTCGTGCGCGACACTGACGGCCGCGTCCGCTGTGTCGCTTGTCAGCTTTGTGAATTCATTTGTCCGCCCCGCGCGATCAAAATTATTCCGGGCGAAATTTCAAAGAACGATCGCTTCGCCAAAGTCGAGAAGTATCCCGAGGAATTCGATATCGACATGGTCCGCTGCATTTTCTGCGGCATGTGTGAGGAGGTTTGTCCCGAGCAGGCAATTTATTTGCGTAAAGATTATGCCATTACCGGATTCACTCGCGAAGATATGATGCATCACAAAGACAAACTGCTCGAGATCGGCGGGGTGATGCACGGAGTCGTTTTGAAATGGAACGAGAAGAAATAAACCCAGAAGTCAGCGGCCAGATTGTCGATCTTTGAGCTAGCAATCAGCAATCCGCAATCCGCAATCCGCGATTGATTATGCCACCATTTCTGTTTTGGATTTTCGCTTTGATGATGCTGGTGTTTGGGGCGGCCGTCGTCATCAACCGCAATCCGGTCGCGAGCGCGCTCAGTCTGGTCGTTTCGTTTTTAGCGCTGGCTGCGCTGTTCATGTCGCTCGACGCCTACTTCATCGGCATCATTCAAGTGCTCGTCTACGCCGGAGCCATCATGGTGCTGTTTCTTTTCATCATCATGTTGCTCGATTTGCGGGCAGAAGAATTGAGAAAAATTAACTGGATCGCGTCTGCCGGCGGCGTGGCGGTTGCGCTCGCACTGATGATCCAAATTTTCACGGTGGTCGGCAGACTTAAGGTCGCGAAACAAACGTTTCCACAGCTGGCAGGATCGAAATCGGACGATGTCCATCGAATTGGTCTTTTGCTTTTCGACAATTACAATCTGCCGTTTCAAATCATCGGCGTAGTCATCTTGGTCGCAACCGTCGGCGCCGTGATGCTGAGCCGACGCGAAAGCCGCTGACATGGTCACTCTTGGCGATTATCTCATTGTCAGCGGGATTCTTTTCACGATCGGCTTCGCCGGCGTGATGGTACGACGCAACATCATCATCATTTTGATGGCGCTGGAGTTGATGTTGAACGCCGCCAATTTGTCGCTCGTCGCCTTCTCGCGCTTCCATGTCGATCCCAGCGGCGTTCCGAATTACAACGCGCAGGTTTTTGTGTTTTTCGTCATCACCGTGGCCGCGGCCGAGGTTGCGGTCGGATTGGCAATCGTGGTCGCGCTCTTTCGCCTCCGGCAAACCACGAATGTCGAAGACATTGCTACGTTGAAATTTTGAACCCGCGAATCACGCAAATTCACGCGAATGAAATGACTGAGATAATTTACAAGGAAGAAAGTTACGCAATCGTCGGGGCGTGCTTTGAAGTTTACAATGAGAAAGGATGCGGCTTTCTCGAACCGGTCTATCACGAATGCCGAACGATTGAATTTGATTACCAACGCATTCCCGCGATTTCCAAACCTGCGCTAACACTCAGCTACCGCGGCCGAACTCTTTTTCAAACGTACCAACCCGACTTCGTCTGCTTCGAAAAGATCATCGTCGAACTAAAAGCGCTACCCCATCTTCTCGACGAACACCGCGCCCAGCTGTTGAATTATCTGCACGCCGCCGGATTTGAATTGGGTCTGCTCGCCAATTTCGGCCATTATCCGAAATTGGAATACGAACGCATCGCCAAAACCCAGCCCCCAAAGACGAAAGGTGATCTCGCCGATGTTTCCTTCTGAACATTCGCGTCCATTCGCGTGATTCGCGGGCGAACTATTCCTGTGAACCGATGACCTTCACCACCAACAGCTTGCTTCCGTGGTTAGTTTTGCTCCTGCCGCTTGCCTCGGCTGGGGTGATTACTTTGTTCACGCGCCGCTGGAAGAATATCAGCAGTTTAATTTCGGTCGCGGCTGTGCTCGGAAGCTTCGCGTGCAGCTGTTTAATTTTTGGAAAAGACGACATTTCGTCGCCGGAATTTACCTGGATCGACATCCGCGGCGTCTTCACCGTTCCGTTTGCTTTTATTCTGGATAATCTGAGCAAATTGATGCTCCTGGTCGTTTCCGGAGTCGGATCGCTCATCCACATCTACTCGTTAGGCTACATGCGAGACGACGACGGCAAGTCGCGCTACTTCGCCGCCCTTTCGCTTTTCATGTTCGCCATGCTCGGGATCGTGCTCGCGAACAATTTCGTGATGATGTTTATCTTCTGGGAACTGGTCGGCTTCACTTCCTACGTGCTGATCGGTCACTGGTTCGATCGCGACGGCGCCGCTGATGCTGCGAAAAAAGCGTTTCTCACCACACGAATCGGTGATTTCGGATTCATGATCGGAATCCTGATGGTGTGGATGGCGACTGGCTCGGTCGTATTCGACGACATCGTCGCGCATCTTTCCAAAATCACGAGCAATCCCGGCTACCTCACAATTGTCGTGCTTTTGATTTTTTGCGGAGCGGTCGGCAAATCCGCGCAGTTTCCGCTCCACGTTTGGTTGCCGGACGCGATGGAAGGTCCAACCCCGGTCTCGGCGTTGATTCATGCCGCAACGATGGTCGCGGCGGGAGTTTATCTGCTCGTGCGGGTTGCGTTCCTCATTCAGGCGTCGCAAACCGCACTGCTGGTCATCGCCTGGATTGGAACGATCACCGCATTGCTCGGCGCGCTGATAGCGACGCAGCAATCGGATATCAAACGAATCCTCGCTTACTCAACGATTTCCCAACTTGGTTACATGGTCATGGCGGTCGGCCTCACTTCAAACGAAGCGGCGATGTTTCACCTTTTCACGCACGCGTTTTTCAAAGCGTTACTGTTCCTCGCCGCCGGCTCCATCATCGTCAGCCTTCGCCACGAGCAGAACATTTGGAAAATGGGCGGCCTCGCCCAAAAACTGAAAATCACATTCGGCACGTTCACCGTCGGCGCGCTGGCATTGATCGGTTGCCCGCCGTTCAGCGGGTTTTTTAGCAAAGACGCGATTCTCGCGCTCGCCTACGAACGCAATATGTCGATCTTTGTCATCGGCCTAACGACTGCATTTCTGACCGCGTTCTATGTTTCACGCGCGGTCCTCGTCGTCTTTTTTGGAAAACCCCGCAGCGATGTCGCCCGCGCCGGCAAGGAATCACCGTTGGTCACGATCATTCCGTTGCTCGTTCTGGCGCTGTTCGCATTAGTCGCCGGGTTGGAGAGCGTCGCCAAAATTTTTCTCGTGGTGCCGCACGAAAAGGAAACCGTTTTCACCGTCCCAGCGCTGGCGTTGATTGCGTTAATTTTAGGCGTTGGCATTGCCGTTTGCCTTTACCGCAATCGTGAGAGCGATCCGCTGCATGTCGATCTTTTGCGGCGCCGTTTCTACATCGACGAGTTTTACGAATGGCTGATCAACGCGACCCAGGAACTCCTCGCTCGCATCGCAGCTTTCTTTGATCGCTGGATCATTGACGCCGGCGCTGTCCGCGGCGCAAGCGGTGGCACATTTGGGCTCGGCGCACTCTTGCGATTGCTTCAGGTCGGCAATCTCCAGGCCTACGCATTTCTTTTCGGGTTGGGAATCGTGGCGCTCATTTATTTCGCTCTCTTCAGATAGCCCACGAAACACACGCCAAGACAATGACGAATGACGAAATGACGAAGGAAGGTCAAATGACGAATGACGAAAAAGCCGTCACCGCGCTGCCGGGAAAATTGGTCATTCGAGCTTCGTTATTCCTTCGTCATTCCACATTCGTGCTTCGCCGCGTAGAGGCGAATGTGAAAACGCCCGAACGCCTCCATTGTTTTACGCGGCTTCGTCATTCTAATCCGTAATGCTTCTCTTTCTTGTTCTCTGCCCGATTATCGCCGCGATCATAATCATCGCCGGCGCACCCGCGCGACTGACCGCGCTTGCCGCGGCGATTTCAAACCTGTTCGTCACTCTCATTGTTCTCAGTCAATTCGATCGAGTCGCCGGTGGTTTTCAGTTTGTCAGCTCGTTGGTCGTTTCCGCGGATTGGCGTATTCATTTCGCGTTCGGCGTCGATGGCTTGAGTCTGCTTATGCTTTTGCTCGCCACGATTGTCACTGTCGCCGCGGTTTGGTTCACCGCCAAGATCGACAATTACGAGCGCGCATTCTACGCCTGTCTCCTCTTCATTTCTGCCGGCGCGATCGGCGCTTTCGCATCGATCGATTTGTTTTTCTTTTATGCGTTTCACGAACTCGCATTGATCCCGACATTCCTGCTCATTGGAATCTGGGGGACCGGCAATCGCAGCGTCGCAGCATGGAAGATCACAATTTATCTGACGCTCGGGAGTTTTATTTTGCTGATCGGACTGATTCTGCTTTACCAAAGTCTGCCCGCGACAGCGCGAACGTTCGACATTCGAGAGTTGCAAGCGGCCGCGGTTGCGCACGGCATCGCGGCTCAGACCCAACGCCACATTTATCTTTTGCTGTTGATTGGCTTCGGCATTCTCACCTCGCTCTTTCCGTTTCATTCCTGGGCGCCGGAAGCTTACGCATCAGCGCCCGCGCCCGCGGCCATGTTGCACGCCGGCGTCTTAAAAAAATTCGGACTCTATGGTTTGCTGCGCCTGGCAATCCCGCTCCTGCCCGATGGCGTACATTATTGGATGTATCTCCTCGTCATCCTTTTACTCGGCAACATTATCTACATCGGCCTGGTCACGATCGCGCAGAAGCAGCTCGATTGGATGCTCGGTTACTCCAGCGTGATGCACATGGGCTACATTTTTCTTGGCATCGCGAGCGCCAACATCCTGGGAACAATCGGCGCCGCCGCACTCATTTTCGCGCACGGGCTTTCCATCGCGCTGCTTTTTGCCGTCGCCGGCCAAATTCGAAATCGCACCGGCACTTTGCGGTTCGACGATCTCGGCGGTCTGGCCAAAGTGATGCCGTTCGCCGGCCTCGCCTTCGGCTTTGCTGCATTCGCCGCCATTGGCCTGCCCGGTTTCGCGAATTTCGCGTCGGAGATCATGATTTTTTTCGGCGCGATTCAAAACGGATGGGACATGCAACGCTTCCACATTTTTCAAATCGCGACCGTGCTCGCGCTCTGGGGCGTCGTGATCTCGACCGTTTACATGTTGCGCGCTTATCGCTCGACGTTCATGGGCACAATGAATGAGCGCTGGGGAAAGCTTGTCGATCTTGACACAGCTTTGCGAATCCCGGTCGTGTTATTGATCGCGGGTTTGATCTGGTTCGGATTCTTCCCGCAAACGCTCGTGCAAATGGTCACACCGGCGTTTCGAACTTATTTCACCGAGACCAAATGATCGCGATCCCCGCACCATATCT
>Ga0193750_1000045_pt1 | contig 54901 bp, 57 predicted proteins | sample L1c1metaG_FD_160569 | JGI IMG/M metagenome (GOLD analysis project Ga0193750, IMG submission 160569) | Soil microbial communities from a riparian zone of the East river system, Colorado, United States - L1c1 | ecosystem: Environmental > Terrestrial > Soil > Riparian zone | place: USA: East River... | reverse complement strand
TCGAGCCGGAGAGTTTTATCCTCTTAACGGCATCCTCGAGTGAGGCTGCCCCTTCGTCATGAACCATTGTATTTTTCATAGAGCGGGTGAGTCTAACAACTCGCCCGCTCCCTTACATGCCATCTAATCGCTGGAGCCAACCACTGGCCGTTGTACTGAAAAGCTGAAGGATGAATTATGAACGATAAAGTGAAAGCAAAGCTCGCCGCCGCCAGTGGTCGCTCAGCTCCGTCTCGTTAGACCTATGCGCGTATCGCTCGTCGCAGTAATGGCGGCGCTGTTGATCACCAGCTGTCAGTCGTATCCATCTGGTGCCGGTCGCCCTAGTCCGACAGGGTATTGGTTCCACGGTTATGACATCGTCGGCGGTGGAGCACGAGAGGCCGAACAGGTGAAGCAGATGCTTCGGACGATTGCAGCGCAGACGAATCTTCCGAAGCGGTCGCCCTCGCCAAATGACTACTCACCGGTACCCTTCGCGCTTTACGGCGACTCTCGTGTTCAGCTCCTTGCCAGTCGCCACAAGGATTACGTTCACGTCACGGTAACTCGCTACGATTTTTCCGGTGCAGCCGCATTCGCCCGGGTTGATGCACTTGTGCGGAGCACGTTTTCGGGCAAGTACAAGAACCGTTTTTATATGGAGCCAGAAGCAGACCTTAGCCACCCGATCATCACCTACTGAAAGGGTCTAACCAGGCGATGGAGACAGGCTATGACTAGTGGCAAGCGTTTTAGGCTGCATTTTTAAGTTTGGAGTTGTAGTTAGGTTGGTAGGGTTGGCCTGAGCGTAAGACGGCAACCAAGCGAGGGGTGAGGATGCGCATGAGATGACTCAAGGCGACCTCGTGGTGTTTGCCCTGGGCACGTTTGCGCTGATAGAAGCTTCGTAGCTCAGGATCGTGTTGTGAAGCGCTGAAGGCGCATTGGAAGAGAGCCGTGCGCAGCATTTCCACTCCACGTTTACTCATTTTGGTCTGGCCTTGCCATTGTCCGCTCTGGCGCACACGCGGGTCGTTACCCATATAGGCTTGAAGTCGGGCGGCTGCTTGGCGGTTGCTGCCAGCGTGTAAGATTTCGCCGGGCAAAAAAGCCAGCAGCTTTGCGGCGTTAAGCGCTCCGAAGCCCGGGATCGATTCTACCAGTGCTTTGGTTTGAGGATCCACACTCTGTGAAGTGAGCGCTTCAATTTGCCGGTCTAGTTCACGCAAGCGCGTTTCCATCGCCTCTATACTTTGGAGCATGGCTAGTAAGGCCGGCCTACTTGCTTGGGCCAGCTCTGGATCAGCCATCGACTCAGCCGCCAGCTTTTTGAGCTGCGCCGCTTTGGGACGCAGCATCCAGTTTTTCTCCAAGCTGGAGCGGCGCATCCGTGCGATGGCGCAGGGAGTGGGTGCCTGGCTTAAGAGCTGGCGGATGCCCACCCCGTCAATTTCAAGTAGCCTGCCCAACTCCGGGAAGCTGACATCGAGCAGGCTGCCATAACTCTTCTTTAGATTGCTCAGGCTTTTGCGCACCGCTTTGCGCACACTGTGCAAACGCTGCAAGCAGAGCTGCTCGGGTTTAAGAGCAAAACGATACAGACTCAGAAGCTTCTCGCCGTGCAACCGGCCGATGCCACACAGTTGGCGGGCATCGATGGGATCGCTCTTGTTGTCGCGGATTGAGTTTCCCAGCGTGTAAAGCCGGCGCGCCATCAAGGGATTGATCACCACCACAGCGTAGCCCGCACGAATGAGCGCGACCGACCAGTTGAGATGGAGCATGCCGGTAGCTTCAATGAGCACGAGCAACCCTTCCGGCTCGGCCACGTGCTCCCGCAGCCGCACGAGCAGCTCGCGTAAGCCACCGGCACTTACCGGCAGATCTTTTTCAAAGAGCAAACGCTCCTCCGCCCCACTGAGCGCAGCGCGAACTTTGTGTTTGGCGACATCAATTGCAAGGATGTAGGTTTGTTTCATTGAGAGGTGCGGTTTTGAGTTTTGAACGAACAGATTGGCCTTCGATGGCTTTAGCTTATGGCCAGGTAAACGCTTCCTGCTTTGGGTGCGTTTCAGGCGATCAAAGCTCATCACAGGGCCGGTTAAAGGATGGTCGGCCGGTCTCTTCTCCATCCAATGCTCCCGCAAACGGGGCATGGCGAACGGGCTAAGACTCGACTGACCAAAATGATTAAACCAGAACCGCCCTCTCAGCTCACTTCCCAATGACTCCAAGCAATCCACACCCGCCACATAAGCGAACCGCTGACCGGCGCGAAAACTTTCTTTCGATGACTTTAACACTGAAACCTACGGCAGAGCTCGCTCTCGTCAGCAGTCGCTCATCTTGTTCTCGTTACATGCTAATGCGCGTCGTTGCCGTCATGTTATTGCTGTGCGCGGGCATCGCTGCTGGGGCGGTGTCATACTCGTTTGTTTGTAAGGCGAACGGGCGATTGGGCGGGCCGATCCGCTTCGAGTTTTACCGTGATTCGGCCACACATCCGAAGACCGATATTGAATCATTCACCGTTTCTATGCGGACCGCCGATGACCGGTGGAAAGCGATGTGGTCCATCTTGAGCGGCCGTGGTCTGACACAGCCGATCGAGTACGGAGTTACGCCTCCTGGTTTTACCACCATGATTCAACCGCAGAAGCTCATCCCCGGTCGCGTTTACTCCGGGTTCGCTACCGATGGACACGGAGGCTCATCTCGTGTGACTTTCGGATTCGATAAAAACGGGAAGATGATTTTCCCGGATTCATTCGATGACTGAGTGGCGAATGAAAGCATCTAACCAATCGACGAGGTCAACTCCGAAAAAATTCGCGGGCAGGCTGGCCCCATTTCGAAATAAGTTCAGTGTGTTTGCCACGACACCGTGGCTCATATCTTTGACTCATGATCTTCCCAGTTCATTGGTTCTTTCGCTCCCGCTCAAGAACCGCTACCTCGCGGCTTTTCCGTCTACCCCGCGGCTTCCCAGCCCGCGGTGTTCGCCATCGCGGGCTATCCCGTCCATCTGGCAGATTCCCAATCTGCTCGGTTCTTGTAGACGGTAGTGCTTTGTATCTATGAAAACCAAACTGGCCTTGAAGGTGGTCGGGTTGATCGGTGTGCTTGCTCTGATTTCAGCTGGCTACTGCTTCTGGCTGATGACCGTTCCGTTTTCCTATAACTGCGTGCCCGTAGTACTGATTGGGTTTGTCGTGGCGATGGGCGTGTTTGTCATCTCGTTGATCACTTCATTTATCGTCCTTATACGATTGCGTCGATCACCTCGTGCGCCGAAGGCTCCGCAGATCAGGCCGGCTATCTAATCAACCGACTCAACCGCCAGTGACTTATGCCGAACGAATACGTCAATCCGAATAGTCTATTCCCCAGCTTGCCGCATGGGTTTTCCCAGGTGGTGATTGCCACCGGCAGAAAGATGGTGTTCGTCTCTGGACAAACGGCTTGGGACGCACGGAAGACCATCGGCGGCGGGGACAGCGTTCTTGAGCAGGCAAGGCAGGCATTCCGTAACCTTGAAAGAGCGATGGAAGCTGCTGGCGGCACATTGAAAGACGTTGTCGCTCTGCGGATTTACGTCGTGGACTATCAAGCCGAGAGCGGAAGAGCGGTGGGCATCGCTTTGAGAGAATTTTTTCTGCGGAGAATCTGCCGGCAAGTACCTGGATTGGCGTCTCCGCCCTGGCAGATCCAGAATTTCTGATCGAGATTGAAGCGACAGCGGTGTTGGACTGAGTCTTTGCACAGGAAACTCCCGTGAGCCGGTGTTTGATTCTTTTTGCTCCAGGAGCGGGTGCGCCTTCTTCGCATTCGTGGATGCAAAATTGGAAACGGCGTTTGTCGGAGATCGGTGAGGTTGAGACTTTCGACTACGATTACATGCGCGCCGGGCGCAAACGGCCCGATCCGTTGCCGCAACTCATCGCAGCGCATCGGAAAGTGCTGGAAGCGGCGCATCAACCGGACTCGACATTTCTTATCGGCAAGAGCATGGGCGGCCGTATCGGATGTCACGTGTCGCTCGAGGAAAAAGTGGACGGTCTGGTTTGTCTTGGCTATCCGCTTTGCGCCATGGGCGATCGCACAAAACTTCGCGACGAAGTTCTACGCGAGCTAACTACGCCTATCCTGTTTGTGCAAGGCACGCGCGACGCGCTGTGTCCGCTCGATCTTCTGGAGGGCGTCCGGGCCGAGATGAAAACGCCAAACTTTTTGTACGTCGTTGAGGGCGGCGATCATTCGCTGCGCGTGCCGAAGCGGCAGCTCCAGGCGACGGGTGAAACCCAGGAAGGAGTGGATCAAAGAATTTTTAAATCGATTGCAGACTTCGTCGCCACGCTGCCATCGACGTAATTCTTCAAAACGTTTTGGAAAACCGTTTGTTTTGATTCCAAACCGTAGCGGCGGTCGGCGACCGCCAGCGTTTCCTCCTGGGTTGCAAGATTTCGCCGGTTACAGAGCGCCGCTACAGAAGCGCCAAAGCGACGCGGTGACGCGTCGCACTCCAAAAGCACTTCGTGCGGAATGCAAAGACGCATATTCCCTTTCGCGGAAGCTTTGGGAGTGCGATGCGTCTTCGCATCGCTTTTTGAGCGCGACCCTTCTACGATATTCAATGGTCTCGGATTACAGCCGATGAAAAAGAAGCTAACGAAACGGAGGCAAGGCCGCGTTTCTGTCCACGCCGGTCAAGTGGAGTTTGTTAAAGTCAACGTTGGCGGCTGGCAGTGGCGAGACGTTTATCAATGGCTGCTTGGTTTACGGTGGCCGCAGTTTGCCGCGTTGGTCGGCGCCTTTTACATCACCCTGAACCTGTTGTTTGCCACCCTTTACGCTCTGGACCCTAACAGTATCGCTGGCACCACCGGTGGCCGATGGTTTTATGACTGTTGCTTCTTTAGCGTGCAAACGCTGGCCACGGTGGGCTACGGCCATATGTATCCGCAGACGCTGTACGGACATGTGGTCAGCATGATCGAAATCATGAGCGGCATCTTTTTGCTCGCGGTTGTCACGGGAATAATTTTTGTCCGTTTCTCGCGCCCGGTGGCACGCATTGCCTTTAGCAGGTCGATCGTGATCGGTCCGTTGAACGGCCAGCCGACACTCATGGTGCGCGTGGGCAATCAACACCAACACAGCATCGTCGACACCGAGTTCCGCATCATGTTCATGCGAGATGAACCGCTCGTTGAAGGAGGCGATTTCCGGTATTTTTACACGCTAAAGCTACACTTCGATAGATTGATCATATTTCCGGCAGCGTTGACGCTACGGCACGTGATCGATAAGAGCAGCCCGTTGTACGGGGCGACGCTTGAATCACTCGAAGCCAGTCGCTCGCTGTTCGCGGTTTCAGTCTCAGGAATTGATCCGATCATAGCTGCTCCCGTCCAGGCACAGCACGATTACAGCTGGCGCGATGTCCGTTTCGGCGAACGCTTCATCGATATCTACACCCAGTCAGGCCGCGGGCAGCTCACGGTGGATTACGGCCGCCTTCACGAAACCGAAGCTGCGGAGTAAATTTTCGCCCGCGCTCCAGACGTTGCCAATTTTTGCGGAGGCAGAGATTCGCACTACCGTTTCAGCCCACACCAAAGAAAGGAGTAACACAATATGGCTAGTTATGTCTGTCTGATTCAGTTTAGAGACCAGGGCATTCGCAACATTCAAGACACAGTGAAACGTGGCGATGCTGCCATCGCCGAGGCTGGGAAGATGGGAATGAAGATCGTCGAGGAATACTGGACAATGGGCACTTACGATGCAGTCGTCGTTGTAGAGGCGCCCGATGATGAAACGGTAAGCGCGTTCATGCTTAAGGTGGGTTCGCTCGGTAACGTCAAAGGCCAAACCTTGCGCGCGTTTCGCCGGAACGAGATGGAAGCAATTCTGGCGAAGATTAAATAGCGCTTCTCAAAGTCCCAATTTTGTCATTTCCGCGGGCGACAAGGTCGTTGGCCGGAGATAGACTTGGTCGGAATCCCATAGCGCGGTAAAGATGTAGCTTCCGCCTGGCCGCACATTAACAGTAATCGAAGTCGGCTGTCGCATGTCGTTATTTGGCACCGCTGAAACCGTCAGAACATGCCGCCCGGCTGGGATGCGATGGTCGTACCGGCGACCCTGAATAATGTTCGCAACGGTTTGGCCGTCGATCTTCAGGTTGGCAGCAATGTTCCAGCCGAAGTTCGCCACTCTGATCACAATAAGACGGCCACCTGGCTTAGCAGCAGCGTTGGCTAGCGAGACTGCAGAGAAGAAGATAAGAATCAGAAGAAATCTGTTGATATAGCTGCTCACGGTCCTCATGAATTCGTTGTAGCACGATGGCTGTCCCGTTCGCACGCTTAAATGCGCCAGAGCGAACGATGCGTGCCGAACTCGGAGATTTCCCCGGAGGAACGTTTGCTGACGTAAATGGTGATGGAAATGACACTGATAAAGGTGCTCACGAAAACCATCGCCACAACCCACGACGGGATGTGCCCGATGGCTAGCGCCCGATAAAACGATACGACGTCGGTGATCGGCGCGGTGGCATGCAAAAAGATTTTCGTCAGCCAGGCGATCAAGATCAGGATGAAAATGAACATGTAATTGCGTTTCATCCGGCGCCCGATCGCTTCCAGCTTGGTGATTTTAAAGCAGGGCAAAATTAAATCTTCGGATACGAGCTTTTTCCATTCGCCCTGGAGCAATTCGCGATTTTCCATGACCATTGGCACGAGAAAATGCGCTTCCAGCATGCGGACGCGCGCGCGGAAGGCATCGTAAAAACGGTATCTGCGTGCCTCGATCCACAGCAACACAGCGACGATGGCCAAATTAAAAAAGAAAATGATGTGCGGCACGTCGCGGGTGGAAAACGCGATTGTAATAATGGCTGTGCTGCTGGTGATCGCCCAGTTCGTCGTCATATCCAGCCGTTGCCGCCACACCATGATCCGCCCCAGTTCGCCCCGATAAAAATGCGACATCGCGTTGACATAGCCCGGGTCGTAAATGCTCCGCTGCAAGGAAACCGTACGTTCCTCTTTATGTCCGACCGCTGTATCTTGAGTCGCCACAACTTGTTATTTTAGTGGATAACTGTGTTTGCCGCATAATCCAATAAATCTCTACATCCCCTAATGCCTATCGCGCTCGCAGATCTGCTAACGGAACAACAGGTGATTTTCCGGTTACGCTCGCGAAAACCGGCGAATGCGCTTCGCGAGATTGTGGACGTGCTCGCGTCCGACATAAGCGGCAGGAAAATCGCCAAGCCCGAAGCTTTTCTCGAACAAGTGTTCGCCCGTGAGCAGGCGCATCCGAGCGTAGTCGAAAACGGCGTCGCGTTTCCACATGCGCGCACGGATTTGGTTGATGAAATTGTGATCGGCGTCGGTCGCAGCCGCGCCGGCATTCCATTCGGCGAAAATCAACAGCGGGCACACCTCATTTTCGTAATCGGCGTTCCCGAACGCTTGCTCAGCGACTATCTGGTTTGCGTCGGCACGCTGGCGCGACTGGTGAAGGATGAGACTATCCGATCGAGATTGCTCAACGCTGAGACGCCTCGCGAATTCATCGAAGCGTTAACCGCGGAAACGCTGTAGCCGCGTCTCTGTGAGACGCGTGGGCCGAGCATGCCTTTGAAGCGCTTGCAACACCGCGTCGCACAGCGACGCGGCTACAGATCTGCACGGGCATGACTACATTATCGCGCGACGTGTTCTTTCCCACTTACGCCAATTCACGAATGGCTCGAAGCCCCGTCTCGACTTCTTGTGGCGTGTTCACGATGCTGCACGCCACACGCGCATGCGATACGCGATACGGAGTCGTGGAAGCGACGATGCGCTGCGCGAGAAGACGCTCTACTACTTGCTCCGGTTTTGTCCCTTTTACATCGAAGCAGACCATGCCAGCGGAAAGGTTTTCATCGCGCGGCGTGTGGAGCTGGACACCGGGCATGCGCGCAAGGCCCTCTTTCATTTGGGCGTTCAGCTCGTGTATCCGCGCCGTGATTCGCGCCGGTCCGATTTTTTGGTGAAAACGAATCGCTTCCGGTAACGCCCAAAAATGTTCGAACGCCTGGAACCCACCCGGTGAAAACCATGAAGCTCTTGCCGCTTGCGCCGGCTCATGTTCCTCCTCCCACGCGGCAAAAAGCTCTGGCGAACTAAACGATGGAATCACCGGCCGCATTTTCTTCCAAACCTCTGGCTTCGCCCAAACGAAACCGGTACCCCGAGGACCGAATAACCATTTGTGCGTGCCGGCCGCAAACGCGTCGCATCCCAGCGCCGTAATCTTTGGATCTTCCACGCCAAGCCCGTGCACGCCGTCAACGATCAGTAGCACACGATTCTTTTCGTCGCGGCTTCGGTTTACGTCCGCCAACGTCTCAGCGATTCGGGCGATCGGCAGCCGCACGCCGCTGCTGGAGTGCACCCAGGTGACGCCGACCGCCCGCGTCTTTGGTCCGATCGCCTTGCGAATGCGTTCGGCTATTTCATCGGGCGAAATCGAGTCGTAAGAATCGAAGAGCGGAATTTTGCGCCAGGTCGCTCCGCAACGTCCTGTGGCGAGCCGGATTGATTCATGATGGACATAGTGATCGTGTGTAGTGGTCAGGATCTCGTCCCCTTCTCGCAACGGCAGCCCATGATAGAGCAGAGCCAAACCCGTCGTCGTGTTTTGCGTCAGCGCAATGTCCTGCCCGTCGCCGCCAGTGTAATTGGCGATGGCGCGGCAAACCTGCAACGGGATGTTTTCGTCAGTCTGCACGAAAATCGCGCCCTCAACGGTAAGCAACGGATTCGCATCTATCTTTGCCCGGTATTGCTCTATCGCCTGACGCACGGGTCTTGGGTGGGAAGCCAGAAAAAACAATGCGAGATGAATGTAATCAGGCGCCAGTTCAAACTGCCGGCGAACCGATTCCCAGTCTTTGAAATCGGCAGGCGTGTTTTCCCTGGTTTTAGCTTCGACTAGAACCGACGAAAGCGCTCCGGCTGCGAGCGACAACGAACCACGGATGAGAAAATTGCGGCGAGTTAATGGCATAGGAGTGTCCTTAGTTTGATACTTCCGTAGATAATCGGTTAGGCGCAATGAAAGCGATCCCAATTATAGAGGCGAGATTGTAGCCGTGTCTCTGCCTGCCACGCCGAAGCTGAAGGCAGGTGAGCCAAGCAGCTAGCGCCTAACGAGAGCGCGCTTTTGGCGGTGATCCTAACACAGGCGAGCGACATGCCACTTCCGGCCCTTTGACGCCAGAGATTTGATCGTAGCGTAGCGTCTTCATCGTCGCGTTCACGCGTTCGCTCAGCTCGGCGAACGATACATCCCTCTCACTCGCCGTCTGCGCTTTGCGGAATTCCTTGGCCAGCGCGTAGGTGAACACACCGTACCCGATCGTGCCGTGGTGATATTCATACGCATACCCGCCCTCCTCACAGGCGGTCAGCACCACCGGCATGTACGGACCGCGCCGGTCGCGCGGCGCTTTGCGGTACTGCGTCGCAGTTTGCGTCTCGCGGAGACTCATTGCGGTGCCCAGTTTTTTCGTGTTGCCGTTGCACCCCATGTATTGTTCACGGAGGTCGCGGTTACCACCGAAATCGGGGTTGAGATTCCGCAGGTCGCGCTCTTGCCACATTTGTTCCGCTTTGTTCCAGCGCAGCATTCGATGTCGGATGTCATCCGGGGGAGTGATGGCGCGAATTTTCCGCGCGCCAGCCCGAACCAAGCCACCTGAGTGGCAGCAATCGAAGACGGCGAAAAATTTCGCGGCATATGGGAGCGCACTGTAGTAGCGCAGAAAATCGTCGTCGGTAATAGCGCTGTCCTTCGTCCAATGAAAATCGTACGGCACGAGGCACTCATCGACATGATCGATTTTCTCAGCCGGGCTGTAGCCCGGTAACTGTGCGCCATGGCCACTGTAATAAAGCACGCGTTCTTGCCCATCGGCCGTTCCGTCAAGCAACCAGTCGATCCGCTCGCGAATCGCCGCAGCCGTGGCGCGCTCGTCAAGCACGACTCGGATATCTTCAGCGTCAAACCCGATTTCCTGCAACACGCTGCTCATAAGAAACACGTCGTTCACGCAACCTTCCAGCCGCGATGCAGGATCAGGATAATTGTTGATGCCGACGAGCAATGCCCGCCGCCGCCGTTGTTGCACCGTTTTCTGAAATCGTGCGCTTCGGCTGGCCAGAGCGCGCACGCCCGGCTGTTGCGCGAGCACGCGATAAACGTCTTGCCACGTCAAATCACGCTGGAGATAACCGGCGTGACCGGGGAACCTGTCCAAATCGATAACGGCATCATGACCGGCGACCGGATCGTCCCAGGAAATTTCCTCAAAATTCGGGACACGATCGACGATCCGATGAGCGAGAACCGGATCGCTTTTGTTAAACAGATGGAACCAATATTTCTGATTAACCCCGCCGATTTTGTTGTCGAAATGCCCGGCTTTGAGAAACGGATTGGCGATTTGTGAACCGAAGGTCACTAAATAGCGCCCCGCACACGCGTTTTTGTCCTCATGCGAAAATGCGTCGTAGCAAATGACGCTCCCGAGACTGTGCGCCATGATCACGTCCGGGTTGAACGTCTTGATTCGCTCGATCAAACGTTTGCGCAACGCGGCGCGCAACGCGGCGTTCTGGTCCCACTCCGCTACCATGCCTGCGTGCCAGCCGTCGGCCGCTTGGGCGGCGGGTTTTGCCCAATCCAACAAGTCGCGCCTTGGACGAAACCAGCCGGACACGGTCTGAGCCGCATCTTCGATGGCGGCTCCGAGCGGCGCGAAGCCGAGATGCGCCGCCGCGCCTACGTCAGTGAAGAGATTAATTTTTCCCGAGAATAAACTGTCGTAGTCGAAGCGCTCATAGGTCGGCGCAAACGCAGGGTCGAAATACTGGATCCCGGCGGTGATCGCCTCTTCCCATGGGCGTTCCCACGGTTGATTGTCAGGACGCTCCTGGTGGCCGACTCCGTGAACCAGGAGAATTCTCATCCGATCACACCGTAAACGGTTCCTGTTCTTCGAACGGGTAGTTGGCCGGTCCGATGGTGAAGTAATTTGGCGTCTGCGTCGGTGGCATCAGTTTCACAATCGATTTGTGGAAGCCGCGGTAGTCGCCCTTGAACTTTCCGTTCTTCCAAACAGCAAGCACAGTTTCGGTGAACAAACCGTTGCGATCGCCATCTGCGCTCGTCTGGTTGTCTTGACATCCGGAAATCAAGAGCGCCGTGGCGCGCATCCGCGTGCGCGAACCGGAGCTGCGCTGCTGGATTTTGTCGTAGAACTTCTGGTGATCCATGTAAACGCGCAGCGCGACGTCGCGCGGCATCATACGTGGACGCACCGGTGTCACGCCGAGCGCAGAAAACTGGATTGCGCGCAGCACTGTGCCGCTGTGGCAACTGTCCGACAGCACAAAAATCCGCACGCCTTTAACGAATTGCTTCAGCGCGGCGTAAAGCTCGTCATCGATGAGTTCGCCATCGTACAAACACCAGGTTTCATCGAAACCGTCCGGCTCTAAATCGTTTCCAGTGTTCGGCACCTGGCCGCCGTGCCCCGAATAGGTGAGGAAAAAGATGTCGTTCTGTTTCAGTTTCGACGCGGCGGCTTTGATGTCCGCCAGGACGCGATTCCGTGTCGCCTTTTTCGTTAGGCGTTTGGTTACTTTGGTGAATCCCTGGGTTTTCGCCAAGGCTTGCATGTCGTTTGCGTCAAACTCGCACGCGGTGAGTTGTCCATCCCACCCGCTATATTGTTTTGGATCGACGGCGTTGAGACCGATGTGGAGAGAGGCTCCAATTGGCATAAGTAATCCTTTCGTTTTGGAATAGGACGCCGATTCTGAACCAGAACGCACTGCCTGTGCAAGACGATTATCGCTCATGCACCGCGACGGTCCTTCCGTGATCGCGCACTATCTCTGATCTTGAATATGTTCTGGCAAATCATCAATGTACGAGTGCAAGGACTCCAAGGATTAGCGACATGCGAAATGGGCCAAGACTGACAAAATTCGCAGCAGTATTCATTGCCGTAGTTGAAGCCCTCTCGCTGACTGCAGACGGACAATCGCCATCGCCTGCCAACAGTTCTGCGAAGGCGTCCGATTCCATGCTCCCTCGCAAGGTAGTCATCCCGATAAGCACGGTTACTCGTTTCTTTCCCGAAGTAACGCGCGAAACGAGCACGGGGCCCAACTTGACCGCAGTCTCCGATACCAAAGCAACAAGGAGCGTCATCTACGCGAATAGCGATAGCTCCAAGAAAGTGACGATCACCGTGGACCAATACCCGACAGCGAGTGATGCGTCGTCGGCCTATCGGGAAGCGGTGGCAAAGAGCAAGACAGTTCCGGGCTTCAAGCCAGTTCCTGCGGAGAATCTCGGCCAAGACGCCTTTGTCGGAACTGTTACGCAGGGAGGAGAGACGCACATCGGCCTTGGTGCGCTACACGGGACGCTGATCGTGGGCGCAACCCTGGCAGGGTACGATCCCACGCCAGAGAACACAGCCAATCTCATCTCGCTAACTCGCGAGGAAGAAAGCGCTGCCAAAGCCGTTATCGACCGAAACCGACAGAAATAGTCGCTCCGGCTTCAAATATTTTTCCTATATCGTTTGTCGTTCACGCTGTTTCCATTTGCGCAAAATGAAATCACGCGGCTATCTTGAAACCCGTGTTCAGCTTGACCATGCTCGGCAGCGGGAGCGCCGGGAACAGCGCGCTGGTCGCCACCGAGCATTGCAAGATTCTCGTTGATGGCGGTCTCAGCGCGCGGCAAGTCATGTTGCGCTTGGAGCAATGTGGCGTTACGCCGGAGAAGCTCGACGGCGTTGTTCTCACGCACGAACACACAGATCACATCTGCGGTCTTGAAGTTCTCTGCCACAAATTCGATCTGCCGATTTACTGCAATCGGCTCACGGCCGAGGCGCTCCGATCCAGCGATCTCTCGGAGCGATGTCGTAACTGGCGACTGTTCGCCACTGGCGCTGAGTTTGCGATCTGCGATATCACGGTGCAAACGTTCCCCGTGCCGCACGACGCGGTGGACCCGCTCGGGTTCGTGTTTCAGGCAGGCTCAGGCAGCCTCGGGTTTATCACCGACCTCGGTTACGTGACCAAGTTGATCACTGAACGCTTGCGAGCAGTGCAAACGCTCGTGGTCGAGACTAATCACGACGAAAAACTTTTGCAGAGCGACACGCACCGGCCGTGGCCGGTGAAACAGCGCATCCAGTCGCGGCACGGACATCTGTCGAACACGGCGGCGGCGGGCGTGATTGAGGAATTGTTACCCGGAAAAATCGAGCGAGTTGTGCTCGGGCATCTCAGCCGCGATTGCAACACGCCGGCGCTCGCTTTAAGCACGGTCCGGGCGTCGCTCGAGAAGTGCGGCAGAAGCGATGTCGAAGCTTATTGTGCGACGCAATTCGAAATCAGTCCTCGATTTCGAATCGGCGAGACCGAGCCCGGCGCGTTTCAATCAACGTTCGAAAACGCGTTCTTCCAAAACGCGGTGTAAACGCCTTTCGTCGTGTCGCGGCATGTCATTCGTGCACAGTGACACACTTGCGACCGCGCTCGCTTCGTGTGATGACGAGGCATGTATGCGGTTGAGCTCGACCGGTCGAAACGCCTGCTGGTAATCAGCGCTACGCAAAAAGTCACGGCCGAAGAAGCAAAGATGGTCGCGCAAAGGATCGGTGAGGTGTTGCAAGATGTCGCGCCCGGGTTTCGCGTTCTGGCGGATTTCCGCGGGCTGCAGTCAATGGATTCCGGAGCGGCGCGGCACATCGCCGAGATCATGGACGCGCTCGCCGAGAAAGAGGTCGCCTTTGTGACGCGGATCATGCCCGATCCGCACAAGGACATTGGTCTCAACATTCTGTCCCAATTCCATTACGGACCGGATGTCACTATCACCACCTTCGAGACATTGGCCGATGCGGTACAAAGTATCGCAGCGAAAGCAGATTCTCCGTCTGCTTAATGCCGCTCACCCCCGGCCTTGTCTCCTTCCTTGATTGCCTCGGCTTCGGTCATGTATTTCCCTTTTTTCGTGGTCCCGTAGAAACGCGAGCCTTCCTTGTGGTAAACATGTGTTTCGGTGTTGACCCAAACTTTGCCGTGGCCCCCGCCAGGCGCGGGCGCTTTTGTTGCTGCCTGAGCGCTCGTGCCTTTCGCTGGGGCTGGCGCCGCGGCGGCGGGACTGGCTGCTGCGCCAGAGGTCTTCGGTTTGAACAAATCGCCCACATTAAACTTGCCCGGTGCGGGTGATGGGGCTGGGTGGGTCGCCGGGGCGGGCGTAGCCTTGGCTTTTTTCATCGCCCGATGCTTTGCAGGCATTTGCGATGGAGAAGGCGATTCGGCCGGAGTCGGCGTCTGCGCCTGCGAAATACAAATGCAGGCAAATCCAACGAGAGCGATGAGAGCAGAAATCTTTGTAATCATAGAGCGAGCGTAAGAAGGTGAAGCGATAACAGTCAATCCAATTCTGGAGACACTCGGAGTGGGCCGCGGCCCTGAGCGCAATCTGAGCAACCGCCCTTGAGCGTCTTGCATGCCTGCGCTACGATTTGCCGGGATGCTTGACATGACTCTGGGATGCCTCAAGTGGGCTGCGGTCGGCTTTGTCGTCGCCTTTGCCCTGCTAAAATTATTCGAGGCCAGTCATCTTCACGACGACATTCCCAAGCCAGCATTCAAGATACGGCAGACCAAGCGCGCCACTCTCGTTTTATCGACATTCGCAGCAATGCTTTCCGCCTTGGTGTGGCTGCTCGTGCAGAAATTGGACTGATCCGCCTTCACCAGGGCTACGGCGGACAAAGGCTCGGTTAGCCCATGTAAAATCCGCCGTTCACGTTGAGCACGTGTCCGGTGATGTAACTTGCCATCGGCGACGCCAGGAACAACGCCGCATCAATAATCTCGTGAGCTTCGCCCAGGCGGCCGAGCGGGATTTGTTTAATGAAATTCTGCGTCACTTCCTCCGGCATACCTTTGCTCATTCCTACATCGATGAATCCAGGCGCAATGGCGTTCACGGTTATGTTCTGCCGCGCAAACTCGCGTGCTGAAACTTTGGTAAGCGCAATTATTGCCGCTTTGCTCGACGAATAATTTGCCTGCCCGAACAGCCCCATCTGTCCGCTCACGGATGATATATTGATCACTCGTCCCCCATTGCGCAGAACCGCTGCCGCTTTCTGCGTGACTGTAAACGTCCCGGTGAGATTGACCCGGATGACGCTCTCGAATTCGTCCAGAGACATCTTCTTCATGGTGCGATCGCGGATAACCCCGGAATTGTTTACCAGGATATCGAGCCCGCCGCGCTGATCCTGTATCTGCTTCATCATCGCTTCGATCTGCTGCGGCTGCGTCACGTCGCACTCGATTACCAGCGGTTCATTCAGTTCCTTCGCCACAGCCAGAGCATCGGCTTTGTTTTGTCCCTGCGCGTCGGCGACATAATTCACGACGCATTGCACTCCGCGGGCGCCGAAAGCTTTAATCATCTCCGCGCCAATTCCGCGCGAGCTGCCTGTAACCAGCGCAACTTTCCCGGTGAAATCGAGAGGATCCTTCATGACGATTGTCGCGTTTGTTGAGAGTACCGGCGCACAATCAATGCGCACGGCAATCCGATCAACGAAATATGAATGGCAACGGCGAGCAACTCGTTCCCCAGCCGGTGTCGAAACGTTGGAAAGGCCATTGGCAAGACGAACCAGTACATCACAATGTAAACGCCGATCCCGTACAACACACCGGATACAACAGGATGAATCGTGAGAAATTCAATCTTCCGGCTGGCCAGGTAAAAAATCGATACAACCACAAACGCAACGAAAAAATGGAGCGCCAGACCGAGGCCAGCCGTTACCAATCCGCCATCGAACGAGCTCGCACCCAGCAATCCTGCGGAGATTCCCTGCAATCCGCGCCGCGTCCCTACGCCGCGTTGCCACCAGATCACGAACGCGGAAGAGATGTCCAAAACACCAACGACCAGACCGGCAGTGAAGATTGCGCGAAACGCTTGGGATTTTTTCATGTGATTGACCGAACTTTAATCAGGAATGCTGTTGAATTTCAGGTGTGCCTCGCACTCCGTGCCAGAGCCGCGCCACGTCCACTCGGCGACTATTGTGATCGACGCGGTAAATGACCCGATAAGAGCGAACAACAATCTCGCGAATGGACGGATCGCGAAATTCAGGAACCATTCTACCCATCTCTGGAAACGCAGTCAGCTGCTGCTCACCAATAAACGCCCAAACCGGACTGCGCGGTCAGGCGAGTCTAAAGAGATGTAACGGACAATGTCCCGGAGATCGCGTCGCGCAGAGGATGAAAGGGTTATCTGATAACCCATGATGGCAATTCGCGCTCGATCTCCTCAAGGGGGATAGTGTCACCATGGTCGATTTCAGCCAGCCCTTGCCGCACCGCCGCCACGAATTCGATCTCCTGTGCAACCTCGTGCAAAGAAACGTCTTCCGGCAGTTTCTGCAGCAGATCTTGCACGATTTGCTTGGTGCTCATGGGGGCAATCTGCGTTTCCTCCAGCGAAGATTCAAGGCTCACTTTCTTGGATTGCAGAACCGTCACGAGAATTAAGCAAGAACGCAGGAAACACAATTTCGTCAGTTTTCCTGTTTTCCTGGATTCCAGATTTGTAGTTATCTCTTAGAAGAAATGCCTTCGCCGATTCGAATTCTGACCGCAGTCCCCATTTGTGATGGCCACGATAGCGCGATCAACACGATCAACCTGGAATTCATTCGGCACGGCATCGAAGTGATTTATCTCGGCTATCACCGCTCGGTTGCCGACATCGTCCGTGCCGCCATCCAGGAGGATGTGCGGGCAATTGGCATATCGAGTTACAACGGTGGGCACATCGAATTTTTCGCGGCCGTTGTCGATCTTTTGCGGAAAAAAGGCGCAGGCGATATCAAGGTTTTCGGGGGCGGCGGCGGCACCATCACGCACGACGACGCCCTAATCATGAGACGCAGAGGCGTAGACGAGATTTTCTTTGCCGGCACGTCACTCGACGACATGGTGAAATTTGTCCATCGGCGTTATGCCAAACCTCGAACGAAACGCCCGCGTCCAAAATCCGTCGATCAGGAGCTCGCGCACAAACTAAGCGAGATAGAAGAGGCCTACGGGCTTGGGAACAGAAAACGCCGAACGCCGAACGCCCAACGCCAGAAGGTCAAAATCACAAATCGCAAATCGCAAATCGCAAATCCGAAAGTCATCGGTTTCACCGGGCCGGGCGGCGCGGGAAAAACAACGTTGATTGACGAGCTCGTGCTGCGGTATCTGAATCAAAATCCAAAGGGCCGAATCGCGATTTTATCGCACGACCCCAGTGTAATCGGCGAAGGCGCGTTGCTGGGCGACCGAGCGACGATGATCAATTCGCAGGATGATCGCGTGTTCATGCGCAGCATGGCCACGCGCGGACAGGCGGGCGGACTTTCGCCCGCGACGCACGATTGTCTCGCGTTGCTGGCGCGGTCGAATTTCGATTACGTCATTATCGAGACGGTCGGCACCGGGCAGGAGGCGATGCCATTTCAGAAAAATGGAATTGTCGATTCAACCGTGCTGGTGATGAATCCCGACTACGGCAGCCGGTTGCAATTGCAAAAGATCGTGATGCTCGATCTGGCTGACATCGTGGTGGTGAACAAGAGCGATCTCCAGCGCGCCCGCACTGCTCACTCGGAAATCGAGCAGCGTCTCGAACAAAATCGACGAGACCAGCAACTGGTCGATACTGTTGCAAAACGGCACCGTGACCCTGGCGTGGACCGATTGTTTGAGTTAATTTCTAATCGCCAGTAACCAGCGTTGTCATTCCGAGCGGAGTCGAGACATCTCTGAGATCCTCAGCGCTCAAAACAATTAGAGATTCCTCGACTTCGCTCGGAATGACAGAACGATAAAGGAAACTTATGAGCAAGCTCGGACAAGTCGTCGAATCGGTCGAAAAATATAACAAATTCGTTCTCGATCAGGTGAAGCGGGCGCGCACCGATCAAAAATTCGGTCGCGATCTGTTGGGACGTTGGAACGATACAAAAGCGAAAATCCCGGTTACGCGCACACCGACCGGTTTGCCTTTGCCGCGTCTCGCGTTACCGGAAATCGATGAGCCCGGCGAGATTGCGCGTTTCATTTTCGGTGAAGGTTTGCCGGGCGAATTCCCTTATCTCAACGCTACGTATCGCGAAATGTATCTGGAGCCGGTTCGCGAGACTGAGAGTTTTGAAAAGAACGGTAACAAAACCGGCAAGAAGATTACGCAACCGGAAGAGCCCACGCGTTTGTTCTCCGGGCTCATGCTGGCTGAAGATACGAACGAGCGGTTCCACTATCTAACGCGCCACCAACGCACCCATCGGCTCAGCACGGCATTCGATGGGCCGACACTTTATGGGCTGGATAGCGATGCCGACGGCGTTTTTGGAAAAATTGGGGAGGGCGGCGTGGCTATCGACACCGTCGAAGACATGGTGCGGCTTTACGATGGATTCGATCTTGGATCGCCGAACTTTTCCGCCTCAATGACCATCAGCGGTCCGGCGCCGATGATCATGGCCATGTACATCGCCGCTGCCAAACGCCGGTTCGGTCCAAAAGTTGTTCCGAAATTACGTGGCACGGTTCAGGCGGACATTTTTAAAGAGGTCCAGGCGCAGAACGAAACGATTTTCCCAATCGAGCCGTCGCTACGATTTCTCACCGATATGGTCGAGTTCACTACCGGCGAAATGCCGCGCTGGTATCCAATCTCGATCAGCGGTTATCATATCGGCGAGGCCGGCTCAACGCCGGTGCAACAGGCTGCTTATACGCTCTCAAACGGTTTTGCGTACGCGGAGATGTTCGCCGCGCGTGGAATCCCGGTCGATCAATTCGGGCCGCGCCTTTCATTCTTTCTCGATTGCGGACTCGACGCGGAGTACATCGCGCTCTCGCGCGTGTCGCGCCGCATCTGGGCGATCGGAATGCGCGACGTGTTCGGCGCGGGTCCGCGAGCGCAGCTGTTCAAATTGCACACGCAAACCAGCGGCCGCTCGTTAATCGCCGCCGAGTTCAAAAACAATCTCACCCGGACAGCCACGGAACTGATTCTGTCTTACATGAACGCGACGAATTCGTGCCACTCAAACAGTGCAGACGAACCGTTCACGACGCCGAGTGAAGAATGGATCCGGCTCGCCGCGCACGGGCAGGCGATCCTGTTGGAGGAGTCCGGCATTTTCAAGCACACCATGAACATGCTGAGCGGTTCGCCCGGCATGAAAGCCGTCGAGCGCGCAGTAGAAACGGCAATTCTTGAAGAGTTTCGCGAGATTGAGCGGCTTGGCGGCGTTCTTGCCGCCGTTGAAGAGCGTTATCAGCGCAGCCAGATCCAAAACGCCGCCCATCGGTACGAACAGCAAATCTATGACGGGACGCGCCCAATCATCGGATTGAACAAGTACCGCGACGGCGATGATGAAGGTCCTGAGGTGGAGCTTGCACGTACACCCCGGGCGAAACAGCAGTTGCAAGTCGATCGGCTCCGCAAATTCAAAAAGAAAAACGCCGACAAAGCGAACCGCGCGCTGGACAAACTGGCAGAGGCTGCCGAGCGGAATGAAAATGTTTTTCCCGTTCTCCTGGAAGCAGCCGAAGTGTGTTCGTTAGGCCAGATCACCGGGCGCTTGCAGGAAGTCGTCGGCCGATTTCGCCCGATGGTGTAGCACAGGCAGCCTGCCTGTACTGTCATGTAGGCTTCCAGCCTGCACTGTTTGCGCGGGCAAGATGCCCGCACGACGAAAACAGCTATAGACGGCTGTATTACTTTCCCAACAATGCCCGGCAAAGCATACATCGGCACCAGCGGATGGAATTACAAAAGCTGGCGCAACAGTTTCTACGGCGAGATGCCGCAAAAACAATGGCTGCGGTTCTGCGCGGAACGCTTCACCGCAATCGAAGTGAACGGCACGTTTTATCGACTCCAGCCGGAAAGCACGTTTGAAAAATGGCGGGACGAAACGCCAGAGGGATTTTCGTTTGCCATCAAAGGGCATCGTTACGTCACCCACAATAAAAAGCTGCTCGACGTCGAAGAACCGGTGAATCGTTGTCGCGATGCCGCATCACCACTCGGCAAACGATTGGCTGCCGTGGTGTGGCAGCTTCCGGCATTTTTCAAAAAGAACATTGAACGACTGGAGAAATTCCTGCAAACGCTGCGGCATTGGAAAAGCACGCGGCACGCTATCGAGTTTCGCCACAAAACGTGGTTTGATGACGAGGTAGCCGACTGCCTGGCGAAACACGCGGTGGCAGTTTGTATGTCCGACGCGCCGGACTGGCCTATGTGGGATCGGGTGACGACGGATCTCGTTTACATCCGTTTGCATGGGCACACCCGCAAATACGCATCCAGTTATAGCAGGTTCGCTCTCAGGAAATGGGCAACGCGCGCTGAATGCTGGCTACAAGAAAAGCGCGATGTGCACGTTTACTTCGATAACGACGCCGAAGGCGCCGCTCCGAAAAACGCTCTTACACTGCTGGAAATGCTGCATTGAAAACCACGCCACGTAACAGCTAAAGCGACGCGAGGACGCGTGCGCACTCCTAAAGCTAGCGCAAAAAAGAATTTCGCACGAAGTGCTTTTGGAGTGCGGGGCGTCTTCGCACCGCTTTAGGCTTGCCGGTTGGAATGCGCCTGAACGCACGATGGTTCAGCACTTCGCTTCTGGCAATGCACGCAAAACCATGAAGTGCGGCCGCCGATCGTTGCTGATTTCAATGCGCGACCGCAGCGCGGACATCCTCCGCCTTTTCCACGATGTGTAAGCAGCCAGGATTTCGGCAAACGATTGAAATCGGTTTTCAACGCGATCGCTTTCTCTAGCACATAGCGCATTGCACGAAACAACCGGGCCAGATCCTTGTCGCTCAACCTGGCCACGTCGATCGCCGGGTGCATGCATGCGCGGAAAAGAATTTCATCTGCGTAAAGGTTGCCGATCCCGGCGATCAATTGCTGGTTCAACAAGATCGCTTTCACTGCGCCGCGGTGTTCTCCAACAATTGCTTTGAACTGCGAGAGACTAATTTCGAGCGCGTCGGGCCCAAGCCCGCGTGTTTGCAGAAATTCATCCACATCCTCGATCAACTCGATCTCGCCAAATTTCCGTTGATCGTCGAATGCCAACCGGCAGTTGTCCGCGAAACGAAAAATCACTCGCGCAGTTTTCGGCGCTACTTGGTCGTGGTAGAGGTACTCAAGCGAGCCGGTCATGCCGAAATGCAGTCGCAACCAGAGCTCACCACTGGCGCGCACAAACAAATGTTTGCCGTGCCGGTGACTGTTTTCGAAGCTGCGCCGCTTCAGTCGCCGTGCTAACTGACGCACGGAAACGCGTTTCAAAACATACGCGTCCCGCACGTCGACATTGATGATCCGTTGATGCAGTGACGTGCTATCCAGATATCGTTTGAACGTTTCGACTTCGGGCAGCTCTGGCATCGCGCTTACGTTTGCACTTAGTTCAGGCGATGTCCCGCAAGCAGCTCGATAAGTTTCTGCGACTATTAAAAGCCTCGCCTTCCGGCCCGGTATTCAATCCGTGGTGGCAAATCGATGAGGAAAACGACATTGGTCCACACTCTCCGGCGATTCGCAGAAAACATTTAACCGTCTATTTTCGCGAACGACTAGGCAAGGCGCGGCTGGCGATTATCGGCGAAGCGCTCGGTTATCGCGGTGGTCATTTCAGCGGAATCCCGATGACTTCGGAGCGCATGCTGCTCGGCAAACAGCCTGATACTGTAGCGGCGCTCTATGAGCGCCGAAATCTCGAGCATCACGCCGGCGACGGCGGTCACAGACCGCCGCTACAGGTTCTAGCTGCCATCAAGCCACGCCGCACGAGCAAACCCGGTATTTATGAGAATGGTTTTTCGGAACCGACGGCGACGATTGTCTGGGGCGCGTTGCTAAAGATGGGCGTGCTGCCCGACGAGTTCGTATTGTGGAATGCGTTTCCGTGGCATTCATTCGATCCGCACCGCGGGTTGTTGAGTAATCGTATGCCTAACAAGTCGGAGCAACTTTCCGGTCGCCCTGTGCTGAGGGCCTTCCTCGAATTGTTTCCTTGCGGGCAAATCGTTGCGCTCGGAAAAATCGCCGACGCCCAGCTCGAGCAACTTGGTTTCAATGCGAACTGCGTTCGCCATCCAGCATCTGGCGGTGCCAAACTTTTTCGCCAGCAAATCGCCAAGATCGTGCGCTAATCGTGCGGCAAACTACGATTTCGGCGGTTCGCTCTTTTTGATCAATGCCGTCAAGAGGTCGATCGGAAGGGGGAAAAACGTTGTGGTATTATGTTCGCTGGAAATTTCGCGCATCGTTTGCAGGAAGCGCAGTTGCAGCGCAATCGGTTCCTTGCTCATCATCGCCGCGGCCTGCACCATTTTTTCCGCAGCCTGAAATTCGCCCTCGGCGTTGACGATCTTTGCGCGACGCTCGCGCTCGGCTTCGGCTTGCTTTGCCATCGCCCGCTTCATTGTGTCGGGCAGCGCAACGTCCTTGACCTCGACCGCCGTGACTTTGACGCCCCACGGTTCGGTTTGTCGGTCGATGATCTCCTGTAACTTCTGGTTGATCGACTCGCGCTGCGAAAGCAGATCGTCCAAGGGGGCCTGGCCAAGCACGCTGCGCAGCGTCGTCTGTGACATCAGCGAGGTGGCTTTGAGAAAGTTCTCCACTTTCACGACGGCGGATTGCGGATCGACCACGCGGAAATAAACAACCGCGTCGACCGTCACCGGCACGTTGTCACGCGTCATCACCTCCTGCTTCTCGACGCTGATGGTGACGACGCGCAGATCCATTCGCACCATCCGATCGACAATCGGGATAAGGAAAATTATGCCCGGTCCTTTTGCGCCGGCCAATTTCCCCAGGCGAAAAATTACTGCTCGCTCGTATTCGCGCAGGATCCGGATCGCCTGCGGAAAAATGATGATAGCAAGAACGATGATGGGCACGGCCCAGCCGATCAGTCGCGGAAACGATTCGAGTAATTCCATGCCTGTTTCCTTTCGGACATGAGTCTGAACTCAAATCATGCGGTATTCCAGAAGGATCGTGTGCGTGTTTATTACGAATAGTGAGCGCCGATCTGTAGCCGCCTCGCTGTGCGAGGCGTAATTGTGGCACGTAAACAGGTGGCCCAGCGCGTCTCACAGAGACGCGGCTACAGTTACGCGGCTCGGCTGACCTTCAGTTCAAGAGTTCGTACCAATTATTTCGCCGGCGCGGTTCGTAGCCTGCGCCTCGAATGAGCGATTCGATTTGCGCTGCATCCAGCCGAAACGTCGTGCCGGCGCTGCTAACGACATTTTCTTCCATCATTACCGAGCCGAAATCGTTCGCACCGTATCTGAGCGCGATCTGGCCGATGTCCGGACCCTGCGTCACCCACGAGCTTTGGATGTTGTCGATGTTGTCCAGGAAAATCCGTGCGAGCGCCTGCATTCGTAGATATTCGGACACGCCAGTCGGCTGCTTCACCTTCAACACGGTATGCTGCGGCTGAAAGGTCCAACAAATAAAGGCCGTGAACCCGCCACTGCGATCCTGTTGATCGCGAATCCGCTGTAAATGTTCGACGCGATCTTCGATGGTCTCCACGTGGCCGAACATCATCGTCGCGCTCGATTTCAATCCGAGCTCATGCGCCACTTGCATCACTTCCAGCCATTCGTCGCTGTTGATTTTTAAAGGCGAAATTCTCTTCCGCACACGGTCCACGAGGATTTCGCCGCCGCCACCCGGGATTGAGCCGAGCCCGGCCATTTTAAATTTCGAAATCACTTCTCGCAGCGGCATCCGGAATGTCTCCGAGAAATGTTGAAACTCCGGCGGACTGAACCCGTGGATGTTGATGTGCGGATATTTTTCGCAGATGTGCTGCAAGAGATCGATGTACCATTGGAAGGCCAATTTCGGATGATGCCCACCCTGCATCAGGATTTGCACTCCGCCTGCAGCAGTGAGTTCGTCCAGCTTTTGATCAAGCTGCTCGAAGCTCAGCACATAATGATCTTCGTCGCGTTCGGTCCGATAAAACGCGCAGAACTTGCAGTAAACGTTGCAAACGTTTGTGTAATTGATGTTGCGATCGACGATATAGGTCACGATCTCGCCGCCGCGGCCGCCGTAGCATTTGGCCTTTGCCAAATCGCGCCGCGCATTTGCTAGCGCCGCCAACTCTTCCAGCGGCGACCCATACAATTCCAGCGCGTCATCTGTGGAAATCCGCGCGCCCTCCAAAATCTTTTCCGTGAGCGCATCTCGATTAAGTGAAACCATCGCTGGTGAAGCTTAAATGCTGCGTCGAGATTTGGCACGTACCAAACTGTAGGGCGTTTGTGTCAAACGCCGAGGATTGGCGTCTCACAGAATGGAGCCGCGGGGGCGCGAGCGACATAGACGGGCAGTTCGTTGGAGTGAGTGAGCGCGAGCGAACGAATCAAACGCCCTACGATCCGTGGCTGAAACGGCGATCTGGAGATCGCCGTTCCTTGTTTTTTGCGGTCGCGCTTACACCATGGTGATATGGCAGAGCGAATCGCAATTATCGGCGCGGGCGTGTCCGGCTTGACATGCGGTGTAGTGCTTGCCGAGCAGGGTTACCGCGCTGCCATCTTCGCGAAAGACATTGGGCAGCGGACAACCTCCAGCGTGGCTGCCGCGGTTTGGTTTCCCTACCATGTCGAGCCAGCCGAAAGAGTAATCCCGTTGGCGCTCGAAACCTACCAGATGCTCCTCGATCTCGCCCGCTTTCCCGAAAGCGGTGTCTCGATCATCGAATCGCGGCAGTTCTTGCGCGCCGGTGAAATTGAAATTCCAGATTGGGCCATTCCGCTGGGCGCGCAGCGCCTTTCATCTGTAGCACCCGGCCTGTGGCCGGTTCAGGACCACGGACAGCCCGGTGGCTACAGCTTCAAAAGCGGTTTCTCACTTCGCGTCCCACTGATGGACACCACGATTTATCTCGATTACCTCGCCGCGCGCTTCCTGAAGGCGAGCGGCAAAATCAGAGCGAACGTTCATTTCAAAAACCTCGAAGACGTCGATTCAAAATTCGACCTCGTGATCAATTCCGCAGGAATCGGCGCGCGCGAGCTTGTGCGTGATACTGATCTCGAGCCACATCGTGGTCAGGTCGCAATCGTGCCAAAAATCGAGAGTCTTTCCTGCGCGGTTGTGTGTGATGATGTGCCGCTCATGTACGCTATCCCGCGCGCGAACGATTGCGTCTTCGGTGGAACAAACGATCTCAGCGACAACTTGGCGGCAGATCTCCAAACGACACAACGCATTGTCGCGGAATGCAGCCGTGTGTTGAAGATCGAGAAACCACGCGTTCTCGCCGAACGCGTCGGCCTCCGCCCTTTCCGAAAATCAGGCGTTCGCCTGGAACGGTGTCGCCTGCGCGATGGCCGCGCCGTCATTCACAACTACGGTCACGGCGGCGCCGGCTTCACCCTTTCTTGGGGCTGCGCGCGTGAAGTTCTCGAGGCCGCAGTTTCGTCCAAGTAGTGCACGTGTCCCGCGTGTTGGTTTCGGCGTCACGCCGAAACAATCTCTTCCAAACCAGGTCCTGCAGGAGACCGCGCGGGTTTAGATCGAAGGCCTGCGAACGGAAAGTTCGCAAACCGCTTCGCCAGCACGCGAGACGCGCGCGCTAGCCTAGGTCAGCGCGATGCACTGAAACGAGCTGACCACGTCGTCGGGGCCTTTTTCAGAGAAGAAGCTTTCGTAGTAACCAGGGCCGAGGTCCCAGTGCGGGCCTTTGTAATAGTCGTCACGATAAAATCGCCAGATCCCGCTGACCACGATCATGCAGCTCACCCGGTCGTTCCAATAATCGCCGAGGTAGTGGAAACTCAAGTTGGTGCGGGCGTAAGAACCTTTAAAGCCGATGTGATCGTAAAGCACCAGCTCAGGCAGCCGAATGATTTCTTTGTTCGGTTCAATTTCGACCTTGCCGGCACCGGAAGAGTGATAGCTCAACTGGCCGAGGCTCCATTTCATGTCGATGATGCACCCGTTATCGGGTGACAATTCAATTTTAGATAGTCGTGGCATAAGCGTGCAGGGCGGTGGTTTCCAGTAATTTGATCAGATGAAATCTGCTCTGTCGAGCAAAGAGATTACGAACGAAAGAGTTCGTGCAACGCCGCCTATGGGTCGCCTCTCCCTTCGCAAAGGAGAGGAGGAGCAGTGAGGGTTTTTTGGGAAATTCGCGGTTACTGGGATTTCGCCCAGCCGATTACGCCGCAGGCGATGCGCGCGCCTGAGTCGCCGGATGGTTGCGTCTTCAGATCGTCGGGTTTCGCGTGAACGACGACCGAGCGGCCGATCGCCGATTTCGAATCGTTCGCGAGGGAAATCTGATGGTCCACATAATCCAGCTTCGCGTTGCCGGAAGCGTCTGCTTCCACATTTCCCATGTCGCCCTCATGTCGCCCGGCTGCCTCCGGCCCAGCATGCGGTTGATTGGTGGGATTGAAATGCGCGCCCGCGGAACTGGCATCGGCTGCGCTGCAGTCGCCAAATTCATGTACGTGAAAGCCGTGCTTACCGGGCGTCAGGCCCGCGATCTCTGCATGGACCTGCACGCCGTCGGCGACCGGCATGAATGTGACGGTGCCGCTGACTTTGTTGCCCGCGGTGGGATGCAGCACCGAGATGCCTTTTGATGACGTCGCGGATTTCGCCGCGGGTGTTTGCGCCAGCGCGATTAAGCCTGCGAACGATGCAAGCGCCAGCCCGATGAAGGAAGCTTTGAGCGAGTTCATGTCAGCATTTGTATTTCGCACGAGTCGGCACGTCTAGTCGAATCAATGTTCGCGTAAAAACGGCGCGCACGGAGTGACGCGACCTCCCCTTAAGCTCGGTCCCTCAACTGCGTTGTGCCGGATGCGCGTGCGCAATGGACACAACAGAAAATTTTCCCGTCCGCTTCGACGCCGTGGCCAACGATACGGCAGTCGCAGTGGGGGCAAACAGGCGCCAGCGCGTGGATTGCGCACTCGAAGCTATCGAAGGTGTGGCGTTCTCCGCCTAAGACGACTTCAAACGCTTTGTCATAATCGTTCTCGCAAACTTCGCATCTAGGCATACACAATTCGTTCGTGCGGGAGGAGGTTCGCGGCGGTGTCTATTTACCGTCGCGAATGAGATTCAGTAGCCAAGCCGGCCGGGCATCATCGATGCCGGCTACAGATTTGCGCTGCCGAAATTCTTCTGGTCTTGAACGACGCGGAAAGTTATGACTGGTCGCCATCACTGCGGGTAGGAGCAGTTGTTCATGCAAACACCAGATGCCACCGGGACCGCCCCCACTATAGCTGAAACACCGGCGAAGCTCGGAGCCGATGACAAGACGGGTTTAACTGACGCGGAAGTCCAGGCGCGCTTGAAGAAGTACGGGCCAAACGCGCTCGTCGAGAAACAGAAAAACGCGTTCGCCGCGTTGCTCGCCTATTTTTGGGGGCCGATCCCATGGATGATCGAGGCCGCGGCATTGATGGCGTTCATCGTCGGTGACTGGGGCGATTTTACCATCATCACCTCACTACTGTTGTTCAACGCGGTGCTGGGGTTCTGGGAGGAACACGAAGCTTCCAACGCGCTGGACGCGTTGAAGAGTTCGCTTGCTCTAAAAGCCCGCGCGCTGCGCAACGGAACTTGGCAGCAGATCGACGCTCGAACGCTAGTGCCGGGAGACATTGTTCGATTGTATCTCGGCGACGTTGTTCCCGCTGATTGCACACTCATCGCGGGCGATTACATCAGCATCGACCAATCCGCGCTGACGGGAGAATCGTTGCCGGTCAGCAAGAAATCGGGCGAGGACGCGTACTCGGGCTCGATCGTTAAACAGGGCGAAATGACTGCGGTGGTTACTGCCACCGGCGCGACCACGTTCTTCGGACGCACGGCAAAACTGGTCGCGGGCGCGGGAAGTGTTTCGCATTTCCAGCGGGCCGTGATGCGAATCGGCAACTTCCTGATCATTCTCGCGCTGGTGCTGGTGGTGATTCTGGTGGCCGCTCGTCTTTTCGATCTGCGCGGCCATTACGATCGAGCTGTCCTGTTAAGGTTGGCCGAAATTGTTCTGATTCTTCTCGTAGCATCTGTGCCTGTAGCCATGCCGGCTGTGCTCTCGGTGACTATGGCCCTTGGCGCGCGAATGCTTGCGAAGCGCAAGGCGATCGTCTCACGATTGGAAGCGATCGAGGAACTGGCAGGCGTTGATGTGCTTTGTTCGGATAAGACCGGCACATTAACCGAGAACAAGCTGACCTTGGGCGAAGCGCAACCCTGGCATGGCACCGATGCAGACACCTTGATTTTGATGGCATCGCTTGCTTCACGTGCAGCCGATAACGATCCGATTGATCTCGCCATATTGGCTGGGCTTAAAGACCAATCGTTCCTCAAGCGTTATCAACAGGAAGCCTATGTTCCCTTCGATCCTGTGCGCAAACGCACCGAAGCAACAATCAAAGATACGTCCGGCGCAGTCTTTCGCGTCAGCAAAGGTGCACCGCAAGTACTCCTGGCGATGACGAAACTTGCGGGTGCCGATTTGTCCAAAGCGCAGCAGACGGTGAACAATCTCGCGAGTCACGGTTCCCGCACCATCGGTGTCGCTGTCGCTCACAGCGTCGATGATTGGGTTTTCCTGGGAATTTTGCCGCTGCTCGATCCGCCGCGTCCCGATTCGAAGAGCACCATTGCCCGGGCTCGCGCTTACGGGGTGAAAGTCAAAATGGTTACCGGCGATAACGTCGCCATCGCACGGCAAATCGCATCGGAGCTGGACATGGGCGCAAACATCCAGCCGGCAACGGAACTTTTTCCAGACGATGTGACGAAAGGCCAAGTCCCGCTGGATGCAGCGGAGAAGATTGATCAAGCCGATGGGTTTGCTGAGGTTTTTCCGGAACACAAATATGCGATCGTAAAAATACTCCAGCAGAACGGTCACATCGTCGGTATGACAGGCGACGGCGTAAACGACGCGCCCGCGCTCAAGCAAGCCGACGTCGGTATCGCTGTTTCCGGAGCGACCGAAGCAGCGCGTGCAGCAGCGGCATTGGTCCTGATCGCGCCCGGTTTATCGGTGATCATCGACGGGATCGCAGAGGCCAGGCGCATCTTCGAGCGGATGACAAGCTACGTGCTGTATCGAATCGCCATGACCATTGCCATCATGGTGTTCGTGGTGCTGGCTTCGATCTATTATCACTTTTTTCCGCTCACCGCGATCATGCTGATCGCTCTCGCTCTGCTGGATGATGTGCCGATTATGACCATCGCGTTCGACAACGCGACCGTGCCGCCGCAGCCGGTGAGATGGGAATTGGATAGAGTGCTGGTGATCTCGTCAGTGCTTGGATTACTCGGTGTTATTCAAAGCTTCGGTTTGCTTTATCTCGGGGACACGGTTCATCACCTGCAGCATCCGCAGCTACAAACAATGATGTTTCTGCAACTAGTCGCTGGCGGTCATCTCATGCTGTTTGTAGTGCGCGCGAGGGGTCCCTTTTGGAAACCGCCATATCCCAGCTCACGCCTTTTCTTCGCTATCGTGGCGACGCAAATCGCAGCGATGTTCATGTGCAGTCAGGGTTGGCTCGTGCCGGCACTCCCTTGGGGAATCATTGGCTTTGTTTGGGCTTACAACATCGTGTGGATGATAGTGCAGGACATTGTGAAACTTGGACTTTATCGCATTCTGGATCCTGCTCACTCGTGGAAGCGATGGCTATTCGGACCGCTTCGAGTGCCAACCACTGGCGGGCAAAAGCCTGTGAGATAAATCAAAAAGAAAAGATCATGTCCAACTATCGAAAAAAATTTGTGGTGAAGTCGGGATCCAAGATCCGGTTAAAGCATTTCGATCCCGGCTACCATGGCGAACATGAATCACGCAAGTCAGCTTTCCCCAAAATTGAGAAGAACGGGCAGAAAATGGACCAACTGCAATATCTGATGTACGCGGAGCACAAGCGTTCGCTTCTCGTTGTGTTGCAAGGACTCGATGCTGGTGGCAAAGACGGCACTGTCCGTCACGTCTTCACTGGAATGAATCCAGCGGGCTGCATTTCTATTGGTTTCAAACAGCCGACACCGAAAGAACTGGCGCACGATTTTCTCTGGCGCGTGCATCCGCATGTGCCTGCCAAAGGTTCAGTCGTAATTTTCAATCGCTCACATTATGAAGATGTGCTGGTAGCGCGCGTTCACGACTTAGTACCGGAAAAAATCTGGTCGGAGCGCTACGATGAAATCAACGATTTTGAAAAGCTGATCACCACGCAAAACAACACGACGATCCTCAAGTTTTTTCTGCACATTTCAAAAGAGGAACAGCTTGTCCGGTTTGAGAAACGACTGGATGACCCGGCGCGTCAATGGAAGATCAGTGAATCTGACTACAAGGAACGCGAATATTGGGATGAATACACCAAGGCGTTCGAGGATGTGCTTAACAAGACCAGCACCGCACACGCTCCATGGTTCATCATTCCTTCAAACCACAAATGGTTCCGAGACCTGGCTATTTCACAAATCATTGTCCGGCAGATGGAAGACATGGACATGCAATTTCCCAAGCCAACCGTGAACCTTGCGGAGATTCGGCGTAAATATCATCAGGCCGCCGATCAGGAGAAATCGGACAGACACAAGAAACGCTGACATTGTCCGAGATTGGGCTGCCACAACCCCTGACGCTCCTGTTGGATGAGTCGCCGCTGAACAGGATTCAGCGATGGCTCTGGGTGCTATCGACCGGAGGCACGTTGCTCGATGGCTACGTTATTTTCGTCCTTGGCGTAGCGATGCCCATTATCATCGCTGAGTTTCACATTCGATCCGACATGGTCGGTCTCATGGGAGCAAGCCTGGTGTTTGGTGCTGTCATTGGAGCAGGAGTTGGCGGGCCGATGGCGGACCATCTTGGCCGGAAGAAGTTGATGCTCGCCGACATGATGATCATTGCCGCCGGCGCCTGTATCAGTGCGCTGGCTAAGGGACCGGCAATGCTGTTCATAGGACAATTGCTCGTCGGGATGGGAGTAGGTATCGATTTCCCTGTCAGTAGCAGTTATGTCTCGGAAATTCTGCCCAAGCCCAGTCGTGCGCGAATGATGGTGGCCACGATTGCCTGTCAATCTGTCGGCATGCTGCTCGCCGCAGCGATTACGCTGCTCTTGCTAAGGAGCGGAAGCGCTCAGGCTTGGCGGCTATTGCTGGTAACTGAAGCCGCAGTTGCCGTGCTCTTTTTTGTTTTACGCCTGTCCGCACCAGAAAGTCCGCATTGGCTGATGTCTCGCGGTAAATTTGCAGAGGCGGCGCAAGCTTTCATTCGGATCATTCCCCAGCAACGACAGGCAGTGTTGCAACTTACCGGTAACCACGAGAAGCTCGCAGCTCCGGTTCCACACGTGAACGGGGGGCTGTCGATCTTGTTTTCGCGTCGTTATCGGGCACGCACGGCGGTGGTAACTATCCCGTGGTTTCTGATGGATATTGCTACGTACGGTGTTGGACTGTTTACCCCGACAATTCTGGGAGCGATCGAAATCTCCGGAAGAACGCGTGGATTGACCGCGCACGACTTTGCTCTCGCAAAGGGTAGCGCCATTATCGACTTGTTTTTGCTATTCGGATTCCTACTCGGAGTCTGGTTGGTTCCCCGGTTGGGGCGCATTCGGATGCAGGCGATTGGTTTCGCAGGCATGGCCATGGGGATGTTGGTGTTAGTGGTAGCTGTTGGCCTAACAAATTCGAGTTTACACATCCCGCTGGTGTTTGCCGGATTCATCATGTTTAACTTGCTGATGAACGCTGGTCCTAATTCGACCACGTTTACGCTCGCCCCAATATTATTCCCGACGCAATTGCGCGGGACAGCAGGTGGATTCGCCGCCGGCGTTGCGAAACTCGGCGCAACGTTTGGCGTCTTCCTTCTGCCAATCTTAAAGGAAAAATTCGGGGTTCCCAGCGTTCTTGGAATTGTATCGGCGGTCAGTCTGCTGGGTCTGGTCGTAACCTTAATCCTCGGACGCGAGGACACAGCATAGCAACTCTTCCGAATAGTAGAGATGGCTCGGGAAAGTGATACTTTTTCACCGGAGATGCCCTATGGAAATACCGAAACAACTCATCGATTGTTTAGATCAAAACAAAGTGCAGTACGAAATCCTGCACCACGCCGAGGCGGTCACGGCGCAACGGATCGCGCAAGCGGAACACGTCAAAGGCCGGCATCAGGCGAAAGTTGTGATGCTGAAATCTGGCGATCAACATTTGATCGTCCTGTTGCCAGCAGATCACCACATCGATCTGGAGAAAGTCGAGAAAGCGATCGGAAAACCTGTCTCTCTTGGCAAGGAAAACGACTTCAAGTCGCTGTTCCCCGACTCCGCGATCGGAGCGATGCCGCCTTTTGGGAATCTTTATGGTCTGCCGACTTACGTCGACAAGCATCTCGCCGAACAGGACTACATTGTGTTCGAAGCCGGCACGCACACTGATGCGATAAAAATGAGTTACAGCGATTACGAGAAGATCGTGAAGCCAAAGGTGGAAGACTTGGCGATCAAGTTTCAGCCGATGAAAGGAGCCTAAGGAAGGGCGGCGCAACGATTCGGACGAAGCAAATGAAGATTCTATTGGCCAGCGTCTTTCTTTGCCTGGCCTGCACTGCGACACCGGCAGTGTTCGCCGCGGAGAAAATTGGATTTATCAATGTCGACGGCGCGATCGGGCCCGCGACAGCGAGTTACATTTCCCGAAGCATCGAAGAAGCCAAGGCGCAAAATGTGCAGTGCCTGGTGATTCAGCTCAACACGCCGGGCGGTCTGCTCGATTCGACTCAGAAAATTGTGCAAAGCTTCCTCGGATCTCCAGTTCCCGTTGTGGTTTACGTCGCGCCCACCGGCGCGACCGCGACCAGCGCAGGCTGTTTCATCACGCTGGCTGCCAATGTCGCGGCAATGGCGCCGGCCACTACGATCGGCGCGGCGCATCCGGTTTCCATCGGCGGTTTTCCGAGTGGTGGCGAAGAAAAGCCGGACGACACCATGAAGCAGAAGCTCGAAAACTTTTCCGTCAGCTACATGGAGACCATTGCGGGCAAGCGCCAGCGCAACGTTGAATGGGCCAAGTCCGCCGTAAAGGAGAGCGCTTCGATCACTGCGCAGAAAGCCCTGGAATTGAAAGTGATTGATTTGATCGCGACCGATATGCCCGATCTGCTGCAAAAATTGAACGGGCGCGTTGTGGACGGAAAACCGCTCAACACCGCCGGCGCGCAACTGACCGAGATCAAGATGTCGCCGGCCGAACGCGTATTTCAAAAACTGTGGCGACCGGAGGTCATGTTCATCCTGATGCTGATCGCGATCTACGGGATTATCGGGGAACTGAGTTCGCCCGGAGCAATTCTTCCCGGCGTAGTCGGAGCGATTGCGTTGATTCTGGCGCTTTATCTTGCGGCGATCCTACCGGTCAACGTAGCTGGACTGGTCCTGATCGCGCTCGCAATGATGCTTTTCATATTTGATCTTTACACGCCCACCCACGGCGTGCTCACAATCGGCGGAATCATTGCCTTTCTGATCGGGTCACTTATGCTCTTTAATCGCGCCGATCCACTCTTTCGTTTGTCATTGAGCTTTATCATCCCTGCGACACTCGTCACCGCCGCGTTCTTCATTTTCGTCATCGGAAAAGGGGTGCGCGCGCAAATGTTGCCGGTGAAGGTGGGAAAAGAAACGCTTATCGGAAGGACTGTGACGGCGTTGACTCCAATTGATTCGCGCAACGGCAGGATCTTCGTCGAAGGCGAATACTGGAACGCTGTCAGCGATGCGCCGATAGAAAAAGGCCAAGAAGCCGAGATCGCGGCCGTGCAGGGATTAACCGTCACATTAACGAGAAAACCTCATTGAGAATACGAGCACAGGCGATAAATCTGCATGGGTCTGTTTCGCGGACAGGGAAAATCTCACCTTGACGATTGCGGTCTTATTTCCGATATAGCCGCCTGTCCTGCGTGGGTCTGAATTGCGTGGAGCTGCGCTTCTAACATATGCAACGTTTTTGTGGATGGATGCGCCCCCTGCCGATTGCGATTTGGATCGCCTCCTTTTGTGCGCTCTTGACGGCCGGAATTGTCCTGGCGCAGGAGCCACCATCGGCTCCGGGACCTCCCACAATCCGCGCCATCGACGTGGAGTACGCGGGCCCTGCATCGATCAGCAAGGAACGGATTCTGGCGCAGATGCGCACAAAAGTTGGCCAGCTGTATTCGAACGAGATCGTGCAGGAGGACATCAAGGCGTTGTACAAAACCGGTTACGTTCGAAACGTTCGAATATTTGCTCAGCCTCAAGGCGACGGCGTGAAGGTGACCGTTGCCGTTCAAACCCAGGCGGTCTTACGCGAGATCGAAATCAATGGCGCCGAACGGATCAAACCGAAGAGACTTCGCAAAGAGATGAAGGTGAGGCTCAATCAGGCGGTTAACGAGCAGGCACTCGAGGATGCGCGCCAGAAAATTATCGAAGTTTATCAGGGGAAGGGATACAACGACGTCAGCGTTGAATACCGCGTGGAACCAATCGACGAGAAACGCGGCACGGCGCGCGTCGTTTTCACGGTGACCGAGGGCGTTAAAGGCGCCATAAGCCAGATCAATTTTGAGGGCAACGCCCACATTAGCCAAAAGACATTACGCAAACAGATGAAAACCCGTGGGAGGACGCTGATCTACTTCGTGGATAAGACAGGTCGGCTTGACGAAGTTCAGTTGGAACAGGACATGGACAAGGTCCGCGAGTATTACCAAAACCACGGCTTCATCGACGTTGAAATAAAAGAGGTGCGCAAAGATCGCACACCGAATGGCCCGATGATCATCACGATCGTGATTGCGGAAGGTCCACAATATCACGTCCGCAAACTGGCGATCACCGGTTACGAGCACACCACTGATGCAAGAGTTCGCGCCTTCTTAAAAATGAAAGAGGGCAGCGTGTATTCGCCGAAACAGCTTCGCGACGATGCCAAGGCCGTTGCCGACGCATACGGCAGCGGAGGCTACGTCGATCTCGTGATTACACCCGAAGGGACGCCGGCCGGTCCCGCGCTCATAGACGTGCACTACCTTATCGAAGAGGGCCCCCGCGCGTTTGTGAATCGAGTGAATATTGAAGGGAACACGCGCACGAAGGACAAGGTTATCCGCCGCGAAGTGCTCGTCGCGCCGGGAGATATTTTCAACACGGTCCGTGTAGATACCACGAAGAAGCGTCTGGAGAACCTGGGTTACTTTGCAAAGGTCGAGACTTATCCGGAAGAAACAGATATACCGGGACGGAAAGATCTAACGATTCTGGTCCAGGAGAAGCGCACCGGTTCACTCAGTTTTGGAGGTGGCTTCAGCACGGTCGATAAACTGGTAGGGTTTGCGGAACTTACCCAAGGCAATTTCGATCTGTTCAACTGGCCTTCGTTCACCGGTGGGGGACAAAAATTCCGTTTACGTCTTCAGTATGGAACCGAGCGAAAAGATTTTGTTCTCGCGGTCACCGAACCTTACTTCCTCGATCGCCGCCTTTCGCTGAGTGGCCAGGCCTTTTACAACGAGGCGAATTACTTGAGCGCGCAGTACAACCAGCGCAATTACGGATTCCTATTCGAGTTGCGCAAGCCAATCAATGCGTACATGTACGGCACCCTGGGCTATACGCTGCAGGACATCGACATTTTTAACGTGGACCCGAACGCTTCCGAGTTCATTCAGTCGCAGAAGGGATCGTCCGTTGAAAGCAAGATCATCTCAAGCCTCGTCTTTGATTCGCGCGACAATCCGTTGCTCTCCCGCCGCGGGCAACGCGTCACATTTTCGCCTATGATCGCCGGCGGTTTTCTGGGCGGCGATACACAGATTTACGCGTTCGATCTGGAGGGATCGCAATATTTCCGCTTACCCTGGGATACCATCCTGCTCATCAACGGCGAAATCGCGACGGTGAGCCAATGGGGTAGCGGCAACCAAGTGCCAATTTACGAGAGGCTTTTCCTCGGCGGTTCGAACAATCTCCGTGGCTTTCCGTTCCGCGAAGTCGGTCCACAGGATGAAAACGGCGAGCCGGTTGGCGGTCAATCAATGGCGCGCACGACGATTGAATGGACTTTTCCGATCATAGAAAAAGCGCGGGGCGCACTTTTTTACGACATGGGTTTCGTAAATAGCAGCGCGTGGTCTTTTGGCTTCAATCATACGGCGTCGGATATCGGTATCGGACTCCGGCTTGATTTGCCGATCGGTCCACTGCGCCTCGATTACGGGTACCCGGTGATGCGTGACGGATACAACGGCGGCGGCCATTTCAACTTCAACGTGGGCTATCAATTTTGAACGAATATATGTGGTTGCAGTCTAACGACGATTCGTCCAACATATCCTCTGTTTCTATGAAGAAGTCTCTGTCAATACTCTCTGCGCTGGCGCTGGTTGCTCCCATGGCGGCCTTCGCACAGGGCACAGCCAAAATTGGAACGATCGATATGCAGCGCGCGTTCAAGGATTACAATAAAACCAAGGACGCCGAGCAAAAAATCAACGACGCCAAAAACGCCGCCAAAAAGGAATACGATGACCGGGCGGAAGCTTACAAGAAGGCGCTCGATGAGATCAACAATCTGAACAAGCAGCTTGAGTCTCCGGCATTGAGTGCCGACAAAAAAACGGGCATGGCCAAGGAGCGCGATGACAAGATCGCCAACATCAAAAACATGGAGCGCGAGATCAGCGACTTTCGCCAGACGCGGGAGCGTCAGTTGCAGGAGCAATTGATGCGAATGCGCGAGGGGATCGTGAAGGAAATTACCGACGTGGTGATGGAGAAAGTCAAAACCAAGAGCCTCGATTTTGTGCTGGATAAATCGGGTGCCAGCATCAATGGGGTTCCTGTCGTGCTGTACGCGCCGGAGAACGTTGATTTCACAAACGAAATAATCGAAGTACTAAACAAACCTGGCCGCGCTACAGCTTCTACCAGGAGGCCTGCAGCAGGCGCGTCCGTCACACCCGCCGCAGCAAGAGCAACGAAGCCCTGAGGTTCAGCTCGAATTTCAAAGATACACGCGGGCTAAACTCGCGTGTATTTTTTGTACGGATGAAATTGCCCGCTGGCACGCCGATGGTCGTGAGTAGTTGCGAACCTCCAAAGAATGTTTTTTCGATCCGGACGCCGAATAACGATATGCGCGATTACGATCCTGATCGCGTCTTTGACCAGTTCGTTCGCTGCGGATTGGCAGGCAACACTGAGCAAAGAGCCGCCTGGGAATTTTCCAGAGTTGCGCCCTCTGCGCGCGTCTTATCGCTTCGGGTGGTCTGGAGTGACCGCGGCAACCGGTGAGGTTCACTTCACCAGACCATCAAGCGACAGGTTTCAACTCGAAGGTACAGGCCGAACTATGGGCTTCGTCCGGGCGTTGTGGAAACTGGATGTCTCGTCTCGTGCCGTCGCGAACTCCCAAACGCTGACTCCGATTGAAACGCAGCAAAACGAAAGCTACCGATCAAAAAAAATCGCCACTCATCTCACTTTCACTAACAGCGGAGTGACTCGAACGCGAACCGAAGGCGAAGGCGCCGCCGCCAAGACAACCAAGCGCGACTTTACCTTCCCTCACTTGTTCGATTTGCACGCCGCGGCGCTTTACCTGCGCAGTCAGCCGCTCAAACAAGGAAGCGTTTATCGCCTGCCGATTTACGCTGCGACAAACGCTTATCTGGCCACTGTCGCCGTTACCGGGCGGGAGAAAATCTCCGTGCACGCCGGCACTTACAACGCGATCAAGCTTGATCTGCGACTCAAACGCATCGGAAAACATCTTGAATTGGAGCCGCACAAGAAATTTCGTCGTGCCACAATCTGGGTGTCAGACGATGCCGAGCGGCTCATCCTTCGCGTCGACGCACAGATTTTTGTGGGCACAGTTTTCGCCGAACTGCAGTCGGTGCATTTCGATGATCCAAAATAAGACTAGTCGGGCTCCCATTGACCACGAATCGGCGGCCCAGGCATCGGACGCATACGCTGGCGGTAAGGATTAGAAAACTGCTGGCGCGGCCTGGGCAATAAGCGCAGTGCCGCGAGCGTTTCCAGATCCAGCCGGCCAGTCACCGGCAGTCTCGCTCGCGCTTGATAGGCCCGCAGGGAGAATTCCATCGCGGGTCCGTAGATTCCGTCAATTTGTTCACGATACAGTCCATACCGGGCGAGGACGATTTGCGCCGAGACAATCACATTGCGTTGTACGCCGGGAGGAGCGCTCTGAAATGGCGTGTCGGCAAAAACTGTTCCCGGTGAACTGGCCGGACCCACGGGAGTCGAAGGAAAAACCTGCTGGTCTTGTGGCGCGTTACCGAAAGGCTGAACCGGAGGGGCGGGACCTGCGGTTTCCGTCTCGTCGGAAGGGGGCTCCGTCGGCCCAGCCCCCGCCGGAGGAGTCGGTGACGCAGATTTGGTCGTTGAGCGGGACGACGACCCGGAAGATTTAATCCCGAGCGATCGCAGCGTCTCATCATTGAGCTCGCCGCTAACCTGCAGACCGTTGCGAATTTGATAACGGCGAATCGCTGCAGTCACATTGGCATTCATATCGCCGTTGACTTCGCCGTAGTAGAAACCTTCGTCCTTTAGAGCCTGTTGCACGCTTTCAACGAGTTGGTCCGCTTGCATCAGCATCATCGATCCCATGAAGATCACCGCAGCAGTTGTGATTTTCATGGTCATTCGACGACGACGCCCTTTGTCTATTCAGTGCTCTTCTGACCTGTGGCTGCCAATGCTAATTTCCGGTGACTCACCGCGTCGCGATACCGCAGAACGCCGTCGGCAACTGCTGCCGCTAATTGGTCGCGATAGTCCTCGCTGACAAGTTTCGAAAGTTCGTCCTTGTTCGTAATAAAGCCGCCCTCAATCAACACCGCAGGAGAAGTCACGTTCGCGATCACAAAAAATTGTTTGGCTTGCGTCCCGCGATCGACGGAGCGGGTCCGCACCACCAGCGCTTCCTGAATGAAACCGGCGAGACTTTGGCTTTCGGGCTTGGGCGAATTGGACGGGGGCCGCGAGAAAAACGGCAGCCACGAACCGAAAGAAGAGCCTGAATTGATCTGATGCGCAGCATAGTAAGTTTCAACCCCGCTCGCGACCGGTTTGTTGTCTTCGTTGAAATGAATACTGATAAAAATGCTTTCTTTTGCCCGATTCCCGAACGCTGCACGATCCGCCAGTGAGACATAGGTGTCCCCGAGCCGGGTCATCAATGTGGCGACACCTTCGGAGTCGAGGAGCCGATCGACCCGGCGCGCAATGTCCAATGTCAGATCCTTTTCCATGACTCCGCCACACATTGCGCCGGAGTCTTCACCCCCATGGCCTGGATCAAGAACCACTACTGCGAATGGTTTGGACGTCTGTGGCTGAGCCGGCTTTGATTCTCTATGAACCGCCGGTCGCTTCTCTTGATGAAACGAAATCCAGACAAGCGAGGCGATCATTAACAACAAGCCTGCAACCCCCAACAAATTCCGGATGGCTCGTTTCATTTGTGTTCCCCGTCAGAAAAACTTTCCTCATAATTTAATCACCGAGAAATGATGGAGCGCAATTCCTTATCTGTTACCGAACGATAACGAATTGGCCTGCTACTATTGCGCTCCAGCACTGCTGCTTCGATTGCAGCAATGGTGAGTTGTTCCTGGCGATGTTGCGCGATGGCGTCGCGCGCGGGCAGCTCTTTTGCTTCGCTGGCTTGCAACAACATGTGCCCGACACTCCATGCGTCGAGCGCCGAGTTCACTGCCGTTTCAAAGCTGGCATCCGGTTTGTGCTCGCTTTTGAGAAATGCTTCCATCAGTTCGACCGATTGGCGCGTGCCACTGAGCACGGCGAAATCTTGTCGCGCTCGCGCGTAGGTCGCGCCGTTGCTCGCAATCTCGCCGTCGTATTCAACTCGCAAAAACAAATCGTCTTCGGGGCGTGCGCCCACCTCCGCGAAAAGCATCCGCGCCAGATACGGCGGCCCGTAGATCTGCTCGAACGCGCTTTTCAAGACAGGGCTGAGCGAATAATGCGCGAGCCGCCGTAGTGAAACATCCCCAGCCGAGCGAGTGAAGCCCTCGGTGCTGGCCAGTTCAATCGCGGCCATTCGCAACCGCTCGATGTCGCCAGGATGCCCAATCGCTCCCATTGCGATCCGATCGTAGATCTCGAAAAGTTTCTGGCGCGTCTGACCAAGCGTGACAAACAGAATGCCTTCCCCATAACCCAGCGCCGCGATGGGACTGCCGGTGGCGAGTTGCCCTTCGAGGTACTCGCGCCGGTTGGCGATGGCTTCGACCCAACGATACGGCTCTTCGATCATGCAACCATTTCTTTGAACACGGCGGCGATTTTGCTCTCGGGTAAAGTGTTAATGCCTTCGCGCGACACAATCTTGATGATTGGATAAATCTTTCCGCTACGATCCACTCCCGCTGTCGCCGTATCAGATTCCGCAGCAGTGTCGAGGGCGCGCAGTGCAAGCGATACTGCTTCCTGTTCGCCCAATTTGTGTAGCGGCTTCGCGCCCCAGGTGTTTGCATAATAGAGAATGCCGCGGACCGCAGGCGAGCCGGAACCCGTTGCCGCGTAATCCGTCGCTTCAAATTGCGCGCCCATTGCATCATAGAAATAAAGGCGCGCCTCGGGTTTCGAATTTCCGTCGTAAGTCGCAAAGATCGGAACTACAACACCCACTCCCTGCATGACGAACCCGAAATTGTCGCGCAACAATTTTGAGAGCGCTCGCACTTTGCCGTCGACACTCATTTCCTGGAGCTGAGTTCGCCGAAAATATTGGAGTGAATGCTCGAGGACGCGCGCCATCTCCCATGCGGTTGCAGGCACACCGGCGATGGCCATTATGGATTGCCTATCGATTTCCAAAACCTTATCCGCACGATCGTAGACGACGGTGTTACCCGCAGTCGCACGGCGATCTCCCGCAACCAGAACGCCGCCGGAGAATTTGAACGCAAGGATCGTTGTCGCCTCGGTCGGTTGCCACGTCTGTAGTTGCGTCGCGTTTTGCGGCATCGGACCGACAGCAGTCGGACCGAGCAGACCTTTGCGCCGCAGGAGCGAAGGAAAGTCATCCGCTGCACCAGAAAAGTTCTGGTCAAATCCCAACTGTGAACGGTCCATTACTGACCCGTGCGCTGGCGATAGCGCTTGGATTGGTTGGGATCGACCTTGCGCATTTTCTTTAAGAGATCCTTTGTGTCCGGTCGCGAAATGTCTGGCGAACGCGGGCCACCCCCATCGCCTTGTTTTGGTCCCCACGGAGCCGGTTCCGCCGGCTTTTGAATGCGCTCAGGCATGAAAAAACGTACGAGCAAAAGTTCGAAACGCAAGCCAGGCGGCGAGTGGAATCATTACACCTTTACAGTGGATTCGTTAACACTTGCAAAAACAATGGTTAAGCGCGGCGAACCCGCTTGTCAGATAAATGTCTCGGTGGCAACGTTTCGCTGAGATGAAAGCAATCGGTGTTTTCTGTGCAATAAGCTCAGTCGCGCTTTGGACTGCTTCTGCGGAGAGTCCCGCGCCGTACGAAAAAAAATCAACGGAGTCCGCGCAACTTGAAGCTTTGGCAAAGAAGATTGACGAACAAAACGCCAAGATCGACGCACTTTCTCAGGAGGTTCTCAAACTGGAGCAACAACTCTCGCATGCTCGGCCAGGTGTAATAATCGGTGAAGCTGCACCCACCCCAGCAACCGCTGCCGCTGCCGGAGCTGCATCGCATTCGCCCGTCGAAGGCAATACGCACATTGTTGCGCGCGGAGAAACGCTCACGTCCATCGCGAAAATGTACAAAGTGACCGTGGACGATTTGCAAAAAGCCAACCACATCGAAGACGGCCGTAAGTTGCAGGCGGGCCAAAACATTACTATTCCGACGGCACCGCCTGCCGCTTCCGGCTCGCCGTCGCCGTAAAGGACAACCCTCCGGTGAATCAAAAGTGGTTTCTTCGCAAACACGAGGACGGAAGCACCTTCGGGCCGGTGCGATTCGACCAGATCACGCGTTGGGCTGCTGCCGCGCAGATCGCGCCACACGACACTCTGTCTAACGACGGCCAGACGTGGGTCAGAGCGCCGATGGTCCCGCAGCTGAGCATGGACTGGCTCGTCGAACTAACAAGCGAGCATTACTATGGACCGACCACGCTCGGTACCTTGCGCGAATTTATTCGGCTCGGCGAAATTGATGGCGAAACTGTTGTGATCAACAGCTGTGATGGTACTCGCCGCCAAGTCTGGGAAATGCCCGACCTCTGGGAAACCGCGCCGTCAGAGGCCGACGAAAACCAATTCCAAATTCAACTCGGCGATCCCGTCGGGCCCACCGTGGCGAAAATGTCCATCCGTCTTCAGGAACGAATTCGCGATCTCGAGCAAACGCTTCAGGAAGAACGCCGCGCGCTTGCCGAGAGCCAGCAGCGTTACAACGAGCTGGAGCGAAAATACCAGGACCTTCTGCTGCGCGATCTCTCCTAACTCAGGCATTTTGTCTGCCAAGTTGTTAGACCTGCAATCGCTCCTCTTCAGGTTCCGCGACTTCCGAGGTGACAATTTCCTCCTGCGGCTCTCCTTCGCGCTGAGGCGACGACTCCAACAGACTCTGCCGGCATAGCTGCGCGTATCTTTGATCCAGCACAAGCAATTCTTCGTGCGTGCCACGCTCGACGACGCAGCCGTGATCCAACACCAGGATCTGGTCCGCGCCGACGATCGTTGAAAGGCGGTGTGCAATCACAATCGACGTCCGATTCGCCATCAAATGTTCCAGCGCCTCCTGGATTAAGCGTTCCGTTGCCGTGTCAACGCTGGCAGTTGCTTCATCGAGAATTAAAATCGGCGGGTCTTTGAGCAGCGCCCGCGCAATTGAGAGCCGCTGTTTCTCGCCCACGCTCAATTTCACGCCACGCTCGCCGACCACGCTCTCCAACCCCTGCGGCAAACGCTCGATGAATTGTCGCGCGTTCGCGGCATCCACCGCGCGCCATAGTTCCGCGTCAGTGGCGGTTGGTTTTCCCATCAAAAGATTTTCGCGAATCGATCCATTGAAAAGGAAGCTTTCCTGCGTCACCACGCCGACCGCTTCACGCAAAGTGCGCAGGTCGTACTCTCGAACGGGTTTGTCATCGACGTAAATCTGGCCGGAGTCGAACTCGTAAAAGCGCACGAGCAAATTCACCAGCGTCGATTTTCCCGCGCCAGTCGCGCCGACCAGCGCGGTCGTAGTGCCCGGCAGCGCGTGAAAGGAAATATGCCGAAGCGCAGATAACCCGTCGACGTAACTGAAGCTCACATCTTCGTAGCGAATGTCGCCGAGGATGGGTGCACTGTAGCCGCGGTCGATGGTCGCCGTGCCGGGGTCACCGACCCCGGCTACAACGCCGGGCTCGGCGTCTTCGTCGAGAATCTCGAAGACACGTTCGCCTGCCGCCCGGCCGGCCTGCACCAATTGATTCAGCTGATGCAACCGGGTGATCGGATCATAAAGAAACGCCATGAGCATCAGGATCCCGACCAGATCGCCCAGTTGCAAGCTGCCGGTCAAGACGTCGTGACTACCAAATCCCAGCACGAGCAACGCGCCGATTGCTTCGAACATCGACATCGACGGCGAATAAATCGCCCATGTCCGCATCACCACCAGCGTGGCGTGCCGCAGTTGATCGCTGGCGCGATTGAAACGCGCGTGTTCCTCGCGTTCGCGCGCGAAGCTTTTGATCTGACGAACACCGGCAAGATTGTCGTGCAACAGCGCGTTGATATTCGACGCAGCGCGCCGCTGTAATCGATATCGCCGGTGCGCCGTGAGCGTGTAAGCGAGCGCGCCCGCAATCAGTAGCGGCAGCGGCACCAGCGCAAGCAATGCGAGCTTTGCGTTCCAATAAAACATCACCGCCACTACGATCACGATTTGTAAAACCGCGACGACGCCTTGCTCGATTCCGTCGATCAACACGCGCTCGACCGAGTTCACATCTTCGATCACGCGCGTCATCAGGTCGCCCGTCGCCCGATTATCAAACCAGCGCAACGGAAGGAGTTGAATGTGCGAATACAAATCGCTGCGCAGATCGAAAATGACTTTCTGTTCGAACGTGTTGTTCAAAATGATCCGGAGGGAATTGAAAAGGTGCTGAACAAGAAAAGCGACGGCCGCAAGCAAAATCAGCGGCAGCAATTTGTCCGGCCGATTCGCGCGCACCACGTCCTCAATGATCCATTTGGTCACGCTCGGAAACACGATGACCATCAACGTGCCCACGATCGCGCACGCGAGCGTCCCCGCAGCCAACCAGGGATACCGCTTCAGATAAGCAAATACGCGCCAGACCGTTGTCATTCACGACAAATTTACCAGAAGCCCGCGAATGACGCGAATGGCTTCGCCCGTGTTGAATCGTTAGACCGTGATTGGCGAAGGCGGATTCGTGGTTAAGATTCGCGCGTGCCGAATCAATCGCACTTCTTGCCGGACGAAATTCATATTGAGCAGCTAGAGGTTTTCACGCGCGTCGGAGTTCCAGAAGAAGAACGCGCGAATCCGCAAAGGTTGACGGTGAGTATTTCGCTCTGGCCGTTTCAGCAGACAAGCGATCTGGCCGACGACATCGAACGGACGCTGAACTATTCAACCGTTGCGGAGGAAACGAAGAATTTTGCGCGGGATCACTCCGTTCGTCTGATCGAGACGCTGGCGGAACGGCTCGCAAGTCATTTACTGAAGAGTTTTCCGATTCAAAAAGTGACGATCGAACTGCGGAAGTTCGCTTTACGAGACGCAAAATATGTTTCCGTCACCTTTACCCGAACGGCACGCGTCGGTTGACCACAATTGGAGACTAATGAACACGAGCACACGGGGCCCCGGCTGTAGTGTCCGCCGTTTCTAGCGGACTTATTGGGAAGAGAATGTCACGAGGCAAATCACGCTTTGGCGAGCGAAGTTGTAGCCGCTTCCCTGTGGGAAGCGTCGCATCAGCATTTTTACACTCGCGGATCAGCGTCGCCCACAGAGCGACGGCTACAGTTTGCTGCTGAAGACAGCGGCCACTACAATTGCTGAATGAAAGGCGGTAACTGGAAAACGATCTCGAGCGAGCGGCACTTCGCCGATCGGAATCTCGAAGTTGTGACGGATCGTGTGCAGACACCCGCCCGTCCCGACCCGCGGGCTTGGACAATCGTGCATCGCAAACCGGCGGTCGTCATCGCACCGATGACGCGCGATGGAAAAATCATTCTTATTCGCCAGGAACGGATCCCGATCGGGCAGGCGATTTGGGAAATGCCATCAGGTCAGATCGACGATCACGATGGTGGCGAGGATAAAATCAAGGACACAGCTTTGCGTGAAGTTCGTGAAGAAACCGGCTACGAATTGGCCCCAAACGGCGAGCTTATTTCATTAGGCTATTTTTTCTCTTCACCGGGGTTTACAGATGAGCGCGGTTATTTCTTTCTGGCCCGCCCAGTTCAACCCTGTGCAGAGGGCCCGAAACAGGATGAAGGCGAATCGATTCTCGATTGTCGCGGATTCGCCAGCAAAGAGATTCGCCACATGATCGCGGACAATGAAATTCGCGACGCCAACACACTTGGTATTTGCGCCACGCTCGCTGCTCGCGGTCTTTTATCGCTCGCGCCGCGCCCATGACCTACCATTCCGCTGTTTTCAGTAACACCCGGCTTCAGCCGGGTGCGAAAATGAGAGTGGCCGGCAAGCCGTTTCAACGGCTTCCGGTTAAGTTCAAAACCGTTGAAACGGTTTGTCGTTCTTTCAGGTTGCTGTACCTCGCTGAAGCCAGGTGTTAATGAGAAGTCAGTAGGTATTCGCACGAAAGCAATCCGATGGCGCTGCGAGACATTTTCAAATTTCGTGATCCGCCGGAGACCGAAACGTCCAAGCCGTTTCTCGAGCATCTGGAAGACTTGCGCTGGACCATCGTGAAGATGGCTCTAACGATGGGTGTCACGATGATGGTTTGTTTCGCGTTTCGCTCGACGCTGGTGCGGATTATCCAGGCGCCGCTTAACCATCTCGGGTCACAAGTCGGAACACTCAAGGCGCTCGGCATCACAGATTCGATTGTGATTTCATTTCATCTGGCGTTTTACGCCGGGATCGTTTTGTCCTTCCCGCTGCTCCTGTATTTTCTCGCGGAATTCGTTTTGCCGGCGCTCACCGTCGTAGAGAAACGGTTTCTATTTCCAGCGATTGTCGTCAGCTTCGGGCTGTTTCTGCTTGGTGTGCTGGTCTGCTATTTTTGGTTGCTGCCGAAAACGATTCTGTTTTTCTTTCGCGACACCGAATCGCTCGGATGGGCACCGACTTGGACAGTGCAGCAGTATTACTCGTTCGTGACGCGATTCACCATCGGATTCGGTCTGGCGTTTGAACTGCCGGTCGTCGTGCTCGCGCTGGTCCGATTCGGGTTGATCACGTACCGATTCATGGCGCGTACCCGCCCTTACGCCATCGTGCTCATCTTTATTCTGGCAACAATCATCACGCCGACGCCTGATATTCTGACTTTGATCGCGATGGCGATGCCGATGTGTCTGCTATACGAAAGCTGCATCTGGATCGCATGGCTGATGGAGCGCCGGCGCTCCAAATCGGTCACTGACTAATCCATCTTCCGACGGTATCTGGGCTATAGCAGATCGGCGAAATCGGCTATCGGCTGCAAATATTTTGAAAAAAAAGATAAAAACGATTTGCACGGAAGAAGCTTTCTGCAATCGTTCGCGCTCTTATGCCATTTTTCTTCCGACCCTTCTTCTTGCCATTCACTGCAATCCTCCTCGCCAGTTTGTCCGGTCCGCGACTCTGCGCTCAGGGCGACCCTTCCGGAAGTGTGCCGGATGACTCCAGCACAGCCATGACGACCGAGCAGGGTGATCCGATTGGCACTGAGGCACCAGACAACGAGGAGGTTCCCGCCGACCCAAACTACACGCCACCTCAAGGGCCTTTTACTCCAGAGCTTCCTGATAGCGTCAATTACGAAGGGCCAGTCGGAGTGACCGGAATTTTCAATGGCAACGTGGCGACTGGTTGCTCGTACGACCCACTATCGCATAGCGCGCATCGGGCGATCGACGACATCGTCGTGCCTGGCTCGATCGGAAAGTACCCACTTAAGATGACCCGCTACTACAATAGCCGCCAGCAGTATTATGCTCTCAAAGCGATCGGCTTGAGTCCTGGCTGGTCGCACGAATACTCGTGGCTCATATGGGGCGCGGGTACGAAGGTTATCTCTCCTCATGGTAGCGTCCAGGACCTCCATTGCGGAGCGCCTGTTGGAGTTTCCGAAGGTTGGGAAGGCGCTCACTCATCCGGCGATGGGACGTGGCGGCTTGCTGATGGTGGAAGAGTCACCTTTGTGGGTGGGCACGCGGTTTATATTGATGATCCCTACGGCCAAAGGACAACGATTGAATACGACGGGAATGGCTATCGCACCAAGGTTACCGAGCCGGGCGGGAGATACTTGCAGTTCTTTTATGGCCCTGCAGCCGACGACGATGGAACTATATTATTGACGAGGTAGAGGCACACGCCCTCGGAAATGCTACGGTAACGGACTGGGTCAATTACAGTTATACTTCCGTGTCGCCGGGGGTTCAACACCGCGACAAGATGATGCTGACCGGCGTGAGCTATAGCGACGGCATTTCAGCGAGCTATCAGTATTGCGATGATAACGTTCACGAAGGCGGGGGCACTAACAAGATGTACCCCCTGCTCCAGCGGTGCGACGACGTGCGTTACAACGGGCCCATGCGTACTATCTGGTACGAATACCAGAGCGCAGGGCCGCACGGCGCAATTGTGAATGAAAAATATCCTGGTGTGGGCGTGGTTTCGGCAATTGCTCCGGGACTTGCAGTCATCACAGGGGGTACCTTCACCGAGGCGCGGGGGGATGGCCCGACGCGCTCATTCACTTACAGCCAGGTTGGTAGCCAGTGCCTACACGAACCTGAGGGGGGTGCGACCCGTGCGATAACCTCGGAACCAATGGTCCTGACCAGCAGGCAATGCTCCTTAGTTATAAGGATTTTAATGGGCGCACCACGCAGCTAGGTTATGATCCTGACACGTGGTATATCACTTCAGTTACTGATACCAATACTCACACCACGCTTTATGAGCGCGGTCCTGCGCCCTCGGCTGGTATTGGTCAAATCACAAAGATCACGCACCCCGATGGCACCCACATCGATTACACGTACTATGACGAAGATCCCCAGCACATCGGGGTGATATCTGGCCATTACCTCCAGAGCGTCACTGATGAGCGCGGCCAGTACCTCTGCGACCCGGCTCACACCACCACCTACAGGCGCGATGGGAACTATCGCGTCTATAGAATTGAGTATCCGCAAGACGCCAATACGCCTACATCAATTGAAGAGTTCACATACAACAATTTCGGGCAGGTCACGCGCCACACACTCAAGAACGGCAAATACGTACATTACCAGTACGACAGTCGCGGTCGGCTGACGGCAAAATGGAATCCGACGACGAACTCCACGGCGCAATCCAGCGATCCTAAGACAACCTACAGCTATTGGAACAACGCGGCCTGGGCCGATCGCGTTTATCAAATGACTCTGCCAGCGAACGTGAGCAACCAAACGGCCTACGAGCGCTACGAATATGATCGCACTGCAACCGGTGCCGCCTGCCCGGGGCGTGGGCTGGTGACAAAGATCACCCATGCCGACAACACATGGCAATCATTCGGTTACAGCCAGTTTGGCAACAAAATGTGGGAGGAAAACGAGCGGCGCCAGCGGACCACGTATGGCTACGATGATTACAATCGGATACTGAGCGCCCAAGATCCGCTGTACAAAACTGAAACGTTCGATTACCTTAAGCCCAACACAGGTTCGCCGTACCTGCACACCACTAACTCAATCTACACAAACAGGAGCCGAGCTGGATTCGTCACAACTAACGTATATGATCCGGACTGGCGCAAAACGTCCACAACTACAGCGGGACTGATGACGCAGTTTGGCTACGACTATGTAGGTAACTTAACCGACATAACCGACCCGCATTTGAAGATCACGCACAATGAGTACGATAATCGTAACCGGAAAAGTCAAACCACTTTAGGTTACCAGAGCGATTTGCCCACAACCACGGTCTGGCATTACGATGCCGCCAACAACATCAATCGGATCAGTCGGCCCGACGGCAAAGAGGAGACCAAAGGCTACGATGTGTTGAATCGAGTCATATGGCACACCGTGCCGAAACAGGCTCCTGGAGGGGGAGAAATTAGTGTGACCACACGTTTTAATTATAATCCTTCCGGTACGATCAACTGGATTAGAGATGCTAACAGTCATACCACCACATTTGCCTACAACGCCTCGGACGAAAGGATAGCAATGACATATCCCGGTGGCGGCGAAACCCAAAGCTGGGTGTACGATGATGCTCATAACCTAGCCAACCGCACCACCGTGCATGGCGCACCCGAGATACAGAGATTCACCTACGATAACCGCAACCGTAAGGTCGGTATGACCTGGGACAACGGCGCAGATTCAGCTAGCTTCAGCTACGATGACGCGAGCAGATTGCTGACGGCAAACAATCCAAATTCCAGCATTACGCGCGCTTACGATGCCGCTGGTAGGCTGACTCAGGATCAACAGAGTGTCACCGGTCTGGGCGCAAAAAACGTGGCGTATCCGCTATACGACGATGACGGAAGGCTGAAGCGGGTTAGTCTAACAGGCGTTTATGATTACACATTTGGTTACGATAGTAAGGGGCGCTTTGAGACAATCATGCCTACGGGAGGCTCTGTGAGCTTTAAGTATTATTACGACGACGCCTCTAACGAGACCATGCGGCACAATTATCTGAACAATGTTGATCAGATCTACACGCCCGACAGCCTAAACCGCATGGCGGAGCGATACGTGAAGAAGGGGGCTACCACACACTCGCATGAAGTGTACAAGTACGATCGGATGAGTTGTTTGACCGAGGTCAGCCGCAGCGAGGACAGCAAGAGAGACGTATTTGGGTATTACTGGACAGGGGAACTCCACACGGCCGGATATGGCGTGGACTTGGACGCCCCAATTCAAGAAGGCGGGGATCCGGATCTGGACACGACGGACAACGTTGATCCGTGGGCTGGTTATCAGCCCCCCGAAACTCCGGAGGCCGAACCAACTCCGCCGCCGGATGATAGCGCGCCACCGGATTCGACTGCGAACACTGCGCCCTCTGCCGTCTTTATCCCGAGCGACACGCCGCCTGCAGAAGACCCCGCCAAGGGACAAAAAACAGCGGAAGACTATGTCGCCGACGGCAACTTGGGGCCAGCCGGTGCAGGGCAGCCGGACACACTCACCAGCCGGAGCGTAACGTATAATCTGGATAAGGCAGGCAACCGGACAAGCGTCACCGACAACGTGAACGGAAACGCCACCTACGCGCCCAACGTCCTCAATCAGTATACGTCGGTGGGCGGAAGTCCAGTTGGCAACGGCGGCGAGCATGAGATCCAGACCTACAACAATGTCGGGTACACCTATATCAATGATGAACGGCTCACGACAGTCAAAACGCCTCCCATCAATCCCGTATACACCTACTCGCTCGCGTACGATGCGCTGGGCCGTTGCGTGAAGCGCACTCTCAACGGGGTGGCAACCTATTACATTTACGATGGGGAGAAACCGATCCTGGAATACAGATCAACCGATCTGAGTAATCCGGCTAAAAATATTTACGGCAAAGGCATCGATGAAATTTTGATGCGCTACGATCCCTCGTTTACTCCGGCGGTCACGCTTTATTATCAGCAGGACCACGAAGGTAGCGTAACTCACCTTCTCAACACCAGCGGTAACGTCGTGGAGACGTACAAGTATGATGCCTTTGGCGCGCCAGCCATTTACGACGTAGCAAATCCTCCACATCAGCTTTCCTCCTCCGCGTACAGCAATCGGTTCCTGTTTACCGGAAGAGAATACACGAACCTGTTCGGATTTTACGAATACCGCGCCCGAGCTTATCATCCGACGCTGGGCCGCTTCATGAGCGAAGACCCGAAGCTATTCGACGCCGGCGATTATAATCTCTTCCGCTACTGCCACAACGATCCAGTTGATCTGACTGACCCCATGGGATTAGAGCCCCCATATAGCCCGCTTGGGACACTCGATGTTAGGCCGGACGTTCTCGCGGCGGGTGTAGCAAACGCGAAGTCGGCGTTGAACCTGTCGGGTACTGCCCCGGTCGATTCACGGGGACTACACTTTGAGTTCCGCGCAGACGGGTTCCGCAAGGATGCAACCGCGCCACTCGTTAAGACTAGTCCAGTAATGGGTCATGAAACGCGAACGGGTCAATCAACGGGAATGAGCAAAGAGGGCCGGGACTTAGCGGCCCAAGGATATAGACACGAGTACATCGCACATAGCCATCCGTTGGGTGCAGTGCCAGGACACGACACTGCAGATAAGCGGGCAGCAAACGACGTTAGGGCGCAAGATACCAAGGACAGGCCTGCTCAGCCTGTTCCGTCTTTCCTCGCGAATGGTGTAGACGGAGGGGGACGTGTTGAGATATACATTCCTTCCTCCGACCGAGGGCAGCAGATGCACCTCCAAGGTGGAGTGACCTTGTATTCGACTGATGGAAAGACAATGACGGATGGCAAGGTTACATATCCACTTGGGGCGGCCGGATCCCCCGAAAGTCGCCATGACCAGTGATCACTTGAAATATGAAATTAGCAGTCACCGGTGAATATGAATAACTTCAGAAGTTTGTTTTCTGTACTCGTAGTGGGCATGTTGCTTTCATCAATCGGCAATGACGCCGCTGGTTCAGACAAAAGGATTAATTCGTTACTCACGGTAGACAAGGACCAAGCGCTTGACCTCCGGAAAGCTATAGCTGATTTATTGTTAGTTACGTCTGCTGATGGCGGACGGATGGTTGTGCGACCTTCGTGGGAGCCCGAATATGCCGTAGCGATTTACTCTCAGCCGGATTCGCGTTCTTCGGAGATTACTTACCGGATAACAGTAACTCGTGCTTCGATGTCAATTTCGTATGCGTTGGAGAACAAGCTGCCGTTATCGGAAATCAAAGTGAGCCGCAGTGACGCTCCGATTCCCTTTAGCACGGCGTCAGCACTTCGACGGCTTTGGAATGAAATGCTGTCTCACGTTGGCGAGGATCGCCTCCCTAATGATTATTTCGCTCCCGTCGACGCAGGAATTGTCGAATTTGGGCTAGTAGATAAACAAGGCGAACGCGTTGGGGAGCTTCCTACAAATCCTGGCAGCGACGTGGATGCGTTCGAACGATTGGGAATGCAACTCGCAGAATATCCTAGCGCTTCAAGTTCGAAGCAAGCGGTTCTGGCACATCAGATTGAACACGAAGCCAACGCGTTGGACGAGCGTGTTCGGCACTCCTCGAGCAAGTGACAATTGCGCTACACTAGGGATGGCGAGATGGGGGTCTGAGAAGGGTTGCATTGAATTGACGGACAGTGGGCAAAGGGTCAAAACCCCAATTGGCGACTGCAAACGACAAACCGACACACTGGGATTAAACGTAAGTATTTTGTATATTGAGATGAAAACAAGAATCACATCGTACTTCGGACCGGCTGCCATTGCTGCGGTGCTGCTCTGCCTGGCTACAGTACCTGCTCATGCAGACGTCATCACAGTTACTAACACAAACGACAGCGGCGCTGGCTCCTTACGCCAGGCGCTCGCAATCGCGAACGACGGCGACACCATCACCTTTGCAGTCAATGGCACAATCATGCTAACAACCGGAGAACTGCTGGTGAACGATAGCATCACCATCTCAGGGCCGGGAGCGGCTAATCTTGCTGTAGACGGCAACACTGACAGTCGCGTGTTCCATGTCAGCCCAGGAAAAACCGTCACCATCTCCGGCTTGACGATCATAAATGGCAATGCCAACGGGGAGTTTTTCCCGGATGACAGCGGTGGCGGGGTTTACAATGATCATGCTGCAGTCACGCTGAGCGATTGTGCGATCAACAGCAATTCAGCATTTACATTTGGCGGCGGCGTATTTAACGACCATGCAACAGTGACACTTAACAATTGTACCTTGCACGACAATTTTGCGGATAACACGGGCGGCGCACTCTACAGTGATGGCTCAAGTGGTAGCGCAAATGCAGTAATAAACGGCAGTGTTCTCACTGCCAACCTGGCATTTGATGGCGGGGCCGTTGACAACAACGGCGATTCCGGCACCGCGACTCTGAACGTCACCACGAGCGCTTTGAACGGCAACTTCGCGATTGCCGACGGCGCCGCCATCTTTAACGATCATGGTGAGGTAACACTTAACAGTTGCACAATCAGCGGAAACTCAGCCACCGGTAATGGCGGCGGCGGCATCTACAATCTCGGCGACAGTTTCGGAACGGCAACCCTGGAGATCAGCAGCAGCACACTGAGTGGCAACGAGTCGGCGGCAAATGGAGGCGCCATCTATAACCTTGGCACTAATGGCACCGCGACTGTGCAAGTTCTAAACAGCACAATCAGCGCCAACATCGCGAGCAACTTCGGCGGCGGTGTCTACAATCACGGCACTGGGGGCAACGCAACTGTGCACATTACAAACAGCACCTTCGCGGAGAATGTGGCTAAATCGTCGTTGGGTGAGAGCATCTATAATTTCGACCAATTTGGGATGGGCGACGCAATCGCGAATTTCGCCAACACGATCTTTAAGCACAATGTCTCTGGCAATTTTGTTAATGATGGAGGCACAATGACTTCCCTCGGCTACAACATCAGCAGCGATAACGGCAGCGGTTACCTGACCGGTCCCGGTGACCAAATCAGCGCGAATCCCATGCTGGGTGCGTTGCAGAACAATGGCGGGCCGACGTTCACTCACGCGTTGTTGCCAGGCAGCCCGGCTATCAACACCGGCGATCCAAGCTTTACGCCACCGCCATTGTACGACCAGCGTGGTCCAGGTTATCCTCGCGTCGTGAACGGGCGCATCGACAAAGGCTCGTTTGAGGTGCAAACCGCTGGTACGCCAACTCCAACTCCTACGCCGACACCTACGCCAACGGCTACCGCGACAACAACGCCTACCCCGTCGGCAACGCCTACTCCCACACCATCCCCAACTCCGTGCAAGGGAAGATGTTCACCGACGCCGAGGCCCCGGCCTACACCAGCGCCGCGGCCCTGACCCGCGCGGCATTAATCCGCGGCTGTACTTGGGTGCTGCGGCGGCAGCCAAAACTGTTGGCACAAATCGTCGGCAAATTGCGTAGGAAGAATAGGGGTCAGTCAACAAATCTTGACAGATCTCGAACATGGATTTGAGGGTCGAAAGGGGTCAGATTGGGCTTGCCCTGATTTCTCGGACAGTTAGGTAAGGGTAATTTGGTTTAGTTGGGATTCAAAATTGATTGGGCTTTGGTAGGCAAGACTGGAGTGGAGTCTAGTGCGGTTGTAAAAGGTTTCGATGTAATCGAAGATGGCGGTACGAGCTGCGGCGTAGGTGGCGA